>Ga0190265_10000428_pt1 | contig 30189 bp, 28 predicted proteins | sample Popmic124T_FD_133135 | JGI IMG/M metagenome (GOLD analysis project Ga0190265, IMG submission 133135) | Populus adjacent soil microbial communities from riparian zone of Indian Creek, Utah, USA - 124 T | ecosystem: Environmental > Terrestrial > Soil > Riparian zone | place: USA: Utah | collected...
GCCGATCCTGTGCAGCTGCTCGTGGATCTCGCGGGCCAGCTTGCCGGGCACGCCGGGGACCGCCTCCAGCTCCTCGCGGCTCGCCGCCAGGAAGCGCTCCGGCGAGCCGAAGTGCTGCAGCAGCGCCCGCTTGCGCACCGGGCCGACGCCCTTCAGGTCGTCCAGCACCGAGCCGGTCATCGCCCGGTCGCGGCGGCCGCGGTGGTGGTCGATCGCGAACCGGTGCGCCTCGTCGCGGACCCGCTGCAGCAGCTTCGAGGCCTCCGACTCGGCTGGCAAATCGATCGGCGCCGGCCGGCCGGGGACGTAGACCTCCTCCTCGCGCTTGGCGAGGGAGACCACCGTCGCGCCGCGCTCGACGAAGGGACGCAGGACGCGCATGCCGGCGGCGAGCTGGCCCTTGCCGCCGTCGATGACGACGAGCGAGGGGAGCGAGGCGAAGCTCTCGTCGCGCTTGCCGTCGTGGGGCGAGAGGTCTGCCTGCTCCAAGTAGCGGTTTATGCGACGGCCCAGCACCTCTTCCATGGAAGCGAAGTCGTCGGACCCGTTGTCGCGAGCGCCGCGCACTTTGAAGCGGCGGTAGTCGGCCTTCTTGGTGGCGCCGCCCTCGAAGACGACCATCGAGGCGACCGTGTGCTCGCCGCCGATGTTCGAGATGTCGAAACCCTCGATTCGAATCGGCAGCTCCTCCATCCCCAGCGCCTCGCGCAGGTCCGCCAGCGAGTCGACCCGCCGCTGGCGCCGGTGCTCACGCCGCAGCCGGTCCTGATCGAGGGCGAGGCGGGCGTTGCGCTCGGCCAGCTCACGAAGGCGGCGCTTGTCCCCGCGCTCGGCGACCCTCACCTCGACCGGGGCGCCGCGCTTCTCGCTCAGCGCCGCTGCCAGCAGCTCGGCGCGCTCGGCCAGGTAGGGGCCGACGACGATCGTCCTCGGCACAGCCGGCGAAGCCGAGTAGTACTGGCCGATGAACTCCTCGGCGACCTCGGCGACCTCCCGCGCGGCCTGGTTGTCGAGGTAGAAGCTCTGCCGCTCGGCGAGGATGCCGTCGCGCACCTGGAAGACCTGGGCGTTGGCGTCGGTCGCCTCAGCCGCGACCCCGATCAGGTCGATCGCGCCGACCGAGCCGCCGGCGACGCGCTGGCGCTCGAACAGCGACCGGATCGCCTTGAGCCGGTCGCGGTGCAGGGCGGCGCGCTCGAACTCGCGGGCGGCCGCGGCACCGTCCATCTTCTCCTGCTCGTCGGCCTCGACCTGGCGGTAGCGGCCGGAGAGGAAGTCGACGATCACGTCGATGTTGCGCCGGTACTCCTCCTTGCTCACATAGCCGACGCAGGGCGCCCGGCAGCGCTTGATGTAGTAGTCGAGGCAGGGGCTGCCGGAGCGGCGGCCCGGCTCCGCCCCCTCGCAGGTGCGGAACTGGAACAGCTTGCCGAGCAGGTCGAGCGTCTCCCTGACTCGCTTGGCGCTCGAGAAAGGACCGAAGTAGGCGCGGCCGGCGCGGTGCTTCTCACGGGTGAAGTAGACGCGCGGATAGTCCTCGTCGAGGCTGACGCAGACGTAGGGGTAGGACTTGTCGTCGCGCAGGCGGATGTTGAAGCGGGGCCGGTGACGCTTGATGAAGCTCTGCTCCGCGAGCAGCGCCTCAGCCTCGTTGGCGGTGACGAGGAACTCGATCCGGTCGACTCGCGAGGTGAGGCGGGGCTCGCCGCCGGAGAAGTGGGAGGCAACCCGTTTGCGGATCGAGCGGGCCTTGCCGACGTAGAGCAGCTCGTCGCGGGCGTCGTGGAAGAGGTAGACGCCGGCGGAATCGGGCAGGTCGCGACGCTGCTGGGCGATCCGCTCCTCGCGCGGGGGCTCTGCGTTCCTATCGCTCATCGGTCAAAGAGTAGGCTCCTGGCCACCCGGCCAACCCGACGCCAAAGACGGAGAGTGAGATGCCCACCCAGACCCTGAACCCGCCCGAGCTGATGACGCTGCGCATCGAGGTCGACGGCCAGATCGGCACCCTCACCCTCGACCGGCCCGACGCCTTCAACGCGATGAGCCCGGAGATGATCGGCGAGCTGGGGACCGCGTTCGCCTGGTTTGCCGACGAGGCGCCGTTGCGGGGGCTGATCGTCACCGGGGCCGGCAAAGCCTTCTGCTCCGGCGGCGACATCAACTGGTTCAAAACGGGAGCCGAAGACGACTCGATCGACCTGCCGGCAAACGTGCGGCGCGGCGCCGAGGCACTGCACACCGCGATCGTCGACCTGCGCCGGATCCCCTACCCGGTGATCTGCGCGATCAACGGCCCGGCCGCGGGCGCCGGCTTCTCGCTGGCCCTCGCCTGCGACATCCGCATCGCCTCGGAGGCGGTCTTCCTCGCCCCCGCATACGGCCGCATCGGCGCCTCGCCCGACGGCGGCATGACCTACTTCCTGCCGCGGGTGGTAGGGCCCAGCCGGGCGCTGGAAATCCTGCTCGAAGACCCCAACATGAAGGCGGCCGAAGCGCTCGAGGAGGGCCTGGTATCGGAGGTCGTGGCGCCCGACGACCTGATGGAGGCCGCGCGGGCCAAGGCCGAGAAGCTGGCCGCGAAGGCGCCCCACTACGTGAAGATGGCGAAACTGCTCTGCCACCAGAGCATCGAGAACAGCATCACCGAGCACCTGCAGCTGGAGCGGCACGGGATCGCCGACAGCATGGCCACCGAGGACCTGCGGGCCGGGGTGAAGGCGTTCTTCGGCGGCGAGAAGCCGGTGTTCGAGGGTCGCTGAGCTTCGCTCCACTTTTCCGGGCCGAGATCCGGTTAGAGTCTTTTGAGAGCTTCTCCTCCCAGGAAAGGATTCGCTGATGAAAAAGGTCGTCTCCCTGCTCGTCCTCGTCCTCGTCTCCGCCGCGCTCGTCGCCTGCGGCGATGACGATGACGGAACCACCACGACCGACACCGGCGGCCAGGCGACCAACGGCGCCGCCACCGGTGGAGGAGCAAACGGCGGAGGAGCCAGCGCGACGGTCGCGTTCGAAGCGGACCCGGCCGGCGGCCTCGCCTACACGACCGACGAAGCCTCGGCGAAAGCCGGCGCCGTGACGATCGACTTCAAAAACCCGCAGCCGGTGGCCCACGACGTCGTGATCGAAGACGCGAGCGGCAGCGAGGTCGGCGGTACGGATGTGATCACCGAAAGCTCGACCAGCGCCGACGTCAAAGACCTGAAACCAGGCGAATACACCTTCTACTGCTCGGTCCCCGGCCACCGCGAAGCGGGCATGGAAGGCACGCTCACCGCCGAATAGGCGGCCTCTGGCTGGCGCATATCCGCGTCCTCGGTCGCTCGCGTGCAGAGCACGCCACGCTCCCTGCGTCCTTGATCTGCTTGGCCAGCGACCGCCTGGTCTTGGTCAACCAGGCGCCATCACGCGGGTGACGCTGTCGCCCACGAAGCACGGCTTCTCGTTGCCCTCGACCTCGAGGGTGAAGCGGGTGACGACCTGGTACCAGCCGCCGCCCTTGTCCTCCATCGAGACGACCTCGGCGCGACCGCGAACTTTGGAATCCACGGGGACCGGGGCGGGGAAGCGGATCTTGTCCCAGCCGTAGTTGACGCCCAGCACGAAGCCGCTCGAGGAGATCAGCTCTTTGCGGAAGCCGTCGACCAGCGAGAGGGTGAGGTTGCCGTGGGCGATCGTCGTCCCGAAGGGGCTCTCCGTCTTCGCCCGCTCGACGTCGACGTGGATCCACTGATCGTCGCCGGAGATGCGGGCAAAGGTGTCGATGTCCTCCTGGGTGACGGTGCGCCACTCGCTCGGCCCGATCTCCTGACCGAGCACGCCCTGCATTCCCTCGACGCCCTCTATCTCGATAGTCGCCATCGGTCCGGAAGTCTAGACGGGCCGGGCTCCCGACGCGCGGGCGAGGCGCAGCGGCGCATGGCGAGCGATGACTTGGAAGTCTGCGTCACAGCAGAGCAGCTCCGCTTCGTTGCGCATCGCGACGACCGCGATCAGGCAGTCGGTCAGTTGACGGGGCATCTCGCCACCTCGACGGCAGGTCCGGAACAGCTCGGCGGCGTCTTCGAAATCGGCCGGACCTTCGACGCCGAGGAAATGTCGTCCGTAAAGGAGGCGCCGCATGTCCTCGCGCTCGGTGTCGCCGCGCGCTCCTGCCAGGAGCTCCATGGCGACAGCGTCCGTCCAGGCGGCCTGATCGTTCCTCAGCGCGGAGTGCACCTCCCGATGCGCCGGACTCCCGGTCTCGCGCAGGAACTCGATCCAGGCGGAGCTGTCAATGAGGATCACAGCTCGGGTATCTCCTGGCCCGAACGAATCTCTTCGAGATCGCCGCTCCAGCCGCGTCCCTCCATGGCGAGCGCTTCCTCGCGACTCATGCCGCCGACGAGTTTGCGAAGGGCATAGTCGACCGCCTCTCTCTTGCTGCGCAGGCGGTAGATCCGCATCGCGCGCTCGATCAGCTCGTCGTCGATCTCGATGTTCGTTCGCGACACCGGAACCAAGGATACACCTGTTGGTGTATGAACGTGCATCATGCGACGAGCCTCACTTCGAAGCTCGGCACGACTAGAGCGCCGGCGCCGTTGAGAAGGGCCAGGATGCGGCTTACGTAGGCCTGGGTCTCAGGGTAGGGGGGGACGCAGTCGCAAGCTTCGACCGGAGCTGGGCCAGCGTTATAGGCAGCGAGGGCGAGGGCCGGGGCGCCATCGAACAGACCCAAGAGGTCGGACATCAGGTGGGCCTGGGCATCGATCGCCGCGTCGGGGTCGAAGGGGTCGTGAAGGCCGTAGGCCGCCGCCGTGCTCGGGATGAACTGGGCGATGCCCTGGGCACCGGCGGGCGAGGTCGCGTAGGGGTTGAAGTTCGACTCGGCCATCAGTTGCGCCGCAAGCAGGGCGGCGGAGACGTTCCAGCGAGTCGCTGCCTGCAGCAGGTCCGTCCGATAGCGCGGCGGGACAAAGGAGGGCAGCCCGCCAGAGCCGGCAACGGCACCGTCTCCCCCGCCCCCGCCGACTGAGTTGCCTGCATCCGAGCAGGGCGGCGGGCCCTGTGTGAAGCCGTAGTGCCAGGCCTCCCAGGTGTTGCGCACCGTTTCCGAAGGGAGTGCGTGGCTCGGTTTGGTCAGCTTCGAACGAGATCCTCGGCGGACCGCTCTAACCGCCACCAAAGCGGCGGCGAAGCTCATGTATCCAGTAGCGCGCTTTGCCACCCGCCTCACGCAGCGTGTGCAGCTCCTCTTCGGAGGCCCGGGTCCGTTCCGTTAGCTTCGGATCGACTGGCATCTGCGGAAGCTCGCCCCAGTTCAGCTCGGGCGCCCTGCCCGTCTCAGCGAATTCTTCAATTCGTTCGCGAAGAATCGTCTCGACCCAGGAACGTTCGGCGTGGGCCGAGTGCAGGATGAACTGCGCGTTCCCCGCGAGCAGCTTCGACTCCTCGTCAGTCCCTTCCGACCACGCGCCGTCCTCGCCTTCGACAAAACCGAAGCTTGCCAGGATCGACTCGGCCTCCTCGGGCGTAGTGCCGAGTAGTCGCGCGAGGTCTTTGGACTTCCACGGCTGCCACCGGAGCCAGTCCCAGAGGTAGATCGCGTTCGCCCCGTTCGCCCGCCAGCGGGGTCCGTACTTGCGCACGACCTCGGCAGCAGCTTGGAAGCTTCCGAATCTTCTTCGAACGGACTCGAAGCCCGCTTTCGTGAGCGCCACCGCGCCACCGACCTCATAGGCGATTCGCAGCAATTCGACCCAGGTGGGGAAGTCGGTGAGGACACCGTTGCCGATCCCGGGCTGCCTGAGAATGTAGATCCGTTCGGGATCGCCCAACAGGGCGCCCGCCTCCCGGGCGCGGATCAGCTCGCCGTAGGGCTCGTCCTTCCATTCATAGGTCCACCGGGCGTGACCCTTCGAATCGACAAGCACCAGATCTCGCCGGAACTTGATACCGCGACCCTCGACGTAGAAATCGATGAACGGCCAGAACGGGTAGTCCTCGGGGAGTTCGCTCCCCAGGGCCTCGGCCCCCCGAACGAGCACCTCACCAATTGCGTCGCTGTCCTCGACGTCGATCTGCGCCTGACGGCGCTTATCCCAGGGACGCTCGAAATCGTCGGGGTGCTTCAGTCCCGCCATAAACGGCGCGTCAGGGTCGCCGCCTTCCGCAACGGTGATCGTCCTCGCCACGACCGCACCGTATCCGACACAGAGAGGGCCGGATCTTCTCCGGCCCTCTCGTTCCGCCTGGCTGCGGTTCCGAAGGGGATGCCCACCGTCGCGCCAAGGAACTAAGAGCCCCGCCTCGGGACCTCGGCGGAACGGTCATATTGGCGAGCGTCCTCAAGCTCGTGACGGAGGCGGCTGAGAGCAACGAACGGCTCGCTGAAGGAACGGGCAAAGACACGGTGCTTTGTCCTTTTGGACCCCAGAGTTGGCGTCCGCCACCTGACCGCCCAGGGAGCCTGGGTCGAATCTCAGTCGTCGTCGCTAACGGAAATCGGGCCAAACAATTGAAGCCGGACCAAAGTCTTTCAGCAAATGCCGAGTTAGGCGGCCTAGATCGGCTCGATCTGCCAGCCGTGGAACTTCCCTGCGTCGGCACCGAGAGCATCCATGACCGCATCGCCAGCCGCCTTCTTGGTCGGTGCTTCGGCAATCACCGTGTGGCGCTTGCTGCCGATTGCGCCCCCCGCCGCTGCCCCGACAAGCGTGCTCGTGGACAGGTACTCGACGCCCTCGGCGAGGCCGAGCCTGGCCATGTGCGGGTCCATCAACATGCCCTCGAAGCTGACTGCGAACTTGCCCATCGCCCTAGCTGGCTTCCGGGTCGCCGTGGGGGTCAGACAGCGGATTGCGCCCTCGATCGACTTCGATCTTCTCCGCCAGTAGATCCAGCTTCTCCTCATCGCTGAGGTCGCCCGGGATATCGATGGGGGGTTCGTACTCGCGCTGAAGGACCTCGTCGCCGTCCTTGGTGACGATTCGGGACCCTCCACCGGTGCGGAACACCTCCCTCGACCTCCTCCTGATGTTGCTCTTAATTTCCTCACGGCGTTCGGCCTGCCGCAGACGGCGGTTGATGTCTTCCGTCACGACGGTAAGCCGCTGGAAGCGATCGAGCATGACCGCCAAGGTTTGCTCCTCAGCGTTGCCGGTCTGAAGTTGGGCGAGCCGCATTCCGTCCGAGATCGGGTTATCGGGGGTGCCGGAGAGGGAGGCTTCGATCTGGGCTCGGAGTTCTTCCTTCGCTTGCCCGGCGCTGCTCAGGTCGGTGTGATCGAAGAAGATCACCCGCGATTGGCTGATATCGAAAGGCAGCTTGGTCCCCACCTCCGCGATGAGGACGACAGGTAGGAGCGCCCCGTGGCGGACCGATAGCTCGTAGTAGACGTTGGGGTTGCCGCCCGTCAGGTCAGCGACAGCGGCCTTCGCCTTCAGACAATGCTGGACAGCCTGGGCCGTTATCTGGCCGGGCTCCCCTACATCGTCCGCACGAACCGTCGTGAGGTCGGCGGCCTGCTTGGCTGCTGGCTTGACTACCCAATCCCGAACCCCATTTGAGCGCTTCCTGATCTCGGAGCCCTTCTCGCCAATGGGCGCGATGAAGAAGCACTCGCTGTCGAAGTCACTTGGCATGACCGAGCGACGATACCGGCTTCGCTCCCGAGCCAGAGAAGGTTGAGGATCACCGCTTGGCCGTTCACTCGGTAGTCACCTAGGTCGCGCGCAGAAAAGCGAGGACGGCTCGGCCGAAGCGGGGCAACTGAGAAACGCCCAGCACGCCCAAGAGGACGTAGGCGTAGGGATCTGCTGGGCTGAGGTTGAACATTCGGCTTAGGTCGGCGGGCGGCTGGGTGTTTGCCTCTAGAGGATCACCCAACGCGGAAAGTGAAACCGCAAGTTTCGCCGGGCTTTCTTGCTCTGCTCGCAACCAAATGGCATCGCGAGCAGTTCGGCGATGAGAAGCTGGGACCCGCTACATCGCCGTTTCGAGCCCAGCTCTTCCCTGCTTCCGTTCGCGGCGAACGCGTGCTCCCCGCCCCCGTCGCGCAATCGCTCCGAAGTCTCGGCGAGGCTGGGCCGCCCTGGTTCGATTTCCTCCCCGTTCGGGCCGCACCACCCCACCAAGGACCTCGCCGCAGGCGCTCCCCCGCCTGCGGTCCGCGCGTCATCGACGCTCGCAAAGAGCAAACCCGCGAGGCCGGTGACCTGCAGCACCCAACGCCCCGCTGATGCCTATTCGCCTCTCAATCGCGTCCATATGTGACCGGCGATCACTCCACAGCCTCCCTTCCACTTCAGGGCAAAAGACCCGAGGCCCATGGCGCCCTCCAGCACCGAACTCACAGCGCCGCCCGTCATCACGATGTCGAGAACTTTGGTTCCTAACATGGCGCCGCTTAGGGCACACTTCGCGCCTGGGCTGATGTCGCCAGGCTGAAACTCACCCGCTAGAAGGCGCTGGCGCTTCTCCTCCACCACAGCAATCTCAGTGGGGAGCTGACCCTCCAGATAGATGCAAGCCTCAATCGCAACTCCCCGCACGCTGTACTCACCGAGCAATTCCGCCAAGTCCCCGCGGTAGATCTCCTCAATCTCGGGATGGTTCTGCGCGATCTCCTGCAGCGCCGACTCGATTTCGTCTTCGCCCGTGCCCTCGAGCATCGTGCGCAGTCGCTCGACTGATCCCTGAGCCGAACCAAGGGCCTCGATCAGCTGGCCCGCTAGTAGGTCGAGCTCCTCCCTTTGGCCCGCCACCTCACCTGGGGTCGCACTTTCCAGATAGGCAGTCCAAAGGTCGTCGATCGCATCGAGACGATGAAGATCGATCTTGATCGCGGTCAATGCTAACCGATCGGCAAGGCTGTAGCGGGTCGTCACGTCCATCGGTCAGCCGGAGCTGTTGACTTACACATAAGTGCTTGAGCATTATAAGGTCATTGCGCAAAATTAGCGGCTGAGGTTGGCGCGCTCAACCTCAAACAAACCTGCTCCAGCGACTGCAAAGGCGAGACATGCCCGGACACGACAAACCCGACTTCGACCACCCCTACGACGTCGACGACGAGATAGCGAGATTGCGCGCTCACAAGGAGGCCCGCGAAGTCTCCGAGCCCTCACATGATCGCCTCCTCTTGGCAACCTGGAACATCGCCAACCTCGGGGTGCAGGAGCGACGCGAGAAGGACCACAAGCTGATCGCAGAGATCATCAGCTGGTTTGACCTGATCGCCATACAAGAGGTCAACAACAACCTGGAGGGACTGCGGGGGATCGAAGCGCAGCTACCTGGCGAGCGCTATAGGACGCTGTTTTCAGATCCCGGCGGGAACAGCGAGCGCTTCGTCTTCCTCTACGACACCGAGAAGGTTGAGCTGCTGGATGAGATCGGCCGGGTCACGGTGCCCCCGAAAGACCTCCCCAGCGTCAGCCTCCCCGGCGTCCCCGGGGAGTTCAAAGGCTTCGACCGCAACCCCTACCTCGCCTCCTTCCGCGCCAGCAGCCTCGAGTTCGTCCTCGCCAACGTCCATCTCTACTTCGGCAAGGGTAAAAGCAAAGACAGCGAGGAGGCGCCGAGCGGTATGGACCGACGCTGCCTAGAGGCATTCGCCGTCAGCCGCTGGGCGGACCTGCGCCGCGACGACGATGACGCTTACACCAACAACGTCCTCGCGCTCGGCGACTTCAACCTGCCCAAGCGCGACAAAAGCGACCCGGTCTTTCAAGCGCTGACCGCCAGGGGCCTGCAGCTGCCCGAGCACTCGACCAAGGTTCTCGGCTCAAACCTCGACGGCGATGCCCACTACGACCAGATGGCGGTCTTCCCCGGGCCGATGGAAGACGCGATCAAGGCAATGGGTGTCTTTGATTTCGACAGCGCCGTCTTTCCCGGCCTCTGGAGCGAGGATGAGAAAGAGCAGAACAAATTCCAGAGCTACGTCAAGTACTACCTGTCTGACCATCGGCCGTTGTGGGCGGCGCTGGCAATCTGAGTGGCAGCTACCACCTCGGGCGTGGAGAGTCGCCGTCCTGGTTATTTCCGCCAATTTGGCACTCCCGATCTCAAGCCGAGGGAAGCTCGGACCCACCAGGCGTCGATCGCAGCCAGGAGGCAACGCCCCGTAGGCCCGCTGGTCCCCGACGACTGCCAAGACCGCACGAGTGGCCCCCGCTTCGCGAGAGCTGTCTTCAACCTGCGCCAGTTGGCACTTCTCGTCGGAAGAACCCTGTCGCGGCTAGGGCCTCCTCCCGCGCCGCTTCCAATTGCTCAAGCGGACTCGGCACGGTCGGCAGGATAGCCCCGTCTGACACCTACCAGGTGCCTTCTCGGACCGATTCGGCGAGATCGCGCTCACGGCACCCCCGCCTTCTCCCCGGCCGCTAGCGGAATGCCGGCTACGACCGAATCCCGATGCGGTGCCCAGAGGGGTTTGACCCCCTCGCTGCCGCGACCTCACGGCAACTACCGCACCTTTGGAGAAACCCGGTCGCCGGTCTAGTCAAGCCGTGCCCATCGCGAACTCTTCGGGAGTGAGCCGAGAAGGATCGGCCCAAACAATTGCTGGTAGACCAAAATCCAGCGGTCTGACCCATCCCCGCGGCCGGCCGGCCGCTCAGGCGCAGCAGGCGATTGCGCGGCAAGGTCGAGCAGGGGTCGCCCACGTAGAACGTCATCACGGCAGCGACGGCTGACGGGCCACCACGACCGGCCGCCGGCCGAAAGAAGAGCTGACCAGGGCTAGGCCGGCGCCTCGCCCCCACGGGGTTCGTTGCCGCGCAGTGTGTCGGGGTCGATCGGCGCCCTCTTCTCGACCTCGGCGAGCTGGGCGAGCGTGCCTTGAGTTCGGAGCACCGCATCGTCCCCGCGCGATATGCCAAGCCCGAAGCCAACGACACCGACTGCGTGCATGACGTGGAAGCTGAGGAGATAGACGTGGTAGGCGCGGACGGTCACAGCCGGGTGAGTATTCGCAGGCATCTGTCGACAGTCGAGTGCGGTGATCTCCAGAAGGCGGGAGCGCTTGACATGGGCCAGCTGGGAATGGTCCTCATAGAGGCCGTCCATAAAGCCTCGTGTGCGTCTCAAGTCCTCGCCGCCGAACCCCCGCATCTCAGCGGCGATCTGTTTCTGATTTCGGTCTATCGCGGTTCGCACGCGATTCACCTTGATTTGGTGGTCGCGCAGCCAGTCTCGAAGGATCGCCGAGTCACGGTTCATCGACACGGCACTAAGCAACTCGGTTGCCTCATGGGCGGCCCTCAAGATTGGGATCATCTCGCTGGCAAACCGGGCTCGCGCCAGAGCCAGGGCGGCGTTGAGGAGCCCGATCACGCGACCCGAAATCAACCAGGCAGCTGCCTGGCGGGTTTCGCCGTCAATGTCGAAGTCGCCGAGCTCTCCGGTCTGTACATGGAGAGCCTCAAGCTCACCGAGGGCCACTTCATAAGCGGATAGGTGGAACTCTATCCGTGGCTCGAGGATCTTCTCGTTGTTGCGGTTTGCGTCGACGGAGCGCCGGCGAGCTCGGACGACATCGGGCGGGAGGCGCTGGAAAGGCGCTACATCGATGTCGAATTTGTCAGACCATGTGCGCATCCGCTGAACCTAGAGATGGCGCCAGAGGGCACATGGCGTTGGGCGTCCGCGGTAGCGACTTATCAACCGGTGAAGCGCCGATCTCTCGTCGTTGAACCGGGTGGCCGATCTCCTCGCCTGCAATCGCCTGCGGATAGAGCACGACCTGGCACTCTCAGCGATTGGGCGTCCCATTCGCGGGACGCCCTGGTTTGAGCGAAGCGGCAGACCCTGGTGCGGGCAAATCGAGATCGATACTGCTGAGCAATCGCTGCCCAGACCTCAGCTGGGACAAGCTCGGCAACCTACCGCTCGATCCGCACTGGTCAGCCAATCACTGGCAGGATCACTTCCAGCCAACCCTGTCGTACCGGGTTCTCAATAGCTGGCGGAAATGGAGATGGCTGGTGCGCTTGTCTGCGCACCGCGTGCGCCGTCGGCTGGGGGGCAAGGGCGATCGCAGGGTTCGCGAGCGCCTCATCAAGATCTTGAGACTACGTCGAGCCGATGAAGGAGGCTCCACGATCAAATGAACTCCCTCGATCCAGACGGACCCACCCTCGAAAACGCAAGCGACGCGATCCAGATCCTCCTCCAGCACTATCACGACCAGGTCGTTCCCAACTTCGGGCGTCTGGAGGAGCCTGAGAGTCAGGTTGTGCAGTTTGCTCTATTGATTCGGTCACCCCCGTTGGTCGAAGCCGCGCTGACCCTTGCGGAAGCTGGCTTCGGCCGCGAGACGATGATCCTCAACAGACCGCTGTTCGAGCTGATGCTCGATGCATGTTGGGCCGTGGCCGAGGCCGAGCTAGCAGACGAGAAATTCCTGGCCCATGCGCGCTACACGCAACACCTGCAACGCGAGGTCGCCGGGCGTTATCCAGAGCTGGGGATAACGCCCGGAGGTGGCCCTCTCCCCCCAGATGAGGTCAAGTCAGGCATCCGCGACTTCGGTCGCCATGCCAGCAGCAGCTGGACCGGGCTGAGCGTGAAGGAGCGGGTCCAGGCGTTCGAGAAACGCCTTGGCCCCAGCGACTCCGACCGCCGCCAGCTCTGGTTCGTCTTCGATGTGCTGCACGATCTGAACAACGGCGAGGTCCACCCAAGTAGCTGGTCGCTTGGCAGGGCATTACGGCGAGTCCCGGTAGCCGACGGAGCCCACAGGCTTCAGTTCCGAGTCGGCCCCGAGCAGGAGTTCTCGGCGTTTGCCCTCAGCTTCACCTGGTGGGTCTTTGTTCAACTACTTGATCTGATGCACGACTTCGCTGGCATCTCAACGGGCTCGCTCCAGGAGGCCGCCGACGCTGGCGCCGAGCTCCTCGGCATCGCGCCACAGGCATAACGGACTGTCGGAGATTCAAAACGCCGGGCGCCAATCTGGCGAGTGTTTTTTGCGTGGCGAAGTAGCTTCGCCTCGCGCCCGCTCGGCTTGAGCTGTGGACCGGGCGTCGCTGCAACTAACGCTCGGGTCATCCGGTCAGATCCGAGGCCAGGAACTCAGTTGCCAACAGGGCGTCGAAGAAGTTGAACGTCCCGATTAGGTCATGTCCCGCCAAGTAGCGGTCGTACGCCAAGCGGTCATGGGACTCGCGCTCACGGCGCCTCGCCGGAAAGATCTCCTTCGACGGGCGCCACTTCCATCGAGGAGGCTCTCCCTCGCGCCACTGCTTGAGCTGAACCGCTGGCAACGGGCCAAAGTGCAGCAGCTTGCCTGCGAGCCAGCGCATCCCCCGGAGGTCCTCCCGGGGAAGCCCGGCACTTCTCACCAGGAGTCCAAGCGTCCAGTCGGAATACCCGGTTCCGTCCCTCTCCGCCTTCGCCCACGCGACAAAGTTGGGGTCCCAGCCCGGACCTTCGAGGGCCTCATCGATCCGGGCCGTGATGTCTGCGCGCAGTTCGTCAGAGAGATCACGCCATACGTGGTTCATGGCGTCGTCGAGCGCCCGAACCCAGCCGACGGCCTCGGTCAGAGCGATCAGTACACGCTGCCCTCTCCAGGGCTCCGTGACGCGCGCCGCATCACCCAGCCGGCCTTGCGCCTCCTGAACCGCGTGGCTGATCAGCTCGATGCGCCTATAGATCTCGATCCCCCGGGCGAGCCCGGTCTCCGTCTGTCCGAACGGTTCGGGCTCGGCGGGTGCGGCCGTTCGAGCAACAGCAGCGCCAGCCTCGCTCAGACGGGCCATGGTGTCCTCGTCGGGGGCGGGCTCCTGTGCGATGGCGAGGCGGGTCCGCGCCATCTTCGGGTCGTCGTCGCTCCTATCGAGCCATTCGACGACCCATGCGCGCACGGGCTCTCGGCACCCCGGCATGTACCAGTCATCGACGAGCTTCAGGGTCGCCCACAGTCCGTCGTATTCGTCTCGGAGCGTGGCGTGGGTTCCATCGCTTCGCCACGTCGCTACCAGCGTCATGAGCGGTGCATATCAGCCTGGCACCCCGGAGGGTGCACTCATGCGTGAAGCGCCGCGCGGCCCATGTTACGCCGCTATTCGGATCGGCCCAAACAATTGCCGGTAGACCAAGGGCCGCTCGTGCATGGCGGCCTTCCTAAATCCGCCGGGTCGCCCTCAGTCGAACTGCGGACCGTGGCTCAGGCTCCACTGACGGGCCTGAGCGATCGCGTCCTCGAGCTGGTGCAGGCGAGAATCGGTCATCACTAGGACGCGTACCTCGTCACGTTCACCCTCGGCCACGTAGACGCGGTAGGAGACGACGCTCCCACGCTTGTCCGCGCAGTAGAGCTGCTCGAAGGGGACGAGAACGTCGCGGGCAAGGTTGTCGAGATCACGCCGGTTGGCGCCGGCGCCGCGCACCGCGATGTCGAGGGCCAGACCGGTGTCGAGCGGTTCCCTGGCGACGATGGCGAACTTGCGCCGGTGCTCATCCATCGCATCACGGACCATGTTGCGCCAGTCGGTGCCCGTGCTGGTCTCGGGCGGCAACGGCAAGAAGAACGATCCGGCCATGAGTGCGTCGCGATCCCGGAGCAGCTTCGCGTACTCACCCATGCCGCTCCAAAGCAGCTCATCGAGCTCGGAGCGCGACCCCGGCCGGTCGTAGTCCTGAGGCCGCTGATCCAGCAGGAGCTTGTGACGCAGCGCCCGGTACTCGCGCACGCGCCGCTGTCGCTCCCCGATCCGCGCCGCCTGCATCGACTCGTCGTCGTAGAGACCGCCCGACCCGTAGAGCGGACCCTCCTCGTTGAGGTCGGCGCGATGCTCTGCGCGTAGCTCATCGAGGCGATCGTCGTCGTCGTTCGGCCGCCACCCCGATTCCCAAAAGGGGTGCCCGTCCTCGTCAGACCAAGGGCTGCGGAACCCGTCGTCTTCCCAGATCGTGTCGCGAAGCCGAAACGCGCGGTCGTAGTCACTGGTGTACACGCGCTGGGGCATGATCCGCAAGCGGACAGCGACGCCCTCCGGCGGGCCGTGCGGAGCCCGCCGGTCGGGGCGGTAGAGCCAATCCTCCGGAGCCTCGCGGAATATCGGGTTGTCGCGGGCATGGCGCGCCACCCGGAGATGGCAGATGCTGCGGTCGTCCTCGTATATAAGGCCCTTGAGCAGATCGAGATAGGCCTTGACCGCCGGTGGGGACGACGAGGGCTGCTCGACGGCAACCGCATGTAGGTCCAGCTCGACGGAAACAGGACCCCGGAAGGCTCGCCGCCGAAGCTGCTGCAGCTGGGTGCGGACCTGGGTCCTCAGGTCCGCTCGGATGGCATCCATCCGCACCTTCTGCGTGCGATTGCGGGGGTGGCGAAGAAGCTCATCGCTCTCGAGGTAAATCTCGAGAGACCGCCGTTCGGCGTCGACGGCGTCGAGATAGAGCCGCCGGGGCTCCGCCCGACGCAGGCGGATGTACCGGTCGAGCTCGGCCCCCTCGAGGGGCTTGGGAAGAACATCCTCGATGGACATGCCATCACCGTAGTACGTAGCCGCGTGGCTTCCGAAACGGGAGTTGCCCCTGGGTCCCTACCGAAGGAAACACGAGGACCCACCTACTGCTCGCTCGAAATCCGGATCGGCCCAAACAACTGCCGGTAGACCAAGCGCAGCTGCTCATCGGAGTAGCGGCGTGCTGTTTCGAGACCGTCGCTTCGCATGGAATGCGCAACAGGCGCCTGCCCTAGTGCAGGCAGCCCGAGTAGTCCGGCAACGTCCAATCGACAGTCGTTAGTCAGACTGCGGGCATCCTGGTTTCCCTCAGCGACCTCAGATACGACATCTGGACCGACGGCGCCTGCGCCAACAAGACCAGCGGCGCCGGTGGGTACGCGGCAGTCCTTTTCGCCCGCCGTTTCGATGGCATCGGCGAGCGGTGGGAGGTCTCCGGTGGCGCCTTCAAAACCACGAACAACCAGATGGAGCTGATGGCGGTCATCACCGGATTGCGCGCCTTGCCCGCGCAGGCGCACGTGTGCGTCCACATCGACTCCACCTACGTGATGAAGAATTTCAAGGAACGGCTTCAGCGCTGGCAAGGCAACGGCTGGCGGACGGCGGACGGGAAGCCGGTGAAGAACCGCGATCTCTGGAAGCAGCTGTCCACCGAGGCTGCCAGTCGCAAGGTGGACTGGGTGAAGGTCGGCGGTCACACCGGGGACGAGTGGAACGAGTACGCGGACACACTCGCCTGCGCCCAAAAGGACGCCTACGCCGAGCGGAGCCGTCGCCTCATGGAGTAGTGAGCGTTTCTACTGCCCGAGGGCGAGCACGAAGCCAGCGATTCCGACGAGGCCGACCACCGCAGCGCTCACGCCCTTGAACACGCGCCAGGTTTTCTGCCAGCGCGACAACGTGTGCTCATCAGGCAAAAACTCAAGCGGCGGAAACAACCACCCCATGGCTCGGATCGTGGAGAAGTAGAAGCCGCAGCCGAGTATGAAGACCAGGAGCAGGGCAAGAGCAGGGCTGATCAGATCGAACGCGAGTAAGACATCAGGCGCTGCAGCTCCAAGGAGCGCGGCAGCGATCCCGACCGGCTCAGGTTGAGGTGCTTTGCGAACGGTCTGCTCGATGTGCGGCGTGACAAAGGAAAGGACGTTCTGGCCGCTGATCCGTTCGCGGGACCAAACCTGAAGTTGAGCGCCTGGTCGCTTCCCCCAAGGTGGCCCGGTTTCCAAATTCAGTTCCACCGCCTTGGGCGGTGCATCGGTCTCGTAGGTGGTGCGATTCGGTCGCATCGGATCGCGTTTTGGCGCGTCCATGACTGCCTTCAAGGTCACGTCCTCCGGGGTGCGGGCGATCACCATGCCGAGCGAGATCATCGTTCGGTAGCGAGCGCGAAGCTCAACGACTTGGAACTCCACCGAACCGACTCCCGCCGATTGGAAGCGGTCGTGCCACGTGAGCAACTTCCAGGGCTTCTGACCGGGGAGGGCTTCCCCGATACCGGCTGACAAGCGATGCTCGATAGCCCGCAGATCCTCGGGCCGGATCAAGAGCCGGTCCCATTCCTCGCGCCAGTAAAAGAAAGGTTCCACGCGGCGAGCTTAAGGAGCCCTGCTGGCTCTAAGGAACGGCCAGGCGATTTTTGCCAAGGCGGAGATACCAGAGAAGTCTGTGCAGAGCGAGCTACAGCGGCTGACGCAACTCGCAGAACGTGGCGAGGAGGACCGCGACGCTCCCGGGTACTTTTCGATGCGGCCAGACCCAGAAGTATTGGCATCGCGGCGTGATCCGCGCCTTCGCCTGAGCGTCAATCCGAGCCTGGAATCGGTATCGGACCAAACAATTGCCGGTAGACCAAAGTGCGATTGAAATTGTTCTCGGCCTGCTGCTGCCGTTTGCCGGCCAGAGCAGCGATGGCCTCCTCGCTGGCGACGGGCTCGATCCAGTACCCCTCCCCGATAAGGTCAAGGTTGGCCCGTCCCTCCGGCCGTCCCTTGTGGAGGACGAACCGATCGAAGACGCGCATCAGCGCGGCGCGGATGGCGTCGACCCCTGCGGCATCCGTGACCTGGCCGGCGAGCGCGGCCCGGATGCTGGCCAGGCGTTCCAACAGACTCGCCTCGATACCCACAAGGGTCGGGTCGGCTTCGGTCGCCTGCAACTGCGAGGCGAGGCGTTCGCACTCGCGATCGGCGGCCTCGGCGGCCGGCTCAAGCTCGGCCCGTAGCTCCCGCCACTCGCTCGTAGTCAGCTCGCCCGCCACGTAGTCACCCTTCACGCGCTCAAGCCGCTCCCTCGCCTTCGCAGCCTGGTCCTGGGCGCTCGCGTGAAGTCCGCCGATCTCGGCGACCTTCTGCTCGCTCGCGGCCATGATCTGGGCGCGCGTCTCCTCAAGGTAGAGTCCGACGTTGAGGAAGTAGTTGTAGACGCTGGTGTCGATTGGCGCCCGCCGCACCGTCGTCAAATCGCACTCGGTTGGGGAGGAGCAGTGGGTGTTGCACCTACCAGCGTATGGGAATCGCCGCTGATACTTAAGTGTTTTTGCTCGTAGGGGTCCGGTGTGGTATGGCTTTGCATAGCGTGTTAGCCGTGAGTTCTACGGGCAGATACTTAGCGTCAAAGGGGGGTCGGGATGCGCCTACTCGTGGTCGTCGCCGGTGCGCTTGCGCAGACCACCGAGAGACAACTAGGCTCATCCCGACAGGTTTCGTCCATGTGTCCTGTGCTGAGAGGCGTCACGATCGACCTCGCATCGAACCCACGGCTGCAAGTGGCTGTTGTGCCAAGCACCCTTACCCGAGCGAGCTGAGCAGTGGCCAGCGCGGAGCCCGACGCCCCCGAGACCCTTAGGGCTGTCTACGAGGTTGTGATCTCGGCCGGCGATTCGTCTGTCGACGACGCCGACCTGATGGGACTGATGCGGGAGTACAGCCCTCGGATCGAAGCCGAGCTGTCTCGGCGCGCCCGTCAGCGCTTCGGGCCCGCCTACTTCGCCGCACTCGAGGGTGCGTGGCCCGATGCAAGCATCAGGCAGCTCGTGTTGCTCGCAGTTCGCTATCCCGTGCGGATGACGGCAGCAGCGGCCGATGAGCTGCGGCGCTTCGCCGGTGAGGTCGAGGTGGTGATCGCCGAAGCGCTCGCCGATGCCTCAGGCCTCAGAAGGCTCTCGATCGTCGCCGAAGTAGATGAGGTCTCGATCGCCACGACCCCGAAGGAGAACGCCGAGCCCCCGAAGGGTGCTTGGGAGAACATCGCACCTGTCCTCGCCGCGATCGCCACCGGGATTGGCGTCGTCGGCTTCGTGACGTTCGTCGGTGGCGCCATCCAGTGGGCGCGCTTCGACGCGACTGGCCTGCCGAAGGAGGAGGCGCTCTCGGTCGTTCCGACCCAAGACCTGGTGGTCACCGGGGCCAGCGCCCTGGTGCCGGCGATCCTCGCCGGACTGCTGGCGAGCGCCTTCTATCTCATCGCATACGTCTTCTTCGGCCGTCGCGCCGAGCGGATCTCGGATCCAGCGAAGCTCGAAGCTGTCGAGGAGCGCTCTCACGCGGTCAGAACCGCCCTCCTGATCGGGTTGGTGTTCGCATTCGAGATCGTCGTCTTCGCTGTGACGCTCGATTCGCTCGACGCCGACCAGTTCATCGCCTTCTTCGTGCTCGGCGCCCTGATGATCCTCCTCACCTACTGCGCCGCACGGATCACCGAGAACATCGCCTACCTCGCGCTCTCAGTGTTCCTGGCGCTCTCCATCTTCCTCGGCGGGATCGAATATGTGCGAGCCGCCAACGACAACGAGCTCCGCGGCGCCGCTGTGATCCGAAACAACCAGAAGGCGATCGTCGGCTTCTTCGTCGCTGAGAACAGCAATCGGGTCTACATCGGCCGACTCGATGAGCGCGCGATCGTGGCCGGCGAGCTCGACCCCGACTCGGCCAGGCTGATCGGCATCCAGAAGGACCAGGTCACCGATGTCGCCATCGGACCTCCGAGTGACCCCAAGCTAGCGTTGGACCAGGCTGTCGAACTCGCCCGAGAATTGTGCGTCACGGAGCCGGCCGTGGCTGGCGCGACCTCAATGAGTAACGGCAGAAGCAAGACGGAGGCGGGCGCGAAAGGCGAGGGCAAGCAGGTGCCCGCCGACAGAGCTGAGGTTTCCTACTGCTGGGAGCGGATCCCGCCCGGTGGATGACGTCCGACCGAGGGTGATCCTTTACCCCCCTTGATTCAAGCGGTCTGCGCCCCTAGCAGAGCCCGGCCTCGTCGCCCCCACGTCTAGATCGAGCGGATTCAGCGATCCGAAAGCGGTGCCGCGTTCGTCCAGATGTCCTGTCCGAGATCCGCGCTCCAGACGATCTCGTTGTCCCACTCCTCGGCGCCCGGCAGGGGATTGTCGAGTCGGAGACTGACTGCCCCCTGCGAGACATCGGTGATAGTTCCCTTCGGAGCCACGGGCGGCGATGAAGTGGGGGTAACGATCAACGTTGCAGAGCAACACGAAGCGTTCCCCTACGACAGGTTCGCGCGAGGTCATGTCTGCGCCTGCCCCAAGTGTCGTCGTTCATTGGTGTTCCTTTCGTCGCATCGCTTGAGACGAGATCAGATTCCGGATGGAATGGCAACCCGCGATCACCGACCGTCGTCAAAAGGGGTTGCTAGCGCGGCGCGTTTGCGGTCCAGAGCACGGCCGGGCTGGTCGGCGGTACCGCGAGGCTGGGCGTCGCGCCGGTTTCGTCGGCCATGACAGGGATGAGATCCTCGTAGCGGTCGAGCACGTCATCGCGGAGGACTGGAAGGAGGCCGACAGTGTTCTCGTCAACCGTGTCGATCCTGACCTCCTTGAAGACCGTGCGCAGCCGCTCGTTGAGGTCTGCGACGCTGTCGTTGTCGTGGCTGCGCACCGCGGCGGCGAGCTGGCTGTACACATCAAGCATCGCGTCGATGGACGGGTCCGCGGGCTCGGCAGCCAGTTGGGTTTGGAGGTCGCGAACAGCCGCCTGCTGGTGTGTCTTGTCGTGGATGACGTGGTTAAGGCTGTCCTCGACGGCGCGTTGGTTGGGTTCATCGTTGGCGACGGCTTCGAGGTAGCGGGCGCGAAGTTTGGACTCCAAGTGGTCAAGTCGCCTGAGTTCGTCCAGCGCGTTCGCGAGTTGCGTTTCAAGCGTCGCGCGATGGCGCTCGGTCGATTGGGTGAGGCTGGCGAGCCAGGCGTCAAAGTCGATAAAGAGTTGGTCGAGGTGTTTGACGACTGACGCGTCCGCTTGGGCGGCATCGACTCGCGGTTGGTCGCAGAGACCCGTGGCGGACTTGACGTTGGCGCAGACATAGCAGCGTTGCTGGGTACCGTCCTTGCGCTTGTAAGGGCTGGTGACGCAGTACATGCGCTCCCCGCAGCGGTCGCAGCGCCCAAGCCGCGCCAGGACATAGCGCGTGGTGCGCCGACCGGTTCGGGCAACGTGGTTTTTCGCGGCTTTGTCGCGTTTCGCGGTCATGCGCTGAATGCGGTCGAAATCATCTGGCGCTATCAGCGCTGGCCAGGTACCGGGACGAGTCCGCTGGTTGGGCTTGCCGCGGTTGATGACGACGCGGCCGGCGTAGAAGGGGTTGGAGAGCGTGTCTTGGACGCGGCGCCGCGTCCAAGCCTTGCCGATCTTGGTGCGGTGACCCTCGGCATTGAGTTGCGGGCGATGGATGCCGGGGCGTAGCCGTCGAGTGCCAGATCGCGCGCACGGCGGAAAATGGGAGCACGCTCGTCGTCGTAGACGTACTCGTTAACGGTGGTTCCGTCTGCAAGCGAGCGGATCAGTTGGTATCCGTCGGGAACGGGACCACCGAGACGCTCGCCGCGCTCGAACTGGCCGAGCTTGCCGCGGCGGACGTGAGTAGAGAGGTCATCGCTGTACTTGTTGGCCATCTTGCTGGCCATCCCGATGAAAGCCTCGTCGGTGACATAAGGATCGTCCTCGGCGGAACGCAGCGCTACGCCGTGGCGACGCAGGTCATAGAAGACCTCCCCGAGCGCACGTGCCTCGCGGACGCGACCGCTGCCACGTGCGAGGCGGGTGCTGTGAAAGACCCACAACTCGGCTTGGCCGTGCTCGGCAGCGGCGGCTTTCGCCGTCGCCATTGCCGCCTCAAGCTTGGGTCCGCGGCTACGACGATAGCCGGAGACGTTCTCCTCGCTGAACGGCTCGGCGACGAGGCTGCGGCCCCCGAGCGCGTCGAGCTTGGCGCGCGTGGCGGTGATCTGGGAGGCGACACTGTCCTTTGGGTCCGGGGAAGACTTCGCGGCGTAGATGACTGCGGGAATGTCGGCCATATCGCTCTGTGGAGATGAGATCATCACCCGCGCGGATGTCAACTCCGCTTCAGGCGCAGGTATTCGCGATACAGCGAGCGCAGGATTCCGAGCCTCGGCGACGCTGCCTGTTCGCTTGCGCGCCGCGATCCTCGTCGCAGACGCTGCGCGTGTGCCGGCTCGGCAGCCGACGCCGTGCCGCGCGGCCGGGTCACGCCGGCAGCTCCCAGCGGTACTTCTTGCCGAGCGGGTGAGTGTCGGCAGCCGGGCGACCGGGTCGGTTCCATCGTCCACCGCCGGCATCGGTCTTGACCAGCTTGAACCCTGCGGCGCGCAGCGAGGCGCCGCCCTCCTCGGGCAGCGTGTAGGTGATGAGCTTGCGGTAGCCAAGGGCCTTGACGGCTCGCCAGGCAGCGCGCAACAACATCGAGCAGGCGTTGTAGGTGCCGTCAGTGCAGACGCGGCGGACCTCGGCGGTAAAGCCATCATCGAGCATCCGCGCGACTGGACGGCCGATGATCGCCACGCCGCACAACCTCTCCCCTTCCTGGACTCCGACGACACACACGCCTGCGGCAACCGGCCGGTTGTGGCGATGGCGCTCGGCGACGTAGGCGTTTGCGACCTTCAGCGAAATCGGCACCAGCGTGAGGTGCGGGCGCTCGTTTCGTCGGGTGCTCGTTCCCGTCGCTCCCCCCTCACACTTCTCGGCGATCTTCCGCTGCTCCGGCGTCAAGGCCCCTGCTCCTCGACCAGCCAGTCGGTCGGTCGCTCGGAATCGCGGTAGTCGATGAAGATCGGCTCGAACGGCCCCGCCTCGGCGAGGTCTTCGGCGAGGCAGAAGCGGATCGAGACCTCCGGGGCGGCGAGGAGATCCCGGTCGCGGCTCAACATCGCCACCGCCGTTTCCCGGCGGCGTTCGAGCGCCGGCCGCTCCCTGCCGGCGAGGACGCAGAGGATCGGCGGGAACCAGGGGTAGCGCTTGCTCCAGGCCGGCTCGCCGTCAGCGCCGGTCGCCGTATATAGACGGGCGTAGCGGCTCAGCTCGGCGGCCAGCCGGTCGATCGAGAGCGTGGCGCGATCCAGCTCAAGGAAGCGCTGCTCGACCACCACCTCCTCAGCGGTGAGCCGAACGTAGGTGAGGACCGCGTCGGCAATGAGCGAGCGACGCGCGCGACCGCGCCCGGCGTTGAGGGGGTGGCCGACCTCGTGCCGCCAAGAGGTCGGGCCGTATTCGTCGCCCCGCTCGCGGGCCACGGCGAGGAAAGCGATCCCGGCGTCGTTGACCGCGAGGGTATGAGCCTGCAAGGGGCCGGTGACCTGCTCGGCGCTCAGCAGTCGCGGCAGCCGCTCGATCATGCCGGCATCCCGCGCAGCGCCGGCACCGGCCTCGGTCAGGTGCCAAAGCCGGCGGGGCGCCCCCGGCACCCCCGGCAGGTTGGCGAAAGCCACAAGGCCGCGCTTGCCGAGGCGGGCCATCGTCCGCTGAGCCGTGCGCGGGCTGTAGCCCGGCAAGTGGATCGCTCGAACCTGCGGCGTCGAAAGGACGCGATGCTGGGCCAGCGAGCCGAGGATTTCCGCCTCCGTGAGGCCGCCGTTCCTCCTCATGCCGGCGCCTTCCGCTGATGGCGAACCGGCCCCGAGCCCGAGTCGGGGCCGTGGCCCTCGCGCCGCCGCCCTCTGACCTCCCGCAGCTTGGCCCGGATGCGCTCGTCGTGCCTCTCCAGCCGGTTAAACGTCTCGGCCGCGCTGCATCCGGCCGCCGGGCTCTTAGCGGTCGGAGCCTGCCGGCGATCGGCGCCGAAGACATCCTCGAGTCGGATTCCGCGGAGGCCGAAGGGACGGCTCGCGCGGCCCCGGTCCGTGACCTGGGCAGCGAAGCGGAACCGATCGAGCTTGGTCAGCGCCGCCGGGCTCGGTTGACCCGCCCACTCCTTCGTCAGCAGCGCCGCCGCGTGTGAGTTCAGCGCGCTTGCGAGAAGGTGCGAGCGGTTCGTAAGGAGCGCATTCAGGGTCGCTGGGCTCAGCCGCTCCGGGTTCTGATTGAGGAAGTGCGCCCGCAGCCCGAACTTCGCGCTCTGCTCAAGCAGTGCAGCGAGATTGCCCGAGGCGGCGCCGTCGTAGCTCTGCACCTCATCGAAGAAGGGCCAGAAAAGCCGTCGATCGCCCGGCGCCAGCTCGGCGCGGCTGCGGGCGGCGTGGAAGAGATCGAAGACGAGAAGGTTGGCGACGAGCCGGTCGCGGGTGCCCCCGGCGCCGGGACAGGCGAGCACGATCAGCCCCTCGTCCATTGCCTCGCGGACTCGGTAGGTGGTGCGGGCTTGACCGAGCAGCGCAGTGATCGCGCTGGATGCCCGCAACCGGTCGATCATGTTCGTGACCGGCGTGATCGCGTCGGTCGCGAGCAGCGGAAAGCGGTCCCGCCAAAAGCGCTGAGAGGCTTGCGGCAGGAAGGGCAGAACGTCCTCCCGCCACTCGGCGTCGCTCAGCAGCGTCGGAATCTGGAAGATCGTTGGCGCCAGGTCGTCCTCGGCGAGGACCGGCGCGATCCTCGCCAGCGCGGAGGCGGCCTGCGTCGTGAGGTTGATCGCGCGGGTCGATCGCTCGCCCCATTCGAGCGCAGAGGCGAAGGCGTCGACTACCGCCTCGACCCGCGCCTCGGCTTCGACCGGATCGGCCCCGGCGACCCCAAAGAGGTTCCAGCCCGGCAGCCCGTCGAGAGAGGCGCCGGGCCGCAGGTCAATGCGGACGACGCGCTCGGCGACGCCGGGCTCGGCGAGGTAGGGCGCGATCCGATCGAGGGCGTCGCCGTGGGGATCGAGGAAGAAGCCGCCGTAACCGGAGCGGACGAGGTGGACGAACTGCACGATCGCCAGCTCGGTCTTCCCGTAGCGCGAGCGGCCCGCCGTGTAGCTGAAGAACGTGTCGGCGACGCGCACCCCGACCAGGCGCTCGCCCTCATCGCCGCTGACCATCCCGAGGGGGATCAGGTCTCTCCGTTTCGGATCGAAGGACGGGAGCGGCGGAGGCGGCGCCAGCAGGGCGCCGGATCGCAAGACGTTCTCGGCTCGGCAGTTGACGGTCGGCGGCTTCAAGAAGCCGGCCACCTCGCGCGCCGTCAGGATCATCTTCCGCGCTGGCCGGAAGTAGCCGGTGGCGAGGCGGCGGTCGAAACTGCCGCGTCGGAGAGGAAGGTCGGAGCCGAGGAAGGCGACACCGAGCACCGGCAGCCCCGAGGCCCGAAGCCAGTTGCGATCAGTCAACGGCTCGAAGGCCGCGAGCATTTGCTTCGTCATGGCCTTCGCCCGCGGGCGGTTGGGGGCCTGGCAGCGGAGGAGAACCTGCGCCTCAAACAGCGGCCCCGAATCGCGGAGCTTCGCGTCGAGGGCCTGGCCGACGAGGCGACGGTCGACCAGCTCGTCGGGCTGGGCTCGGTCCCGGCCGCGATGCTCGACGCCGAACAGCTCGCCCCACCTCGGCCCCTCCCGATGGCGCCGCCGAGCCTGGCGGCCCAGGCGGCGACGAAGCCGACTGCGGCGCCGGCCGGTAGCCGGCAGCAGGTCTACGCAGACGGTCGCCGCCTCCCCCCGTTCGGGCCGTAGGGCGGCCATCGCCGCGGCGAACGCCTGCAACGGATCGGGATCGCCCTCGGGCCGGGCCAGCGGCTCGATGCTCGGATGGGCGAGCACCAGCTCGGTTCGGAGGTTGACCTCCTCCTCCCCGGCGCGGTTCCCGCTGGCGACCAGCGCCTCCTCGGCAGATCGCAGCTCGACGCCTTCATATGAGCGAAGCGCTGCACGCAGCAACCCGGCGGCGCGATCCGGTACTTCGATCAGGTAGACGAGCCGGCGCTCCTGATCGCAGGCGAGCTGCACCCGCAGGGCGCTTGCCCTGCGATCCATCCAGCCGGCGATGCTCCGCTCACTTGCTGCGAGCTGGGCGGCGAAGGCGAGAACGACATCGGGTTTCGCGTCGAACTCGTCGGCCGGAACGATGGCCGCCAGCCGCCGTGATCGCAGGGTTCGGCGGGTGGCGATGATGCGCTGTGGAGCCAGCGCGGAGGCGATAGCGACGGCCCCGAGCGCGAGGGGGGCGAACCGCTCCGCGAGATCGAGGACCGCCCCGGCTTCGAGGTTCGAGATGGCCGACGAGATGGAGAATGCGACCAGGGCAGCGACGATCGCGAGCAGCGGCCGCGGATCGGAGTGCTTCCTTGAGGTCATGCACCGACCCCGAGGTCACGGAGTGTTGTCGGCAAAATCGCAGCGCCGCATTCGCCGCTGCGATGCGGCATAGCGGCCCTTCGGCGCAGATTGATTGCGACCAGTGAGGCGCCGAGCGACCCGACCGTCGAGGCGACCAGCGAGACGACGCCGGACCTCATCGCCTCCTCCCCTCATCGGGGGCCACGAACCGGGCGATGTATGCCTCGCCTCGATCGCGGTAGCGACGGAGGAAGGCCCTCCAGCCGCGGCGGGCTGCGGGCAGGTTGGGGGCGCTCACCCGCAGCACCGCCCGGTCGCCGCTTGCGCCGACGAGGGTGATCGCCAACTCGCCGCGCCTGTACGGGACGTACTGGAGCGCCCGATGCGATCGGAGGGCGCGGGCAGCTCGCTGAGCGGCGGCGCTGCCCTGCTCATCCTGGGGGTCCTGCCGCCGGGTCGGCGAGTGACGCTCGGCCGCTTCGTCTTCGACCTTCTCGACCGGGGCGGCGGGCACGGAAGGGGAAGCAGCCGCCGGCCGGTCCTCCCGCGAGGTCGGCCGCTCGGCCTCGCTGCCGGCGAATACGAACAGCGCCGCGAGGCCGAGCGGGATCGCGCTGGCGAAGGCCAGGATCGCCCGCGCCGCGCTCGGGTCGAGCGGGCGGTCGAGGAAGGTACGAAGCCGGTCAACCATCGGCGCCGTCCTCGGTGCTCGGCGGGTGGGCGTAGCCGAAGATCGGCGCCGGCATCCCGTAGGCCACGGCCTGCGAGGGAAGGAACGGACCGGAGCGGGCAACCCGGTTGCCGAAGTTGCCGTCGATCGTCGTGATCTGCCCGCCGGGGAAGACGCGCTCGACGATGCCGATGTGGTCTGAGGCGGTCGGACCGCTGCCGTAGAGGACGGCGTCGCCCGGTGCCGGCGTCGCGGTCGGCGGCAGGACGCGGGCGCCGTTGGGCTCAGCCGTCGAGAAGGGCGGCTCGCCGGGAGCCGGGGCGCCGGGCAGCCCGCCGCCTCCGTGGGCCTCGGCCCATTCGTAGACGGTGCCCGAGTAGGCATAGGTCGCGGTGCTGCCTTCCATCGGGACGCCCGCCCGCTTCCAGACCCAGGCGACGAACAGCGAGCACCATTCGACGCACGGCCCGTAGGGGTTGCAGTTCGATCCGGGCGGGTCCTCGCCGCGCCCGAGCTGGCTCTGCGCGATGCGGACGATCTCGTTGCCGCTCGCCCCGGCAGCCGAGCTCGACCCGCAGAACGAGCCCCCGCCCCCGCTCGCGGCGGGTTCGGTCGCCGCCGGGCTCGACGGCGGCGGCGACCCTTTGCGGTCGAAGCCGTAGGAGACGGCCCGCGCCATCACCTCGTCGGCGTAGTTCGCAACCCCGTCGGCGCAGGCGCCGTAGTAGCCGCAGGCCGCGTCCCGGTAGGCGGCATAGGAGCCGCCGGCCGGCGGCGCGCCCTTCTCCCGACGCAGGATGCGGGCGGCGGTGAAGATCGCGTCGGCCGGGTTGTTGATGTCGGTGACGCCGTCCCCGTCGCCATCGACCCGGTACAGCTCCCAGATCGTCGGTCCCGATCCGGGGCTGCACGCCGATCCCCGCACGTAGCCGATCTGCATCGGTCCCGCGCAGCCCGAGCTGTTGATCCCGGCGCAGTTTCCTTCGCCGCACTCCTGCTCGCCGATCGCCGCAAGGACGCGCCAGTCGATGTCGATCCGCCGCCCCGCTTCCTGGAAGATGCGCAGCCGGCCGGGAGAGATGTCGCGCTCGGCGGCGCGCGTCGCCGGGGCGGCGAGCGCCGAGCCACCCCCGCCCATGCAGGCGATCTCGCTGCCGAGGACCGCCATCACCGTGCCGGTGATGGCGACGACCACGGCGGCGAGGACGCCGGTGGCGATGAGGGCCAGAAGTGATCCGCCGCGACGCCGAGCGCTCATCGCCCGCCGCCTTTCCGCCAGCTGCGCCTGCGCTTGGGTGGCGAGGAGTCGCGGCCGGGATCGGTCCGCTCCTCGCCGTCTGCCGGCTTCCTCAAGACCTCACGGGTTCGCTCGCGCTCGGCGCGAAGCTCGGCCCCGAGGCTGTCTTTGCCTTTCCCCGCGGTGCGGGTCTTGCGAGCCGGCGGCTGGCCTGCTGGCGAACTGCCCGCCCGCTGAGGAGAGCGCCCCGGCCGCTCCCTCTCGGGACGTGGCTCGCGCTGCGGCGTCTCGGACCGAGCCGCGTCCTGCGAGGACCGCTTGCGTCTCCCGGCGCCTTTGGCCGAGACACCGCCGGACGCTGGCCGAGCCTCGCCCCTTGAACCGGAGGCACCCTTGTAAGCGTCTGCGGTCGAAGGCACCGGCCGGCGCGAGCGCTCGGTCGGACCCGGCGCGTCGAGGGCAGGTGCGCCGCCGCCGACCGGCCTGCTGTAGCTGGTGCCGAAAAGAGGAGCCCGGCGCGGGTCGCCCTCCCCACCCCGGCGAACGGCGCCGACCAGGCGACTAGGAGCGCCCGCTGCCGAGCGGGCGCCGCGCCGCAGCGGTCGCGAGAGCCGCCCCGCGATGCGCCCGCCCGCGTAGATCGAGAGCAGCTTCAGCGAGGCATCGCGCCCCGGCGCCCTCGGCCCGGTCGCGATCCCGATCAGGCTGTCGGTCAGCGCCTTCCTTTGGAGAAGGACCGCCCAGAAGAAAAGTGCCTGGAGGCCGAAGGACATCAGCCAGCCGAGCTGGGCGGTCGCGCTCGCCAGCGCCCCGTTGACCGCCAGCAGGACCGCCAGGATCAGCGAGTAGGCGGCCTTGCGCAGCAGGTAGCCGGCCAGCTTCTCCAGCCAGCCCTTGAAGAAGTCGTGACCGCGACCAGGGATCACCGCCGCGATCAGCGCGACCGGGCTGAAGGCGACCAGGAGCAGCAGCAGGACCTGGGCGAGGATCACCCCGATCGAGAGCGCCCCGAGGAGCGCGACCGCGCCGATCGAACCGACGAAGACGAAGCCGGCCAGCAGCAGCCGCTGGTACTGGCCCCCCTCCTCCATCGCGTCGGTCGCGGGCTTGTCGGCGACGCCGAGGCGGTAGCCCGAGCGCTCCGCGTCGGGGAGGTCGGAGGCGTCGCCGTCGTTTAGGGCCTCGTACTCACGGTCCCGTTCGTCGTGCTCCTCGGCGCCGAGGCTGTAGCGGAGGAAGCGCGGCGCATACTTGTTCGCGTTGTTGACGCAGACCTTGCCGTCAGCGGTGATCTCGGTCCCCGTTTGGAGGCGGCGAGCGAGCGCGGCGTCGCGGTCGGGGTTGAAGGACAGCGGCCGGACGGCGACCGACTCGGGATCGGAGTCCCCGGAACCAGTGCCACCGCGGACGCAGTGTTCGAGGCCGCCGAAGTTGAGGACGACCCAGGGCTTGAAGACGAGCAGGTCGAACAGCTCGTTTGCCGTGTCCTCCTTTGCCTGCCGGGCGCTCGTCGCGCTGCCGTGGGACGAGATCGACAGGAACGCGCCGGACATCTCATTCGTCCACTTGGAGACGCTGCCGATCGTCGCCCCCGGCTGGGCAACGAAGAACAGCGCCGCGACGACGTAGACCAGCGACATGCCGAGCGCCCCCGCCGTCTCGGAGTAGCGGCGCTGCACGAGCGCCTTCCACATCGCCCAGATGCCGGCGATGGCGACGGCCAGCACAAGCCAGGGCTCGCCGAGGACGCCGGAATAGATCGAGTGGATCGCGCGGGAGACGGCCGCGAGCGCCCCGGCGCCGCCGGTTGCCTGCGACCCGTTGACCAGGTCGAGGCCGAAGGCGAAGCTGAAAAGGGTGATGAGCAGGTTCACCCCGAAGCTGGTGATGAGCCAGAGGACCGAGGCGAAGAAGTAGGCGATCATCGGCGGGACGCCGTCCACGCTCACCCCGCCGGTCAGCGACGCCTCGACCGCGTTGAAGTGCTGGTCGAGCGAGTAGTTGGTGAGTGGATAGCGGCCGGCGATTCCCTCGTCGCCGACCTGCGGCGAGGGCCCGACGTTGCCCCAGACATCGCTGGCCGCGCCCGCGAGAGGGTGGGCGAGCAGCACGATCAGGGCCGCGAGGCACAGCGTCACGACGACGGGCCGCCGCCAACCGCGCGGAGCGCGCGGGCTCATGCGGCCACCGCCTGCGGGGTGTTGTCCAGCGCCGCCAGCAGCTCGCCGAAGACGAGGTCGAAGCCCAGCTCGCCGACCCGCCCGTCGAGGTCCCGCATCAGGCAGTGCCCTTGCCGGTATTCGCGCAAGCGAGCCCGCGCTGCGCCGTCC
>Ga0190265_10000429_pt1 | contig 30180 bp, 24 predicted proteins | sample Popmic124T_FD_133135 | JGI IMG/M metagenome (GOLD analysis project Ga0190265, IMG submission 133135) | Populus adjacent soil microbial communities from riparian zone of Indian Creek, Utah, USA - 124 T | ecosystem: Environmental > Terrestrial > Soil > Riparian zone | place: USA: Utah | collected...
AGCGCACCGCGGCCCTATCCGGCTGGCTGGACTTCTATAACTGGCGCAGACCGCACGGCTCCCTCGCTCACAAGCCGCCCGGAGCTCGGCTCGCCGAGCTGAACAACGTTGCTGGGTCTTACATCTAGAACCCTGCCCTAGATTCTCAGCAGGACCAGCGTGTTGATCACGAAGAGGATCGAGAAGAAGATCGTCGCCCGATCCAGGTTGCGCTCGACCATCGAGCCACCGCCGAAGGAGCTGCCGCCACCGCCGATCCCGAAGGCCCCGGAGAGCCCCGCATCTTTGCCCGAGTGCAGGAGCACCAAGAAGATGACGACGACGGCGATGATGACCTGGACGAGCGAAAGAAGCGTGTACACGCTCGGAATGGTAGCGACAGCGCCCCCGAGGCGCTGGCGACAGAAAGAGGCTCCTTGTTGCTTTGATTGACAAATTCAGCTATTCTGTCAACGAGGCAGACGGCCATGCAGAATTTGACAAGGAGGATCGAGATGGAGGCAACCGCACACGCGCATTCGCATGGCGAGGCGATCGAGGTCACTCCGGCGACCTGGCGCGACCCGAAGCGCTACGCGTGGCTGCTCGGTTTGATCGTGCCGCTGCTGCCGTTCCTCGCCTGGGGCTTGGTCGAGCTGACCGGGCTCGGGCTGTTCTGGTTCTACGGGCCGATCCTCGTCTTCGTCATCTTCCCCCTGCTCGACGCCATCGTCGGCATGGACGCGGAAAACCCGCCCGACAGCATCGTCAAGTGGCTCGAACAGGACCGCTACTACCGCTGGTGCACCTACGTCTTCATCCCGATCCAGTACGCGGGGCTCGTCTTCGCCTGCTGGCTTTGGGCCGATGGCGGCCTCGCCACCGTCGACAGCATCGGACTGGCCCTGACCATGGCGATGGTCAGCGGGATCGCGATCAACACGGCGCATGAGCTCGGCCACAAGCGCGCCGACCTGGAGAAGTGGCTGAGCAAGGTCGCCCTGGCGCAGAGTGGCTACGGCCACTTCTTCATCGAGCACAATCGCGGCCACCACGTCCGCGTCGCCACTCCCGAGGACCCTGCCAGCGCCCGGCTGGGGGAGAGCTTCTGGGCCTTCCTGCCGCGCACCGTCTCCGGCAGCCTCAGCTCGGCCTGGGGGCTGGAGCGGGCGCGACTGGAGCGGATGGACCACTCGCCTTTTTCCATCCACAACGACATCCTGCAAGCCTGGGCGATGACGGTGGCCCTGTTCGCGGTCCTGACCGCCGTCTTCGGGCCTGTCGTCCTGCCCTACCTGTTGCTCCAGGCTGTGCTCGGCTTCTGTCTGCTCGAGGTCGTCAACTACCTGGAGCACTACGGGCTGCTGCGTCAGAAGCGGGGGGACGGCCGCTACGAGCGCTGCCGTGCCGAGCACAGCTGGAACAGCAACAACGTCGCCTCCAACGTCCTTCTCTACCACCTGCAGCGCCACAGCGATCATCACGCCAACCCGACCCGCCGCTACCAGGCGCTGCGCCACGTCGACGAGGCGCCGCAGCTCCCCACCGGCTACGCCGGGATGATCCTGCTCTCCTGGTTCCCTCCGGTCTGGCGCCGCGTCATGGATCGCCGCGTGCTCGACCACTACGGCGGCGACGTGACTCGGGCGAACATCGAGCCGCGCGCCTCCAAGAAGGTGCTGGCGCGCTACGGAGCCGCGTCTTGAGCGCCTGGCGCTGCCCGAGCTGCGGCTACGTCTACGACGAGGAGGCGGGCCACCCTCGCGAGGGCTTCCCGCCGGGGACGCCGTGGAGCGAGGTGCCCGACGACTGGCACTGTCCCGACTGCGGCGTCCGCGACAAGGTCGACTTCGAGCCCGCCGACGGATGACTCCCGCCGCTGCGACGATAGGCGACGTGAGGGGCGCCCGGACTCCATATCCGCAGGCGGTGCGGCAGCTGCTGCGCGAGACCCTGTTCGCCGCCGCCCGCGACGAGCTGAAGCGGCGCGCCTGGTCGGAGATCACGATGGCCGACGTCGCCGGGGTGGCCGGGGTCAGCCGTCAGACCCTCTACAAGGAGTTCGGCAGCCGCGACGAGTTCGCGCAGGCCTTCGTGATCCAGGAAGGCGAACGCTTCCTCGACGGGGTCGAGGCGGCGGTCCGCGAGCATCTCGACGACCCCCGTGCCGCGGTCGGTGCCGCGCTCGAGACCTTCCTGCGCACGGCGGGGGAGGACCCGCTCGTCCGCATTTTGCTCAGTGACGACGGCACGGGCGGCATGCTGCCCTTCGTCACGACCCAGGGCATGCCGGTCGTCCACTGGGCGACCGCCCGGCTGACCGCGACGATCGAGGAGGGCTGGCCCGAGGCGCCGCCCGCCAAAGCCCGCCTCCTCGCCGAGGCCCTGGTCCGTCTCGCGATCAGCCACATCACCGCCCCCGGCCACACCCCCGAGACCACCGCGACCGCGACCGGTGAGCTGCTCGGCCCCTTCATCGACGAGGCGCTGGGCTCGGCTTAGGTCGCGTTCCGTAGCCGCCGCTGCAGGTTGGCGCGGACATCGGGCCACTCCTCGTCGACGATGCTGAAGTAGGCGGAGTCTCGGACACCGACGTCGGGCACCGTCATGTGCTTGCGCATGATCCCCTCGAAGCGAGCGGGAAGGGCCGAGAGCGCCGCCCGCGAGCGGGCGTTGCGTGCGTCGGTCTTGAATTCGACCCGGACGCAGCCGAGCGTCTCGACAGCGTGCTCGAGCATCAGCAGTTTGGTCTCGGTGTTCGCGCCGCTGCCCCAGGCGCTAGGCGCGAGCCAGGTCCAGCCGATCTCGAGGGCGCGGTCGGCCCGGCGCACGTTGAGGTAGCGACTGCTGCCGATCAGGGTGTCGCTGCTCCGGGCACGGATCGCGAATGGACCCTCCTCACCGGACGCCGCCGCCTCCAGCGTCATCGCCATCCACTCGTCGAAGCGCTCGCGGCTCTCGCCGACGTGGGCGAGCCAGCTCCAGATCTCGGGCGATCGTGCCGCCTCCCACAGTTCGTCCGCGTGCTCCTCGGCCAACGGCTCCAGTACGACAATTGATCCATCGCGGCGGGCGGTGAGCCGGTCCCTGCTCATGACTCGATCATCAGCGTCACCGGCCCGTCGTTGACCAGGGCGACCCCCATGCAGGCGCCGAAGACGCCCTTCGCCGCCTCGAGTCGCTCGCAGAAGCGGTCGTAGAGCGGCTCGGCCCGTCCGGCCGGCGCCGCTTCGACGTAGCTGGGTCGGTTCCCCCGGCGGGTGTCGCCGTAGAGGGTGAACTGACTGACGCAGAGCACTTCGCGGTCGCCAAGCGGCTCGTTCATCCGCCCGTCCGCGTCGTCGAAGATGCGCAGCGCCCGCACCTTGCCGGCGAGCCGGTCCGCCTCCGCCTCGGTGTCGTCGCGGCCGACGCCGAGCAGCACCACCATGCCCGGTCCGATCTGCGCCACCCGCTCCCCCTCGACGTCGACCGCCGCCTGGCTGACCCGCTGCACGAGCGCCCTCAAACGAGCCTTTCCGATCGCGGCACGATGGCGCTCATCAATCTCCGTTCATGCATCGAAGCGGAATATCACGCGACCGGCGGCGGCGCTCCCTCGGCGCTGGCGGCAAGAGCCGGGTCCCAGTCACACACCAGACAAGCGTGGAGGAAGGCCGAGCGGGCGAATTCGAGCGCATAGGCCTGCGGATCCTCACTCGCGCACACATCGTCCCAGTCGAGGACGTACACGCCGATCTCGTCGTTCCAGGCGGCCGCCGACGGGGCAAGTGTGGCGGCCGAAAATCCCTCCGGAGCCGGATGGGTGTAGGCGTAAAAGGCGGCTCTGCCGTATTTGTCGTCCCCAGGCCACCAGCCGATCGTGAACTCCTGTGAGTCCATCACGTTGCGCGCGATGAAATCGTCGGACGGTGGCTCGGCCGGAAGCCCGGAGAACAGGTTCACGGCGAGGTCGAAGGATCCCCACCAGGCATTGACCGGCGTCGAGCGGCCGCGAAACGGGGCACGGAAGGCGGCAAGGACCAGCGCGGCGCGCGTGGCGGCCGCGAGATAGGTGGCGACGGGCTCGGGCTCATAGGTCCGGTGCTCGTCGTCCTCGTCGAGGGGGACGCTCCATGGCGCCTCCTGCGGCGCCGGGTCGATCTCGACCGGCCCGGCGAGGTCGCGGACCGCTCCCAGAACGTCTCGCGTGACGTCGCCCACCGCGCGGTGGGGCGTGAGGGGGACGGCAAGCTCCCGGCCGTCGGCGTGTTCGACCCGCGCCTCATGGGTGTGCAGGTCGAGGGCGACGGTGAATCCGCCGGAGCCGTCGGGCGCCGGCAGAAGCCCCGTCTCCCAGCCCCGCGGAGTCAGCCGCAGCGCGGCATGCTGGAGCTGCGGCTCGGGCGGCGCCAGCGTGGCGGCCAGCTTGCCGAGCACCTGGGTATGCGCGTGGAGGGTGTCGCAGGTGGCGCTCCATTCCTCATAGGAGATGGAGGGCCACGACGATTCCATCGACCCACCGTAGCGCGAGTCCGTCGCTATCTTGGGGCCGTGACCAACTTGTTCGGTGACGAGTGGGATGTCGAGCAGGCCGAGCCGGGCTTCAGCTGGAAGCGAATGCGGCTCGGTGCCCGGCTCGGCGGGGAGAAGCTGGGGGCGAGCCTCTACGAGCTGCCTCCGGGGCAGCGTTCCTTTCCCTACCACTTGCACCACGCCAACGAGGAGCTGCTGCTCGTCCTCGACGGTGCGGTGACCGTGCGGCGGAAGGAGGGTGAGGAGAAGCTGCAGCGAGGCGATACCGCCCTCTTCGGCACTGGCCCGAGCGGTGCCCACCAGGTGATCAACCGCTCCGATCGCCCCGCCCGCTTCCTGATGATCTCGACGATGATCGAGCCGGAGATCCTTGAATACCCTGACAGCGGCAAGGTCGGGTTGAGGGCCGGCGCACCGCCTGGCAGGGACGTTGAGGGTGGCCTGAAGGCGTACCTGCGCCGCGACGCCGAGCTCGGCTACCTCGACGACGAGCCGACCGACTGAGCACAGAACACTCGCGGGCGTCGATGCGGCTGAATGGAGTCGAAGCGAGATGGCCGAGGCAGTCGTGCCCATCCGGGTTGCCAGCTTTGCCCGGCTCCGAGATGTGGCCGGCTTCGTCCAGGAAGCAACGACAGGCTGCCTGCACGGCATCGTCGATTTCGTCCTTCGAGCACTCGGGGTGCCGGCCGGCAAGCTGCGCTCGGAGGGCTCACCCGCGCTCACCGCTCACGTAGCTCCGAAGCAGAGCGGCTGCGCCGTCGGCCGTGATCGTGGAACGGTCGGGGTCCATCACTACAACAGGGGAACTAGGGGTGAAATTGGACCCCTGAATCGCTGGCGCTGTACTTCCCACCGCCGCCTCCGACAAAGCTGGTGCAGCTCTCGACCGCACATCTCCAGCAGGGTCGTCTCGTCCTCGACGTGGACGGCAAAACCGTCGAGTTCGCCCCGCTGGATCAGGATGAGCTTGACGACGCCGTGATCGCCGCCGACGAAGCCTGAGACCTGCTGTCCGGCTTCGGCTCCTTCCCGGACGGCATCGCGACGAGATCCGCTGCGGCGTGATCCTTTTCGCGAGACCGAAGGGGCGGCGCGGCCAGGTCGGCAGGTCAACAGCGCGACGGCGCGAAGCGCGACCGGTGTCGCTCCACGATCTCGTCGTCTCGGTGGGTGAACAGCCGACCTCGCGGTGGCGGCGGATCGCCTGCGCCCTGTCTCGATCTCCCTCCCGTCGTCGGGGTGCTCACGATTTTCAGCAAAAGTCCTTCTGCGGACAGTCCTCGCCGCGCCCCTACAGGGCGCTGAAAAGGGCGTCGGCGTGGAGCGCAGCCTTCGTTGCCTCCACCGTCTCGTCCTCCTCGACGCGGACAAGCCCCGCGATCCGCAGTTCGCGCACCGCCGTCGCGGCTGTCAGGACCTCCCTGCGGTCGTCGGGGTCGGAGACGATCCGCCCGACGAGCTGGTCGATGGTGAGACGGGCCGGGTCCTGCCCGATCACCTCGAACAGCAGCGCCCGCCCGACCTTCAAGGGCTCGTATTTCGCGGGCAGCGGCGGGATCATCCCTTGTTCGCCCTCGCCCTCCGGCGCACGTTGACGGCCCGCGCCACCCACGTGGGCTGTTCCTTGAGGTCGGCGACGTAGAGCGGCTGTCCGTCCTCGCCCTGGTCGCCCGTCTTTTTCGCGAGGTCGAAGGCGACGAGCATCTTCATGTGGTGGGCGACGTGCCGGTCGGCCTTGTCGATCCGTTCGCTCACCTGGCGGATCGTCTGCGGTTTTCTGTCGAGGCAGTCCAGCATGTCGAGCCGAGCATCGTGTTCGACCACCGATTGCAGCGGCGACGAACTCACGCCCGCCTTCCCTTGCCGTTCTTGGTCTCGCCTTTGCCCTTCGCCCTGGTCCCCCGGCGGCTCCCTTCCGTGCGTTTTTTTTCCGCTTTCGGTTTGGTTTTCTCCGGCTGCTGTTTGTGGCGTTCCTTGCGACGCTGCCGTTTTTCCATCTCCACGACCTCGGAGTGCGTTGGCGAGGGGAACAGGAACAGGCCGACGGTCGCCTTGAACGAGCCGTCACTCTCGCCGTTCGCGCGGCGCTGCACGGTGTCTGCCGCGAGCCGCTCGGATTCTTCGATGACCCACGCCAGGATCTCCGCGTGTTCCTTCCACGCGATCTCATCGAACTCTCGCGGCGCCCAGTAGATGCGAACGTCATCGCGCTCGTAGAGCTTGCCGGTCTTCTCGGACTCGGCCACCCGGCCGTTGAAGTTGCCGAAGGTCGCGCCGATCACGCCGGGACGGAGGACCGGCGCGAGCGCCCCCCAATCTTTGTCTCCGATGAATGCGGCCTCGTTCGCCCGGTACATGTGCTTCGTCGCGCCCCGGACCGGCACCAGCTCCACCAATTCGATGATCTGGCTTTCCGCCAGCACTTTGAAGGCGTAGGACGACACTTGGGTCGAGATGCCCCTTGCTCTGGCGAATTCGCTGGGCGAGATGGGGCGCTGGATCGCGATTGCGAGGATTTCGGCCCGCAGCGGATCCTTGGCGATGATCGCCACTTTCGGGTCCATCGCTTCCGGCGAGCGCTCCCTGGCCTTTTTGGTCGTCCCCTTGTAGGAGGGACCCTTGCGCCTCGGCTTCCGTTTGGATTTTTCTTTGGCCTTTGGCGCGGCCTTCGCCATGTCCTCGCCTCCCGGCTTGCAACTTCCCTTGTCGTTCTCGTCAGTCACTTTCCCGAGTTTTCGTTTTTTGGTTCGGGAATCAACACATTTCTCCTTAGGGACGCGGCTGGGCGTGAGGCGCGGAGTAGTTAACCAATCTTTTTCGGTGATAGCGGCCTAGTTGCGCGTTCCTTCGTTGACTGCTCTAGATTTTTCGAGCATTCTTTACGGCTTGCTAGGCGCGGTCCCACTGAACGTGGTCGCGCCGAGTCGAGCCACAACAGAGGGAGGTGATCCGCATGGTGCTCAAGGCACAGGAGGCCGCGATGCCGATGCTCGGCATCGTCAAGAACGGCTGATCCGTTCCGAGACACGGGAGCGGGCCGGCCACTCAGTCGCGCCGACCCGCTCCCCGATTCGTGGGTGTGGAGGCAGCCGGGGGGAAGTGCCCCTCTGGGACGGTCCCTGGGAGGTCGTCCGCACCGAGAGGGTCAGCCACGGACCCCTCGGCTTTGCCTGTCTCTGACAATGCCTTCGCATTTCGGGCTCCCGCGCCGATGCGCGGCGGCCCGCCGCCGCGTCTGATGCCCCAGCAATACCACGAGTAGGAGCGGCGGAAAGGGTTTTGCTCAAAGAAGTATGAAGTAACGCCGCGAGTGAGGCCATAGGGTTTGTCGCTGTATGGAAATGCCTTTGAGGTTTCCCGCAACGAGCTTCAACCGTGCCGTCCTCGCCCACGGCGCAATTCCTACGGCGCATGCGCATCACGGCGCTGAACCTCTACACACCACTGGAGGAATAGCTCGCATGACTCGACTCGATGCCAGGACCAATCTGAGCCGTACTTCGACTTTCGACATTAAGCGGCTTGGCAGAGATTCGTCAATTCAAATCGATTCGCTCGTACCGACACCAGGTCGGACGATTTCCTAGAAAGGCCGGGGAGAGATGAAACTCATTGAGGGGATGGGCGCTGGCCGCGCACGGTGGCTGGCGGTCTTCGTCGTGTTGCTTTGCGCCAGCTGCGCGGCGCCGGTCTTGGCCGAGGCCCCGAAGATGGGAGTGGGCCCGGCCAGGGTCGCAGAAGCGCCGGCCAGGGCGGCGGAAGCTCCATCCCCTCCCGAGGAAGCGCCGCCCCCAGCGGAGACGCAGCCGCCGGCCCAAGGCCCGATCACCGAGGAAGTGGAAGCGGTGGAAAGCGAAGAAGTCGCGCGAGATGAGTGGCTCGACAGCCCCGAGGCGATCCGCCAGCGCGAAGAATCGCGAACCGCTTTTGACGATCTCATCGCTGCCGACGCCGAAGCCGCGCTGGGCTCGGTCTTCGAGGAGGCGTTGAAGCAGCTCGACGGCGACCCCTCGCGCTTGCTCGGCGACGTCCAAATCGAAGAGGTCGTAAGTGAGAACGGAGCCTTGATTCCGGACGGGGAAGGCGGCAGCCAGCTTCTCGAACTTCCGATTCCGATCCGCAGCCAGGTTCCGGGCAAGGAAGCCAAGCCGGTCGATCTGAGCCTGAAGGAATCCGACGGTGGCTTCGAGTCGAAGACCCCCGCGACGGACATCCGCCTTCCGGGCACGCTCGGCGGCGAGATCGAGATCGGCGATGAACTCGCCATCTCCGAGCTGCCCGGGAACGCCGATGTGGCCGCGAGTCGCTACGGCGACACGGATCTCTTCTTCGCCAACAGCGATACGGACACCGACACGTTCATCGCCGCCCTCACGAAAGGCGTGGAGGTCTTCGAGCAGCTTCGCTCCCCCAAGAGCCCCGAGCAATTCCGCTACGGGCTCACGCTGCCCAAGGGGACGACGCTCCGCTCAGACGGAAACGGAGGCGCGGAGATCGTCGATGGCGAGGGGAAGCGAGTCGCCTTCGTCCCGGCGCCCTTTGCCGTCGACGCCCAAGGGACCGATGTGCCGGTCTCGATGGAGGTCGAGGGGAGCGCCGTGCTCGTCTCGATCCCGCACCGCTCGATGGATATCGCCTATCCCTTGCTCTTGGATCCGGAACTGGTCTACGACGCTTGGTATTGGCATGAAGGAAGCGAACACCTTTGGGGTTTGGGCCAGTGGTCCTGGGCAGAGACCGCCGACTACGAAAACGGCACTTGGTGCGTCGGCACCTGCTGGGGCAACGGCCTCTACGCCCGCTCCAAGGGCGAAAACTACTGGTACGGGGGCAACACCTGGGGGCAGTGGATCTACACCGCTCCCAACTCGACCGCCTACATTTCCCGCGCGGTCTTCTGGACGCTGTTCGGCAACGTCAACAACTGCTACACGAGCCAGCCCCACGGCTACGTCGGCATCTACAACGTCTACTCGAACTCCTACAACAAACGCGGGGTCTACTCGCCGCCGAGCTTCTTCGCGACGAGCTACGACACGGGATGGGCCGGGGGCAACGGCACCCGACACGCGATAGTCGGGATCGGTACCGGCGGCGCTGCCTCCCAGCTCGCCTGCGGGCACGACTTCTACGTCGGCGGGGCGGCGCTCTACCAAGACGACCCCGAGAACCCCGGCGTCTCGGCGAGCGGCATGCCCGGCGGCTGGATCAGCGACGCCACGCCGGCCTTCACGATCACCGCCAATGGCAGCGACCCCGGCCTCGGCGTGCGCAAAATCACCTTCACCCGCGAAGGCCAGCCGACGATCGAACGGCCGGTCGGCTGCAACGGCACCGCCGCGAGCCGCTGCCCGACCAACCGCACCGAGTACTTCAACATCAGCGCCCTCAGCTTCGACGAAGGCAAGAAGAACGCGGCGATCACGGTCGAAGACGTGACCGGGAAGAAATCCACCCAGACCTGGCAGACCTACGTCGACATGACCAAACCCGACGTCACGCTGAGCGGCCAGCTCGCCGTCGCCACCGACGAGGGCGAAGGGGACGCCAAAGACGGAGAAAAATGGGACGAGCTCTCCCTGCCGGTCTACAACCTCAACATCAAAGCCACCGACATCGGTACCGAGAGCAATGCCGATCACAAAAAGCGCTCGGGCGTCAGGAAGATCGAGGTCCTCCTCGACGACGTCAAAAAAGAAGAGTGGGAACAGGCATGTCCAGCTAGCAGCTGCTCGATGGAAAAAACCTATCCGCTGAAGCTGAACAACCTGAGCGCCGACAAACACGTTCTCAAAGTCATCGCGACCGATTGGATCGGCAAGAAACGCGAACGGGAAATCGAGTTCGAATACATCCCAGCCACCGGGATGAAAGACGAGTACGTGATGCACTACTTCCCGCTGCCCGACGGGGAGGGCAACGAAGCCGAAGAAGAGAGTCCCGCCCGGCCCGAACTCGCCGTCAACGTGATGAACGGCAACCTCGTCTACCGCGAGCGCGACGTCGACGTCGAGGGCTACAGCGTCGATCTCGAAGTCGAGCGCTACTACAACTCGCTCCTCCCCGAGCAAGAGAACACCGGGTGGGGCGATGGCTGGACGCTGGCGCAGACCCCCGACCTCGAGCCCGAAGAGACCCAAGGCCCCCAAGCGCCCGAAGAGGCGATGATGGTCCGAACGAGCGGTGCGGTCGAAGGCTCCGTGGAGCTGCCGACGGCGGCGAACGAAGAGGTCTTCGACCCCCAGCTGCAGGCGGTCGTGACCAAGGAAGCCGACGGCGGCTACGAGGTCGCCGATGAAACGGGAGAAACTGACACCGCGATCGCCTTCGACGAGGAAGGCACGGTCGAGGAACTGCGAACCGAAGGCCTCGCCAAGGTCGACTACACCTATGAGGAAGGCGAGCTTGCAGAAATCGACGTCGATGATCCGGCCAGCACCCTGACTTCGCCGGCCCAGATAGCGGAAATGGCCGAGCGCGACGACGTAACTCCCTCCTTCAAATACTCCTTCGGCAACCAGGGCTCTGGCAACGGCCAGTTCTCCTACGCCACCGACGTGGCGATCGACCCGACCGATGGCACCCTCTGGGTCGCCGACAACGGCAACGAACGCATCCAGCACTTCAGCGCCGTTGGCGAACACCTGGGGCAGTTCGCCTCGCCCTGCCCCGGCGCCGTCGAGGTCGACCTACAGGGCAACGTCTACGCCGCCTGCTCCATGACCCAAGGCGCGATCCGCAAGTACAGCCCGACGGGCACGCTGCTGAAACAGATCGCCGGCCCCGGTACGGCAGAGGGCCAGGTCCGGATGCCGACCGACCTGGCGCTCGACGCCGAAGGCAACCTCTGGGTGGCCGAGTACGAAAGCACCCGCGTGCAGAAGTTCGACCCGCAGGGCGCATTCGCCAAATCGATCTCGCTGGGCTCCTTCGGCAAGCCGTGGGGCATCGACGTCGCGCCCAACGGTGACATCTGGATCGCCGAACCGTGGCACCACCGGGTCTCCGTCTATGACCAGCAGGGCCAGCGGCGCTTCCGCTTCGGCTCGCGCGGCTCGGGCCACAGCCAGTTCGAGATGCCCGCCGACGTCGAGGTCGACGCCGCCGGCAACGCCTGGGTCACCGACGGCTACAACAACCGCATCCAGGTCTTCGACGAAGAGGGCGCCTACATCACCCAGTTCGGCGAGAGCGGCTCGGGCGAAGGTCAGCTTGATGCCGATTGGTGGCTGCGCATCGCCCTCGGCGCCAACGGCGACGTCTGGCTCACCGACACCGGCAATCATCGGGTGCAGAGGTGGGTGACGGCCAACTCGGTCTTCTCCTTCAAATACTCCTTCGGCAACCAGGGCTCTGGCAACGGCCAGTTCTCCTACGCCACCGACGTGGCGATGGATCCGACCGACGGCAGCCTTTGGATGGCCGACAACGGCAACGAACGCGTCCAGCACTTCAGCGCCGTTGGCGAATACCTGGGGCAGTTCGCCTCGCCCTGCCCGGGCGCGGTCGAGGCCGACCTGCAGGGCCACGTCTACGTCGCCTGCTCGATGACCCAAGGCGCGATCCGCAAGTACAGCCCGACCGGCACGCTGCTAAAACAGATCGCCGGTCCCGGTACGGCGGAGGGCCAGGTGCGCATGCCGACCGACCTCGCGCTCGACGCCGACGGCAACCTCTGGGTCTCCGAGTACGAAAGCACTCGCGTCCAGAAGTTCAACCCGCAAGGCGAATTCGCCAAATCGATCTCGCTCGGCTTCCTCGGCAAGCCCTGGGGCATCGACGTCGCCCCCAACGGCGACATCTGGGTCGCCGAACCCTGGCACTACAGGGTCTCCGTCTACAACGAACAGGGACAGCGGCGCTTCCGCTTCGGCTCTCAGGGCAGCGGCCACAGCCAGTTCGAGATGCCCGCCGACGTCGAGGTCGACGCGGGCGGCAACGCCTGGGTCACCGACGGCTACAACAACCGCGTCCAGGTCTTCGACGAAGAAGGCGCCTACATCACCCAGTTCGGCGAGGAGGGCTCGGGCGAAGGCCAGTTCGACGCCGATTGGTGGCTGCGCGTCGCCCTCGGCACCAACGGCGACGTTTGGCTCACCGACACCGGCAATCATCGGGTGCAGAGGTGGAAAGGTGCCGCTCGCCTGAAGCCCGGCTACGGCGTCAAAGTCCAAGACGATCCCGAGGTACTGGTTGAGGCGGCGGGCGGTCTGGTGGACAGCGTCGAGGGCGCAGAGGCCGGCGAGCACGTATACGAACACGACGGCGATCTGCTCACCTCGCACGAAGACGCCGACGGCGAGACGGAATACGAGTACGACGAAGCCGGCCGGATGACCAGAGTGGAGCTGCCGAATGGCACTTGGGCCGAGATCGAATACGGAGAAACCGACGGTCGGGTCAAAAAAGTCACCGTCGATCCCGCGGGGTCAGCGCCAGAAAAAGCGACCACGTTCAGCTACACCGATCAGCCGCGCTCAACCAAAGTCATCCTGCCCGACGCGCCCGCGATCACTTACGACATCGGCGAAGACGGCTCGGTCTTCAAATCGCAGAACGCCCTCAAACCACCGGAGTTCGAAGTCGTCTCAGGGACGCTCTATGACGTCGAAAACAAAGAAACGGCGGCGCCGATCGCCGTCGGCGATTACAACCTCGTCATCAAAGCTTACTCGGAGGAGGGCATAGCCTCGATCCAGGTCTACGCCAACGGAGATCAGCTCGTCTCCGAGAAGACCTGCCCTCAGATCGACGAAGAACCCGAAGCATGCAAAAAACTCCCCGACGAGTGGGTGACGTACACCGGCAACCACGCTCCCGGCATCCTCAACCTCGAGATGGTCATCGAAGACGGCTTCGAACAGGTGGCGAGCAAACGATTCTGGGTCAACATCCCCTACACGCCCCCGCCGCCGCCCGATCAGCCGGTGACGCCGAAATTCGCCGAGGTTCTCCAGTTCCGCGAAGAGCACGGACTAGACCTCGATCTCGATCCGGTCCAGGATGAGCTGGAGCTCAACGATCGCGTCTACGACACGATCAATGACTGGATTCAGGGCAGGCCTGTTGCGGTAGCTTCGATGGAACGGTGGGGCGCGCCGCTGCGAACGCCGGAAGTCGCAGAGTTGGAATGGCGGCTCCAGTATTGGGAGCAGGCGTCTCAGGCATTGCCAGCCTGGGTAGGCGCAAACGCCGCCTCGACCTTCGCTGGCTACTACCTCGACGAACGCGCTGGCGGAAAGATCGTCGTTGGGTTCACCGGGGGCCAGGCTGCGGCTACGCTAGCCGCTCTTGAGCAAAATGGGGGATTGATTGCCGGACCGGACCGGATCGTGGCACCGGTCAAAGCGCCCCAGCATACGCTTGCCTTTCTCGAATCCCTGGAGTCTCAAATCTCAGCGGCGGCCGCCGGCTATCCCGCTGGCCTTATCCAGCGGGTGCGGGTCGACATTCCGTCCAACACTGTGAAGGTAGGTGTGTCAAATGTGCCCCAGGCGCAGAGTCTGCTACAGAACAGTTTCGGAGCACAGGCGCCTATCACCGTCTTTTTCGACCCGAACGGTCTGGATAAGAAGGATGCTCGGCAGCGCATCGACGGCGTGATGCGGGCGGGCGACGAGATATGGACGGAATATCATCAAGGAGAAGGCGTATACGCAGAATGCACGGCAAGCTTCGGTGCTTTCGAGCGCGGGAAAAAGCCGAGTACTGGTGAGCCCGTGCTCCGGATGTTCGTGCTTGCCGCGGGTCATTGTGCCGAACTGCATTCGATCACGCAGAGGCGGAATGGCGAAAGCGGCGGTAGCCTTTACCAAGACATCGGCGAGGTACGCCGATCGGGATATGAAACGATCAGTGACGAAGCGGTCGATACCGACGTGGCCGCGATTCGCCTCGCAAGCCCCGGAATCAGCCCGCGGAAGATCTACCAAGAAGACGGATCACCCTTGGTCGATGTCACCTCCGTCTGGACCCCGACCCCGGGGACCAATCTTTGCTTTTCGGGACGCACGAGTAAAGAGAAACGGTGCGGACCTATGATCAGCGGGATCAAGAAAGAAGATTACACCGAAGAAGAAGAAGGCCTCTTTGGACGAGAAGGGTGCTTCCGGCAGTTCATCTGGGGTGGTGACAGCGGCAGCCCTGTCTGGGTGGAAGGTACGGGGGTGGCTGTTGGCGTTGCTGTTAGGGGAACGGATGACCCGAACGATCCGGAATTCAGGCCGATTCTGGAAAACGAAGTAATAGAACGCTTGATCAAAGAACATGGCCAATACACCGTGCAGCAGTTTGAAGAAGCCCTGAAAATCGAAGAACAACTGCTGATTGAAAACCGCGAAACTTGCTTCGTTCCCCTCAAGCCACCTCCGAATACGCCCGGAGACGGAACGGTATTCGGCGATCCCCAGCTTGCGCCACTACACTTGGTGACGAGGAGCAATGCAAAGTTCTGACGCCTTCGGTGATGATATGTACGCAGCGTTGCGAATGCCAATTCTCTCGCTCGTCATTTGCTATGTCGCCATGTTCGGGCTGACTTCGAGCGCAAGCGCATTAGATGCGGCGACATCGGCTGGTTCGTCCTGTGGCGAGAAAGCACACGCCCGCGACTTCCTACAGCCTTTGAAGCGTGTGGCGCCCATCGACGGCCCGCCGCGAGAGGGCAGGATGCCCTTTGCGCCAAAGGGCCTGCGCCTTGAAGTGGATCGGGGCGGCCTGGTAGCGGGTGAAGGCTGGGTGGGCTTCGGCCTCCGTGACGAAGCAATCCAGCACCGGCGCCAGCTGGACTGGATAGTCGAATCGGAGCTCTCCAGGGTCAGCAGTCGGGGGCGGGTGCTGTCGAGCGTAGACGTAAAGCGTCAGCGGATCGGATCGATCGAGGCCAGCAACATCAAAAGCTTCCTGCATCATGTATCAGGCCCTGCCTATTACCGCGTCGACATTCGGTTCTTTCGGTTGGGTACCGGCCGTCTTCTTGGCGAATACAGCACCTACGCTCGGGTGATGAGGCCGCGGATCAACCTTCGGGTGGCCGTCGATAACCCCTCTGTGTTACCTGGAAGCCTTGTTACGGCGAGGCTCATCAACTTGGGCACCGTGGCATTCAGAGCTCCTACCTTCGTATACGGCTTCGTGGTGCAGAGATTTACTGGCGAGACTTGGACGCTCGTGCCTGAAAATCCTCCAAGAGAGCGGGGGGAGAAAGTGCGCAAGGTCATACAGCGGCTGGGACCCGGGATGGAACTTCGCGATTGCCTCCGCTACCTCGTCCCTGTGGGTCAGGTTCCAGGGCAGTTCCGCTTCATCTCATTCGGGCTGGAACGAGAGCCGTTGGTCGCCGCCCAGTTCGAGGTCAGGGCGCCTTAACCTGGACTGGGCAGCCAATTCCACGAGGGGAGCCCGCTCGATGAGCGTTTCCAACGCCGCTTCGCGTAACCGCCAAGAGACGCACATCTACGCGACGCCGGAGATTCAAGTCCACCGCGAGGAGATCGCGCCTCGCCCCATGTGCGGGAGGGCATCCCGCACATGGGACGAGGGCGCGCCGTCGAGGATGTGCTGCTTTAGCGACGAGAATCCATCCGCTGACTTCTGTGTCAGCCGCTCCATAATCCCCGGACTGGCGCCTTCGGCTACGGGAGCCGGCAGCATCGCGCCGGCCTTCTCCCGCCAGGCGATCAACCTTTCGCGGAACAGCTCGCAGCGACCGCAGTGAGCAAGGTGCTCCCGCGCCCGCGCGGACTCGTCTGGCGTCGAGATGCCGCAGACGAAGCGGAGGACCAATGGCTGGCCGCGACGACAGCCGCCGCCGGCAAGTCGAGCCACAACGGCCCTGGCCCGGTCCACGATCTCGCGGATATCGCGCTTGACCGTGCGCTCAGGCAGCCCAAGACGTTCGGCGATCTGCACACGCCTAGCCGGCGCCGTAGAGGGCGAGTACGTCGCGCCTGCGGTCCGACAGCGAGGAGGAGACCATGCGACCCAGCGCTTCGAGGTCGGCGTCGTCTTCAAGGGCTATCAGCTCTTCGGCTGGACCGGTGTCGTCGTCGGCGATGCTCTCCAAGCCGTCGGAAGCTAGATCGGTTGCGACCTCTCGACGCTGCCACTCGGCTTCGCTGCTCAGGATTCGATGCGCTGCCGTGCGAAGCCAGGCATAGACTTTGCTCCGCCTGGGTCAGCCCCAGCGAGCCCCGGCGCAAGATGACGAGTCGCGCCAGCGCCTCGTAAGGGGCAAGGCTCGTGCCACCCGAAGGCCGGGTTCTTGAGGGACTCATTGATGCGGGCAGAAACGGGCGCTACCGACTGACCTTCTTGTCCACCCCTGATTTTCGCGGGTCGGTTGGCCCAGCGATTTGTTAGCAGTTTTGCTAATACACGCGCGGAGAGATCCAGTGCCGTCAGTGCCGACACCATAAGGTGTATAGTGATGCCATGAGCAGGACGCAGGTCTACCTAGGCGAGGGCGAGCTTGAGCTCCTCGAGCGCGCCTCGCGCGACACCGGCGCATCCCGCTCAGAGCTGATCCGCCGCGCGGTTCGCACAACCTTCGGCGAGCAGGGGAAGGACGAGAAGCTTCGCGCTCTCAAGGCCAGCGCCGGCTCTTGGCGGGGCCGACGCGCCAGCGGCGCCGAGTATGTCGACGCGCTCCGCAGCGGCGACCTCAACGATCGCTTGGCCCAGCTCGGCGTCAAGTGAAGCTGCTCGACACCAGCGTCGTGATCGACCACCTGCATGGCTCCCCGCCCGCCGTCGATCTACTGAACGGCCTGATCGAGGCTGAAGAATCCATCCTCGGCAGCGAGGTCGTGCGCTTCGAGCTTCTGGCCGGCGTGCGCGAAAAGGAGATCGACGCGCTGGAGCAGTTCTTTTCGGCGATCTCCTGGGTGCCGGTCGGAGAGGAGGTAGCGCGAGCCGCCGCCTCGCTTGGCCAGCGCCACCGCCGCGCTCACAGCGGCATCGACGACGCCGACTATCTAATCGCTGCCACCGCGCTCCTACTCGATGCGGAGCTGCTGACCACCAACGTGCGCCACTTCCCGATGCTTGCCGGGCTTGAGCCCGCCTATTGAGCACCGAGAGGCCACAGCCCGTTGGGAAACCACTTGCGCCGCGCCCGTCTCCGTCGACGGGATCGGGGGTGGGCGGATATAGCTGACCCGGCGAGGTCTTAGAATCTGGGCTACACAGATCGTGATCCCGAAGACGCAGATAGCCAAACCGGGCGATCCTGTAGAGCTAAGTCCACTCCGGCTACGACCGGCTGAATCCGGCTATTCCGGAGGCTGCCTGGCGCACCACTGGCGCACGGCGGACTCCCTCTCAGGGCTGCCGATCACCCGGTTATCATTTCCATCGTGACGACTCGTGAGAGAGCCCACGCCGTTCTTGATTCATCTGCCTGAAGATCGGGTGGATGCAGCACTGGCGGCACTTGAGGCGGTAGAGGGCCGAGATACCTCGGTCGAGGCAATCCTCGCTCGGCATGGCGAGGAGCGTCTTAGTCCCGAGGAGTTCGACCAGCACTTCGGCTCGCTGCCGACCGACGACGAGGGGCTGAGCATGGTCCTGAAAATGCGAAAACCCCCGTTTGCGGGGGGTTTCGATGCGGCTGAATGGAGTCGAACCATCACGTCCCGTTAGGGACACAAGGCCCTCAACCTTGCGCGTCTACCAGTTCCGCCACAGCCGCTCGAGGATGGTCGATTCTAGATGTTCGGCTGCGAGAGGAGTCTCGCGGCAGGTGAGCCTCGGTGCATGGTCTTCGTTTCCCTTGTCACCATCCGGACTAGGCGGTAGCCTGCGAACAGGTGTTCGAACGTCGGGGATGGCCTCGGCGGCGACGAGGAGGAATGGCCCGGTGGATTTGGATCTGACCAAGCGGCAGAAAGAGATCTTCGACTTCATCCGCCGTTATGCGGCCAAGACCGGCTACCCGCCGACCGTGCGGGAGATCGGCAAAGCGGTGGGCCTGCATTCCTCCTCGACCGTGCACGCCCATCTCGCCAACCTCGAGAAGATCGGGCTGTTGCGCCGCGATCCGACCAAGCCACGCGCGATCGAGCTGCTCTTCGATCGCGCCAAGAAGACGATCATGCCCGGCAACGGCCTGCCGCTGGTCGGCCAGGTCGCGGCCGGCGCGCCGATCTTGGCCGAGGAGAACATCGAGGAGTACATCGAGGTGCCCGACGTGATCGGCGGCGAGGACGGCGACTACGTCCTCCGAGTTCGGGGCGAAAGCATGATCGACGCCGGCATCTTCGAGGACGACTACGTGATCGTCCGGCCCGCCGACGACGCCACCGACGGGGAGATCGTCGTCGCCCTGATCGGCGACGAGGCGACCGTGAAGCGCTACTTCCGCGAGTCCGACCACGTCCGGTTGCAGCCCGAGAACGAGACGATGGAGCCGATCCGGACCACCGAGGCAACGATATTGGGCCGCGTCATCGGCGTCCTCCGCAAGATCTGAGCACCCGCTTCGCGGTTTTGCCAGGCGTGATTGGAGCGCTACCATCGGTGGGCGGGCCGAGCGACCGCGGGGGGAGAGAAAACCCCTCGAGGAAAGTCCGGACACCACAGGGCGAGGCGGTGGGTAACGCCCACCCGGGGAAACCCGCGGGAAAGTGCCACAGAAACATACGGCCGATGGCGCGGCCACACGTGAGTCGCGTACAGGCAAAGGTGAAATGGTGCGGTAAGAGCGCACCGGCGTCGCGGTGACGCGACGGCCAGGCAAACCCCGCCCGGTGCAAGGCCAAATAGGATCGTCGACCCTGCCCGGCGAGATCCAGGTAGGCCGCAGGGCCGCTTCGGCGGCCCCTCCGGGGCATCGAGCCCCGGTGAGATAGATGGCCGCTCACGACAGGACCCGGCTTACAGGCCCGCTAAGGAAAGAGCCCCCTCGGGGGCTCTTTCTATGTCTGCACCGTCTTTTCCGTCTTAGCGTTTGCTAACGTGCCGCCGCACACCGCTGAGTCTCCGCCACATACCGCGGAGAGCGGGGGACCCACCCAGTTGGGGCGAATCGCCGGCATCTGCCGCGTAGCGCAGCTCTTTCAGCGCGAGCCCGTCAGCTAACCCCGTAAGCGTCGCGAAGAGCAATGACAGCAGGCAGAAACCGCCCTGGGCGGAAAGATCGAGGACGACCGAAGCGCGCTGACAGCAAGCGTTCGCGGCAGCCTGCGCGCTGGATCGCCCTAAGCGCGATCGGCGCGACGTTCGCGCTTGCCACTGCTCCGGCGCAGGGCGTGACCGGGGGTGTCTCGGCCGTCGCCAACGGCGTGGCGGGTGACGCTTCTACCGTCACTTCGAGTCAGGCGCAGGCCGGCGAGGGCATCGCCTTCACCCCGATGCGCTCAGCCGGCGCCACCTGGTACGGCCCCGGCCTCTACGGCAACCAGACCGCCTGCGGCCAGGTGCTGCAGCCGGACACGGTCGGCGTCGCCCATCGCAGCCTGCCCTGCGGCACGACCGTCAAGTTCGCCTATCGGGGACGCGAGATCGTCACCCGGGTGATCGATCGCGGTCCCTTCAGCGCCGGCAACGCCTGGGACCTGACCAACGGGGCTCGCAAAGCGCTCCGCTTCGAAGGCAGCGATCGCATCCTCTACGCGGTGGCGCTCGGCCACTCGCCCCCTCGGCGGCGTTAGCGGCCGCCATCGCGGCTAGTCTTCCCCGCGCACTGGCGGTCTTCCGAGAGAGGAGCATGGGCATGGCGAGGTTTTCGCGCAGGGCTGTCGTGGCGAGGTCGGCCGGGCGCTGGGGCCGAGGGACTCCAGCTTTCGCGCTCGCCGCCTGCCTGGCACTGCTGGTCATGCTCTCGGCGGGGGCCGGTGCGGCGACCAAGCCGAGCACGACGGTGGTTCTCGGCGAGACCGCGGCGGCGCCCGACCCCTCCTGCCCGGAGCTGCCCTGCCAGGCGGTCGGCAGCGTCACCGGCTTCCAGGTCAGTACCAGCCAGTCGGGACTGCCGTTCAGGGTGCCCGCGGACGGTCGAGTCAAGTCGTGGACGCTGACCCTCGCGCAGCCGACCAACGAGCAGCGTGCCTTCTTCAATGGCTTCTTCGGCACGCCTCCCCAGGCGCAGCTGGCGATCCTGCGTCGCGCTCCGGGGACTGAGCCGCCCCGCTACAACCTGCGCGGCAAGAGCTCGGTCAAAGTCCTCAGCCCCTTCCTCGGCGAGACCGTCCGCTTCGGAGCCTCGCTGCCGGTGCAGAAGAACGACATCGTCGGCTTGACGATCCCGACCTGGGCCCCCGCCTTCGCCCAGGGCCTCTCTGCCAAAAGCGTCTGGCGAGCCAGCCGCGAACCGGGCGAGTGCACCGACACGACCGACGTCCGCCAAGGCGAACCCCACCAAAAACTCGACACCCGAGCCAGCTACGCCTGCCGCTACTCAACCGCACGCCTGCTCTACACGGCGACCGTAGTCCTCGACTGAGTCTCGGGGGAGCGGGAGGGCATCCCCTCCGCTTGCTGGCTTTTTCGCCTCTAAGCCGGCGTCTCTCGCCAACTGGTCTGTGCGAAAAAGACGACGCCGCGCACTCCAGGGATGCCCTCCCGCTCCTCGCGCGGCTGGAGCACGGTGGCCAGAAGGCAGCTACGAGCTGATCGCTGGCGAACGCGTTTAGCCGACGGGGCAGAGAAGGGGAGTCGGGGTGCCCCGGCTGCAGCGCGGCGTCTTGTTTTTCGCACAGATCACTCAATGAGAGAGAGGGCGCGTCCGGCGAAAAACCCAGCGCTGCAGCCGGGGCATCCCGACTCCCCCCACGGCTTGGGCGCTGGAGCAGACGGCTCAGGCCACCGAAGGCAGCACTTCGGGCGTCGCCTGGTCTTTGGGTAGAGCAGCCGCAGCCGCGATCAGGCTCTGGAACTCGTTCAGTGCCAGGTGCGCGACCGCCTCGAGCAGCTCCTCGTCGCTCCAGCCGATCTCCCGAGCTTCCTCGTGGAGATGGTGGGGAGGCTGTCCGTCCGGCTCCAGCGTCGCCTTCAGGTAGGCGAGCAGGGCCTCCTCGCGCGGATCCCCCGAGCTGAAGCTGCGCGCCCGCGAGACCTCGTCGAGCCCCAGCCCGGCCCTGCGCGCCGACTTCGCGTGCTGGGCGATGCTGTAGGAGTCGTGCCTGTACTCGGCGACGGCCAGGGCGATCCGCTCGCGCGTCGCCTGCGGCAGGACGCCGCTGCGCAGCTCGGAGCGCATCCGCGTGTAGGCACGGAGGACGGCGGGCGCTCCGGCCAGGACGCCGACGAACTTGGTCACTGCGCCGCCGGCCGCCTGGATGCTCTTGATCAGGGGAGCGCTCTCCTCGGGAGCCGTCAACTCGTCGTGGATCTGAAATCTGCTGACTGCGGTTTTTACCGTCACGTTGGTTCCCGCCTTTGGCTCGGATTCCGCTTTACAGAGCCTTTAACTTCCCTTTACTTTACTTTGTGCCGCTTACTTACGTGAAGTAAGTTATACCGGTTTTCACGGCCCCCCGCAAGCGGACGGCCCATCTTCTTCTACCCGTAACGAAGCCGAACCGCACCCGCGCCTGGCCGTTCGCCTATCGTTGCCCGCTCGAACCGTTTTCAGCGTCTAGGAAAAACTCGGCGTTGAGGAGAAACTCAGCGTCAGAGAGCCAAGGAGGGCCGATGGCAGAGAAGCCGCAGAGTGCCGCCGACGTGGCGAGGATCGTCGAGGAAAGTGACGTCCGCTTCGTCCGGCTCTGGTTCACCGACGTCCTCGGCCAGCTCAAGAGCTTCTCGATCAACGCCGCCGAGCTCGACGACGCCTTCGAGGGGGGGATGGGCTTCGACGGATCCTCGATCACCGGCTTCAACCCGATCGAGGAGTCGGACATGATCGCGATGCCCGATCCCACGACCTTTGGGCTGATCCCCTGGCGACCCGAGCAGGAGAACGCAGTCGCCCGCATGTTCTGCGACGTCCGCGTCCCGGGCGGCGACCCCTACGAGGGCGACCCGCGCTGGATCATGCGCCGCGCCCTCGAACGGGCGGAGGAGCTCGGCTTCGACGCCTACAACATCGGGCCCGAGCTGGAGTACTTCTACTTCCGTTCGGCCAAACCCGAGGGGGGTGTCCCCGAGGTTCTCGACGAGGGCGGCTACTTCGACCTGACCACGCTCGACGCCGGCTCCGACGTGCGGCGGGAGACGATCCTGGCGCTGGAGAAGATGGGCATCCACGTCGAGTACGCCCACCATGAGGTCGGGCCCTCCCAGCATGAGGTCGACATGCGCTACAAGGACGGGCTGGCGATGGCCGACGACTGCATGACCTACCGCATCGTCGTCAAGGAGTACGCGATGAAGTACGGCTGGCACGCGACCTTCATGCCGAAGCCGCTCTTCGGCGAGAACGGCTCGGGGATGCACGTCCACCAGTCGCTGAGCAAGGACGGCCGCAACGCCTTCTTCGACCCAGACGACCAGTACTTCCTCTCGGCCACCGCGAAGGCCTTCATCGCCGGCCAGCTCAAGCACGCGCGCGAGATCTCGCCCCTCTTCGCCCAGTGGGTCAACTCATACAAGCGGCTCGTCCCCGGCTACGAGGCACCCGTCTACCTGGCCTGGTCGCGCCGCAACCGCTCGGCTCTGATTCGCGTGCCGCTCTACCACCCCGGCAAGGAGGGGGCGACGCGGGCCGAGCTGCGCTGCCCCGACCCGGCCTGCAACCCCTACCTCTGCTTCGCAGGCATGCTGCAGGCCGGCCTGGAGGGGATCGAGAAGGGTTACGAGCTGCCCGAGCCGATGGAGCAGAACCTCTACCACCTCTCGCCGGAGGAGCGCTCGCAGCGGGGGATCGAGCAGCTGCCCGCGACGCTGGGCGAGGCGATCGAGATCGCCGCCGACTCGGAGCTGGTCCTGCGGACGTTGGGCGAGCACACTTTTCGCCGTTTCGTCGAGATCAAGCGGCAGGAATGGGACGACTACCGGGTTCAGGTCACTCCTTACGAGATCGAGAACTTCTTGCCGGTGCTGTAGGGAGGGGAGAGGGACCGGGTGTCCCTCCGTCTTGCTGGGTTTTTCGCCGGGTGCGCTTGTGGCTGTCCGCTGGCGCTGGTGGGGGCGAAAAACAAGACGCCGCTGCGCCGGAGGGACACCCGATCCCCTCCTTGGTTCACCTCACCGCGGGAGGAGCGCTAGCGGGGAGTCAGCTCTTGCTCGGGGGCGCTTGGAGTCGCGGTGCCGCCTTCTCTCTTCGAAAGGGAGGAGGGCCACCAGAACTTGTCGCCCAATGAGAGGGCTATTGAGGGGACTAGGACGCTGCGGACCAGGAAGGTGTCGAGGAGGACGCCGAAGGCGACGACGAAGCCGATCTCGGTGAGGAAGGTGAGGGGGAGGACGGCGAGGACCGAGAAGGTGCCGGCGAGGACGATCCCGGCGCTGGTGATGACGCCGCCCGTGACCGCCAGGGCGCGCAGGATTCCCTGTTCGGAACCGTGCTTGATCGTCTCCTCGCGGGCGCGGGCGATCAGGAAGATGTTGTAGTCGACGCCCAATGCCACCAGGAAGACGAAGGCGAAGAGCGGCAGCGAGGGGTCGGAGCCCGGGAAGCCGAAGATGACGTCGAAGACGAGGTAGCCGACGCCGAGGGCGGCGAGGAAGCTGACGATGACGGTGCCGACCAGGACGAGCGGTGCGACGATCGCTCGCAGCAAACCGATCAGGATCAGCAGGACGACGAGGAGGACGATCGGCGGGATCACGATCGAGTCCCAGCCGGCCGCGTCGCGGACGTCGAATTCGATCGCCGTCGGCCCGCCGACCAGGGTGCTCGGCGCCGCGGCCTGCGCCACATCCCGGATCGGTTCGACCAGGTCGAAGGCCTCGGTCGAGTAGGGGTTGGGCACCAGGGTCGCCTGGACCAGGATTCCCGGCGGCCCCTCGGCAACCGGAGGGGAAACCGCCTCGACGCCTCCGACCCCAGCCACGGCGCGCCGCACGGCCTGCACGTCGGCCCTGTCCTCGACGACGACGTCGGTGAGAGCGGTGGTGCCCGACGGGAAGCTCTTGTCGAGCAGCTTCTGGCCTTCCACCGACTCGACTTCGGTGCGGTAGCTGTCTTCGCTGGTCAGGTCGGTCGAGAAGAAGGCGAAGCCGGCGCAGCAGATCAGCAGGACGACCACCGACCCGGCCATGATCCGTTGGGGGGAGAGGGCGACACGGTCTCCGATTCGTTTCCATACCCCGTGCGTGGCATCGACGGCGTGCTCGCGTTCGCTCCGCCGTACCTCGTAGGGCTCGAAGACCGCCCTGTCGAGCGGGCCGACGATCAGCGAGGGGATCCGCCGGCCACTGAGCCGGCGCAGGATCGCGTTGAGCAGGACCAGCGGCAGCAGGACGAGCACCAGCAGGCAGGCGAGCACGACCCTGACCAGGGCGCCGAACTCCGAGCCTTCGACGATCGAGTGCCGGGCTCGGTCGGAGACTTTGTCGGCCCTCGGCGCCGTCTCCGGGGTGTGGGGGACGAAGGGCCAGAACGCGCGGCGGCCGAAGATCGTCAGCAGCGCCGGCAGCAGGGTCAGCATCGATAGCGCCGCGCAGGCGATCCCGATCGCGGCGATCGGGCCGAGTCCGGAGGTGCCGTTGACCTTGGCCAGCAGCAGGCAGAGGAGCGCCGCAATCACGGTCGCCGCCGAGGCGAAGATCGCCGGCCCGGCCGAGGCCAGCGCGGTGCGCATCGCCTCGTGCTTGTCGACCGTGTGGTGCAGCTCCTCGCGGTAGCGGGAGACCAAAAGTAGGGCGTAGTCGGTTCCGGCGCCGAGGACCAGCACCGACATGATCGAGCTCGACTGGCCGTTGATCGCCACCCCCAGCTCGGAGACTCCGTAGCCGATCGAGCGTGAGAGCGTCTCCGCGAACAACACCGCGGCGAGCGGGATGAAGAAGAACATCGGCGAGCGGTAGATGAGGATCAGCAGGAAGATCACCAGGCTGACGGCGGCCAGCAACAGGGTCCCGTTGATGCCCTCGAAGACTTCGATCGCATCGGCGGAGAATCCGGCGCCGCCGGTGATCTTCACCTCGAGCCCGCCGCCGGGGTCGGAGACCGAGCCGCGCCAGTCCTTGACCGGGTCGAGAATCCGGTCGCCCTCGCCTTCGGCCTTGATGTAAGAGGTGACGATCGCCGCCTTGCCGTCTTTCGAACAGACCGGTCCGACGAACGGTGCGTAGTCGGCGGGTTGTCCCGGGGCCGTCGTGGTCGAGGTGGCGCACTCGGCCGTCTGCCCGCTGGGCACGGAAGCGCTCGCCGTTTCGTCGCCTTGGCCGTTGGCTTTGCCGCCCGCGGCCGCGGTGGCGCCGTCGGGCACAACTCCTGGGTAGCGCTCCCCGGTCATCGCTTCGACGTCTTCGACGATCGTGCGGCGATCGGCGGCGGTCAGGCCGGACTCGCGCCGGAAGAGGATCACGGCCGGGGCGATTTCGCCTTTCTGAAGGGACTCGGTGGCGTCCAGGGCATGGGTCGACTCGGCGTCGCCCGGCAGGTAGGAGGTCGCCTCGTTGCTTTCGGCGTCTTCGAACTTGGCGGGCAGTTCGGCCGGTCCGGCGGCGACGAATATCGCCACGAGCCAGATCGCAAAGACGACCCACTTGGCTTGGCGGCCTGCGGGGAACGTGAAGAGGGAGCCGCGCACTGTTGGGCATCCTTGCAAAACGTGTCGGCCGGCGGGTCCTGTCGCGGCGGCCCTCCCCCACGGTGCTCGGCGCTGGACGCGCCTCCGCGCCGCGGGGGACCCCCGCCACCGCGCCACCCGCCGGAGGAGCGTCTAGAGGAGAGCGGCGAGGGCGCCTGCGTCAGTGACAGGCGCCTGGCAGGTGAAGCTTTCGCAGACGTAGGCGGTGGGCTTACCGTCGCTCGTGGGGCGGTCGCAGAGGAGGGGAGGGGTCTCGGTGTCCTCGTGACCGCCGGCAAGGACGAGGTGGGGCCGGTGCTCGGAGCGGACGATTGCCGCCAGCGCGTCCAGGTCCTCGCCGACCAGGGCGACCTCCTTGGTCTGGGAGAGCTGGAAGTCGAGGGCGCGGAGCAGGTGGGCGAAGGCGTCGGGCTGGCGCGGCGCCGCCTTGGCGAAGAGCCGCAGGACGCCGAGCGCCTGGCCTTCGTAGGAACGGTCTCCCGTCAGCGCCGCCAGGCGCAGCAGCCCCAGTGCCGCCGAGGAGTTGCCGGAGGGGATCGGGTGGTCGCCGATCTCCTTGCGGCGGGCGATCAGCGCCTCGTGGTCGTCGGAGGTCGAGTAGAAGCCGCCTCGCTCCGGATCGCCGAAGCGAGCGACCATCGTGTCCGCCAGCATTTGGGCCTGTTCGAACCAGCGCGGCTCGAAGCTCGACTCGTAGAGGGTCAGCAGGGCCTCGACCACGAAGGCGTGGTCCTCGAGGTATGCGTTGAGGCGGCTCTCGCCGTCCTTGTAGGTCCGTAGCAGGCGCCCTTCGGCGTCGCGCAAGGTGCCCAGGACGAAGTTGGCGCAGCTGCGCGCCGCATCGAGGTACTCCGCGCGGCCGAGCACGGCGCCGGCCTCGGCGAGAGCGGCGATCGCCAGCGCGTTCCAGGCGGTGAGCCGCTTGTCGTCGAGGCCCGGTCGCGGCCGCTCCGCCCGTGACTCGTAGAGCGCCCGGCGGGCCCGGTCGAGGCCCTCGGGCTCGGGTGCCGCTGCGCCGCCCGCCCGGTGCAGGACGTTGCGCCCGTCGAAGTTGCCGGCCTCGGTGACGCCGTAGAAGTCGATGACCGCCTCCGCCTCTTCGCCGAGCACGGCGCGGATCTCATCCGGCGTCCAGACGTAGAAGCGACCCTCCTCGCCCTCGGAATCGGCGTCGAGCGCCGAGAAGAAGCCGCCCTCCGGGCCCCGCATCTCGCGCAGCAGCCAATCGAGCGTCTCCTCGCAGACGCGCCGGTGGCGCTCGTGCCCCAGCGCCTGCCAGCCGTGCAGGTAGGCCCGTGCCAGCAGCGCATTGTCATAGAGCATCTTCTCGAAGTGGGGGACGAGCCAGGCCGGGTCGACCGCGTAGCGGGCGAAGCCGCCGCCGAGCTGGTCGTAGATGCCGCCGGCCATCATTGCGTCGAGCGTGCGCTCGACGATCTCCGTCTCGCCCCGGGCAAGCAGCAGCTCCAGCGCGGCGGCCGGAGGGAACTTCGGCGCTCCGCCGAAGCCGCCGCGTTCCATGTCGGCCGCCTCGCGCAGCGTCGCGACCGCCGCGTCGAGCAGCCGCCCATCCGGCGTATCGGTGGCCGGCTCGATCTGCCCGATCGCCCCCAGGCGCGCCCGCGTCCCCGGGGCTCGCGCCCGCAGCTCGTCGCGGCGGTCGGTGAACGCCGCGACGACCGCTTCCATCACCATCCGGAAGCTCGGCATCTCGCGGCCCTCGTCCGGCGGGAAATAGGTACCGCCATAGAAGGGGACGCCGTCGGGATCGCAGAAGACGGTCATCGGCCAGCCGCCGTGGCCGCTCATCGCCTGCACCGCCTCCATGTAGAGGGCGTCGACGTCGGGCCGCTCCTCGCGGTCGACCTTGACGTTGACGAAGTGGTCGTTCATGTAGGTGGCGGTCTCGGGATCCTCGAAGGACTCGCGCTCCATCACGTGGCACCAGTGGCAGGCGGAGTAGCCGACCGAGAGGAGGATCGGCCGATCCAGCCCCTTGGCCCGTTCCAGCGCCTCGGGACCCCATGGGTGCCAGTCGACCGGGTTGTCGCGGTGCTGGAGCAGGTATGGGCTGGTCTCCTGCGCCAAGCGGTTGGCCATACGGCCAGACTACCCGCGGGTGCTCGAAGCCAACTATTGGGTGGCGCGACTCACCGAAAGTTGGACGCAGTGCCGAATAGGCGCTGCGTGAGGCAACCCTCGAACCACTACGGGTCTACATTCCGTAAGTGGCAAACGAGAGACTTCTCGCCGAAGGCGGCCCGGCGATCGACGCCGTCCTGCAGAAGCTCGGCCCCGAGGATCGCGAGGTCGTGCTGGCGGCCCTCGAGCGGGCCGAACGAACCGAGGCCGAGCTTCGCTACCTGGCTGACCACGACTCCCTGACCGGGCTCCTCGACCGGCGTCGCTTCCGCGCCGAACTCGACCAGTTCGTCTCCTTCGCCGCGCGCTACGGCGGGCAGGGCGCAGTGATGATCATCGATATCGACGGGCTGAAGGCCGTAAACGACACGTTCGGCCACCATGCCGGCGACCATCTGATCCGTCAGGTCGCGGGGACGATGCGCGAACGGGTCCGCGCAACCGACATCGTCGCCCGTCTCTCCGGCGACGAGTTCGCGATCCTGATGCCCCAGACCGACACCGCCGGGGCGCTGCACCTGGGGGAAGACCTGCGTGCCCAGGTGGCCGAGAGCGCCCGGCCCGCGCCCGAAGCCGACACCGCCACGATCAGCGTCGGGATCACGATGTTCGGTGCCAAAGGCGACGTCGGCGCCGAGGCGGTGCTGGTCGCCGCAGACCAGGCGATGTACCGCGCCAAGGAGGACGGCCGCAACCAGATCGCCCTGTTCCGCGACCCGGCCGAGCCCCAGCGCGTGCCGGAGCGCCGTCAGACCGCCGCCGCGAGGATCCGCGACGCGCTCACCCAGGACCGTCTCAGTCTCCATAGCCAGCCGATCCTCGACCTCACTTCCGGTGGGATCGAGCGCTACGAGCTGCTGCTGCGGATGACCAGCGAGGAGGGAGAGCTGCTTCCCGCCGCATCCTTCATCGATGCGGCGGAGCGTGCCGGGATGGTCCAAGAGCTCGACCGCTGGGTGGTTGCCCGAGCCCTGCGGCTGCTGGCCGAGCGCGAGCGCGAGGGCCGCCCGCTCTCCCTCCACGTCAACCTCTCCGGCGCCTCGCTGACCGACGTCTCCGTCCTCGAGTTCATCGAACGGCGGCTTGACGAGGAAGGCGCTGACCCCTCGCGGTGCACCTTCGAGATCACCGAGACGTCCCGTGTCTCCGACTACGACTACGCCGCCGCCGCCGGCTTCGCCGACCGGCTCACCGACTTCGGCTGTCAGGTTGCGATCGACGACTACGGCGCCGGATTTGGGCCTTTCCACTACCTGAAGCGGATCCCGTTCGACCTGATCAAGATCGACGGAGCCTTCGTCCGCGACATGCCGCGCAGCGACGCCGACCAGCTCACCGTCCAGGCCATCGTCCAGATCGCTCGCGGGCTCGGCAAGACGACGATTGCCGAGTACGTGCAGGACGAGCTCACCAAGGAGATGCTGCGCGACTACGGCGTCGACATGGCCCAGGGATACCACCTGGGACGACCGGCGGCCATCGCCGACGCTCTGCCGGCTTAGAGCCCATCCCGGTAGGGGTTTCACTTGACTTTTTCCGAAGGCCGTTGGTGGCTGTCCGCCAGCCTCACCGCGGAAAAAGTACAAGACGTTCCACCCCTACCGGGATGGGCTCTTAACTGCCGCGCAGCTCGGCCCGCTTCACCTTGCCGCTGTGCGTCTTGGGCAGCTCGGCGGCGAACTCGACGATGCGCGGGTACTTGTAGGGGGCTGTCTGGTTTTTGACGTGGCTCTGCAGCTCGCGCACGAGCTCGTCGGAGGGCGTCCGGTCCTCGTGGAGAACGACGATCGCGCGGACTACGGCACCGCGCTCGGGATCCGGGGCGGCGACGGCGGCCGCCTCGGTCACGGCCGGGTGTGAGACGAGCGCCGACTCGACCTCGAAGGGGCCGATCCGGTAGCCG
>Ga0190265_10000430_pt1 | contig 30132 bp, 21 predicted proteins | sample Popmic124T_FD_133135 | JGI IMG/M metagenome (GOLD analysis project Ga0190265, IMG submission 133135) | Populus adjacent soil microbial communities from riparian zone of Indian Creek, Utah, USA - 124 T | ecosystem: Environmental > Terrestrial > Soil > Riparian zone | place: USA: Utah | collected...
AACGACGTGCGCGTCGGCGCCTTACAAGGCGATCCCATTCTCCAGGCCTACCTGCCGGTTCAACAGGTCCCGCAGTCCTCGGGCGCCTTCGTCGTCCGTGCGGCCGCCAACCCGGCCGCGCTCGGCCGGTCGATCGAGGCCGCCGTCCACGAGAGCGATCCGAACCTGCCGATCTTCAACGTGCAGGCGATGAACCAAACCCTCGAAGCCGGCATCGGCAACGAGCGGTTGACGATGGTGATGTTGATGGGCTTTGCGGCACTCGCGTTGCTGATGGCCGCGATCGGCGTCTTCGGTGTGACGGCGTATTCGGTGACGCAGCGGACGCACGAGCTCGGCGTGCGGATGGCGCTCGGCGCCAGGCCGTCGAGCGTGCTGGCGCTCGTGCTGCGCCAGGAAATGGGCGCCTGCCTGATCGGCATCGTCGTCGGCATTGCCGGGGCATCGTTGATGTCGTCATTGCTCGAGTCGCTGCTGTTCGGCGTCACCTCGAGGGACACGCTGACGTTGTCGATTGCGTCGCTGGTCCTGCTGCTCGTGACGGCCGTGGCTTGTCTCATTCCCGCCCGCCGTGCCACGCGCGTTGATCCGGTGACGGCCTTGCGGCTTGATTAGCCGCAGAAGGCGCAGATCAGATACCGGGGCCGCAGAAGGCGCAGAAGTCTGTATAACAGGGTGTGCGGGATGGGTGACCTCCCAGCTCTGCAAGAGCACTGGCGCCTGGCGGTCGATTCACTTCAGCAATCTCGATCGAAAATGCAAGTTTTCTGGCTGGTCTGTCTAGGTGTTGTCGTCGCCAACGCGGCAGTCTTCCGCCGCCGCGCGGCGCGCTATTCCGCCGGCAACGCGCCGGCACTGGCGGTGGCCCGCGGCATCGTGAACGCTTTTGTGATTTAGGCCGGAGGTCTGGTCGTTCTTCAAGCTGTTGGCGACCTGTCGGGATTGAGCGGCAGACTTCGCATCGGAGCTGGCTCGGCTCCGGTGACGGCCTTTGACATCTTCGTCTTTGCGGTGGCAGCTGCTGTCTTGGGACGAGGCACCTTGCGGGTCTTCGCACAGGGCGGCGCCGAAGCGCTGGCCAGGCACCGCGAGATGTTCAATCAATTTCCAAGGAGCGCCGCCGGAGTAAAGGTCTTCTGGGGCGCGATGGTGGTGGCCATGCTCTCAGCGTCGCTCGCTCAACTTCTTGGATTGGTTGAGACTCGCTAACCTGCCCGGCACCACCCCCTTAGGCACCTTACGCACGGTACGCACCCGTACGCACCTGTGCGATACGATTCGCTGATGCGAAGACACTCGATTGCCCTGCTCTTGGCCGCGTCGGTTCTTGCGGCCGATCCGCTAGCGCAATCGCCGTCGCTGCCAACTCCTGAAGCAGCTTTCGGCCACCGCATGGGCGCGGATCGCGAGCTCGCCGACTGGCCCAGCCTGCAGCGCTATTTCGAGAGCGTCGCCGCTGCATCCGATCGCGTTGAGCTCGTCGACGCGGGACCGACCACCGAAGGGCGACGACTGATCGGCGCGATCGTGTCTTCACCGGACAATATCAAGCGGCTCGAAGAAATTCGCGCCAGCTCGTTGCGGCTCGCCGATCCGCGCACGCTGGACGAGGCGGCCGCGCACACGATCGCCGAACGGCAACCAGTAATCGTCGCGCTCGGCATGAGCATTCATGCCACCGAGATCGCCGCGACGCAGACGGCTCCGGAACTGCTTCACACGCTCGCGACGTCCAGCGATCCCGAAGTGTTGCGGACGCTCGGCGACGTCGTGCTGATCCTGTTTCCCTCGCTCAACCCCGACGGCCACACGCTGATCGTCGACTGGTATCGCAAGTGGAAGGGCTCGGAGTTCGAGGGCGCGGCCATGCCGTGGCTGTATCACAAGTACGTCGGCCACGACATCAATCGCGACGCGTTCATGATGAACATGGCCGAGAACCGATCGATCTCGGAGTTCTTCTATCGCCGCTGGCATCCGCAGGTGTTCCTGACCATGCACCAGATGGGACCGCGCGGAGCGCGCTACTTCGTCCCGCCGAATCTCGATCCGATCGATCGCAACTACGATCCGCTGATCTGGCGCACCGCCGGCCTGCTGGGACACGCCATGGCGCTGGCGCTCGAAGAAGACGGCCGCTCGGGCGTGCTGCAGAACGCGCTCTACGACTACTACTGGCCGGGCTACGAGGATTCCGCGCCGCTCGGTCACAACACCGTCAGCCTGCTTACCGAAGCGGCGAGCGTGCGGATTGCCTCGCCGATCACCGTGGCCGCCGATCAGCTGACCGGCGGACGCGGCTTTCCCGATCACCAGCCCTCGACGACGTTTCCCAACCCCTGGCCGGGCGGCACGTGGACGCTGCGCAACATCGTGGACTACAACCTGTCCGCGGCGCGCGGCCTGATCGGCGCAGCGGCGCGATACCGCGGCGAGATCGTCCGCAACTTTTACCGGATGGGTAAGAAGCAGGTCGAGCTCGGATCGAAGGGCGGCCCGTTTGCGTTCATCATCCCGCCCGAGCAATTTGATCCGCACGCGGCCCGCAAGCTCGAACAGCTGCTGCTCGAGGGCGCGGTGGAAATCCGCAGGTCGCTGGAGCCCTTCCGCGTGGCCGAAACCGTGTATCCGGAAGGCACCGACCTCGTGATGATGGCGCAGCCGTTCCGCGCCTACGCAAAGACACTGCTCGAAGTGCAGCAGTATCCGATTCGCCGCCTGGCGCCCGGCGCGGCGCCGGACCGTCCGTACGACGTGGCCGGCTGGACGCTGCCGATGCAAATGAACGTCCGTGTCGACCGCATCGATCAGTACTTCGATCCTGGACCGACCACGCGGCTCGACCGCGCAACGGTTCCGGCGGCGAAGGTCTGGGGCGAGGCGAGGAGGGTCTCTTTCTACGTAATCGACGGGCGCGGCAATGCCGGCAGCATTGCGATCAACCGGCTGCTCAAGACAGGCGCTCGCGTGTCGTTCCTGGCCGGCCCGATGGCGCTGCAGGGCTACACCTACCCGCCGGGATCGATCCTGGTCGCCGAAGCCAGGGGCGTTCGCGAAACCGTGGAAATGCTCGCGCGCGATCTTGGGCTTCGCGCCACGGCCACCAGCGACCGCGCGCCGACCGACACCAGGCCGATCGGCCGCGCCCGCGTCGGCCTCTACAAGCCCTGGGTGGAAAACATCGACGAAGGCTGGACGCGGTGGCTCCTCGAACAATACGAGTTCGAGTTCCAGAACATCGCCGATGCGGATATCAAGCAGGGCGGCCTCCGGCAACGCTTCGACGCCATCGTCCTTCCCGACATGGGCGCCGAGCGCATGCTGAGCGGTCATCTCCTCGGGACGATGCCCGCTGCCTATGTGGGCGGGCTCGGCATGGACGGTGCCGACATGCTTCGGCAGTTCGTCGATGCCGGCGGCACGCTGATCACGCTCGATTCATCGAGCGAGCTGGCGGTGACGCTGCTCGGCGCGCCGCTTCGCGACGTGACGCGGGGGCTGACGGCAAACGAGTTCTTCTGCCCCGGATCGATCGTCAGGATCGAGCTCGATGAGGATCCGCTCACCTACGGCATGCCGCGCGAGACCGCCGGCTTCTGCAGCTTCAACACCGCGTACGAAATCGTCGCGCGGTCTGGTTCCGCTCCGGGCACGAGCCCGGTTGCCACGGCGCGGATTATCGGCCGCTACGCCAGGAGCAACGTGCTGATGAGCGGCTGGCTCGAAGGCGAGAAAGCCATTGCCGGCAAGGGCGCGATGATGGAAGTGCGCTCGGGACAGGGCCGCGCGGTGCTCTTTGCGTTCCGCCCGCAACATCGCGGCCAGGCGCACGCCACGTTCCGCCTGTTCTTCAACGCCATTCATACGTCGAGTCTTCCGAGACCCTGAGCGACGACGACTCCGCGGGAACGGGTCGAAGTAATTGCCATTCGCCTGCGCGCTTCGGCACGCAGAAACTGCGACACCGCGACCCGCCGACCTCGGAATCCTTCGCGGTTTCGCGAATCGCGGCCGGGCGTCCGCTTTGCACCTTGCGCCGGCATGCATTCGCAGCCAGGCGCAATCGTCACCCTCCGCGGCGAGCGGTGGCGTCTCGCCCGCGTCGATACCTACGAGCGATGTTCGGTGCTCACGCTCGACGGCCGCGGCGGCGCCAACGCCAACCGCCGCGTGCGCGTCATCGAGCCCTTCGATCGACCGGTGCCCGTGGCCTCGGGTCGGATGGTGCGGCGAAAGCGGCGGGCCGTTCTGCAGGCGGCGCTCGACGCCATCGCAAACGCCCGCCCCGCCACAGGATTGTGGACCGCTGCGGCGGCTTCGATCGATCTGCTGCCCTACCAACTCGAACCCGCGCTCGCGGTGTTGCGCGGTGCCACCCGGTTGCTGCTCGCGGATGCCGTCGGCCTTGGCAAGACCATCCAGGCGGGACTGATCCTCGCCGAGTTGCGCGAACGCGGCTGGGCGGAGCGCGCGCTCGTGGTCTGCCCGGCCGGGCTCCGCGCGACGTGGGCCGCGGAACTGCAACAACGTTTTCACATCGATTGCCAGGTGCTCGATCAATCGGCGATCGCGGAGAGCGTGGCGACACTTCCACCGGGCATCAACCCCTGGAGCAGCCATGCAACCGTCGTGACCTCGATCGATTTCATCAAGCGTCCAGAAGTGCTGGCGGCCCTGGCGGAGGTGCCGTTCGATGTGCTGATTGCCGACGAGGCGCATCACCTGACACCCGGTACCGACCGCGGCAGCGCCGCATCGCGGCTGGCGTCGCGCTCGCCGTGGTGCGTGCTGGTATCCGCAACGCCGCACTCGGGTGACGTCGCCGCGTTCAACTACCTGACGGGCCTCGGCAGCCATGGCGATTCAATCGCGATTTTCCGGCGAACGCGCCGCGAGGCGGGACTGGGCACAACGCGGCGTAGCCACTTGATGCGGGTGGCATCAACGGAGGCGGAGTCTCACTTGCTTCGCGCGGTGGAAAATTACGCGCGCGCGATCTGGCGGGGTCACGGCGCGCACGACCGGGCGGTGCAACTCGTGGCCATCACGCTTGCGAGGCGCGCCGCCTCGAGCACGCTCGCGCTCGAGCGAACGTTGACACGCAGGTTGTCGCTGCTGGGCGCTTCGCCCGAGCCGATGCAGGCGCCGTTGCCGTGGGATGACGAGGACGAATCCGACGGAGCCGGGAACCCGGCCATGCTGGCGCGGCCCGGGCTCGCGAACGCACGCGAAGAGCGATCGGCAATCGCGCACCTGCTGGCGCTCGTTCACGCCTCCGAAGCGGGGTCGAAGATTCGCTGGCTGTTGCGGGCGCTCGCACGCATCAAGGAGCCCGCGATTGTTTTCACCGAGTACCGCGACACCGTGGAAGCCGTGCTGGCCGCGCTGCCTGCGTCGGTGCGGGCTGGATCGATCAGTGGCGCGTCTTCACCGGAGCTGCGGCGCCACATCGTGGCGTCTTTCAATCGCGGTGAGCTTGACGTGCTCGTCGCCACCGACGCCGCGGGTGAAGGACTGAACCTGCATCACCGCTGCCGGCTGGTCATCGACCTGGAGCTGCCCTGGAATCCTTTGCGGCTCGAGCAGCGCATCGGGCGCGTCGATCGCCTCGGCCAGCGGCGGCGCGTTCATGCCATCCGGTTGTTTCACGCGCGCACCGTGGAGGACCGCGTGCTCGAGTGCCTGCGGCTCCGGCAACGCCGCGCGGATTTCGCGGGCGAGCACGCCGTGGCGATGGACGAACTCGACGTCGCGCGGGCAGTCCTGGCCGAGGGCGTAATGGCACCTGCCGGCATTCCCGCGATTCAGAGCAGCGTGGTGCCCGCCGTGGCCGACGAAATGGAGCGGCTGTTACGACACCGCACCCGCCGCCACCCCGATCGATCGCGGACGGACAACGTGCTTTGGGCATCGCCGCGGCACATGCGATCGAGTCAGCTCGTTGCGCTCCACACGGTGAGCTGCACCACGGCCTTTGGAACCGTCGTGGCTGAACCGGCATGCGCGCACCTGGTTGAGGCGAGCCCGCCGCGACTCGGGATGCGGTGGCGGGATGTCATCGAGGGTGGCGTGCCGCATCGCGTCGCCGGCGTATTGCGATCGCACGCGCGGGACATGTGCGACGCCGTCGCGCGCGATCTGCAGCCTCTCCGGGACAAGATCGCGGCCCGCATCACGGCGATCCGCGCCCAGGTGGCCGCCGAGCGTGCGCGGGAGATTCAGCAGTCGCTGTTCGACCGGCGAGCGGAGGACGAGGCCGCGCACGCGGACGAAGCGGCGTCACGGCTCGACATGGCGCTGGCCCGGCGACAGGCGAGCCTGGCATCGCCGGTCACGCTCGAGGGCCTCGCCGCGCGCCTGGTGGCGGTGTGGCCTTGGCGCGCGCGGCCCGGCCTGAGCGAGGTCTCGTTTCGCGAAGCGGAACGAGACCGGGTCGAAGGGTGGTAGCCGGCTTCGGCGGCGACCTCATTTCTCACGCCTACGTCGAGCAGGAGCTCCTGCCGGCGGCGGCCGGCCTTCCCAGCGAGCGGCTGGCCTCGTTCGAGCGCCAACTCGCCCGCTGGTGGCGCCAGGTCTCACGCTCGCTCGGGCCCTCGTCCTCGGCTCGCACGGTCCTCGACGTCGCGGTGACCCCGCTGTTGCAGCTGCTCGATCACGATCGCCCGGTCGTGACACCGCATCCGTTGGGCCTGTGCGGATCGGTGGCGGGCTCGGAGATCTCGATCGTCGCGCTGCCGTGGTCGAGTCCCGTGCGGACCGCGTGGCGCGACGCCGCGAAGCGCGGCCTTGCGGACCACATGCCCTGGGCGATGGTCAGCAACGGCCGCTCGCTCAGGATCGTCGACTGCACGCGGACGTGGACTCGCCTTGGCCTGGAGTTCGACTTCGAGACGTTGACCGCCAGCCCGAAAGGCGTGGTTGCGCTCTGGTGGCTGGCCAACGCCGACGCCATGCGAACCACCGGCGCCGGATCGTTGCGCGCCCGGGTCGCCGCCTCTGATGCGCACGCCGCGCGCGTGTGCCACTCGCTCGGCGACGGCGTGCTCGACGCGCTCCCGCGCCTGGCCTCCGCGCTGTCGCCGGCGCCGTCGGCGCGGCACGCCGCCGCCACGCTCGACCAGGCCCTCACGGTGGTCTATCGCATCCTGTTCCTGCTGTTCGCCGAAGCGCGCGGGGCGGTGCCGATCTGGCACGAGCTGTACCGCGATGCCTACACGATTGAAGCGCTGACCCGTAAGGCCGGCAAGGCCCACGCTCGCGGGTTGTGGGCGGCGCTGCAGGCCATCTCGCGTCTCGCGCACGCCGGTTGCAAGGCCGCCGACCTCGAAGTCACCGCCTTCAACGGCCGGCTCTTCTCGCCACGGCATGCGCCGCTGGTCGAGCAGCGGCGCGTGCCGGACGCGGTGGTCCGCGACGTGCTGCTGTCGCTCGCCACGGAAGCCACGCCGCAGGGACTCCGGCGCATCTCGTATCACGACCTCGGCGTCGAGCAGCTGGGGTCGGTCTATGAGCGCGTGCTCGAGTACGAACCGCGTGCCCGCGGCGCGGCGATCGCGTTGTCGCGAACGTCGCTCGCACGCAAGGCGACCGGCAGTTTTTATACACCGCGGTCGCTCACGGAATTCCTGGTTCGGCGCACGCTGTCGCCGCTGGTCGAAAGGAAGTCCTCGAATCAGATCCTCGCGTTGCGCGTGCTCGATCCGGCCATGGGCAGCGGCGCGTTTCTCGTGGCGGCCTGCCAGTTCCTCGCCGATCAATGCGAGAAGGCCCTGATCGATGAGGGCCGCTGGTCCGCCGGTGACGTGACGCCGCCGGAGCGTGCCGCGCTCAAGCGCCAGGTGGCCGAACGGTGCCTGTATGGTGTCGATCTCAATCCCACGGCGGTGCAGCTCGCGCGTTTGTCGATGTGGCTCACCACGCTGGCGGCGGATCGGCCGCTGACGTTTCTCGATCACCATCTCGCCGCCGGTAACAGCCTGCTCGGCGCGAGCCTCACCGATCTTTTCCAGGCGGCGACCCAGACGCGGCGGCGCCGCGGCCCCGTCGCACTGCCGTTACTCGACGATCAGCTCGCCGAGATCGTCGCGCATCGGGTAATGCCGGCGCGCCTCCAGCTCGCGCTCACGCCGTCGGATTCCGTTGATGCCGTGAGAGACAAGGAGCGGACGCTGGCGGCGCTATCGGCGGCGGATGGTCCGATCGGCAGGTGGTGGCTCGCCGCGGACCTGTGGTGTGCCACGCGGTTGTGGCCGGGTGCGCCACCGGCCGCGGGCCTGGTCGCCGAATGGATGGCCGCCGCAACGGGTTCGCGCACCACGCTTCCGGCCGGGCAGCTTCGCGAGTCGATGCGCGCCGCACGCGCGATTGCGCACGGCCACGGCGCGTTTCATTGGGAGCTGGCGTTTCCGGAAGTGTTTTTCGACAGCGACGGGCGGCTGAAACCGGACGCCGGCTTTGATGCCGTGCTCGGCAACCCGCCGTGGGACATGGTGCGCGCCGACACGGGGTCCGTGTCGGATCGCGCCGAAGCGAAAGCCAGGACGAAGGCGGCGCTGCGGTTCTATCGCCGGTCGCCTGCCTATTCGCTGCACGGCAACGGACACGCCAACCGCTATCAACTATTCCTGGAACGCGCCTTGCGGCTGACCAGGCCGGCCGGACGCGTCGGGCTGATCCTGCCCTCGGGCATTGCCACCGATCACGGCAGCGCGGCCCTGCGCAGGCATCTGCTCGATCGCACCGCGATCGACACGTGGCTCGGGTTCGACAACCGGCGGCGCATCTTTCCGATTCACCGCAGCATGCGGTTCCTCGTCCTGGCCACACAGAACGGCGGCCGCACCGACGTGCTGAGGTTCCGCTGCGGGCTCACCGACGCCGGTGCGTTGGAACAGGACGCGACCGCCGCGCCGCAGCTGCTGACGATCTCGCGCTCGCGTCTCGAATCGTGGAGCCCGGAGCATCTGGCAATCCCGGAAATCCCCGATGCCGCGGCGCTGGCGCTCCGCAGCGGGATTGCCGGCCGCGTTCCCGCCCTCGCCGATCCCGCGGGATGGAACATGCGGTTTGGCCGTGAGCTCAACGCCACCGACGATCGCTCACACTTCGTGCCCCTCGACGGCTCCCGCGGTCGCCTGCTGCCGATCGTCGAGGGAAAGCTGCTGTCGCCGTTTCGAACGGCGATCGAGCGGGCCACGGTGGGCATCGCGGTGAAGGCGGCGGCGCAGCTGATCGATCGCGCGTCGTTCGAGCGCGCGCGAATCGCGTATCGCGATGTGGCGAGCGCCACCAACAGGCTCACGCTGATCGCCGCGGTGCTGCCGGCGGGGGCCATTTCCACGCACACCGTGTTCGTGTCAAAGCCACCGCTCGACGATCGATCGATGTGGTGCCTGCTGGGCCTGATGAACAGCTGGGTCGCTAACTACCTGGTGCGGCTCAACGTCACCACCCACGTGACCTCATCGATGATGGCGCACGTGCCCGTGCCACGCCCGGTGGAAGGCTCCACGGCATTCGAACAGCTCGTGGCACTTTCCCAGGCACTCGCGGCGGATTTTGAGGCCGGACGTGAGCAGTACGCGCGGCTCAACGCGATCGCGGCAGACCTGTACGGCCTGACGATTGAGGAGTATCAGTATCTGGTCGGTACGTTTCCGCTCATCGACGAGGGGATCCGATCGACGAGCGTCGAAATGCTTGGCTCACTTCACCGGGCCGTGCTCCCACGGCTTCAGTAACGCGTAGAGCGTCTCGATGATCGGCACCGCAACGCCAAGCTTACCCGCCCGCCGCACGGCGGCGCCTTGCAGCGCCTCCACTTCGATCCGCTTGCCTTGCTCGAGATCGATCAGCAGCGACGAGCGCGTGCTGGGCGGGATGTTCTGCATGTATTCCTTCAGCGTGTCGAAGCGGTTCGGCGAGATCGTCACGCCTTCTGCCTTGGCAATCGCCGCCACCTCCTGGCACGCGGCGTAGAACGTCTCCTGCACGTGCGGGAATTTCCAGATGTGCCCAATCGCCAGCCGCGACGCACCGGTAAACCCCGAGAACGGGCAGAGGTACACGAACTTGTCCCAGATGGGAACCCGCGCGTCGGCCATCGGCGTCACTTGAATGTCCGCGGCCGCCATCGCGTCCGCAATCGCCTGCACGCGCGGCGAGATGCGGCTGAGATCGCCAAGCACCTCGCCGAAAATGATCGAGCGATGCACGCCGGTCTGCACAATCAGTCCCGGCGCCTCGAGTGCCGTCGCCACATACGTCGTACCGCCGAGCACCTGCCCGGCTCCGGCGACCCTGGCGACGTCATCCACGCTGTCGACGCCGTTCTGTAGCGTTAGCACAACCGTAGCGGGGCCGATCATGGGCTCGAGCATCGGCAGCGCGGTCGAGTTGTCGTAGGCTTTCACCGAGACGAGAACGACATCGACGGGCCCTACCTTGGAGGTGTCGCTCTCGGCGGCGGTCTTGACCACGAAATCGCCGAGCTTGGCGCTCTGAATCGCAAGGCCTTTGCTTCGAATGGCTTCGAGGTGGGCGCCGCGCGCGATGAAGGTGACGTCCTGCCCCGACTTCGCGAGTTTCGCGCCGAAATAGCCGCCTACCGCACCCGACCCGAGTATGGCGAATCGCATCCGTTAGATGCTGACACGGAACCATCGAAACGTTGAAACACGCTAGAATTTGGGCCATGGCGGCCCGCCTCACGGCCTACGCCGTGGCGTTCATTGTCGGCGTCACGGTCATCGCAGGACTCATCGTCGGCGCGCAGCGCGAAGACGACGGTCCGGTCGATTTGATCGTGATCAACGGCCAGGTGTATTCGGCGGACCGCGACGAACTCGCGGAGGCCGTGGCGGTGCGCGGCAACAAGGTGATTCGCGTCGGATCGAATCGCGAGATTCAGCGCCTCCGCCGCGCGCAGACCATCGTGATCGACGCCAAGGGTGGCGCGGTGGTGCCAGGCTTCAACGACGCCCACGCGCACCTGACCAGCGGCGGCCTCTCGCTCGACCACGTCAGCCTCGCCGACGCGACGACCCTCGAGGACATCAAGGACACGATTCGCGTCTGGTCCGAAGCGCATCCGGAGCGCCAGTGGATCACCGGGCGCGGGTGGTACTACCAGGCCTTCGGCGGCGCGATGCCGACGCGCCAGCTGCTGGATTTGCTGGTGCCCGATCGCCCGGCCTACTTGATCGCCTACGACGGGCACACCGGTTGGGCGAACACGCGCGCACTCACCGCCGCCGGCATCACGCGCGCCACGAAGAATCCCGCCAACGGGATCATCGTGAGGGACGCGCGCACCGGTCAGCCGACCGGCGCGTTGAAAGAAGCGGCGATGGCGCTGATGAGCAAGGTCGCGCCGCAGCCGACCGACGAGGATCGCCTCGCCGCCATTCGCGCCGCCATGGACGAGGCCCATCGTCTTGGCATCACCAGCGTGCAGGATGCGGGCGGAACCGCTGCCGACCTCGAGCTGCTCGATCGGTTGCGCAAACGGAATGAATTGACGCTGCGCGTCTACCAGGCGCTGAAGGCCGACGCCACGCTCAGCGACGCCGGGCTCGAGGAGCTCGACCAGGTGCGCGTGCGCTTCGCCGACGATCCGCTGTTGAAGACTGGCGCGGTCAAACTGGTCGCCGACGGCGTCATCGAATCGCACACCGCGGCGATGCTGGAGCCGTATGCGAACCGGCCCTCAATCAAGGGCGAGGCTCGCTTTACTCCGGAGCAGCTCGCGCGAGTGGTCGGCATGCTCGACAGCCGCGGCTGGCAGATCATGACGCACGCCATCGGCGATGCGGCCGTCCGGCTGACGCTCGACGCCTACGAGGCGGCGGCGAAGACTAACCCCGCACCCGAGCGCGGCCGCCGTCATCGCATCGAGCACATCGAGACAATCGATCCGCAGGACATCCCGCGATTCGGCCGGCTTGGCGTGGTGGCCTCGATGCAGCCCGTTCATGCCACGCCGAGCCCGGCTCCGGGCGACGTGTGGAGCACCAACATCGGCGAGGAACGTGCGTCGCGCGGATGGCTGTGGGCGAGTATCGCCAAGACCAGGGGGCCCCTCGCCTTCGGCAGCGACTGGCCCGTCATGACTTTCGATCCCAAGGTCGGATTGCACATGGCCGTCACGCGGACGACGTCCGCCTTCGCCAGGGCTTCGGCGGATCGGAATGAACGGGCGTCGAGTGGCGCGGAGCGTCTGCCGCTCCGCCAGGCCATTCAGGCCTACACGCGTGATGGCGCGTGGGCCTCCTTTGACGAGCAGCGCAAGGGCACGCTGGCCCGCGACATGCTCGCGGACATCGTGGTATTGTCCGATGACATTTTTACGGGACTGCCAGCCCGCCTGCTCGAGACCGAAGTCGTTGTGACGATTGCGGACGGAAAGGTCGTATATCGGCGCGACCCGCCGGAAACTACCACCGCCCAATAACCGTCTTACTACTAGATCAGCAATGCTGACTAGACACCTTCTTGTCCTGCTCTGCGTTGGCTTCCTCGCGGGCGCCAATATCCTTTCTGCGTTTTCTGTGCCTTCTGCGGCCCAATCCGACCTCGACGCCTTCATGGAGAAGGTGCTCGCCCGCCGCGACGACAACTGGAAAAAACTCCAGCAATACGTCCTCGAAGAAGAGGAAAAGTTCGACCTGACCGGGCCCGGCGGCTTCCCGCTCTGGGGCATGCGCCGCGAATACCAGTGGTTCATCCGGCAGGGGATCTTCGTGCGCAGCCCCGTTACCGCCGACGGCGTGAAGCTGTCGGAGGCCGATCGGAAGAAGGCCGAGGACCAGTGGCTGCGCCGCCAGCGCAATCGCGAGGACAACGAGAAACGCCGCGCCGAGCAGCGCGCCAAAGGTGAAGAAGTCGACAAGCCGAACACGGCCATCATCCTGGGCCCTGGCGGCGTGACCGTCACTTCGTCGGACGAAGAGCCGACCGGCGCGCCGATCACCAATACCGACGACATGCTCAAGCAGGTTCGCGAGCCGCAGTTCGTGTCGTCCGCGTACTTCCTGAAGTTCCGTTTCGAGAAGGGCCACTACGCGCTGGCCGGCCGCGAGAAGATCGGCGACGTCCAGGCGCTGAAGATCGAGTACTACCCCGAAGCCGGCCTGTTCAAGGACGGCCGCAGCAAGCCCGACGAGCGCGTCAAAAAAGACGACGATCGGATCGAAGAGAAGATGAACAAGGCGTCGATGGTGACGCTGTGGATCGACCCGGCCACGCATCAGATCCTCCAATACACCTTTGACGATGTGGACTGGGACTTCTTCCCGGGCCGCTCGCTCGTGCGCATCGGCGACGTCGAAGCGACGATGCAAATGGGGCAGGCGTTTCCGAATGTCTGGCTGCCGAAGAGCATCGCAATGCAGTTCGAGATGATGCTGGCGGTGGGCGCGGTGGACGCCAGCTATCGGGTCGACTACCTGAATTACAAGGAAGCCGCAGTCACCTACAAGATCAAGTGATGCGCGCGCTGTTGATCGTCCTGTTCTGCGCGTCGGTCGCGAGCGCGCAGACCTCGCCAGGCGTGGTCGGCGAGGTGCGCGTGCACGGCAATCACACCACGCCCGATGCCGACGTGCTCGCCCTCGTCGGCGACATTGTCGGCCGGCCCGCCACCGACGCGCTGATCGCCGAGGTCACCGACACGCTCAAGAGCAGCGGGCGCTTCGATGACGTCGAAGTCCGCAAGCGATTCCGATCGATCGAGAACCCCGACGACATCCTGTTGATGGTGATGATCGACGAGTTCCCGGGGATCGACGAATTCGATCTCACGCCGCCCAATCCGATGCAGCGCTTCTGGACGAGCGGCATGTTCCTGCCGATCCTGTCCTACGAGGACGGCTACGGCTTCACCTACGGCGCGCGCGTCACCTTCGTCGATCGGTTCGGTCCGCGCAGCCGCATCTCAATGCCGTTGAGCTGGGGCGGCGAGCGGCAGGCGCGCGTGCAGCTCGAGCGGACGTTCAGAACCGGGCCGATCGATCGCATCTCTGGTGAAGCGGGCATCGGGCGGCGCGAAAATCCGCATTACGAGATCAGCGACCGCCGCACGTCCTACAACGCGCGCGTCGAAAGTGCCGCGGCGCGGTGGCTGCGTCTTGGCGCCGGCGGCGGCCTGGACGACGTCACCTTCGGCGAGACGATCGACACGCTGAAGCGCTTCGGCGCGGATGTGACGGTCGACACCCGCGTCGACCCCGCGTTTCCCCGCAACGCCGTGCACGCGACCTTTGGCTGGGAGCGGCTGATGTTCGACCGCGGCCGGACCAATCGACGCACCGCCGACGTGCGCGGCTACCTGGGCCTGTTCGGCCAGACGGTGCTGGCCGTGCGCGGCGTGAGCATTGCGGCTGATAGCGAGTTGCCGGCTTACGAGCAGAGCCTGCTTGGCGGATCGTCGAACCTGCGCGGCTTCGATGCCGGCTTCAAGGCGAACGACAACCTCGCCGCGGTGTCGGCCGAGCTCAGGGTTCCAATCACCTCACCGCTGTCGGTGGGACGGTTCGGCGTCAAGGCGTTTATGGACGCCGGCACGGCCTACGCGTTTGGGGAGCGGTTCGAGGATCAACACCTTGACCGCGCCTTCGGCGGCGGCGTCTACATGCACCTGACCGTCCTGAGCCTGTCACTGGACGTGGCCAAAGCCCGCGGCGGCGACACCCGCGTCCACTTCGGCCTCGGCGTCACGTTCAAATGATGAATAGGTGCCAGCCCCCGCTTTTCAACATTCACCCAGTTTCGGTCGCCCGAATGTTGAAAAGCGGGGGCTGGCACCTATTCATCATTTTTCGGTATTTCGTAATTCGTTATTCGTTATTCTTCCCCCGGAGGGCCGAATGAGGAGTCTCAACGGGCTCAGATTTGCCGTAGCCATCGCGATCGCCGTCACCTTCCTGGGCGGCGCCATGTTCGCCTCGCAGAAATCCGCTGCCACCATGGCGAAAGCGGCCACACAGTTTCTCGAAGGCCTGTCGGCCGATCAGCGCGCCAGGGCGGCGCTGCCGTTCGACGGCGAAGAACGTTTGCGCTGGCATTTCATTCCCAATGAGATGTTCCCGCGCAAGGGGCTGATGCTCAAGGAGATGAACGAAACGCAGCGGCGGCTCGCGCACGATCTCCTGCGCACCGGCCTGAGCGCGCGCGGCTACAACAAGATCACGGCAATCATCGAGCTCGAGGACGTCCTCAAGGCGATCGAGACCGGCGGGAAGTTTCCGCGCGACAAGGAGCAGTATCTGTTCTCGGTGTTCGGCACGCCGGGCACGAAAGGCGCCTGGGGCTGGCGCGTCGAAGGCCACCACATTTCGCTGCGCTTCACGATCGCCGACGGCGCGGTCAGCCGCAATCTGTCGAGCACGCCGATGTTCCTCGGCGCCAACCCCGCGGAAGTGCGCGACGGCGACAAGAAAGGCCTGCGCGTGCTTGCCGAGGAAGAAGATGCCGGCCGCGCGCTGGTGATGGCGCTGTCAGCAGATCAGCAGAAGCAGGCGATCATCAACGCGGTGGCGCCCACCGACATCCTGACCATGAACAAGAACGACATCACCCCGCTCCCCGACCAGGGCCTGACGTTCGCCTCAATGCAGCCGGCGCAGCAGGCGCTGCTGACACGGCTGATCGACGTCTATACCTCGACGATGGAAGCGGACGTCGCGGCGGAGCGGCTGGCGAAAATCAAGGCCGCTGGCATGGACAAGGTGCGTTTCGCGTGGGCGGGCGAGACCGGGAAGGGCAAGAAGCACTACTACAGCATCCAGGGCCCGACGTTCCTCGTGGAGTACGACAACACGCAGAACAACGGCAACCACATTCACTCGGTGTGGCGCGACTTCAATGGCGATTTTGGAAGGGATTTACTGCGGGAGCATCTGAAGCAAGTCGCGCACTAAGCGATCGGCACCCCTGAAAGGGCGCCCTACGTGCGCTGATGACCGTAGGGCACCGCTTTAGCGGTGCCGAACTTACCAGCGAAGGACCCGCCGGCCGCGCCAGATGGGTCCTTCTTCCACGTACCGCCACTCCGGGTTCTGATGGAAGTCGCGCAGTGATCCCATCACCTGCTCGAATACCGGCAACGCATCATCATCACATTCGAAGTAGGTGACGAAGTCGAACTCGTTGGCCCGCTCGTAGCCATCGGGGTTGTGGTAGACGCGGCGGAACAGCGAGCCAATGCCCTTTTCCGCGGCCAGCGCGTGCCCCTTGACCGGGCTGGCGCTCGCGTGATCGACGTGCGGATAGAAATAGGAATGCCGCTCGAGCGCGCTTTTCTGCCACCATTCCGCGGTCTTCCGGACCGGGATGATGATCGCGTTGCGGCTGGTGCGCCCGGAGCGTCGCGGTGGCGCGCCGCGGTTCGAGTAGCTGACCATCTCGGCGCTCGAGTAGCGCGGGTTGCGCGCCGCGCCTTCGAGCGTGATGATCTCGGACAGCTCGCCGAGCCGCCGCCGGAACTCGTCGTCTATTTCCTGCAGGCGCGGCCGGTACTTGCTGGTGATCTGCACGGCGTAGCGCGCCATGTTGATGTACGGGGGCGGCGTGGTTTCCGGAAGCGGCCTGGTCTCCCCTTCCCGGATCAGGAACTGGATGGTCTCGTGGGCCTGGACCTGCGTTTCGCGGGTGTCGTCGATGTCGAAATCGTTGAAGAACCCGCGCGCGATATTGGCGCCGGCGGTCCGTAACCGCGCGCCGTGCGCGTCATCGTCGGTGCGGGCAATCACAAAGAGAAAGCGGGTGTAGGCGAGGTTGACCCCCACCAAATTGCCACCGTTTGCTCCCTGGCCGCAGCCATTGCCCATAACAGATGGGCTATCGGACCAAACAGCGCGTCTCTGTATGAGTCCGTGCAGAATTGTGCAATTGCGTAAGCTACTTGATGCGCTTCAGGAATGCTTCGTAGGCCGTCTTGTCCTGCTTCTTGAAGTGGGCGGCAAACTCGTTGCCGATGGTTTCGAGGTGCTGCAGGTAGTTCGGATCCTTGTAAGCCTCGCGCAGCGTCGGCAGGTAGTCGCGCACGCGCTCCCACACCAGCAGCAGCTCGCGCCCGCTCTGGAAAAACAAATCCTTGTTGAGCACGCCGGCGGTCATGAACGACGCCACGAGATCCCAGTACGACGTCACCATGCGCACCGACGCGTTCTCGTCGGAGCCGCCCGGCGCCAGCTGCAGCAGCTCCTCGTAGCTCTTCACCTTGCACTTGGCGGTAAACCACGCGCGCGCCAGCCGCATGCGCTCTTCACGCCTCAGCTCATAGAGGCGCAGAATCAGGTTGGCGTCGTCGTAGGTCGGTCGCTGATGCATAGGGGCCTCACGGGGCACCCTGAAAGGGGTGCCCTACAACTGGTAAAGTAGAAGGTTATGAACCCGTGGGACCAGTTTACCGGGGCCAACGCGGGGTATGTCTACGAGTTGTTCGAGCGCTACCAGCGCGATCCCTCGTCGGTTGACGAGGCGACCCGCCGGGCGTTTGCTACCTGGACCCCGACGGACCCTTCACCTGCACAATCGGCCGGCTTGTCCGCCGGAGCTGTGGCGGAGGCGGATGCACCCGACTTCAGGTCCAGCATCGCCGCGTTCACGCTCGCCGAGTCGATCCGGCGCTTCGGCCATCTTGCGGCGCGGCTTGACCCGCTCGGCTTTCACGATCCAATCGGCGATCCGTCGCTGCAGCCGGAATCGCACGGCCTGACCACCGGCGCGCTGAAGCGGCTGCCGGCATCGATCGTGTCGGGGCCCGCGGCACAAGACGCCGCCAACGCGTTCGACGCCATCGGCAAGTTGCGCGACATTTATTGTTCGACGACCGGGCACGACTACAACCACGTGTTCGTGCCCGATGAACGGGTGTGGCTGCGCCAGGCTGTTGAATCGGGCCAGTTCCGCCCGCCCAAGGATCCGATCGACGGCCGCGAGCTGCTCGAACGCATCACCCAAATCGAAACCTTCGAGCGCTTCCTGCATCGCACGTTCCCGGGAAAGACGCGATTCTCGATCGAAGGGCTCGACATGATGGTGCCGGTCCTCGACGAGATCATTCACGACGCCGCCGAGGGCGGCGTGCAGCACGTGATGATCGCGATGGCGCATCGCGGCCGGCTCAACGTGCTCGCGCACATCCTGCAGAAGCCGTACACGCAGATCCTCGCGGAGTTCAAGGACCCGGTCCTGTCGAAGCGGCTCCGCGTCGACCTGGGCTGGATGGGCGACGTGAAGTATCACGCCGGCGCCCGGGTCGTGGCGCAGCCGGAGGGGCTGCCCAAGCAGGTGGTGATCTCGATGCCGCCGAACCCGAGCCATCTCGAAGCGGTGGATCCGGTGCTGAACGGGATGGCCCGCGCGGCGGCGACAACCGCTGAACAACCCGGACCGCCGATTGTGGACAAGGGCAAGGTGCTGGCGATCCTGATTCACGGCGACGCCGCCTTCCCGGGCCAGGGCGTGGTCGCGGAGACGCTGAACCTGTCACGGCTCGAGGGCTACGACGTGGGCGGCATCATCCACGTGATTGCCAACAACCAGCTGGGTTTCACCACCGACCCGGATGATGCGTTCAGCACGAGCTACGCCAGCGGGCTGGCCCGCGGCTTCAAGATTCCGATCACGCACGTCAATGCCGACGATCCCGAGGCCTGCATCGAAGCGGCGCGGCTCGCGATTGCGTATCGCCACCGGTTCAAGCTCGACTACGTGATCGATCTCGTGGGCTATCGCCGCTACGGCCACAACGAAGGCGACGAGCCGGCATTTACGCAGCCGCAGGTTTATCAAATCGTTGCCGCGCACCCGACCGTGCGGGAGAAGTACGCGGCGGCGCTCGCCGAAAAGGGCGACCTCACGCGCGACGAGGCCGAGGCCATGGTGCAGACGCGCATGACGGCCCTCGAACAGGCGTATGCGTCGGTGAAACCGGAACAGGATTACGTGCCGCCGGTGCCGGACGTGCCGCCGAGCGGCGCGGCGCAGAAGGTGCGCACCGCGGTGCCGCTCGAGCTGCTGCGGGAGATCAACGCCGACCTGCTGCGCCTCCCCGAAGGATTCACGGTGCACCGCAAGCTCGAACGCGGCCGCGAGCGCCGCAAGGCGATGTTCAACTCGCCCTCCGAGCGGACGATCGACTGGGCCGCCGCCGAGGAGCTGGCGCTGGCGACGATCGTCGCCGATGCCGTAGCGGTGCGCCTCACCGGAGAAGACGTCAAGCGCGGCACCTTCAGCCATCGACACGCGGCGTACTTCGACGCGGTGACCGGCGAAGAGCACGTGCCGCTGCAGACGCTGTCGCGCGCGACAGCGTCGTTCGAGATTCACAACAGCCCGCTCTCCGAGTATGCGTGCGTGGGCTTCGAGCTGGGCTACACCCTGCAGGAGCCCGCCCGCCTGGTGCTGTGGGAAGCGCAGTACGGCGATTTCATCAACGGCGCGCAGATTATCCTCGACGAATACCTCACCTCGGGCCGCGCCAAGTGGGGCATGTCGCCGTCGCTGGTGCTCCTGCTGCCGCACGGCTATGAAGGCCAGGGGCCCGATCACTCGAGCGCCCGGCTCGAGCGATTCCTGAACTCCGCCGCCGACACCAACATGCGCATCGTCAACTGCACGACGGCGGCGCAATACTTCCACTTGCTGCGTCGCCAGGGGTTGCTGCTCCAGACGGATCCGCTGCCGCTGGTGGTGATGACGCCGAAGAGCCTGCTGCGTCATCCGTTTACGGCCTCCACACCCGCGGAGCTGGCCGAAGGCAAGTTCATGCGCGTGATCGACGATGCTGAGACGGCGGCGCAACCGGCGAAGGTGCGGCGGCTCGTGCTGTGCAGCGGCAAGGTCGCGGTGGATCTCTTTACCAGCGAACCACGCAAGGACAACCCGCACGTGGCGGTGGTGCGCCTCGAGCAGCTGTATCCGTTCCCCGCCGACCTGATCAAGGAAGTACTCGAGCGCTACGACAACGTGCGCGAGGTGTGCTGGGTCCAGGAAGAGCCGGAGAACATGGGCGGCTGGGAGTTCGTGCGCCCCGAGATCGAGTCGCTGATCGACGGCCGCTGGCCGTTGCGTTACATCGGACGCTCGCGCAATTCGAGCCCGTCGGAAGGGTCGTCGAGCTGGCATGCGGCGAACCAGCGCGCCATCGTCGACCAGGTGTTCGAAGCGAAAGCCGAAACGCGCGAGTTGGATCGCGTCCTGTCGAAGCAAGTCTAGAGAAGATATATGTCGACCAACATTGTCGTTCCGGAACTCGGCGAATCCGTCGTCGAAGCGCGCGTCGCGAAGTGGCTCAAGAAAGCCGGCGACAGCGTGAGCGCGGGCGATCCGCTGGTGGAGCTCGAAACCGAAAAGATCGATCTCGAAGTCTCCGCCGATCGCGCGGGTGTGCTTGGCAACATCAAGCATCAAGAGGGAGCCGACGTGAAGGTCGGCGAGGTGCTCGCCGTGCTCGAGGAAAGCACGAACGGCGCGGCACAAGCAAAGGTTCCAGAGGTTCCAAAGGTTCCAGAGGTTCCAAAGGTTCCAGAAGTTCCCAAGGGCCCGGTTCAAAAGGCGGTTCCGAGTTCTTCGGAGAAGAAAGCGACGCCGACTGCAAAGAACGTGGCCAAGGCTCTTGATGTGAAGCTCGAGTCGGTCGAAAGCTCGGGGGCCCGGGTCACCAAGCAAGACGTGTTGAAGGCAACCACCCCGGCACCGGCACCACAAGAGGCAAAGGCACCCAGGGCACCCCAGGCACCCCAGGCACCTAAGAAGGTTCCGGCCGGCGAGCGCGGCGAGACACGCGAGCGCATGAGCAAGCGGCGCGCAACCATTGCCCGCCGTTTGGTGGAAGCACAGCAGACCGCGGCGATGTTGACCACCTTCAACGAGGTGGACATGAGCGCGGTGATGCAGCTGCGTGAGCGCCGCAAGGAAGCGTTCACGAAGAAATACGGCGTCGGCGTCGGTATCGCCTCGTTCTTCGTGAAGGCGGCGATCAACGCCTTAAAGGCATTCCCGCAGATCAACGCGGAGATCCAGGGCGACGAGATCGTCTTCAAGCATTACTACGACATCGGCATGGCGGTGGGCGCCGAGGGCGGCCTGGTGGTACCGGTGCTTCGCGATGCCGATCGCATGAGTTTTTCCGAGATCGAGCTGGGCATTCGTGATTTCGCCAGGCGCGCGCAGGACGGCTCGCTGACCCTCGAGGATCTCAAGGGCGGCACGTTCACCATCACCAACGGCGGCGTATTCGGTTCGCTGATGAGCACGCCGATCCTGAATCCGCCGCAGGTGGGCATTCTCGGCCTGCATAAAATCGCCGACCGCGTCCTGCCGCTGAATGGCCAGGTCGTGATCCGGCCGATGATGTATCTCGCGCTGACCTACGATCACCGCCTCGTCGACGGCCGCGAAGCGGTGCAGTTCCTCGTCAAGATCAAGGAGTTCATCGAGGATCCGGCGTGGATGCTGCTCGAAAGCTGAGCGCGCGAAACACGATCAGGTGGCCCGCCCAGGCGGCCACCTGACGATGTCGAAGTTGCGTCCCGAATAACTCATTTGCACGGGCATCACGCCCTCTACGTAAGCGCGATGCATCGCGAGCTCGAGCGGGAAACGGAAGACCTGGAATCCCACCAGGTAGGTGAGCGGCAATCCGCGGGCGAAGCGATCGCCGATCGAGGAGCGCGCCAACAGGATTCCTGCGACGAAGACCCCGCTGATCACGAGGACAAACGGCAGCGGCGGGCCTCCGCGCGCGAATCGCCCGCGGCGATTGCCGCCTTCTTGAGAAGCACGCTTGCGGCGATCAGGATCGCGACCGCCAGGCCGTAGAAACACGCCTGCAGGAACGCTGAGCCCGGAAGGATCGGGAGTTCCACGGTGATATCGTATCGACGCGATGCCTCGAACGGCAACCACGCAGCGGCTCGAACAGCTGATTGCCCAACGGGAACAGTCACGCGGGCTGCTGATCGCTTTCGAGGGGCCGGACGGATCCGGCAAGACCACTCAGCGCAAGCTGCTCACGCGCTGGCTCGAGAGCCGCGATCACCAGGTGGTGTCAACACGCTGGGGCTCGTCCGCCCTCGTCAAGCCGCTGCTCAAGGTCCGCAAGAAACTCCGGACGCTCTCCACCGAAGAGTACTCGCTGCTGCATGCGGTGGATTTCCGGCACCGCGTGGAAACCTCCATCCTGCCGGCGCTGTGGGCCGGCAAGACGGTGCTCGCCGATCGCTACCTCTTCACCGCACTCGCCCGCGACGCCGCCCGCGGCCTCGATCTCGACTGGCTGTTGAACGCCTATTCGCCGCTGCTGTGGCCCGACCTGGTGCTGTACTTTTCGATGACGCCCGAGGACTCGCGGCGGCGCATCGCCTCAACACGCTCGCCGCATTTCTACGAAGCCGGCCAGGACGTGACGGGCATCGAGGATCCGCTGGCCAGCTATTCGCGCTTCATCGATCGCGTGGTGAAGGAGTACGACAACCTGTCGGTGGTGTTCCAGTTCGTCACCGTCGATGCCGGCGAGGCGGTCTACCGCCAGCACACCCGCGTGCGGGAGTTGGTCGAGCGGACCGAGAAGCGGCCGTGGCCCACGTTCAGCGAGGACGCCCTCAAGGAATGGCTCATCACGTCGAATATCCCGGCCGGCTGATCGCGATCGAGGGGTCGCGCGGCAGGGATGCCGCAACTGCCGCCGCCGCCGTGATCAAGGCGCTGAAGGACGCCGGCGTCGACAGCGCGATCAGCCGTTTCGATGCCTCCGGCCTCTTTGGCGATCTGGCCGCCGCGGCTCGCGGCGATCGCCACATTTCGATCAGGACCCTGACGCTCGTCTACGCCGCCGATCTCGCCTTTCGTCTGCGCTGGGAGGTGCGCCCGGTCCTCGCGGCCGGCGGCGTCGTGATCGCGGCGCCGTATGTCGAAACCGCCGTGGCCTTCGGCGTGTCGTGCGGTTTGTCCGAGGACTGGATTCGGCAGCTGTTGCGGTTCGCCCCGAAGCCCGATATCCGCGCGCGCGTGGAGGAGCGCAAGCTCGCCCGCGGCTGGAAGCCCCATCTCGATCGCGGCTATGCGGAGTACTGCGCGGCGATACTCGAAAACGCGGCGCCGAAACTGGCGTCCAAGCGCGCCCGGCGCGACGTCATGGCGCTGCTCGACCGGCCCAGGGGCCGTAAGGTGTACCGGTTGTCCGGGAAGGGTGTGAACGAGCTCGTCAAGAGCGTTACTCGCAGCCTGCAGGGCGCGACGCGCCGGTCTGCTTCGACACCTCGCACTGCACGAAGGTAATCCGCGCGGCCGGAAACGCCAGCAGCCGGTCGCGCTCGGCGGCGTACTCCGCGTTGCTGTACGGCTTCTGCGTATCATCCAGCATTGCCTGGTGGATCAGATCGAACTGGCGTTGCATTTCCTGCCGCATCCAGTCGGCGGCGGATGAGGCCGCTTCGGAGAGCACGCCGAAATACTGCGATCGAAAATTCCCGAGCTCGAGCGTCTTCCGCGTCAGCACGTTCTCGTCGAGCCGCGTGGTGATCCCGAAATCTGGCGTCAGGAACGCGTTGTCTTCGTCCCACGCGATGAAGGCATGCGTGGCGCTGTTCTCGAGACGGTAGAAATAGAAATTGTTCATCCCGTCGTAGCCGTTGAACGCATCGTTCTGGGAGATGAAGTTCTGCGCGGCGATGTAGCGCACGAACGCCGGTAGATCGATGCGGGGCGCGATCGTTTGTTCGAAGGAGCCGGACGGAGTGTCGTTGACGAGCCGCACCAGTTCTTCGATCGGTCCCCAGATCAGCGATTCGGCGTGGCTCTCGTTGGTCTTGATGTCGAACCGCGCCTTATACGGCGCCAACGGGCTGCCTTCGTAGGTGAAGCGCCACGGGCTGCCGAGCACGTAGTTGTACTCGAACAGGTAGCCGTCGTTCTGGATGTTGTCGCCGATGCTGCCGAACACGCGGCCCATCATCGTCTTGTCCACGGATTCGACGAGCGCATACAGGCCGACGTATTGCCCGTTCACGAACAGGCGCGTGTGGGTTTCGCGAGGCGCCGGAATCCCCAACCGCGTGAAGAACCGCATCGCCACGGTTTCCTTGATGCCGCTGAAATCCTGCGTGAGGTTGTCGAGCACGAACGACTTGAGGCCGAGGAACTGCTGGCCGCTCGAGTAGCGATCGAAGTCGACGCGCAACCCGGGCTTGGTCGCACTCCGCGAGCCGAGACCGCGCGAGCGAATACCGACGTTGCGGACGGTCTGACCGTTCCAGACCACGTCAGCCGGGTAGTAAGTATTTTCCTGGAACGCCGCTTTGAGCTTGGCCCAGTCCGACGCGTTGAGCCACAGCTCGACGCGCTGCAGCACATCAGGATTAAAGAGGTCGTCGGGAGTCTGCGCGGCGGCGGGCGACGCCACCAGCAGCGCCAGCGCAACAATTACGGACGACGTCACAGAGCTCATCATCCCATCCTTCCTTTCCTAGAAGGCGATCTGCAACCTGAGCAGGCCGGACCAGTACCTGTCGGTCCCGATGATGGGCGCCCGGTTGACGTCGTCGAAGGTCTGCCGCAGGCCGTTGGCCACGACCTTCACCCATCGGATCGGCAGCCAGTTCACGCCGAACGTGAGTGTGCTGTCGGTGTTGGGCGTGAGATGGTCCGCGCGCGGGTTGGCGAAATCAGGACCGGACTTGCCGGCGCTCTCAAAGGTGAGCTGATCGTAGCGGACGCCGACCTCCACCACGCCGATACCGCCGCCGAACAACGGGTTGTCCGGCGTCACGTCGCTGTCTTTGTCCTCGCCGGTCACGATCCAGGTTGCGCTCGTGTACCACGCCGTGCCGATGAAGTCGGAGAGGTCTTCGTTGCGGTTGCTCTGGCCGATGCGCTCTTCGCGCGATTGCATCCATTCGGCCTTGAATCCGGTGGGGCCGGGCGACCAGTCGAACTGCAGGCCAAGCCGCTGCCGGCGGCCGTTGACGTAGACGCGATCGAAGAAGTTATAGCCCCACACTTCTTCGCCCTGCAGGCTGTTCAACCCTTCGGGCACGTCCGCGGTCGTGTACGCCAGGCCGAACTCGGCGCCCTTCAATCGATTGTGAACGGGAAGACGCCTGAAGATCTCGCCGACCACGCGAACGGCCACCGAGGGTCCGACGTCCTCGAGATCTTCGATGTTCCGGCCCTCGCCGGGGAACCTGAATTCCTCGAGCGTGCCGTTGTCGCCGTCGTCGTCGAACACGCCCGCTTGATAGATCAGCGACCCGCTCAGGAGCTCGCCGTACGCCATTACGCCCTTGTCGCGGCCAGGCGCAATTTTGAGCGAGCCACCGGTGCGATACGCGAAATCAAGATCGCTGACGCTGGTGGTCTGCTCCAGGCCGAACGGCATCTTGAATCGTCCGCCCGTGACGGAAAATGCATCGAACGTGGTCCAGTTGAGGTACACGTCCTTCCACTCGCCGAGCTGCCATTTCTCCACCGCGTCGTCGAGGTCGTCGGCCGCCCGGTCGATCTCGCGCTCGATTTCCCAGTCGAAGTGCCTGGTGAGCTCACCCCTCAAGCTGAAGCGCAGCGTTTTCAGGTCGAAGGTATCTTCGGCAACGTCGGGATCGAAACGCCGCCAGTCCAGCTGCACACGTCCACGCAGATCGATATTGATGTCTTCGCCAAAGACAATCGACGGCCGGTTGTCCCACACCAACCCGCGTTTGTCCTGGGCCTCGGCCGGGACGCCGATGGCAAGGCCGGCGAGCCCAAACCCCGCGAGTAACAGGTGTCGCTTCATGCGATTCGATCTCCCGGCAGGCGAGCGGCGGCGGCCCCCGCTTTCAGGCTGAGCTGTTGATACGACATATTCAGCTGTTTGACCAGTGCCGGGTCGTGCACCACGATCGACACTTCGCGGCGGAAGTCCAGGCTCAGCGTCGACAACGCGGTGCTGCCCAGAACGGCGCGGGATTCGTCGATGATCATCATCTTGCCGTGCGGCTCGAAGCCTCGTATCCGCTGCTTGCCGAGCACGGTCACGGTAATCCCCTCGTCACGCCGCTCGCGCAGCAGTCCTACCAGGTCGGGGTCCGAGAGCTTGTGATCGAGAATGCGGATGCTGCTCCTGGCGCCGGCGATCAAGCCGCGGATCTCCGAGCGCGATCGCTCGGGACCGATGATGAGCCGCCGGCTGATCGGCCGTCTTGACGGCAGCGGCTTCCCGGCGGCGTCGGCGCGAAACAGCGTCAACAGGCCTTTCACCACCGTGGGGTCCTTCGTCACCAGCACCGCGTCCCAGGTGCGCGTCAAGCACTTCTTCGTCGGATTCAGCGTGGTGATGATGGCGGTGGCGCCGTCGGCGACGAGGTACTTGGCGTGGTACTTCACCACGGGATCTCCGTAACGCGTGACCACGGCGCCCATCTCCTCGAGCGCGCCCCACAGTTTCTTCAGCCGCTTCTTGCCGCCCTTGGCGCGCTTGGTGAGAATCGCTTCCACCTGGCAGCCGCGTTCGAGCGCGCTCGCCAGCGCATCGAGGATCGAGAAATCGTCGCAGCGGAACAGCGACAGCACGAGACGCCGCCGCGCCGCGCCGATCACGCCGAGGAGTGCCGCTTTTCGTTCGGCCGGATTGAGGACCAGCCGTTCCTTTGCGCTACCCGCGTTTGGGCGGCGACCAGGAGACATTCTTGATGCCCTTCTTGCCCTCAGCCATCAGCTGCGCGCTCAGATCCTCGAGCGAATCGGTCGGCTTGAGCGTGGTGAGGTACTTCGCCGTGGCTTCATCGCCCTGCGACACTTCGCGGGGCTCGAAGAGGATGCCGTTGACCGCGAACACGTGGTGCACGTGCGCGCCCGGGAACTCGCGCTCCTGCGCGATGATCTCGACCATCATCGTCCGCGGCCGCTCCGAGCTGAACATGTTGAGCAGCGGAATCAGCGCGCACAGAAACAGGGTGCCGAGCCCGGCCACCGCCAGCGCGCCAAGGCCGGCGGCCATGCCGAGGCCCATCAGCAGGAACAGGATGGTGATGTCGCGGGCGTCCTCGACCGGCGTGCGAAAACGGATGATGCTGGCCGCGCCGGCGATGCCGAACGCGCGCGCCAGGTTGTTGCCGATGATGATCATCATCATCGCGCCGGAGACGCACAGCAGCACCTGCGCCTGGTCCATCGCGGGATTGGTCTGCCGCTCGGTGCCGTGGCGGTACTGACGATGGACGACGGTGACGAGCACGCCGATCACCGCGGCGGCGATGAGCTTGGCCAGTTCGAACAGCGGATGCGCGAAGGCCCCTCCCGGAGGAATCGCCGCGGCCTGATCGCGGTTGGCGAACGGGTTGGCCGTGCCGGCCGTCACGTCCAGTCCGAGATCCGGGTACGTGACGCCGACGCCGACCAGCGCCAGCCCGACCAACGTCACGGCGAGCCCCGTCCAGACGCGATCCCAGTGAATGCTCCTGGTCTTGGCCTCGACCAGCGAGTCCACGACCTCGAGCACGCGCGTCAGCAGCGAGAGCTCGAGCAGTTCCCTCACGCGCGGATTCGGCGACACGAGCGTGAAGCGGCGATTCAAGCGTTGCGCCGAGGTGTGGCCGCGCACCAGCGCGCGAATGCCGGCGCTGTCGGCGGTCGGCACGCCACGCAGATCGATCACCACGTGCTCGAAACCGGACTTGAAAATTTCCTGGATGCGGCGTTCGAGTTCTTCCGCGGGTCCGCCGGAGATGAGCGGTTCCTGCGGAGACAGCACCATCCGATCGGCCTTACTGGCTTTGCCGGCAGCAGATGCCATGACTTTGGGGTGACGAGACGGTACCACGTATGTTAAAGCTGGCAAAGAGCTGATGCGTTACCCGTTGCTGCTCATGCTTCTCGGTGTGGCATTGGCGTGTTCGAGCGCGCCGTCGAGCCCGACGCCGGATCCCGTCACGCTGCCCGGTGGCGGGGGCGGCGCCGCGGGTCAGACCGCGGTGGTGATCGGCGTCGGCGATATCGGCCAGTGCGGCCGCGCCGAGGTCGCGCAGGTTGCGCGCCTGGTGTCCACACTCGAAGGATCGTTGCTGCTCGCCGGCGACCTTGCCTACTTCCAGGGCACCGCCGCCAATTTTCGCGACTGCTTCAATCCCTCGTGGGGGCAGTTTCGAGGGCGATGGCACGCAGTGCCGGGCAATCACGAATACGAATCACCCGGGGCCGCGCCGTACTTCAACTATTTCGGCGACGCCGCCGGGCCGGCCGGCGTCGGCTACTACTCGATGATGATCGGCGACTGGCTGATCCTGATGTTGAACTCGAACCTGCCGGCGACGGCCGGGTCACCACAGTGGGAGTTTGCGCGCGCGGCGCTGCAGGCCCAGCGGACGCCGTGCACGTTGGCGGTCTGGCATCATCCGCGCTTCACGTCCGGACCTGGCGGACCGAACTTCTTCATGCACGACATGTGGGCGCTGCTCGAGTCGGCGCGCGTCGAGATGGTCCTCAACGGGCACGATCATCTCTACGAACGCTTCGCGCGGCAGCTGCCCGATGGCCGCCCCGATCCCGCCAACGGCATCCGCCAGTTCACTGTCGGCACCGGCGGCGCCGAGCTCTACAACTTCGTCCGCGCCGCGGGCAACTCCGAAGAGCGCATCATGCGATTCGGCGTGCTCCGCGTCACCCTGCGGCCCGCCCAGGGGGAATGGGAGTTCGTCACGCTCGACGGCTCGGTCGCCGACCGTGGCCTCGATACCTGTCGTTAGGGTTACGATTAGCGGATGATTCGATCGATCTCCGCACTTGCTTTTGCCGCCCTGTTCGCGGCCACGCTCTCTGCACAACCGGCTGCGGTCAAGCCAATTCCCGCTCCCGCCGACGTCGCCAAACCGCCGGCCGACGCCGCTACTTCGGCGTCCGGTCTCGCCTCGAAAGTACTGCAGCCGGGCACCGGCAAGGAAAAACCGGCGGCCACCGATCTCGTCACGGTGCATTACACCGGCTGGCACACCGATGGCCGGATGTTCGATAGCTCGCTGACCAGCGGGAACCCGTTGACCTTTCCCCTCAATCGCGTGATCAAGGGCTGGGGCGAAGGCGTCCAGCTGATGGTGGTCGGCGAGAAGCGGCGCTTCTGGATTCCGCAGACGCTTGCCTATAACGGCGCGGCCGGCCGGCCCGCCGGCATGCTGGTGTTCGACGTCGAACTGCTCGGGATCAAGCCGTCGCCAAGCGTGCCGCCGCCCGATGTGGCGGCGCCTCCCGCGGATGCCAAGCGCACCTCGTCTGGTCTCGCCTACAAGTCGCTCAGTCCGGGAAAAGGCGGACAGCATCCCGACAAGTCCAGCCAGGTGACCGTGCACTACACGGGTTGGACCACGGACGGGAAGATGTTCGACAGTTCGGTCGAGAGGGGCCAGCCGACTACTTTTGGATTGGGCGATGTCATCGAGGGGTGGACCGAGGGCGTCCAGCTGATGACCGTGGGCGAGAAAATGCGCTTCTGGATTCCCGAGCGCCTGGCCTACAAAGGCGAACGGCCGCCCCGCGGCATGCTGGTGTTTGACGTCGAGCTCATCGCCATCAAGTGAGTTGAACGCCGTTCAGACTGTTCAATAATCGCGCGCCGCTTACCAAACGGAACATCTATCTACTAAGACCAGCGGAGTCAATGAGTTACAGCGCATTGACTCCGCAACACCCCTTAAAATTGAGTCAAAATAAAACATAGTTCTTTGGTGTCATATTAAGTCACATCAACTGATGTGCTTTTAAATGACTTAAAAACCGGCCTGTTCTCGTTTTCGAATGACTTTATAGGACATTGAAGCTCAACTGGTGCCAATTGGCCCGCCGATTGCTGTTAGGATGGGCAATATGGGAAGTCTCTCCTCGGTTCAGATTCGGAAGAAGGCGGTGTGGGGCCGATCACTCGTGATCGGCCTCATGGCCGTTCTCTTCGCCGTCACCTCGGCCCCGGCCGAAGCGCAACGGAACGGATCGCAGAATTCAAGCAAGGCCGCCGCGAAGAATGCACGGCAGCAGAAGAAATCGTACCGCCACCACCTGAAGCTCGATCGCGCGCTGAACGACGTCGCGGATGGCAACGGCGAATCCGACGTCATCGTCGAGTACCACGATAACGATGACGACGGCGGCGACAGCATTCGCTCA
>Ga0190265_10000431_pt1 | contig 30114 bp, 24 predicted proteins | sample Popmic124T_FD_133135 | JGI IMG/M metagenome (GOLD analysis project Ga0190265, IMG submission 133135) | Populus adjacent soil microbial communities from riparian zone of Indian Creek, Utah, USA - 124 T | ecosystem: Environmental > Terrestrial > Soil > Riparian zone | place: USA: Utah | collected...
ACCGACTTCTCATTGCAGCCGTGTGCGACAAAGCCGTGACATACAAGCAGTTAGTGACCGGAGACAGCTAGAGATTCAGGAAACAAAGATCGCCAGCAACCAGTCGACCCCTGGACCCCTTGGCCTGCCCTTGGCATTTCGGCGTTTCGGGGTTTATTCTAGACGCATGCAAATCCAGATCGACCCAGCCATCCAGAAAGCCACCGACGAATTTCGCGCCAAGTTCAAAGCCGTTCGCGACGAGATCGGCAAGGCCATTGTCGGCCACGACGACATCGTGCAGGGCGTGCTCACCTGCCTCTTCACCGGCGGCCACGCCCTGCTCGAAGGCGTGCCCGGCCTGGGCAAAACCTATCTCATTCGCTGCATGGCCGAGGCCCTCAGCCTCAAGTTCTCGCGCATCCAGTTCACGCCCGACCTCATGCCCGCCGACATCATCGGCACCAACATCATCGTCGAGGACGCGCAGACCGGCCGGCGCGGCTTCCAGTTCCAGCACGGCCCGCTCTTCGCCCAGCTCGTGCTGGCCGACGAGGTGAATCGTGCCACGCCAAAGACACAGTCGGCCCTGCTCGAAGCCATGCAGGAAAAAACCATCACCGCCGGCGGCACGCACTACAAGCTCGATCTACCCTTCTTCGTCATGGCCACGCAAAATCCCATCGAGCAGGAAGGCACCTACCCCCTGCCCGAGGCCCAGCTCGACCGCTTCTTCTTCAAGCTCGTGGTCACCTATTCCAGCCGCGACGAACTCGGCACGATTCTCGATCGCACCACCACCGGCCATCGGCCCGACATCAAGCCGGTCATGTCCGGCGAGCAGATCATCGGCGCCCAGCGTCTCGTGCAGCGCGTGATCGTCGCCAAGCACGTGCAGGACTATGCCATCCGCCTGACGCTCGCCACGCATCCGCAGGGCGAATTCGCCACCGAGCAGACCAACCGCTACGTCCGCTGGGGCAGCTCGCCACGCGGGGCCCAGGCAGTGGCGCTCGCGGCCAAAGTGCAGGCCCTGCTCGACGGGCGTTACAACGTGAGCTTCGACGACGTCCGCGGGGTATTCGTGCCGGCGCTTCGGCACCGGGTACTGCTCAACTTCGAGGCCCAGGCCGAAGGCATCGAATCCGACGCGGTCCTGCGCGACATACTCGACAAGACGCCGACCCGCGTGGACGTGGCGGCGTGAATTCTCGCTATGAGGTAAGCCGCTCCGGGTATGCACGTACCCGGAGCGGCCTCACCGGCCGCGTCGGGCAGCGCTCCTGGCACAATCCGCAATCCGTGCAGCCGACGCCGGTGCAGCTCGGATCGATCACGTGACGCACACCCGCTAATCGGAATTGGTGTACCGCGCACCCAACCGTGCCTCGGCCGCCGGATCCATCGCGGCTGTACTCAGTGCTTCAAGCACGCACCGCACAGCAGGTCGCCCGCGTCGGATGCTCCGATCACATAACCATTCTTCCCGCATCGGCTGCACGGCAGCGGTTCGAATTTCCGGATGAGCGGATTGAAAGGGACCAGAAGTTTACGCACGGCCTGGCGCCGTGTGATCTGAACGTTGGCGAGCATGATCGGCATCCGAACGCGGCGCAGATCGATCGGTTTAAGGACCGCGTGAACCCGATGCTGACTCGCCAACTCGTCCGCGACCTGCTGAAATGCAAGGCGGCGGCGTTGCAATTCCTGATTGAGATGCTTCCGCCTTTCGCCGGCGGCGAGGGCCTGCGCCGCGAAATCCTCCCATTCCTCACGATGCTGTGTTTGGAGCCGCGCGAATGAAGCGTCCAGCGCCGCCCGTGATGACGACAGCCGGGGGCGCAGCTCTTCATCGACGACCGCTTGCTGCGCACTGCGCGCGACGGCCATGACGGCGCCGATCAGATCCGTCGACTTCAGGGGCTTGAACTCCGACCCCTCCGAGACGTGGGCTTCCGCAAGCGCCGGCTCAGGGACCCGCACAACTGCCCCGCTGGTCAGGCTGAACCAGGGCTCGATGAGGCCCTCTCGATGCTCCGCGGTCGTGGTCTCAAACCAGAGGCCGACTGCGAGATATTCACCGAGGGACTCGCGAACATCCCGGAACTCGATCCGCACGTTAACAGGCTGAAACTGCTCGTGAAACACTTCAGACAGTTGCTCGTGCCGAACGTACGAGACCGGAAGCTCCAGACACGGCGTGGAATCGCGCGGACTCTTTTCGTCCAGCGTTCTTAACTCTTCCACGAACGCGCCAGGATCAATGGCCAATTCGATCGGAAGCTGCGGAGCAACACCCACCGGCCAGGGCGGCGGATCGACATGCGGTCCGGCGAGCGCGTCTTGTGCCGGCGGCGGATTGGTCTCGGCCTTTCGTGCGGCCTCGAATGGCGCGTTTCTTTCGAGGAAACGGCGACGCTGATCCTCCCTGCGGCGCTGCCAGGTTAGCTCCCCACGCGCACGACGAACCACACGAACGAGCCGAAGCATCCTCATTGGTTCAGTAAGCCACCCGCGCCATACGTTCAAGCGCAATTCCGCCCGAGCCAATTCCAGGATCAGGTCAAATCGTCGCAGCCCGAGCATGGCATCAAGCAGGATTTGCACATGCTTCCGCGCTGGGTGAACTTGATAGGAGAGCCACCCATACTTTACCAGGCCGGCCTGATCGCCCATCTGCTGACAGATGCCGGCCAGGAGGTCGAGCGTTTCCGTGTCGCGAGGCTTTCGTGCGTAGTAGCGCCTTCCCAGCTCCAGAGCGCGGGCATAGTCCCCTTTCATGCGAGCGTCGACGGATCGAACGAGGAGGTTATTGGCGTGTGAAATCCGTTCCCCATGCTTGACGGGCTTCCCATCGCCCCGCAGTAGCGGCGGTCGAGATCTCCGAATTACGCGGTCCCTGGCCACAGTGCTAACGTGCTCGACGAAGATGGCTTTCCAGCATTGTAGTGCCAGAAACTGCCCGGATTGTCTTTCATGGCCTGCAAGCAGCTTGTAGGTCACTACGTTCTGAGATTGTATTCGCATCCACCGCAAGTACGTCAAGCCCGTCGCAGGGCGAATTAGATTTCAATTAGGGTTCAATGCGCCCCGGATATGCCCGCACGCGGATCGCCCTCACCGGCCGCGTCGGACATCGCTCCTGGCACAGGCCGCAGCCCGTGCAGCCGGCGCCGGTGCAGCTCGGATCGATCACATCGATTTGTCCGTTCGCGCTGACGCCGATCGCCTGCTTTCCCAGGGGGCACACATCGACGCAGATCGTGCAGTTCTCGCCGGACGATCTCACGCAGATTGAATGGTCCACCACCGCGATGCCTACTCGAATCGCCAGCCGGTCCACCAGTTTCAATGCACCGCTCGGACAGACCTTCATGCACGAGAGATCGTCGCACATGACGCACGCCCGCTCACTCGGATTGATGAATGGTGTCCCGGCTCGTGCCTTCGCCTCGGCATTCAGCAGGGCCTTGCCGCTCACCAGTGAAATTGCATCGGCGGGGCAAACATCGGCGCAGCGACCACAACGAAGGCAGGTGTCCAGAAACTCCCGCTCCGCCATCGCACCCGGCGGCCGCAGAAGCACCGGCAAACTCGTCGATGGCGCGCGCAGCGCCGGCGGAAGTTTCTTCTCCAGATAATTCGCCGCCGGCCGCACAATTCCGAAAATCGACTCGCGGAAAAATCCGCGCCGACTCTGCTCGCGTTCGTCTTTGTTTCCGTCGCTCAAGGCGGACCCCGATCCCATCTCCGGAGCAAAGCATTATATCGTGCGGCTGAGGTGGATCGCTGGAATCGAATCGCCGTCGAATTGAAAGGCGGCGCGATTCCCGCGAAGATGGCGCTCTCAAGCGCTCCGCTGACCCCTGATATTCAGAAAGTCCCGATGCCCCGCGCCGTTGGAAGCGAAATCATCGACACCGCGGAAAACGTCTTTCGCGAGTTTTGCCGCGATCGCGGCCTGAAGTACACCGTCGAGCGGCGCGACATCGTCCGCGCCGTCATGAGCATGGAGGAACACTTCGAGGCCGAGCAACTCCTGCTCATCATGCGGCAGACATCACGGCGGGTCGGCAAGGCGACGGTCTATCGCACGCTCAAGCTGCTGGTCGAGTGCGGCATCGTTAAGGAAGTGCATTTCAGCAACAAGCAGGTTCACTACGAGCACACCTACGGCCAGGACCCGCACGATCACATGGTCTGCCGGCGATGCGGGCGCATCATCGAGTTCGGCGCGGCCGACGTGGCGAAGCTGCGCACGATCATCGCGGCGGAGCATCGATTCCATGCGCTATCACATCGATTTCAGATTCTGGGCTTGTGCGAGACGTGCGTGAAGGCCTGCCCGATCGGCCCGAGACTGAAAGTCGTGGGAGCCCCTGCGGCGGTCAGCAAAGCGCGAGATAGGTGAAGAAGGTCAAGATGATGATCTTGGCCCGGGGCCGCAGAAAGGCAATGACGTAATCGGCGGTCTTGAGCACCATCGCCGATGGCGATAGTGCAAATCGCGGGCGGAATGAATTCCCGGAGACCCGTATGTCGAAGCGACGGCACGATTCGCTCATTGCAGCGGCGATTATCGGTCAATCCGCTGCGATTCTGGTTCTTGAGTGGTTGCAGTCCGTGCCGACGTGTTGCACTAAGGCAACGTCACCTCTTGAATGGAGGCTCGATCAACGCGAACTGAGGGCGCCCGGGACGCAGAGGCAGCTTGAGCCGATCTTCGTATCGGCGCGAGCCCAGGTCTTGTCAAAGCGCGTCTGCACCTGCTTCGCCTCGTCATGCTTGCCTTGCGCCCGAAGGACGCTGGCCAATCCGTGGAGAGACCAGCCGTTTTCCGGCCATGCCACGAGATCGGCACGATACACTTCTTCCGCCTCCGGGTGCCTCCCCGCTTTCACGAGAATCACCCCGAGCGTGTGGCGGACCGGCTGAATCCATTCCGGCGGCTCCATGTAGAGCAGGTCGTCCTCGATTTTCACGCCTTCGCGTAGTGCCGCTATTGCGTCATCGAGCCGACCTTCGCGATAGGCGATCTCGCCTTCGAGCATCTTGTCGGCGATGGAGAGCACCCTGTGAGCAGGATTGATGCCGGTCAGCGCGCCTTCGGGAACCTTGTTAACTGCGGAGCGGAAACGCCGCTGCTCGCGCTTTGCGCGGCGAACGTCTCCCTTCGCTGCGTGAGCGACACCGCGGGAATAGTGCCACATCGCCATCGAAATCGGCAGCCGGCCGCGCGGCTTCGGCTCGTTCAGCACCTCGTCCCAGCGGCCGAAGCGCTTGAGGACGTCGAGAGTGGTGGACATGAACGGGTCGGCGAAGGCGGCCTGGTCGCGAATGAAGTCGTCGGGGACGCTGGCGAGCATCTCGCGGGCGGCCTTGAGGGCGACGGCGCTGCGGCCCTCCATCATGGAGGAGAACGCAAGGAAGTGCCGATTGTGCAGCATATAGACGTTGTTGAAGCCCTGATTCGGAGAAATGGCCCGGTAGCGCTTGTCGGCCTCGATCGCCTTTTCATTGGTGGTGGAGGCCATCGCCCACCGGCCGATCTGGACGTCGATGTGCGAGGGCATGTGCAGCAGGTGCCCGGCGATCGGCACGAGTGTGCGGAGCACGTCTGCCGATGCGACGCCGCGCTCGGGCTTGGGGGATGCTTCGACTGCGTGGATGTAGAGATGATTCGCACCAGGGTGATTCGGGTTGATTTTCATCGCGTATTCGAGCACCGCGAGAATTTCGTTTGTGTTGCCCTTGGGCGCGCCGTCCTTGGCCCAGAGGTCCCAGGGCTGAAGATCCATGAGCGACTCGGCATAGAGCGACGCCATGTCCGCGTCGTTGATGTTCATGTCATAGATATCCTTCATCGCTTTCGCATACGCCTGATCCAGCGGCTTGCGGTCGGCCGGCGGCGCGGCGGCGTAGCGCGTGGCGAGGGCTTCAATGAGCTTCTGGTCGGGATAGCTCGACCCGGCTTTCAGAGAATCGGCCCTCTGGATCGCGTCCCATGCGGCCTTTGAAGAAGCGTCTGTCATAATGGGATTGTTGATGTGCGGCCCGTGACATAGGGCCACGCCCCACCACGCCATCGCGCATTTCGGATCATGCCGCGCAGCCTCCTTGAACGAACGAATGGCCTCGTCGTGATTGAAGGCGAAGGCCCAGGTCAAACCCTGGTTGAAATACGCCTGGGCCTCGGACGACTCGGTCGTGATCGCTCGGGCGTGATGGCCGATGCCGTCGAAAATGGGCGGCGGCCGATCAGGGTGGGGTTGGACCGATTCACGCGAGTGCGAACATCCTGCCGGAATGAAGAATGGGACAAACAGAAGAACACGATATTTCATTATGGTCTACCTCGTTAGAATTCGTGGTCGATCACCTTCCGATTTTATCTGCGGCACCAAAGGCGCCAAATTCTCCCGGTCTGTGCAAATAACAATCAGAACTGTACCATGAACGTAACACGACAGGCCCACGAAGTGAGTGTTAACCTGAAGTTTGGATTTGTCTCATGGAAATCGAGGCGCGCGTCCGGCAAAGCGCCAACCAACGAGTTCTCTTTCTGCCTCACGCGATACGACAGATGGTGCATCCGCAACGAATGATCGGCACACAAGAAGTGCTTGACACGGTCATGGCCGGAGAAGTGATCGAGGACTATCCCGATGACGCACGCGGACACAGTTGCCTTATTCTCGGCACCGGTGTGAACGAACGATCGGTTCATGTGGTTTGCTCTCCCAAAGATGACTACCTGGCGATCATCACGGCATACGTTCCAAGCGATTCGGAATGGGAATCAGACCATAAAACAAGGAGACGGCCATGACCTGTCTTCACTGCCGCGGCAAGATGTCCCGGCGAGACGCGCCCTTTCAAGTGGACCGTAACGGCTATCACCTGATTCTCGATCACGTTCCCGCGTGGGTCTGCGAACAGTGTGGCGAGGCATATTTCGAGCCACCCGAAGTGGATCTGATTCAGGATGCAGTCCGTGCACTCGACGAGCGGACGCAACGGCTGGCTGCTTCGGCATAGGGTCGTCTGGTCCCGTACTGCGGACTCGGGTATCTGTTCGATTGATTCAAGCCAAAGGGGATTTACCATTCACTGATTTACTTGCACAACGAATCGGCGAAGGCAGCAGGTACGGCAACCTTGTTTAGGGGACACCCATGATCCGCGGAATGCACGCCATGTTCTATTCATCCCGGGCGGCCGAGCTGCGCGAATTCCTGCGCGACAAACTCGGCCTGCGCGGCGCCGACGTCGGGGACGGCTGGCTGATCTTCGACGCACCCGAGGCCGACCTCGGGGTGCATCCGACCGTGGACGGCGATCCGCCGTCGGGCACGCCGAACATCTCGTTCTACTGCGACGACATCGCAGCAACGGTGCGCGAACTCAAGCTCCGCGGCGTCGAGTTCACCCAGGACGTCGAAGATCACGGCTACGGCCTGGTCACGTTCTTCAAGGCCCCCGGCGATTTCAACATTCAGCTCTATCAGCCCAAGTACGCAAAATGAGTTCGCCGGAGACGGTCCGATGTGCGAACGCGGGTACTGGCGCCGCTCGTTGCCGGTTTTCTGGCCGCCAGAGCGACGCGATATCATAGGGTCTCCCCTCCCGAATCGTATGTCACGGACATCTCCGCTATCATGATGAACTAAGGTGCCATCTATTAGCGATGAGTTTGCCTGATTGACCGAACACTGGGAGCGCATGTCATGTTCGAACGCATTTCGATCGATCCCGCGATTTGTCATGGAGAGGCCTGCATCCGAGGCACCCGAGTTCCGGTGCATCAAATCGTCGGGATGCTCGCCCACGGTGATACGATCGACGCACTTCTGGAAGATTTCCCCAACCTGACGCGCGACAACGTGCTGGCCGCCTTGGAATACGCGGCCGCGCTGGCAGAAGAGCAGATCACGCCGATAGAACCGGCGAGCGCTCACCCGTGAATATCCTCGTCAATGAGAAAATCTCCGGCCGTGGCCAGCGGGCACGCGACGGAGTAAACGAATCCGCTAATATGTGCAAAGGTAAAACGAAAGTTGAGGTCGGCGTGAAATTGCACCCCCAATTCATTGTGGATGATCGAGGTGAGCGTAAGAGCGTGGTCCTTTCCGTGGAGGAATATCGCACGCTTCTCGAAATTGTCGAGGATCAGCTCGATGCGGCAGATCTGGATCAGGCCTCGGCTGTTGAGACCGATTTTACACCCTACTCTCAAGTCCGCGGCGATCTCAAGGCCGAGGGCTTGCTGTGAGCTACGCGGTGCTCTTGGGCTCCAGGGCGACCCGCGAAATGCGCGCGCTGCCGAGAGAAATTCTCGAACGAATCGATCGGTCCCTTGACTCGCTCGCTGACAATCCCCGGCCGCCGGGTTGCACGAAGCTACGAAGCAAGTCACCCGAAGGATGGCGCGTGCGTGTCGGGGATTATCGCATTCTCTATCAAATCGACGACAGGCAAAGACAGGTGCTGGTCTATCATGTCGGGCACCGAAGGGATGTTTACCAATAGGAATCATTAAATGGCCAAAGACGCAGCAAAGATGGAAAAGATCGTCGCCCTGTGCAAGCGGCGCGGGTTCATTTTTCAGTCGAGCGAAATCTACGGCGGCATCAACGGCTTCTGGGATTACGGGCCGCTGGGGGTCGAGCTGAAGCGGAACATCAAGGACGCCTGGTGGCACGACATGGTGCAGCACCCGCCCATCGGCCCGGACGGCCGCGAGATCAGCATGGTCGGCGTGGACTGCTCGATCATCATGAACCCGAAGGTGTGGGTGGCCAGCGGGCATGCGACGGGGTTTGCGGACCCGATGGTGGACTGCACCGAATCTAAAAAACGATATCGAGCGGATAAAGCGTGGGTCGTTGGATTTTATTCACCGCGCGATATCGAGAAAAAAGTTGAATGGGCGACTCGCTTCAAACAAATTCAAAATGAGTTAAGCATCGCTGATCCAAGAACGGTGAAGGTTTCGGATGAACAGCTTGATGCGATTCAAACGAAGATCGACGAGTTCAAAAAAGAATGGCAGGCAGAAGCGCACACGATTCAACCATCAGTAATCTACGGTCTCGAAGCGGATAATCGTGATGAAGCGATTCATACTGCACGTTCTTTACTTACGAAGCGTCAGAAACAAGAACTTGCGGGCCAGTACGTCGATGCCGCCTATGATCAAATGAATGTCCCCAATGGATGGCCACGAGTTTCTCCGGCCACGCAGAAGGCAACCTTAACTGAACCACGATCATTCAATCTCATGTTTGAGTCGCATGCTGGTGCGATCAAAGATGAGGATAACAAGGTCTATCTCCGTCCCGAAACCGCCCAGGGCATCTTCGCCAACTTCAAAAACGTCTGCGACTCCACCCGCGTCAAAATTCCCTTCGGCATCGCCCAGATCGGCAAAGCCTTTCGCAACGAGATCAACCCCCGAAACTACACCTTCCGCAGCCGCGAGTTTGAGCAGATGGAGATCGAGTTTTTCTGCCACGACAAGGACAGCATGAAGTGGTGGGAATGGTGGCGCGACACGCGCATCAACTGGTACAAGTCGCTGGGCCTGGCCGGCGAGAACCTCAAGCCGCGCAACCAGGATGACAAGGAGCTGGCCCACTACAGCAAGGCCTGCACCGACATCGAGTATTACTTCCCATTCGCCGACGATCCGCAGGAACTGGAGGGCGTCGCCCACCGCGGCTGCTTCGACCTCACCCAGCACCAGCAGCACAGCGGCAAGGACATGAGCTATTTCGACGACGAAACCAAGGAACGCTTCCTGCCGACGGTCATCGAGCCCTCGGCCGGGGCGGACCGCAGCACACTGGCGTTCATCACCGAGGCCTACACCGTCGACGAATCCCGCCCCAGCCCCGAGCTGATGAAGTTCCACCCGCGCCTCGCGCCGATCAAGGCCGCCGTCTTCCCGCTGGTGAACAAGGACGGCCTCCCAGAAATCGCCGAGCCGCTCTTCCGCGAAATCCGCAAGCGCTGGCCGGCGCAATACGACGGCAAGCAGTCGATCGGCAAGCGCTACGCACGCATGGACGAGGCCGGCACGCCGTACTGCTTCACCATCGACGGCCAGACCAAAGAGGACGGCACGGTGACGGTGCGCGATCGGGACACGGGGAAGCAGGAGCGGATCGACAAGTCGCGGGTGGTCGCGTACCTCGACGACAAGCTCCATCCGTCGGCGCGCTGATCACAACGGCGCAACGCGTGTCCCGCCCCCCAAGCTGGGCTTCATGCCGGTGGGTCCTTCGATTCTGCATTGGCTTCATCGTCCGATAGGAAATGATCTCCCTGCCATCCGTTCTGGAAAAGGGCCGCGGTGCGCGAAAAGTCGGTGCGCCAAAAGTTCGCCATGAAAATTCTGAGGCGGGCATAGATATGTGGTCGCGGATCGGCAAAGATATAGGACTGCCGGTATCGGAAATGCCGGCACACGCTCGGGCCAGTTCGTGACGAGGCGTAGGTCTCATGAAGCGCATGCGATTGCGATGCGCCACCTGATTGTCGCAAAACATTTTGGATAGGAGCCCTCCGAATGCGTCATGTAAGCAAGTCTTTCACCCCTCGCGGATTTCAGCGCGGTTCGATGTCGATGTTGGTCTGCGCGTTTCTCGCCGCGTGGGCGCCGGCGGCACGGGGGGCGACGTTCACCGTCACCACGGTTGACGATGCCGGCGCCGGCAGTCTTCGAGACGCCATCGACCAGGCCAACCTGGCGGCCGGTGCAGACCAGATCGACTTCCAGGCCGGACTCACCGGCACGATCATATTGGCCACCACGCTGCCCGACATCACCGAAGAGGTGACCATCAACGGCCCCGGCCCGCGCCTCATCTCGATCACCGGAAGCAATCTCCGGCGTTGCATGATCGTAAACTCATCGGCGACCATCATCGGACTTCGGCTGGCCAATGGCTTCACCGATCAGGGGGCCGGCATCCGCTTCGACGCTGCCAATGGCACGCTGACCGTCAATGACTGTCACTTCGATCAACACCTGGCGACCGGCGAGGGCGGCGCCATCTGCATTCTGGCCGGCAGTTTTGAGCTCGAACGCTGCACATTCACCACCGATCAATCCGCCTCCGAAGGCGGCGTCATCTGGTACGGACAGGGCGGCGGCACGCCGACGGGCAGCATCATCAATTGCACGTTCGTCAATAATTTTGCGTCCCAACTGGGCGGCGCCGTGCGGCAAGACGACACCACGGCCTACACAACTGCGATCACGAATTGCACCTTTGTCGTGAACAACGCCGGCTCGGGCGGTGGCGCGATCTCCGTGGCCGGCGGCACGATGACCCTCCGCAACAGCCTTTTCACCGCCAATGGCGCGGGCGGCAACCCCGGCGGACACGTCGGCACGGTGGCAGGCACGACAACATCCCTGGGCTACAACCTTTTCGGCCATATGGATGGCGCGAACTTCGCACCCGACCCAACCGACAAATTCGGAACGCCGGCCGCCCAGCTTAACACGGGCATCCTCATCGCCTTTCCGTTCAACAACGGCGGCCTTACCGATACCCTTCCGCCGCAAAATGACAGCAGCATTCTCATTGACGGCGGCGATCCCTTCGGATCGCCCTTCGCCGACCAGCGCGACTTTCCTCGCATCGGCTGCGCCCCGGACGTCGGCGCTTTCGAGCTTCAGACGCCGGCGGATGCTGACGACGACGGAGTCATCAACTGTCTCGACACCTGCCCCAATACACCGACTTGCGCCTCGGTCGATCAGACCGGCTGCCCCACCGATTCCGACGCCGATGGCGTCTTCGATGGCTGCGATGCCTGCCCCGGAACGTTCGCCGGCGATCCGGTCTCATCGAATGGCTGCTCGACGGCGGATGAAGACGGCGATGGCGTGCTCAACGATGCCGACCAGTGTCGCGGCACGCCGCCCTGTGCCATTGCCTCGGTCAACGCTGCCGGCTGCCCGGCTGACGCTGATGCCGACGGTCTCTTCGACGGCTGCGACAATTGCCCTGGAGCGGACGATCTGACTGATACGGACGCGGACGGCATTCCGGATTGTCTCGACGCCTGCCCCGCGGTCGGCGACACCGATGGCGACGGCGTTCAGGATTGCCAGGACGGCTGCCCCGCTGATGCGCTCAAGATCAGTCCCGGCGCATGCGGTTGCGGCAACGTTGATGTCGACACCGATGCCGATGGCATCCCGGATTGCCAGGACGGCTGCCCCGCCGATGCGCTTAAGCTTGACCCTGGCGTCTGCGGCTGCGGCGTGGTGGATGCCGATGTCGATGGCGACGGCGTGGCCGACTGCATCGACGGGTGTCCGGCCGACGCGCTCAAGCTTGACCCCGGCGTTTGCGGCTGCGGCGTGGTGGAAGTCGATGCCGACGCCGATGGCGTGCTGGACTGCAACGACGCCTGCGCCGGAACGCCGGCCTGCGCCGTCGTCGATGAGACGGGTTGTGAGGTCGATTCCGATGCCGACGGCGTGGCCGACGGCTGCGACCAGTGTTCGGGCACCTTTGCCGGCGATGCGGTCGACGCGAATGGCTGCTCGACCGTCGATGAAGATGGCGACGGCGTCTTGAACGACTCCGATGCCTGTCGCGGCACGCCGCCCTGCGCAATTGCGAGCGTCGGAGCGGACGGCTGTCCGGCTGACGCCGATGGCGACGGCCTGTTCGACGGTTGCGATCAGTGTCCGGGCGACGACGATCTGACCGATGGCGATGGGGACGGAATTCCCGATTGCCTCGACGCCTGTCCGAATGACGGCGATTCCGACGGAGACGGCGTGCAGGATTGCCAGGACGATTGTCCGAATGATGCGCTGAAGCGCGAGCCGGGCAGTTGCGGCTGCGGCGCCTCGGACGCCGACACGACCGGCAACGGAATTCCCGATTGCATCGACCCAGCGCCGACGCCGCCGCCGACAAGGCCGGGCTTGCAACCATTCATCGCGCTTGGGCCAGTGCTGCCGGGCGGGATCAGCTGCGGCATCGGCCTTGCTGGACCGCTGCTTGTGGTGTCTGCTTACCTGATGCTCGGCGGCCTGCGCCGCAGGCCCCGGGTTCGACGGCAACGCTGATTCGTAAATCAGAGGCGGCGCCGAGGCTCGCTGGAACGCAGGCCATGATGAAGTCTCCGCGCGAAATGGGGGTCCATCAGCCATTCATCGTGTTGATGGCGTGCTTCATCGCGCGAGCGGCGCCAGCGGTCGCACAGCCGATTTCGATCAACAATGCGGGCTTCGAGGCGAATCCCGTTGCTTCAAATTGCTTTCAGGGCTTCATCCCCACCGGCTGGACGCTCTACGACCCCAGCGGCATCTACGACGGCGCGGTGGATGCAGTCGGCGGATTGAACACTGAACCCGGCGGCCCGCACTTCAACAACGGCGCGCCGGAGGGCGATCATGTTGCCCTGGTATTTCTCGATGGCGACACCGGCGGCGGACCGATGGGCCTTACCCAGGTGCTCGACCGGGTCATGGAGGCGGACACTCAGTACGCGATGACGGTGCAGGTCGGCAACATCGCCTCCGGCCAGGGTCCGCCGCCGTGTGACGTCTTCGGGTTCTTCGACCTCGACGGGTTTCCAGGATATCGGGTTCAACTGCTCGCCGGCGGCATCGTGGTCGCCGAAGATGCCAACACCATGGCAGGTTCAATCCCGGAAGGCGAATTCGCCCTGAGCGCGGTCACCCTGTCGGTGGGCGAAACCCACCCACAACTCGGCACGCCACTCGAAGTGCGGCTGATCAACCTGAACACGATTGGCACACCCGAAGATCCCGGCATCGAGGTGGATTTCGACGACGTGCGCCTACACGCATGCCACCGCACCGGCGATTTGAACAGCGATAGTTTCATAGACGCTGACGACGTCGCCATTTTTGTGGAAGTGTTGACAGAAACCGACACCGATCCGTCGCACGTCGAGCAGGCCGACATGAACTGCTCGCAGACAACGGACGCGCTTGATATCCCACGCTTCGTCACGGTCATCCTCGATTAGAATGCCCAAACGAGCAGCCCAAGAACCTGGCCACGAGGCAGCTATGGAGCATCCGCCTCCTGGTATCCCTGAATCACGCAAAGCACAAGTGCCGCTAAGGCGGCATTTCAAGGTCTGTGGGATTGCGCTCACGGCGCTCACCGCGAGTCTCGTCCTCGCCGAAGCGCTGCAATGGTGGCTCCTGCCCGCGCCCCATCCGCTTCGCCGGCGGCCGGGGCCGGCGGTTTTCACGTTTCACACCGACGGCCAGGTTCTTCCCGGCATCTCGGGGCAGACGCGCTTCACAACCGAGTCACATGGATTTCGCTTTCCGCGCGAAATCGTCGTGCCCAAGCCGGCGGGCGTGTATCGCATCTTCTGCGTCGGCGGATCGACGACGGAATGCACCTATCTCGACGACGCCGAGGCATGGCCGGCGCGGTTGGAAGCCGAGCTTCGCCGGCGTTTCAGCAAGGCGTCGATCGAGGTCATCAACGCCGGTTTCAGCGGCATGACGTCGAGTGATCACGTCGAGCAGATCGAAGGCCAGATTCTGCCGCTGGAGGCCGACTGCATCGTGCTGATGGCGGGCATGAACGATCACCTTCGGCGAGCGTCGTTGCACGAGCCTTCAAGCCGATCGTGGAAGCGCGTCGCCATGGACTATTCAATGACCGCGCGGCGGTTGATCGCGGCCTGGCGCGCGGTGCGAGTTTCGACAGATAACGCCGGTACCTACGCACTGGACCCATCGGGAGACATTTATCGCCGAGCTCGGGACCAATGCGCGGCAACCGCGGTGGCAGACGACGCACGGTCGTTTCAGGAATTGCCGGATCCCTTGCCCCGCTTCAGCGAAAATGTTCAGCACATCGCCGAACTATGCCATGATCGCGGCGTGGCACTGGTGCTCGTGACGCACCCCCAAATGTATCGCACCACGCTGACGCCAAAAGAACTAGGCCTGTTGTGGATGCGTTCGGCGATACAGTTCGCGGATCGGCAAGCGCCGCTTGACTGGCACATCGCCGAACTGGACCGCCTGAACAATCGAACACGCGAGCTCGCGAGACAGCGCGGGCTGACGCTCGTCGACGCCGAGGCGCTCCTGCCCAAATCAACCGCGGCCTTCTACGATGACTGCCACCTGAACGTCGCCGGGGCCGCCCTGCTCGCCGAACTTGTTGCGGAGAGCCTCGCGCACGCCCGGATTCCGGGCGACTCCTGAAATGCGGCTGCCCTACTCCGACGAAGTGGCCATCGCCGCAGCGTTGCCCTCGGATCGTTCAGTCGATGCCGCAGGCGTTTGAGGGCCTTCCGCACGGTAATACATGCCCTTCCCCGCCGGCTGGCCGTAAAGCTCGGGGTGCCTGTAAAGCCCGCGCTCGCCGGCGGACTTTTCCAGCTCCACCTGAATGCGATTCGCGTTGGCCCAGGGGTCCTGCCGGATTCCGGTTACTTGCCATGACACCTCGCATCTCGGCAGGCTGGTGCGGAGGGTGAACTGGTTGCCTTGAATCTTGCGGACCACCTTGGCCTGCGCGAACGTCTCGCTGTCGGCCTCGTCGAGCATGGTGAGCTGGTAGCGGAAGTCGCGATTGAGCGTCTCGAACCAATCGGGCAGCACGACCGTCGCGTAACCGCGCTCGTCCGTCACGACGTTGCCGTTATAGACGTTCATCATGTCCGGCGACTCGACGAATGAGTGTTTCAAATACTTGTTGGCTGGGTCCAGGGGGTGGTCGATCTTGAAACTGCCGCCGTCCTTGCTCACCTCGCCGATGACGTCGACGTTGCCGAGGAATTGGGCGGCATGGCCAACGGGTGAGGGGTTGGTCGGGCCATAAGCCCGGATGCCGATGTCGTCGGGATGATCGGTAAAAACCTGCATCGCGAAACCGACGCTGGGCCCTGAGTTGAAGGTTGCGCCAAGCTGAATCGCCATGGAGTTCGCGCCCAGGGAACTCGCATGAACGCCGCCGCCGACGAACAGCTCCTCGGTGATCTCGGCGTTGCCGATCACGTGAAGTTCCTCCAGAGGCGTGGTCGTGCCGATGCCGACTCGGCCAGCCCCGCTGCCGGCGTTGATGAGCACGTTACCGCCTTCGTGATTGATGAAGAGGTCCGACGCGCCTTCGTCGTCGCGCGCCATGATCTCGTTGCTATCGAACGAAAGGTGGGCGCCGTTCGTATGGCCTAGCACCAGAAACCCGCCGCCGATTGGCGACGTATCCGTTCCGCCGGTGACGTGCAGCTTCTCTTCGGGCGCCGTCGTTCCGATGCCGACATTGCCGGCGAAATGATTTCGACCGCCCAGGAAATACCCGGCATAGCCGGTGGCGCTGCTGACGCTGCCATAGACCGCGTAATTGGTTCCGCTGCCGGCGGTGGCCAACCCCAGGACGCCGGTTCCGGCCGTGCTGTCGTTCTCAAACTTGCCGCCGGTGGTGGCGCCGGTGGAGGCGCTGGCCATGCCCCAGACGCCGGTCCCGGACGTGCTGGTGCTCTCGAACTGCCCGCCATACGTCGTGCCCGTGACGGCAGTGGCAAAGCCGATGACCCCGCGCCCGTTTGTGCTGGCGCTCTCGCCGCGAACGCCGGTCGAGCCGCCGCTAGTGCCGCTGCAGAGGCCGTAGATGGCCATCGGCAAGAAGCCCGTCGATGCGTTCTCGCCGCGGATAATATGCGTGCTGCTCGTGCCGCTGAGGGTCAGCGGCGCGGGGATGGACTGGAGGAACGCCGTCGAATTCAGGCCGTCGAGCTTGTCGGCATTGATTGCGTTGGGCGCGGCCGTGAGCTCCTGTCTTGGTGTCAAAGCCGTGCCACCCACGGTGATCGACAGCCAGCGTTTGCTTCCGCCAAACGCCGCGGAGCTGAAATCGAGCGCTACGGTGAACAGTCCATCCATGATGCTCACTGGCGGGGGATTGCCGCCCGCCCCGTTGAAAGTCAGCGTGGGGCCGATCTGATTGCCCAGCGTCGGAGCGTCGAACAGTTGGAAGACCATGTTGTAATTGCCGTCGACCGGGCTTCCCGCATCTTTGAGCTGGCCCTGATAGGTGAAGGCGGTGCCCAGCGGCGTCTCGCCCGGCGATGAAGCCGGAACAAGCATGAGTAGGATAATGATTGCTGCGGACAGTCGAGTATTCACTGGCTTTTCCTTTCAGTGCGACCAAAGATCGAGCTAATACTACAACGCTAATTTCATTTCATCCCGGAGGGACGACGTGAAAATTGCCCAGCGATTTATCGCTCGAATGGCGAGCCCCTTCGCCGCGGAGTGCCGTAAGCACGGTTGAATACCCGCTCACTGGCGGGGGATTGGCGCCCGAGCCGTTGAAGGTCAGCGTGGGGCCGATTTGATTGCCCATCGTCAGCGCATCGAACAGTTGGAAGACCATGTTGAAATCACCGCTGGCCGGGCCGCCGCCGTCCTTGAGCCGCCCCTGATAGGTGAACGCCGTCCCCAGCGGCGTCTCGCCCGGAGACGGCGCCGGCACAAGCATCAGTACGATAAAGAATGCTGCGGACCATCGCGTAGTCACTGGGTTTTCTTTTCAGTGCGAAAAATGATCGTAAGTTCCTCCCCGGAGTGACGGATCCCGGCGCGCCGGGATCGCACCGCGGAAGCAGCCGGATTCAACAGTGGTCAGAGCGCGAGATGGGAAGCGAAGCGTATACTGGTATCGCTCCGAACAGTGTGCCTCAGGGACACGACTTGTTCAGCATACTCGATCTGGAATCCCCGTCTCAAGGATTCTCGCGGGTAAAGACTGGTTTTCCGGGCATGTCCGACGCTGATGCAGCCTCTGCCGATGGGTATTCCCGCTCGCCTTGCAGCATCTCTTCAGGCACGTCGCGCAAATGCACGTCCAATTGCGGCGAAGCCACTTCGATCCCGGCCGTTCGCAGCGCATCGTCGATCTCGAAATGGAGCAAGTCGGGCACGTCGGCGCCGTCGCTGGCCAGCCTGAAGCAGCGAATCTCAAAGTCGAGCGAGCTGGCGCCGAAACCCTTGAACGCCACCTGCGGCGTCGGCTCCTTCAGCACGTGCGAATTGGCTTCGAGCACGCCAAGCAGAACTTCGCGCGCCTTCCTTGTGTCGGAGCCGCGCGCGATCCCGACGCCCAGGACGACGCGGGTCAGATCGTCGGACAGCGTCCAGTTGATCACCTGATTCGTCACGAACTCCTTGTTCGGAATGATCAGCTCCTTGCGATCAGCGTTCAGGATCGTCGTGGCGCGCATCTGAATGCGGGTGACTTTGCCATCGATCCCGTTGACGGTAACGATGTCGCCGACCCGCACCGGGCGCTCGAAAAGAATGATGATGCCGGACACAAAGTTCGCGAAGATCTCCTGCAATCCGAAGCCCAGTCCGACGGTGATCGCCGCGGCCACCCATTGCACGTGCTCCCAGTCGACGCCGATCGCCTTGAATGCGAACACGATTCCCAGAATGGTGATGACGTATTTCGAGAGGGTGACGATGGCGTAGCGCTCGCCGGCCCCGAGGTTCGTTCGGCGAAGGATGCTGATCTCCACCAGACCCGGCAGATTGCGCACGCCGATCACGGCAATCAATATGAACATGGCGCTCTTGAAAACGTCCAACAACGAAATCCAATCGAGCCGCTGCCCGGTGCGCAGTTCACTGTTCCCATTTGGACCCCGCTCGACATCCGAAAAGGTCACGGTCGTAGACCAGAGTTCAATTCTGTCCAGGAATTTGAGCGCGGGGATGACGTCCATCCATATGAGCGAGAACCCAATGGCAAAGGCGACGACTGAGGCGCTGCGCAGCAGCGAGCGGGTCTGCTCGCCCAGGCTGGAGAGATCGATGACGCCTTCTGATGCTGCATCCGCGGCGCGCGGTTCGGAGACGAGGGGCTTTTCGGGGTCCTCGGTCTGGGCGGCCTGCTTCGCCTCGAGGGCGGCGCGGCGCTGGCGGGCCTGTTCGATGGCCAGCTTTCGCCGCGAGACGAGCAGCCAGCGAAGCCCCAGGCCGTAAAGCAGAATCACGCCGAAGCTCAGCCAGAGCGTCAGATAGAACCGGCGAGCGATCTCGACCGCCGTGTAGTGAAAACCGGCGATGGAAATAACACAAAGCACGACCGGAAGTGCCACTAGTGAGACACACAACAGCCGGGTCAAGCGGCGCTGCCAGACCGATTTCTGCATGAAACGCGATGCGACGAGTACGCCCTTGCGCCGGTGCAGAACGCGAAGCAGGAGTGCCCCGAGGAGCAGTTGGCCGGACACGAATGCCAGCCGGCCGATCGAGCGTTGCCAGAGGTCCTTCTGGGTCCAATCGATGGCGATGGAGACGAAGGCGATGGGAATGCCGGCGATCAGCAGCAGCCCGCAGGCCCTTGCAACGGAGCGGCACACATCGGGCGGCCAGCCGTAATGGGCTTCGCCCAGGCCCCCGCGCCGGCAGGCCTGGCGAAGCATCTCGATCGAAAAGACGGGGAGGGCCAGCACTTGGAGTGCCTTCGATACGGCACGAGCAAAATCGGTTGCGTCCAGCGGCAGATTCAGGAGCCAGCCCGCGGTCCAGAACAGCATCGGAAAGGGAGCGGCCATGAGCAGCGTAAAGACAAAGGCTTCAATGGTGGGAGCGACGGTCGCGGAATAGCTCTTCGAGACCAGTTCGCCCATGTCGCGCACTTTGGCGCGCAACTTCCGTTGAAAGAGAAAGAGAACCAGCACCAAAACGCCGCCGAGGGAAACCTCGACAAGGTTCATCTGGGCGGACGTGATAAACGTCGTGCCAAGCTGACGCCAGTTGGCCGGATCGGCAAGCCAGCGGAGCGCCGCGTAGAGATGCTCAATGTCCGCCGGGCTCGGGGGCGCGGTGCTGCGGATCCAGAGGATGCGCTCGTTGATGTAGTCGGCGAAGTCCTCAGTCTCATTCAGCAATGTTTGCTGGCGATCGACCATCCCGCCGTCGGGCTTTCCGAGGGCTTCGAAATACTTGTCGTAATCACCGATAAGGTCGCTGAGATATTTCTTGCGCGACTTGAGCAGCTCCCGGAGTTCGCGGCGGACGCGGTCGCGCTCCTCTTTCGGCGTGCCGGGCTCGAGCGAAGCGAGCCGCGCCCGCAAATCCGTGTCCATGTCGCGGGCGGCCTCGCGCAACTCGCGCAGCTCGATGATGCGCACTTCGACGCGGGTCATTTCCTGGCGGCGCTCCGCTAGTTTTCGACGCAGATCGCGCGGATTCGGGAGCTGGTCGCGATAGCGACGCAGAACCATCGCCAGTTGGGGGCTGAGGCCGGCCGCCTCAACCTTTCCGGTGATGCTCGTGGATCGTTCACGGACCCGGGCAAGCTGCTCGTTGGTCTCGCTGATTTTGGAATTGACGTGCGCAACCTTGTCGAGCAGTTCCGTGCGTTCCTTCGCGAAGCCCGCAATTTCCTTCGCCAGCTCGCCAATCAGCGGGTGCGATTGCTCCGCCTCCTTCTCGACGTCCTTGGCCTCGGCCGCCGCCTTTTCCACTTCCCTGCGGCGGCGATCCGTGACGACCTGCTGCCACAACTTCTCCACCTTGTCGAGCCGCGACGCTTCACTCGCGAGGTAATCCGCCAGAGTGGTCAGGAAATCGGAACGCTCCAGGTCCAGCTTCAGCCCGTCGAGCTCTTTTTCCAGGGCCTTCGCCCGGGCGAGACGAGCGATCCGCCTGGCCCCGGTCAATTCAGCGGCTTCGCCCGCCGGCGGGGGCGCGGCCATGGCATTGGTGATGTCGTCGAGTTCTTTTCGGGCCTTGGCGATCTGGTCGGGAATCCCTTTTAGGCGATCCGGGCGGACCCGCAACTCGTTCTGCAGGGCCTTCAAGCGATCTCGGATGGTCTGTGCCTCCGCCTTGGCCTGGGCGAGCTGATTTTCGAGATCCTTGAGAGGGGAATCGGGCGCGGGTTGAATCTGCGGATCGACGACGGGTTCCGCCGCCTTTTCCTTCAACTCTTCGAGCGATCCGGGCGCCTGCTCGCGCTGCCGATTGAACTCGGCGATGCGCGCCGCCCATTCGTCGGCACGGGTCAGATCGGAGAGCGCTTCCTGGTATACCTCCGTAATCGTCTTCTTGATCGCTTCGCCAAGTCCCGTTTGCGCCTTGACCTGGTTCAGTTGCGTCTGAATCGTCTCGGCCGTGACCGAATCCGCAGGCCTGGGTATTGCGGGCGTTTCGGCCGGCTGTGTCGCCGGTGTGGCAGGTTGCGTGGGGGCGGTAGTCGGCTGGGTCGTGGGCTGCGTCGTCGGCTGAGCGTGGATGGCCGGGACAGGGAACAGAATGAGAGCGCTGAGGACCACCCACACCGCAGGTTGAATCGTGCGGCGCGCGGTGTCTTGCGCGCGCATCGAACCGCACGATTGGCTTGAGGAATAGAGAGAGTCAGCGGCATCCGACGTGCGGAACATTGCCGCTATCATAGTCGGAGCCCGGCGATTGAACACGGTCGCCGCGTGAAAGGTAGAGTCGACACTCAGCTTCTTATCTCAATTTGGGGTGGCACTCACCCATGCTCTTTCGTTTCAGCCTGTACGGCTTTCTCAAGAACCAGGTTTACTTCGAACCTTTTCTCATGCTCGCGCTGCGCGAAAAGGGACTGAGTTTTTTTCAGATTGGCCTCCTGATCGGGTTTATGGAGCTGGTGGTCAACGCGCTGGAGATTCCGACCGGCGCGATCGCCGACATCTGGGGCCGGAGGCGGTCGATGATTCTGTCGTTCGCGGCTTACATCGCGAGCTTCGTGCTGCTTGGCGCTGCCGTGTCGCTTCCGTTTCTATTCACGGCGATGTTCCTTTTTGGCGTGGGCGAGGCATTTCGCACCGGCACCCACAAGGCGATGATCTTCACCTGGCTGCGGATGGAGAACCGGATCGGCGAGCGCACGCGTGTCTATGGCTACACGCGTTCGTGGAGCCAGTTCGGCTCGGCGTTCGCGACCCTCGTCGCGGCGGCGATCGTGCTCGTTACCGGCCGGTTCGAGATGCTCTTCTACGTTGCGACGATTCCCTATGCTCTTGGCATCCTGAATTTTTTGGGCTATCCGCGGGCACTCGATCGTGATGTCGAAACTCCGGCATCGTCCGGCCTGGTCGTGCGCCATCTCTGGGAAACACTGACGGACGCGTTTCGCAAGCCGGGGCTTCGGCGTTTGATGGCGGAGTCTATGGCCGTCGAGGGCGTCTTTCACGCGGTGAAGGACTACTTGCAGCCGGTCCTGCGAACGGCGGCGATCATGTCGCTGGCTGCCGTCGCTGTGACACGGAACCTTAACGATGCTCAACAGGCGGCCTTGCTGATCGGCCCGCTCTACTTCGTTCTCTTTCTGCTTTCCGGCGCTTCGAGCCGCCTGTCGCACCGATTGAGTGACGCAGTCGGCGGGGAAGAGCGCGCCGCGGCCTATTTGCAAGTCGCGCTGACGACGCTCTACCTCATGACCGGCGCCGGCGCGTTTTATGATGGGACAATGATTGTCGTGGCCGGTTTCGTCGCCATTCACGCGCTGCAGAACCTGTGGCGGCCCGTGCTCATCAGCCGCTTCGACGCCCACGGCACAGCGGCCCGGGGCGCGACGCTGCTTTCCATCGAGAGCCAGGCCCGGCGCGTGTCGACCATGCTGCTCGCTCCGCTGGTGGGACTCAGCGTCGACTGGGCGCGCGAGAATCACATCGGAGGAGATTTCTGGACGGTCGGCGCGATCGGAGCTGCGGCCAGCTTGTTGCTGTTAATTACCGGCCGGAGAAAGCCTGGACGACTGGGCGATGCAGGGCTCGAACCTGCGACCTCACGGGTGTGATCCGTGCGCTCTGGCCAACTGAGCTAATCGCCCCAGTGCCGCCCTATTCTAATCGGCGTCCGGTTCGGGGCAAGGCCGCTGATCGTTTGGCCGCGGCCCGGAAGGGCCCCGGCGACGGGTGTGTCAACAACGTCTCCACGGATTGCTTTCAACGCTGATGATGCTCGATAGAATCTCTCGTCATGCTTCATCCCGCGATCCAATCCGCCGCAGAAGCCTGGCTTTCAGACCCGGTCATCGCCGAAACCGACAAGGCCGAGATTCGCCAATTGCTGGAACAGAGCGCCTACGAAGAGCTGACCGACCGGTTCTATCGCGATCTCGAATTCGGAACCGGCGGCATGCGCGGTCTGCTCGGCGCCGGCCGCAACCGCATGAACCTCCACACCGTCGGCGCCGCGGCGCAGGGACTTGCCAATTACATTCTGAGCGCGGCTGACGGGCCCGATCCATTAAGCGTGGCGATCGCCTGCGACTGCCGCCGGATGAGCGAGGCCTTCGCGGCCCGCGTGGCCGGTGTCATGGCCGGCAACAACATTCGCGCGTATCTGTTCGACGCCCTGCGGCCCACGCCGGAGCTTTCCTTCGCCGTGCGTCACCTGGGCTGCACCGCCGGTGTGATGATCACCGCGAGCCACAATCCGCCGGAATACAACGGTCTGAAGGTGTACTGGCGGGACGGTGCGCAGGTGGTTCCGCCGCACGACGAGGGGATCATCGCCGAGGTGCGGCGGGTGCAGAGTTTTTCCAGTGTGAAGCAGTGTTCTGATCGCGATGCATTGAATCGCGGATTGATCGTGTTCAAGGGAAAGGACATTGACCTCGCGTTTCTCCAGGAAATCGACCGCACCTGTCTTTCGCCGCAACTCTCCCGCAAGCATGGCGAGCGGCTCAAGATCGTTTACACGCCGCTGCACGGAACGGGCTATGACCTCGTGCCGGCCGCGCTGCAGCGGCGCGGCTTCCAGCACGTTATCCGCGAACCGCGGCAGTCCATCCCCAGCGGCGAATTTCCCACGGTGAAATCGCCCAATCCCGAGGAGCCGGCCGCGCTGGCAATGGGCATTGCCCTGGCACAGCAGGAGAACGCCGATCTGGTGCTGGCGACCGATCCGGATGCGGACCGCGTCGGCATCGCGGTGCGCGGGGCGGATGGATCGTATACGCTGCTGACGGGCAATCGCATCGGGGCGCTGCTTACCTATTACATATGCGAACAACTCCGCGTCGCGGGGCGGCTTCCCGAGAACGCGGTCATGTTCAGCACGATCGTCAGCAGCGATCTGGCCAAGGAGATCGCCCGCGCGTATGGCGTCGAAGTGGTTGAGACGCTTACCGGCTTCAAGTGGATCGCCGCGAAGATTCGCGAGTACGAAGAGGCCGCGGCTCGCGGGCAGCCGACGAAGACGTTCATCTTCGGCATGGAGGAGAGCTACGGCTACCTGCCCGACGCGTTCGTGCGCGACAAGGACGCGGTGACGAGCTGCGCGTTCATCGCGGATGCGGCGGCCTTCGCGGCCGAGCGCGGGCAGACTCTGTATGAGTTGCTCGAAACGCTGTTCCGCAAATACGGCTACTTTCAGGAAGGCACCAAGAACGTCACCCTGAAGGGCAAGACCGGCGCCGCGCAGATTGCGGCGATCATGCAACGCCTTCGATCCGATCCGCCGCGTCAGCTTGGCGGCACTCCCGTGGTCAGCGTCTCCGATATCATGACCGGCATGACCCGGCGTCTCGGCGAGGACGGCGGCGAGCGGAGGGAATTCGATCTGCCGGCCAGCGACGTGCTGATTTTCATGCTCGCCGACGGCACCAAAGTCATCTCGCGGCCAAGCGGAACCGAGCCGAAGATAAAGTTCTACGTCTTGGCGAGATTAGGAGAACGAGATTTGGCGCGAGCCGAGACGGCATGTTCACATCTCATAGAGAAGATCGATATGGATTTGCAGCGATTGATTGAAAAACTCCCTGACGCAAGTTGAAATTCGATCCCTGTCGGCAATGAGTAATAAAATCGCGAGCCTAACTGACCCACCTCCACCCCCAATATCCGGCCGCCACTAATAACACAAGGATCGTTACGAATATCCCCCACCCAGACCCCCGACTCCCAATATCCACGGTCTTCGCTTCCTCGACATCGCCGTCCCGCGACCCAGCCCCCACCACCGCGCTCACCCGCATCAGCGCTTTCGCCAGCGACTCCGCATCCACCCGTTCTGCTGGGTCAGCCGCGAGGCACTTGGTCAGCACGTTGCGCAGGGGCTGCGGCCACTCCGCCGGCAGCTCCTCCAGGCGGATGCTCTTCGCCTCGCGCTGCAACTGGATCATGCCGCTCTTGGTCTTGGCCTTCACCAGCCGCTTGCCCGTCAGGGCGTAATGCAGCGAGAGGCCCAGGCCGTAGATGTCGCTGGCCGGCGTCGCGGTCTCGCCGCGGGCCACCTCCGGCGAAATCCACCCGGGCGTGCCGAAAGCGACGCCGTGCAGATTGGTCATGTCTTCAGTGTCGGCCGCGAGGGCGAGGCCGAAGTCGGTCAGCTTCACCAGGCCGCTGTTGGCAACCAGGATATTGCCCGGCTTCACGTCGCGATGCACCACGCCCTGGGCATGCCCCGCCGCCAATGCCCGAGCCGCCAGGGCGATGATGTAGCAGGCCTGCTCGACCGGCAACGCCCCGCGCTGCTTGACCAGCGACATCAGCGTCAGACCATCGATGAGTTCCATGGCGAGAAAATAGGTGCCATTCTCCTGACCCACGTCGAAGATGGTGACGATGTTGGGGTGGCCGAGGCGGGCGGCCGTGCGGGCCTCCTGCATGAAGAGCTTGTGGCCGAGGGTCTCGCGCTGATCGGTGCGGCCGGGCAGGACCTTAAGGGCGACAGTTCGGCGGAGTTCCGTGTCCATCGCTTCATAGACATAGCCCATGGCGCCCTGGCCCAGGATGGCCTTGATCTCGTACTTGCCGAGCTGCTTGCCGATCCACTCGCCGGCGGGCGGGCGCGGCTCGCGGGCGGTGTGGGTGACGAGATGGCCGACGGTGGAGGCGTGATCCCCGGCCGCGAGCAGGGTCGTGCCGATGGATGGGCTGGAGAGCGCCTCGCCGAGAGCGCCGGTGATCTTGGCGGCTGCGTGGGTGTCGGCCCGCCAGACGTGGCCGCAGACCTTGCACTTTACGCGCTTGCCTTCGATGCCCTCGATGGCGTCGTAGACGGCCTTGCAGTGGGGGCAGAGCAGGGGCGCGTGCGGTGCGGGGGCGTCTGCTTTGAGCGGGATCGAGTTTTCCTGCAAAGGGTTCGCCATGGAGAGTTCGCAAATTGGCTGCGCGGAGAAATCTCCGGCGCTATTCTCGATTATAGCGATTTCTCGGGATTCTCCGAATCGGTTAGTTTCACGGAGATGGATGCAGAACAGAGCCGCGCCGGTGAGGTCTCCGCCGGCGACTCGCCGGGGCGGGAAGCGGTCACCGCTGATGCGCGGGTCAGCGCCGAATTGCTCGCGACATGGCGCGATCGGGCATTGGCCTATCTGCGCGAGCAACTCGGCAGCGACGCCCCTCACACGCTCGGCGACCCGACGGTCTTCACCTGGTCGCCGCTGGAGGGCGAAGGCGCTGCCGCGGTGTTTGCGTTTTCGGCCACGCGCGGCACGAACCAGCCGACCGCCTATTACGTCGTGGCCGGCGAAACCGAGTCCAACTACTACGCAGCCGAAGACCTCACGCCGGAAGAGGCGTGGGAATTGCACCTCGGCACGCGGTTCATGCTCGTGCTCGGCGTCGCCCAGATGCCGATCTCAGGCGCCCCTGAAGACCCTCCCTACGATATGCAGGGCGATGCCGAATTAATCGTGCGCCGCGTTTCCGACACGGCATCCATCGACAACGTCCACCTCGCTGCGATGTTTGACGTCGACGGCCACAAGCACGCCGTGCTCCGCGCGCGGCTCTCGGGCAAGCCTGTTTACATCATGGCCCGCGACGCCCCCCACGGCTTTTCCACAAAAACCCATCTCTCGCCGCACTTCGCCTACCGGCTGCACATCGGACACGTGTTGCGGCGGGAGGCGAAGCCGGATGCGAGTTGATTTCGTCGCCCCCTTTTCGATACACTGTCAATCAGACGTGAAGTTCGCGGCAGCTTTGTCTTGAATACTCCAAACCCTTCGGTCACGCCGAGGAGAGTCTCATGTTTCACCTCCGCACCATCGGGATCGCGACATTTTTCTTCGCATCATTGCCGATTCCGATCATCGCCCAGACCGTCACCCTGTCTCTCTCCTCGCCGCAAAATGCTGCAACAGTTGCACCCGGCGGCACGATCAATTGGTCGATTGGCTTTACCGTGTCCTCGGGCAATAACGCCGGCCTGGCCCTCCTCTCAGTCGATCTCGTGCAGGGCACGGCGAACCCCGCGAAGATCGACATCCCTCCGGCCAATGGCGTCCCCACGGCGATGGCCGGCTTCAGTCGACCGGCGGGTGTCTCCAATCCCGGCGAGACCAATCCCGCCACCGGTTATGTCGGCGTGCAGCGCGGGGCGGCCGGCGAAAAGAACCTCAAACAAGTCGGCGGCGCGCAGAACACCCTGGGCCAGGCCCTGCCGCCGGGCAGCGGCATGGCCGAAAGTGCAAACGTAGTCGGCGGAGTCGGCCAGGGCGGCAGCGTGACGCTGGCCAGCGGTTCATTCAACGCGCCGGCAACGGCCGGAACCTACGTCTATCAGCTTGAAAACCCCGTTGCCAGCGTGCTGACCGCCGTAAATCCGTTGCCGCAGCATTCACCGGTGACTGAGGCGTCGGCGATCCTCGCGCCGGCGTCGTTCACCTTCACCGTCGGCGGCGCGGCTTGCGTCGCCTGCGACGTGAACTGCGACGGCGAAAACGACGCACGAGACATTCAGACGTTTGTCGCACGGCTTCTGCCGTCGCCCCCGGCGGCATGCTCCGCGTGCGCGGGCGACCTGAATGGAAGCGGTGGTTTGACGGTTGCGGACATCGGGCCGTTTGTGGCCTGCCTTCTGGGAACCTGATCGAATGTGTCGCTAACGAAACGCGCCACGATCCCGCCAATTATTGATTGATCGTCAATATGATCAATGCGGTTACGCCGGGGTCTGACGTGATCGTGTCCACACCGCCAAGGCCGTTCACGACGAGCGAATCATTGGCCGGCTCCGATCGCGTAATCTGAATGAAGGCGACCAGACCCGACACCTCGACAGCGCCGGCGTTGGCGGCGACGTGAATCGTATCGGGCACTGCCGTGCCGTTGACGGTAATCGTATCCGCCTGCGCATCGCCCGTGCCACCGCCGATGGTTGCCGCAAGATCGATGTTCACTTCCGTCAGGTTGGTGCCGGTCAGGTCGTTAACCGTGATGTTGTCTGCGCTGCCCAGCGCCCGCAGATCAAACTGTTCCAGGTCATCAATGTCCATGACAATGTTGGCGATATTGCGGGTAAAGCGCAGCCGCTCGCCATTGGCTGAGAAATCGAAGATCTCAGCGGCGTTCGATCCATTGAACAACAGAATGTCATGACCATCCTGCCCCTCGACCGTATCGTTGCCATCGCCGGGGTCCCACTGAAACGTATCGCTCCCCGAACCCAGAAACGCCACGTCGCTGCCCTGCTGGCCGTCGATGAAGTCGTTGTTGTCGCCGCCCAGCAGAAGATCAATGCCGTTGCTGCCCAGCAACGTGTCGTCGCCGGCGCCGCCATCCGCGGTGATTTCAATCAGTGCCGCCAGGTTTCCCGTGCAGGCGAGGGTGTCGTTGCCGCCATTGGCATTCAGGATGAGGTCTTCGCAGGCGCCGACGTCGAGGAAAAAGGGCGCGGGGTTAATGCGATCGAAGCGAACACGGGCGCCATTGGCCGTCACCGTGAAGGCCTCGGCGCCGTTGCCGCCGTTGACCTCAACCGTATCGGCACCGTCTCCGCCATCGACGATGTCCGTATCGTCCCCGGGGTTCCAGATGAAGCGGTCGTTCCCGACGCCGAGCTGCACCGTGTCGTCGTTGTCGCCGCCAGTGATCGTATCGTTGTCGTCGTCTCCGTTGAGCTGATCGGAGCCGTTACTCCCGACGAGCACGTCATCGCCGACCCCGCCGTTGAACGTCAGGCCGATCACACCGGCCGCCAACCCGGTCGCCTGCACGGTGTCGTTGCCGCCCAAAGCATTGACCGTCAGCCGGTCGTTCGCCGCCTCGGCCGTGATAACGTTCACGACCGAGGGCAGACCCGTCACCGTTGCGGCCGTCCCGGTCCCGGTTACGGTCAGGCTGTCGATGTTGTTGGTGGCGGTCACGATGACGTTATCCGCCTGCGCATCGCCCGTGCCGCCGCCGATGGTGCCGGCGAGGTCGATGTTTATTTCGCTGAGGTCCGTGCCGGCCAGGCTATTCACCGTGGCGCTGTCTGCGCTGCCCAGCGCGTTCAGATCGACCTGCTCCACGTCATTCACGTCCATGACGATATTGCCCAGGTTGCGGGTGAACAGCAGCCGCTCGCCGTTGGCCAGGAACTCGAAGAGTTCAGCACCGCCCGACCCGTTGAACAACAGCACGTCTTGGCCGGCCTGCCCTTCCACCGTGTCGTTGCCGTCGCCGGGATCCCATTGGAAGGTGTCGTTGCCGGCGCCCATAAACGCGACGTCGCCTCCCTGCTGGCCATCGATGAAGTCGTTGTTGTCGCCGCCCAGCAGCAGATCAATCCCATTGCTGCCCAGCAACGTGTCGTCGCCGGCTCCGCCGTCCGCGGAGATCTGAATCAATACCGCCAGATTACCTGTGCATGCAAGGCTGTCGTTTCCCCCACTGGCATTCAGAACCAGATTCTCGCAGGTGCCGATGTCGAGGAAAAAGGGCGCGGGGTTAATGCGATCAAAGCGGACGCGGATGCCGTTGGCCGTCACGGTGAACTGTTCGGCGCCATTGCCGCCGTTGACCTCGACCGTGTCGACGCCGTCGCCGCCATCGACGATGTCCGTGTCGTCGCCGGAGTTCCAGACGAAGCGGTCGCCTCCCATGCCGAGGTTGGCGATATCGTCCCCGTCGCCGCCCACAAATGTCTCCCCGCCGATGCCTCCCATCAGGATGTCATCGCCGTGCCCACCGTTGACCGCGGTAACCTCCGTGTTGGTGAATGCGCCGTTCACCTCATCAATCAAAACGAGGTCGTTGCCGCCGCGCGCGTTAATCACAATGCAATTGAACTGCCCGCAGTCGAATGCGAAATCAACCCCTCCGTCATTTCCGACATCCACCTGAAGCGTTGTCGGTTCCCCGGATTGCAATCGCAGTGCCAATTCCGTGTCGGCGGCCGTGCCG
>Ga0190265_10000432_pt1 | contig 30114 bp, 5 predicted proteins | sample Popmic124T_FD_133135 | JGI IMG/M metagenome (GOLD analysis project Ga0190265, IMG submission 133135) | Populus adjacent soil microbial communities from riparian zone of Indian Creek, Utah, USA - 124 T | ecosystem: Environmental > Terrestrial > Soil > Riparian zone | place: USA: Utah | collected...
CTAGCCCGGATTTCTCACCAGAGAAGAGTTGAGGGCCGTATCTTCTGGTATAAGTGGCTTAGCGAGAGACACTTAGAACCCAGAGAGGAGACGGCCCTCAATGCCAGACTGTACTTCGCAGCGGTTTGAGATTCAAGGCCCAGGTGGGCGCGCGCTGGTGGCGGATTTCTCCGGCGGTCAGATCACCTCAGACGGTGGCGTCATGCTGCTTGGACAGGTAGATCGTCGGCGACATGTGGTGTAACGGTTGGCAGCATGCTTCGACGACCACCGGGAGCCTTGTCGGATCGAGCACAGCGTCGAGGATCTGCTACGCCAGCGTCTCTACGGGTTGGCCCTGGGCTACGAAGACCTCAACGACCACGAACAGCTACGTTCGGATGTGCTGCTGGCCGCAGTGGTGGGCAAAGCTGATCCAACGGGCGATCAGCGCAGCCGCCTGCAGGACCGTGGACGCGCTTTGGCCGGCAAGAGCACTCTAAACCGTCTTGAATGGGGCGCGGTGGCAGAGGATAGCAAGGAGCGCTACTGGCGCATCGGGATGCGCCCGCAGGCCATAGACCAGCTTCTGGTAGAGCTTTTCCTGGAAGCACATTCGAAGCCTCCGCGCTCAATCGTGCTGGATCTCGATGCCACAGACGATCCGCTTCATGGCGAGCAGGAAGGCCGCTTTTTCCATGGTTATTACGGCTGCTACTGCTACCTGCCGCTATACATCTTCTGTGGCGATCACCTGCTGCTGGCTCGGCTGCGACGCTCCAATACCGACGCCTCGGCAGGTAGCGTCGAAGAGCTGTCTCGCATCATCGGCCAGATCCGGATGGCTTGGCCCGAGGTGGCTATCCAGGTGCGGGCTGACTCAGGCTTTACTCGAGAGCCGCTGATGGCATGGTGTGAGCAAAACAAGGTGGACTACGTCTTCGGCCTGGCAAGAAACCGGCGGCTCGAACAGGCCCTGGAGCCTGCGTTCGAGCAGGCTGAAGAGCTCTGCGCCGAATCCGGAGAGCCCGAGCGTGTTTACGCCGAATGGGCTCACCGGACTCTGGACAGCTGGAGCCGAGAGCGCCGGGTCATCGGCAAAGCCGAGATTACCGAGCGTGGAGAAAATCCGCGTTTCATCGTCACCTCGCTCACGGCCAAGCAGGCTGATGCCCAAACCGCCTACGAGAAGATCTATTGCGCGCGCGGAGAGATGGAGAACCGCATCAAGGAGCAGCAGCTCGACCTCTTTGCCGACCGCACCTCAGCCCCATCTGATGCAGGTCAACCAGCTGCGTCTGTGGTTTGCCTCCTTCGCCTATATCCTGCTCGCGGAGCTCCGTCGCTTGGGCCTGCAGGGTAGCGCTGAAGCCCGCGCTCGCTGCCAGACCATCCGGCTCAAGCTCTTCAAGATCGGGGCTCGGGTCAAAGTCAGCCGCCGCCGCATCTGGATCTTCCTGTCCAGCGCCTGCCCCAACCAGGACCTCTTCGCCTATGTCTTCAATCGCTTGGCAAGGGAAGGGCCTCTGCCTGCCTGACGAGCACCATCTGTGATGCTGCGCCAATGCTTTGAGGAGGAGGTGTCGACGCGCGAACCCAAAAGGTGCCATCCCAGACTCTTCCCTGGATTGACAAGCCCCGTCATCGACCTCCTCAGTCCACCGCTCGTGCCTTCACCCGACCCAAAGCTCCTCTGACGAGCAGAAATCCCTTCTATCAAGACCTGTGAGAAATCCGGGCTAGCTTCAATCTGCCTGTGGCTCAGGTTGGAGGTCTTGACCTTCGCACGCAAGAGCTCGAGAAGCCGCTCTTGAAGCTCTACAGCGGACAATTTCGCCGACAGAGGGAGCGTCGCAGTAATTTCAGCAGCACGAGCGGTTTTCATACGGGGCTTGGCTCAGGAGTCGGCGGACTGATTGGCTATAGCGGGGCGGATGTGATCTTCGAGAATGCATTCCAGGGTTGCGTAAGCGGGGCAACGTACCGGGCCGAAGTTATCGATATCGATACGCCGATCCTCGACGACGTGGTCAGCGAGGCGAAGGCTCGTCACGCAGGCCAGCAGTTCGTCCTCGAGCTGTTTCAGGGTGGCTACTGCACGATCCACCGTCTGGAGAACGGTGACCATTGAGCTGTGTCGGGTCAGGACCTGAGCGAGCTCCGTGGAGAGCACGGGGTCGACGGACCCCAGATCTGTGAGGACGCGCTGGAGGTCCTCAACAGCTTGGTGATTGGGCGAGGGGGCCATGGCGTCAGGTGTTGAAGGGGGGCGCTTGCTGCGTCTGGATTGGCATAGCTGGTCTCCTCGGTGGGTGCACGTGCTCAGCCGGTCCCACTGCTGCACGGCCGTGCGGCGTGCCTGTTTGATCTTCATCGAACGCAACTGGGCAGACCGCCAATCATGGGCCGCCCGGGCGACTGCTGAGCTTTCGGCGAAGAGGGCGAGTGTCTCCTCCGCGGTAGGCGCGAAGGGATCGTGCTTCGACGACGGATCGCGGCGGAGGGTTGGTCGAGGTGTTCGAGGAAGTCGAGAGTCGTGGCAGAGACGGGCAGGTCGAAGTCCAACTCCTGGGCGAGCTGGATGAACGCGGCCTCGGTATCCCTGTCACCGTTCTCAAGAGAGGAGAGCTGCTTTCTGGTGACGGATATGCGTTCTGCGACGTCCTCCTGCTTGAGGCCGCGCAACTTGCGGTAAAGCAGCATTGCGATTCCGCGCAAACGCTGCATGCGTAGCGATTCCTGTTCCATACGCTGAGGTTCAGATCCCGCCGCCATTATACCTGGAGGGACTCCCGATACTAGCGGCCCACACTTGTATAGTTGCTGCAGGCCGGTAAAACGGGGACACGTTGGACCACGACTTTTAGGCCACCAGTCGGAACGTGTAGCCCACCTCCGTCTGGCGGGGTACTTAAAGATCGTGGCCGAAACGAGCAAGAAGGTCTTCGGTACTGCTGGGGTAGCAATCAAACGTTGTCGAAAACATCCCCGCTGAGCAGGGAGCGAGCGTCCCCCACATGGGCCTGATGGAAGGCGACGCCCTGGTGGAAGGCATGGAAACATCCGGCCCAGCGCTGGCTGTTTCACCCCTCCCACAGGGCTGTAAAGCGCCTCCCGCTGCACTGACCCGCCCTCCGCGGTCCTTTCCACGCCTCCCACAGGCCCGGCGACGGGGTCATCCGGCACGGGTTTCACGCTGCAGACTCGGCAAGGGAGGAGATCTCCTCGGCCGTCTAGAGGATGAGGTCGACGCAGGGCAAGTACGGTCAAGGAGCTGAGAGCAGACCTCGAAGGCGGTGAGGTCGGCTCCTTGGCGTAGGAGGTGATGTAGCGGTAGGCACTGCCGCGGTCGCTCTCGACGCTTGGCCGAGGAGCTCCAGGAGGGTAGTCGCACCGAACTCGGCGACGACTTCGCGGGAGAGCGTGGAGGTGCCGTCGAGGGTTCCAAGCCGGTCGTCGTCGGCGTGGACCAGTTCGCGGGCCCAGGTGCTCAGGTTGGCCACGGCCAGCCGGATCGATGGGTCACGGCGGCCGTAGACGCCGGCAGCGCCGCAGAGGTGGTTAGCGTCGACGCTGACGCGGATTTCCCATGCCCGGGCGACGTCGAGGAGGGGGAGCTGGGGAAGGCGGCTTACGGCCTCGGTGTGCTCGGGTACGGGTTCGCCGTCAGTCTGGCTGAATCCGAACACGGGAAGGGCGCGGAAGCCGAAGAGGATTAGATCGCCGGGCTCGATCCCGCGCTTCGGATCAGCCTCTCTGGCCGTGCGAGTGCAAGGGCCGAGGATGTGGAAGGCGCGCTGTCCCTTGCGGACTTGCCGTCCAACCTCCTGCCACTGGCGGAAGCCGCGTGCATCGGGGTGGCGATTGAGGGCGGCGATGAATCGATTCCTCCAAAGGGCGGGCGTGTGGTTCGCCTTCACATCGGATCTAGCGATCAGGAAATGAAGCACGCCCAAATCGGGTTGTCGTTGTTTTCCACAGGCGGTAGATCGCCTGCTACACGTTTACCGACGCAGGATGAGACTAGTCGCGCCGATGCTATCACCAACAGCTACTTCCTCCTTCAAGGTAGACTCATCCAAATGTCGGAATTCGCCCTCCCCCTGAGTTCGGGTTACCTGTCCTACGGTGAGCGGGCGCTCTGGTATTTGCACCGGCTCGCTGCGGGGTCATCGGCGTACCACATCGTGGCAGCCGCCCGTGTGGTCTCGGAACTGCAGCCGGAGGCGCTGCAGCTGGCACTTATAGACTTGTCTGTGCAGCATCCTGCCTTACGAACAGCATTCGAGGTGCGTGACGGTGAACCGCGCAGGCGGCTCTCGCCGGAGCCGGAGGTCGACTTCGTCACAGTTGAGGCCGCGACTTGGACGCGGCCGGAACTGGAGCGGGGGCTGGCGGAAGAGGCCCATCGACCGTTCGACCTGGAACGAGGTCCGCTCCTGCGCATGCGGCTCTTTCGCCGCGAGCCCGGCGGCGACGTCCTCCTTCTCGTTCTTCATCACATTGTGGCGGACTTCTGGTCACTGACGGTCCTGGTCCGCGACCTGGGGCGGCTGCTCGGCGGCGAGCCGCTGGAGCCGATCTGCGCGACTTTCGAGGAGCACGTCCTGGCCGAGCGGGAGCGCCTGAAGCACGACGGCGAGCGGCTGCGCGAGAGGTGGCGCGAGCGGCTCGCCGGTATTCCGCTGTCGCTTGAGCTGCCCACGGACCGCCCCCGGCCGCCCGTACCTAGCCACCGCGGAGCCGTCTCGTCTCTACGCCTCCCCGTCTCACTGCCGGCTCGCGGAGCGACGCCGTTCCAGGTGCTGACGGCGGCGTTCCAAGCCCTGCTCCACCGGCACACGGGGCAGGACCGCTTCGTGGTCGGCACGCCCACGGCTGGCCGGAACCGGGCCGCGCTGGCGCCTGTGGTGGGGTACTTTGCGAACCCTGTGCCGCTGCGGGCCGACCTTTCCGGTCGCTCCACGTTTGCGGAGCTGGTGAGCCAGGCGCGGCAGGAGGTCCGCAGCGCGCTGGCCTGCGCCGGCTATCCGTTCCCACTCCTGGCCGAGGCCGTCCAGCCGGAACGGGACGCATCCCGGTCGCCCGTCTTCCAGGCCATGCTTGTGTTCGAGCGCCCGCCGGCCGGAGCGCCGGCCGCCCTCTCCGCCTTCGCGCTCGGGGAGCCGGGCGGACGGCTGGATCTTGGCGGCTTGATCCTCGACTCCAGGCCGGTCGAGGAACGGGCATCGCAGCTCGACTTGACGCTGAGGATCGGCGAGGTGGGCGGCACGCTCGCCGCCTCGCTCCAGTACGCCACGGACCTGTTCGACGCCGCGACGGCGGCCCGGCTCTTGGAGCGCTTCGGCGTGCTCCTCGCGGCGGCCGTGAATCACCCGGAGCAGCCCGTGGCCGATCTCCCGGTCCTCTCCGCGTCCGAGCAGGCGGAGCTGCGGGCGTGGAGCGGCACGGACCGCGAGGCTCCGGAGACCTGCCTGCATCAACTCGTGGCCGCTCAGGCGGAGCGGACGCCGGACGCCGTGGCCGTGACCGGAGACGACGCCAGCCTGACCTACCGGGAGCTGATGGACAGGGCGGGCCGGCTCGCCCGGCATCTGGCCTCTCTCGGTGCCGGACCGGAGCGGGTCGTGGGCGTGAGGATGGGGCGGACGCCGGACTTGGTGGCTGCGCTGCTCGGTGTGCTGCAGTCCGGTGCGGCCTACCTGCCTCTAGACCCCGCGTACCCGGAGGAGCGGCTGGAGTTCATGTTGGAGGACGCGGGGGCGGAGCTCGTGGTCACCGAGGAGACGCTTCGCGCCTGCCGCGGCACGGGCACAGGAGGCGGCAGGGCTGCGGTGCCTGGAAACCTTGCCTATCTCATCTACACCTCCGGCTCCACCGGCCGGCCCAAGGCGGTGGCGGTCGAGCACCGCAGCGCCGTGGCCCGCATGCTCTGGGCCCGCGAGGCGTTTACGGACGCGGAGATGGCCGCGGTCTTCGCCTCGACCTCGGTCTGCTTCGACCTGTCGGTCTTCGAGATCTTCGCTCCCCTGAGCCGCGGCGGGACCGTGGTGCTCGCGCGGTCCGCCCTCGATCTGCCGCCGGTTCCGGTCACCCTGGTGAACACGGTCCCTTCCGCGATGACCGAGATCGAGGGCTCCCTGCCGCCGTCGGTCCGGACCGTGTGCCTGGCTGGAGAGCCGCTTCCGGCCGCGCTCGCGGAGCGCCTGCTGGGCCGGGGAGTCCGGCTGCTGAACCTCTACGGGCCGTCGGAGGATACGACGTACTCGACCTGCGCCGAGATCGCCGCGGGGGAGGAGCCGCCGATCGGCTGGCCTCTGCCCGGGACGCGGGCTCACGTGGTTGACCGGGAGCTGCGGCCGGTGCCTCCGAGGGTGCCAGGCGAGTTGCTCGTGGGCGGCGCCGGCCTTTCCCGCGGCTACCTGGGGCGGCCGGACCTCACGGCCGAGCGCTTCGTGCCCGACTCCTTCGGCCCGGCCGGCGCGCGGCTCTACCGCACGGGCGACCGAGTCTGTCACCGTCCTGACGGCTCGCTGCTGTTCTTCGGCCGGCTGGACCGGCAGGTGAAGATCCGCGGGTTCCGCATCGAGCCCGGCGAGATCGAGGCCGCGCTCGGCCGTCACCCGGCCGTCCGCGAGTGCGCGGCGCTGGTGCGCGACGGCGCGCTGGTGGCGTACGTGTCCGGGGCGGCGGCGCTGGAGGAGGTGCGGCCGTTCCTCGCCGCCCGCCTGCCGGCCCACTTGGTGCCTGCGAGCCTGGTGGTGTTGGACGCGCTGCCCCACACGCCGAACGGCAAGGTGGACCGCGCGGCCCTTGCCCGTATCGCCCCCATCATGGAGACCGGGACGGCGGCGCCTCGCACCGCGGTGGAGGAGGCTCTGGCCGGGCTGTGGCGCGAGGTGCTGGGCGTGCCGGCCGGTCCCCGCGACGACTTCTTCGCGCTCGGCGGCCACTCGCTCCTGGCGGTGCGCCTGCTCTTGCGGGTCCGGGACGCGATCGGTGCGGCACCGCCGCTCGCGGCCTTCCTCGCCGATCCAACGCTCGACGGGTTGGCTCGGGCCTTCAGGTCCGGCCGGGAGCTCCAGGGTCCCTCGCCCCGCCCGAGAACAGGACCGTTCCCGCTCTCCTTCTCCCAGCAACGGCTCTGGATCCTGCACCGGCTCGAGCCGGCGAGCGCGGCCTACAACGTGCCGCTGGCCGTGCGGCTGTCCGGCGGCCTCGACATCCGTGCCCTGGCCGCGGCCCTCCAGGAGGTCGTGCGCCGGCACGAGGTGCTTCGCACCCGCTTCGTGGAGATCGGTGGCCAGCCTTTGCAGGTCGTCCTCGACGAGCAGGAGGTCGCGCTGCGGGTGGTGGACGACGCAGACCTGGAGGAGGAGGCGGCGCGGCCGTTCGATCTGGAGAAGGAGCCGCCGATCCGGGCGCTGCTCGCCGGGAACGTCCTCCTCCTGACCCTCCACCACATCGCAAGCGACGGCTGGTCGCTCGGTGTGCTGGTGCGGGAGCTGGACGATCTCTATTGCGGCCGTGTGCTGCCGCCGTTGCCGCTCCAGTACGGCGACTTTGCGGTCTGGCAGCGGGAGCGTACCCTTGCCGACGATCCGCTAGCCTGGTGGCGGGAGCGGCTCGCGGCCGTGCCTCCCCTGGATCTGCCAACGGACCGGCCGCGGTCCTTTTCCTCCGAGCTGTCCGAGCCGCCGTCGCGCGGCGGGCAGGTAGGTGTGTCCCTACCGCTGGCTCCGGCGATGGCGCTCGCCCGCGGGCAGGGCTGCACGCTCTACATGATCCTTCTGGCCGCGTTCGAGGCGCTGCTCGGCCACTGGGCGGACCAGACCGACTTCGCCGTGGGCTCGCCTGTGGCTGGCCGCGGCTGGCGCGAGTTGGAAGGGCTGATCGGCTGCTTCGTGGGTACGCTCGCGATGCGTGCCGACCTCTCCGGCGATCCCACTGCCGGGGAGCTGGCGCGAAGGGTTCGGGAGACCGCGCTCTCAGCTTACGCTCACGAGGACGTCCCTTTCGAGAAGCTCGTGGAGGAGCTGGCTCCGGAGAGGGACCCGGGCCGGAGCGTAGTCTTCCAGACGATGCTCGCGCTCCAGAACGCGCCGCTGCCGGAGCCGTCCCTCGGCGGTGTGTCCCTGGAGCCCCTGGAAATTCACACCGGGACGGCCAAGTTCGAGCTAACCCTCTTGCTGCGGGAGGCAGGGGAGGCGCTGACCGGCAACCTGGAGTACCGCGCCGACCTTTTCGACCGCGCCACAGCGGAGCGCATAGGCGGTTCCCTCGCCACACTGCTGGCCGGGCTCGACCCGGGCCGCCGGTGGTCCGACCTCCCCCTGCTGTCGGCCGCCGAGCTGGCGCAGGTGGTGGGGGAGAAAGCCGCGGAAGTGCCGGCCGCGGGTCTGCTTCACGAACGGTTCGAGGCGCAGGCTTCGAGGACTCCCGGCGCGGTGGCGGTGACGGGGAAAGACGGGTCGCTGACCTACGGCGAGCTGGCGGACCGGTCCGCGCGCATGGCGGCGCGTCTGCGCGAGCTGGGAGTGGGACCGGAGACGGTCGTCGGAGTCTGCACGCGGCGCACGACGCAGATGGTCGTAGCCGTCCTAGGCGTGCTGCGGGCGGGCGGCGCGTACCTGCCGCTCGACCCGGTCCAGCCGGTGGAACGGCTGGCGTACATCCTGGCGGACTCAGGGGCTCGGGTCCTGGTGACGGAGAAGCTGCTGGAAGACCCCTCGCCGTCCCTCGCTCTGCCCAAGGTATTCGTGGAGGATGTCGAGACGGGTGGTGAACGCCTCTCCGGAGGGCAGGGTGCCTCTCCCTCCAACCTCTCGCACGTTATCTACACCTCCGGCTCAACCGGACGGCCGAAGGGGGTCGCGATCGAGCATCGGAGCGGCGCCGCGCTGATCCGGTGGGCGCTCGCCACGTTCGCTCCCGAGGAGCTGGAGGCCGTGCTCGCCGCCACCTCGATCGGCTTCGACCTCTCCGTTTTCGAGCTGTTCGCGCCGCTCTCGTGCGGCGGCCTGGTCGCCCTGGCGGACAGCGTTCTAGACCTCCCATGGCCGTCGGGCGTCACCCTCGTCAACACCGTGCCGTCGGCCATGGCGGAGCTGGCCAGCCTGGGTCCGCTGCCAGCCTCGGTGCGGACGGTCTGCCTGGCGGGAGAGGCGCTGCCGAGGGCGCTCGTGGAGCAAATTCCGGTGCGCGTCTGGAACCTGTACGGTCCGACCGAGGACACCACCTATTCGACGGCGGAGCCCGTGGCGCGGGAGGAGACCGGCGCGCCGCCGATCGGCCGCCCCCTGCCCGGCACCCGGGCGCGCGTCCTGGACCGCTCGCTTCGGTCGCTCCCGTTCGGAGTGCCGGGAGAGCTGTGCCTCTCCGGCGTCGGCTTGGCGCGGGGCTACGCGGGACGGCCCGACCTGACCGCTGAGCGCTTCGTGCCCGATCCGTTAGCGGTGGGTGAGAGGCTGTACCGCACCGGCGATCGGGCGCGGCTGCGGTCCGACGGCCGGCTCGACTACCTCGGCCGGCTCGACGGCCAGGTCAAGGTGCGCGGGGTGAGGGTCGAGCTCGGGGAGATTGAGGCCGTGCTCGCCACGCATCCTGCCGTGGAGCAGGCTGCCGTGACGGTCCGGGAGGGCCGGCCGGGGGACTGCCGCCTGGCCGCTTATGTGGTGCTCCGCGGCGAGGCTCCTGGCCTGCGGGAGCACCTGCGGCACTTCCTGCCGGAGGCGATGGTGCCGGCGTGGATCGTCGCCGTGGCGTCCTTCCCACGGACGGCCTCCGGCAAGGTGGACCGCCGCTCCCTGCCCGTTCCGGCCGGCGAGGCGGCCGGCCCGGCAATCACCGCCCCATCGACGCCGGTGGAGGAGGAGCTGGCGCGGATCTGGGCCGAGGTGCTCGGCTGCGAGCGCGTGGGCGTGCACGACGACTTCTTCGCGCTTGGCGGACACTCGCTGCTCGCCATCCGGCTGGCCGCTCGGATGCGCGAGGCTTTCGCTTTTGAGGTCCCGCTCCAGGAGCTCTTCCGGACTCCTACAGTGTCCCGCCTGGCGCGGCTCGTCGAGGAGCGGCGGGAGCGGGCGCCGATGACGGCGCCTGCCCCGATCCTCGCCCGGGTCGATCGGGACCGGTTTCGACGGAGCCGTACCGGGTGATCGACGTACCCAGCCCTTCCGCCAGCCCGGCTTCCGGGGAGGATCTGTTCGTCTTCCCTGCGTCGTTCGCGCAGCGCCGGCTGTGGTTCCTGGACCGCCTGGAGCCCGCCAGCGCGGCCTACAACCTGGCCGCGGCTGTCTCGATCTCGGGCTGGTTGGAGGCGGGTGCGCTGGCCGCGAGCCTGACGGAAGCCGTGCGCCGCCACGAGTCGCTGCGCACCACGTTCGCGCTTGAGGACGGCGAGCCGGTCCAGGTCGTGGACCTGCCGCGGAGGGTCGAGCTGCCGGTCGTCGACCTGCGCGGCGCCGGCGAGCCGGAGGCCCGCCGCCTCACCGAGGCCGAGGCGGCGCGGCCGTTTGATCTCGAGCACGGGCCGCTCCTGCGAGCCGTGCTGCTGCGCCTGGGCCAGGATGAGCACCGGCTCGTCCTCGTCCTCCACCACATCGTGGCCGACGGCCGGTCGCTGGAGGTGCTCGTCAAGGAGTTCGCGGCGGTCTATGCCGCGTTGCTGGAGGGCCGCGCGCCAGGTCTGCCGGAGCTGCCCGTCCAGTACGCCGACTACACGCTCTGGCAGCGAGACCTCCTGGCAGGGGACCGTCTGGCCTCCCTGCTCGCCTGGTGGCGCGAGTGCCTGGCGGGCCTTCCTCCCTCGCTGGAGCTGCCGGCGGATCGTCCGCGGCGGACCGGCCGTGGCGCGTCGATCGAGGTGGCCCTCCCGCCGGAGCTATCGGCGGCGGTCCACGACATCGCCCGCAGGGAGGGCGCGACGGTCTTCATGGTCCTGCTGGCGGCGTTCCAGGCGTTGCTCTCCCGACTGACCGGGGAGCAGGACCTCGCGGTGGGCGTGCCGGTGGCGAACCGCCCGCGGCCCGAATTGGAGGGCCTCGCCGGCTTCTTCGTCAACACTCTGGTGATGCGCGGAGACCTTGCGGGGAATCCCACCTTCCGGCGACTGCTGGAGCGCACCCGCGAGGCCGCGGCGGGCGCGTACGCCCATCAGGAGCTGCCGTTCGAGCGTCTTGTCGAGGAGCTGTCACCAGACCGGAGCCTGTCGCGCCCGCCCCTGGTGCAGGTGATGTTGAACCTCCAGGGCTCCGCCCTGGAGGCGCCAGCCCTGCCGGGAGCCGCGACGCGGGTGGAGGAGGTGGAGACCGGCGCGATTGCGGTGGCCGCCACCCTGGACCTGCGGCAAACCCCGGCGGGGCTCGCCGGACGCTGGCGCTACGACCGCGGCCTCTTCGACCGCTCCACGGTCAAGCGCTTCGCCCGCGGCCTGGAGGCTCTCCTCGCAGGCGCCGCTGCCGGCCCGGGGCACGCCGTCGCGGATCTGCCGGTCCTGGCGCAGGAGGAGCGCGCCCAGCTCCTCTGCGAGTGGAACGACACGGCTGCTCCGCCGCCCGCCGAGGCGTTGCTGCACCGGCGGTTCGAGGCCCGGGCGGAGAGCGCACCCGGGGCCGTGGCGGTCTCCTGGCAGGGTCTCGACGTCACCTACGGCGAGCTCGCCCGCCGGGCCGCGGATTTGGCCGCGGTCCTGCGCTTGGCCGGCGTCGGTCCCGAGACGTGCGTGGCCGTGGCCGCGGACCGCGATCCCTCCGCGGTTGCGGCGCTCCTCGCCGTGCTGCGGGCTGGAGGCGCCTACGTCCCCCTGGACCCGTCCCATCCGCAGGAGCGCCTGGAGCTGCTCCTGGAGGATTCCCGCCCGCGCGTCCTGCTGGCCGGGCGGCGTTGGCTGCCCAGGCTGGGCGGCGCGGCGGAACGCGCTGGGGCCATGGTGCTGGACCTGGACGCGGCGGTCGAGGGTACCGGCCCGGAGTCCGGGCCGGCGCCGGACCCTGGCAACGCCGCCTACGTCCTGTACACCTCCGGTTCCACGGGCCAGCCCAAGGGGGTCGTGGTCCCGCACCGCGCCGCGGTCCGCTTCCTCGATGCCATGCGATCGCGCCCGGGCCTCGCGCCGGGGGACCGGCTGCTAGCGGTCACCACGCTCTCTTTCGACATCTCGGTCCTGGAGCTCTTCCTGCCGCTGTCGGCGGGCGCCTGCGTTGTCCTGGCGGACCGTGAGACGGCGCAGGACGGGGCGCGGCTCGCGCGGGCGCTGGACGAGGAGCGGATCACGGTGCTCCAGGCCACGCCCGCAACCTGGCGCCTGCTGCTGGAGAGCGGCTGGAAGGGAAGGCCGGGCTTGCGCCTGCTGTGCGGCGGCGAGGCCCTCTCCCGTGCCCTGGCCGGCGAGCTGCTGCCCCGCGGGGAGTCGCTGTGGAACCTCTACGGCCCGACCGAGACCACGGTCTGGTCGGCGGCGGGGCCGGTTCGGCCGGAGGGGCACGTGACCGTCGGACGGCCGATCGAGGGTACGGAGATCTACCTTCTCGATCGTAGGCTCCAGCCGGTGGCGCTCGGTGCGGCCGGCGAGGTGTACATCGGCGGCGAGGGAGTCTCGCGGGGCTATCTGGACCGTCCAGATCTGACGGCGGAGCGCTTCCTGCCCGATCCGTTCGCCAGCCGGCCGGCTGCCCGGTTGTACCGCGTCGGCGACATCGGCCGCTTCCGGCCGGACGGCGAGCTCGAAGTGTTGGGCCGGGTCGACCATCAGCTCAAGCTGCGTGGCTTCCGGGTGGAGCCGGGGGAGATCGAGAGGGCTCTGGCGGCCTGCCCGGGGGTGGCGGAGTGCGCGGTCATGGCGGTGCCCGGCCCGGACGGCGGGCCGCGGCTCGTGGCCTGGGTGGCGGGAGGCCCGCCACCCGCGGAACTGAGGGTCTTCCTAGCCGACCGCCTGCCCGGGCACATGGTGCCTGCCGCGTTCGAGAGCGTGTCGGCCCTGCCGCGGCTGCCGAACGGCAAGCTCGACCGGAGGGCGCTGGCCGCCGCAGCGCCCGGGCCGTCTCTCGTCTCCAAGCCGGCCGCCGCGCCGCGGACGCCGATCGAGGAGGTGCTCGCCGGCATCTGGGCCGAGGTGCTGAACCTTCCCGAGGTGGCGGCTGGCGCCCACTTCTTCGACCTTGGCGGCCACTCGCTCCTGGCCACCCGCGTAGTTTCGGGTGTGCGGCAGGCACTTGGGGTGGAGCTGCCGGTGGCGGCGCTGTTCGAGGCGCCGGATCTGGCCAGTTTCGGCGGCAGGGTCGAGGCGGCGCGCCGACTCGGCGGCGGCCTTTCCATCGCGTCGCTGGAGAGGGTGCCGCGCGACCGGGACCTCCCTCTGTCCTTCGCCCAGCAGCGGCTCTGGTTCCTGGACCGCTTGGTGCCGGAGAACCCGTTCTACAACATGGCGTGCGGCCTGCGGCTCGCTGGCGAGTTGGACGCGGCGGCGCTCGCCGCGGCGCTGTCGGAGGTGGTGAGGCGCCACGAGCCGCTGCGCACCGCCTTCCCGGCCGAGGGGGGCGTCCCCCGTCAGGTGATTTCGCCGCTGTCGGACGTGCCGCTGCCGGTGGCCGACCTGTCGGCGCTCGCCGCGGCCCAGCGCGAGGCGGAGCTAGAGCACGTGGCCGGGGCTGCGGCCCGGCGGCCTTTCGACCTAGGCCGCGGCCCTCTGCTGCGCGCCCTCCTGGTCCGCCTCGGGCTGGAGGAACACGCCCTGGCGGTCACCGTCCATCACATCGTGTCGGACGGTTGGTCGCTGATCGTCTTGGAAGAGGAGCTGGCGGTGCTCTACGGCGCCTTCCGCGAGGGGAGGCCCGCGCCGCTTCCGGACCTGCCGGTGCAGTACGCGGACTTCGCGGTGTGGCAGCGCCGCCGCTTGTCGGGCGAGGGTCTGGAGAGCCTGCTGGCGGATTGGAAGGAGCGCCTGGCGGGAGCCCCGGACCGCCTGGAGCTTCCGGCCGACCGCCCGCGGGGCGCAGGCGAGGCCCGGGGAGGTTCCGCGCCCGTGCTCTGGCCGGCAGCGCTGGGCGGCGCCTGCCGCACTCTGGCGCGGCGGGAGGGGGCCACTCCGGCGATGACCGTGCTGGCCGTGTTCCAGGCCCTCCTCTCCCGTCTCTCTGGCCAGGAGGACCTGCTGGTGGGCTCGCCGGTGGCGAACCGCAACCGCCGCGAGATCGAAGGGCTGATCGGCTTCTTCGCCAATACGCTGGTGCTGCGCGGCGACCTCTCCGGCGACCCGAGCTTCCGCGCGCTCCTGGCCCGCGTCCGGGAGACCTCGCTCGCGGCCTACGACCACCAGGAGCTGCCCTTCGAGAAACTGGTGGAGGAGCTGGACCCGGAGCGCAGCCTGGGACGCAACCCGCTGGTGCAGGTGGTGCTCGGCTTCCAGAACTTGGTCCGCTCGGCGCCGGCGATGCCCGGCTTGGCCGCCTCGTTGCTAGGCGGCCGGGCCGTGGACACGGGCACTTCCAAGTTCGACCTTACGCTGTTCCTGTGGGAAGAGGGGCAGGGGTTGCGCGGGCTCTTGGAGTACGACCGCGGGCTCTTCGACCGGCCCACGGCGCTACGCCTGCTCGACCAGCTCGAAGGGCTGCTCGGCACCGCCCTGGAGGCGCCGGAGACGCGGCTCTCCGAACTTCCCCTTCTCTCGCCGAGCCAGCGCCATCAGCTCATCCGCGAGTGGGGAGGCGGGTCGGATGCCTGGCTGGCTGCGGGCACCCTGGCGGACCGCTTCGCCGCCCGCGCCCGCCTCACTCCAGACGCGGTGGCGGTGACCTGTAGTGGCGAAGCGCTCACCTATGCCGGCTTAGCCGACCGCGCTGGCGCCGTGGCCCGGCGGCTGAGCGCCGCGGGCACCGGCCGCGGCGCTCTGGTGCCCCTCCTCCTGGAGCGCTCTGCCGGCTTGGTGGCGGGCATCCTGGGGGTGCTCGCGGCCGGCGCGGCCTACGTCCCCCTTGACCCGGACGCGCCGCCCGAGCGCCTGGCCTTCGCCCTGGAGGACACCGGCGCGGCCTTGACCGTCACCCAGGCCTCCCTGGCCGGGCGCCTCCCAGCAGGCTCGCGTGTCCTTCTCGTCGACGGCCTGGAGGATGGTGGCGGCCTTCCACCCTGCCCCGCGGTTCCGCTCGATCCGGCCTATGCCATCTACACGTCGGGCTCGACGGGTCGGCCCAAAGGGGTGCTCGTCAGCCACGCGAGCGTGCTGCGGTTGTTCGAGGCCACGGACAGATGGTTCGGCTTCGGACCGGACGATGTCTGGAGCCTGTTCCACTCCTGCGCGTTCGACTTCTCGGTGTGGGAGCTGTGGGGCGCCCTGCTCCACGGCGGTCGACTGGTGGTGGTGCCGCACTGGGTGAGCCGCTCGCCCGAGGCGTTCTGGGAGCTGCTGCTGCGCGAACGGGTGACGGTGCTCAACCAGACACCATCGGCCTTTCGCCAGCTCCTCTGGGCGGGAGGCCTCGGCTCCGCCGGGCCGGGCGCGCTACGCCTGGTGGTGTTCGGCGGCGAGGCGCTGGAGCCCGCGACGCTCGCCCCGTGGTTCGAGCGCCACGGCGACCGACTGCCGCTCCTAGTGAACATGTACGGTATTACCGAGACTACGGTCCATGTCACCTTGCGGCCGCTGCGCCGGCAGGACGCCGATGGGCCCGTGAGCGCGATCGGCGTACCAATCCCCGACCTCTCGCTCCACGTCGTGGACCGTGACGGCTCCCCCGTGCCGGTGGGTGTGCCGGGCGAACTGCGAGTGGGCGGGGCCGGCCTGGCCCTGGGCTACCTTCGCCGGCCGGACCTCACCGCCGAGCGCTTCGTCCCCGATCCGTTCGGCCCTCCCGGTGCTCGTCTCTACTGCTCCGGAGACTTGGCGCGCCGGTGGCCGGACGGCGACCTGGAATATCTGGGACGTATCGACCACCAGGTCAAGATCCGGGGCTTCCGCATTGAGCTGGGGGAGATCGAGAGCACGCTCGCTCGCCATCCGGCGGTGCGGGAGAGCGCGGTCACCCTGTGGGAGGATGGCACGGGCGACCGGCGGCTCGCGGCCTACGTGGTCCACGATCCCGCATGGGAGCCGGCAACGGCGGCGGACGACCGCACGGGCGAGCAGATCTCCCACTGGCGCGAGGTGTTCAACGAGGTCTACCGCGGCGGTTCCGAGCGGGAGGAGGGCGGTGATCCGACCTTCAACATCGTGGGCTGGGACAGCGCCTGGACCGGCGAGGCCATCCCTGCGGGGGAGATGCGGGAGTGGCTCGATGACACGATCGACCGGCTCCGCCTCCTGGGGGCGCGCCGGGTGCTGGAGATCGGCTGCGGGACCGGCATGCTGCTCTTCCGCTTGGCGCCGGGCTGCGAGACCTACACGGCCACCGACCTGTCGCCTCAGGCAATGGCGTGGGTGGCGGCCGGCCTCGCCGGCCGCCCGGAGGCCTCGCGGGTCACCCTCCTGCGGCGCGGCGCGCACGACTTCGCGGGCCTCGCCGACGGCTCGTTCGACGCGGTGGTGCTCAATTCCGTGGCCCAGTACTTCCCCTCCGTGGACTACCTGGTGGATGTGATCGGCAAGGCGGTGCGCGCGGTGCGGCCGGGGGGCGCGGTGTTCCTGGGCGACCTGCGCAGCCTGCCGCTGCTCCCCGCCTTCCAGGCCGGCGCGGAGCTGCTGCGGGCGGAGCCGGAGCTACCGCTCTCCCAGCTCCGACAGAGGGTCAGGGCGCGGGCGCTCCTGGAAGACGAGCTGCTCCTCGATCCGGCGCTTTTTGGCGAGCTGCGCCGCCGCCTCCCCGGCATCGGCCGCGCCGAGGTGCTGTTGCGCCGCGGGCGCGCCCGCAACGAGTTGAACGCGTTCCGGTACCAGGCCGTCTTGAGGGTGGGGGAGGGGCCGCCGGAGAAGGCGCCAAAGGCGCGGGATTGGGAGCTGGAGGGATGGACCCTGGAGCGGCTCGCAGGGCTGCTGGAGCGCGAGCGGCCCGGCCGTCTGCTGCTCTCTGGCGTGCCGAACGCCCGCGTGGCCGCTGCCGCCGCTGCCGCCTATCTCCTGGCGGAGCAGGGGAGAGAAGGCCAGGCCGGCGGTCTGCGCCGCGAGTGCGAGCGCGCCCCCGCAACGGCTGTCGATCCGCAAGCGCTCCTCGATCTGGCCACCGAGGCGGGCTACGAGGCCGATTTCGGCTGGGCGCGCCACGGCGCCGACGGCCGTTTCGACGCGATTTTCCGCCGGCCGGGAGAGGGAGATGGACAGGTTCCTCTCTCCTCCCTCCTGCCCGGCCCTGCCGCGCCCGCCGGAAGCCGCTCCTGGTCCGCTTTTGCCAACGATCCGTTCCGAGGGCGTTTCGCCCGCGAGGCGGTGCCCGAGCTGCGCCGGTTCCTGGGCGAGCGCCTGCCCGACTACATGGTGCCGGCCGCGTTCGTGTTCCTGGATTCCCTGCCCCTCACCGGCAACGGCAAGGCGGACCGCCGCGCGCTGCCGCCGCCGGTCCCCGCGCGCCCGGCGTCGGGCGCCTATGAGGCGCCGCGCACGCCGGTGGAGCGGCGGCTGGTGGCGATCTGGGAGGAGCTGCTGGGGCTCGACCGGGTGGGGGTGCACGACGACTTCTTCGCTCTGGGCGGCCACTCGCTGCTGGCCACCCGGGTGGTGTCGCGGCTCCGTTCCGAGCTCGGCGTGGACGTGCCGTTGCGCCGACTGTTCGAGGCGCCGACCGTGGCGGCCCTGGCCCGGGAGGCCGAGGTCGCCGGGATCGGGCCTGCTCCGCCGCTGCGCCGCCGGCCGGACGGTGAGGCGGCGCCGCTCTCCTTCGCCCAGGAGCGCCTCTGGTTCCTCGACCAGCTCACTCCCGGCCGGGCGGTCTACAACGTGCCGGCCGTGGTCCGCCTCGAAGGCCGCCTCGACGTGGCACCCTTCGAGGCGGCCCTGGAGGGGCTGGCGCTCCGGCACGAGACTCTGCGCACGACCGTGGCACTGCGCGGGGGCGAGGCCGCCCAGGCCGTCTCCCCCGACGCCCGCCTGCCGCTCCCGCTCGCCGATCTCCAGACGCTGCCCGCGGAGGCGCGGCGCGACGAGTCCCTCCGGCTGGCAGGCGCGGAGGCGCGGCGGCCGTTCGACCTGGAGTCCGGACCCCTGGCCCGCGCCGTCCTGCTGCGGCTCGGCCCGGAGGAGCACCTGGTGCTCCTCAGTCTGCACCACCTGGTCTGCGACGGCTGGTCTATCGGCGTGCTCCTGCGCGACCTGGCGGCGCTCTATGAGGGCGCACCGCTGCCGGAGCTGCCGGTGCGCTACACCGACTGGGCCGCCTGGCAGCGCCAGTGGCTCACCGGCGCGGCGCTGGAGGCGCGGCTCGCCCCCTGGCGCCGGCTGCTGGAGGGGGTGCCGCCGCAGCTAGGCCTGCCCGCGGACCGGCAGCGGCCGGCGGTGCCGGGTTTGCGCGGCGGCGTCCGGCGCGCTCTCCTGCCGGGAGGCCTGCCGGGCGCCCTGCGCCGCCCCGGCCGGGAGCAGAGGGCCACCCCGTTCATGGCGCTGCTTGCCGCCTTCCAGGTTCTCCTGTACCGGCACGCCGGGCAGGAGGATTTCTGCGTCGGCTCGCCGGTGGCGAACCGCACCCGCGCCGAGGTGGAGGGGCTCGTCGGCCTGTTCGTCAACGCACTGGCGCTGCGCGCCGACCTCTCGGGCGACCCCACGTTTGCCGAGCTCGTCGAGCGCGTGGCTGGCGTCACCCTGGAGGCCTACGAGAACCAGGACCTCCCCTTCGAACGGCTGGTGGCGGAGCTGCGGCCCGAGCGCGACCTCGGGCGGCAGCCGCTGTTCCAGGTGGTGTTCCTGCTCCAGAACGCGCCGATGCCCGTCCTTTCCTTGCCTGGGCTGACGCTCGCGCCGCAGGAGGTGCACACGGGCACGGCCAAGTTCGATCTAACCCTGGAGCTGCTGGAGGTGGACGGTGGCTTCGCCGCGCGCCTGGAGCACGCCTTCGACCTCTTCGATCCCGCGACTGTCGTCCGGCTCCTGGAGCGCTACGCCGTGCTCCTGGACGGGGCCGCGGACGACCCGGACCGGCGTGTCTCCGAGCTGCCGCTGTTGCCCGCGGCCGAGCGCCATCAGTTGCTCGTCGAGGCCGGCGGCGCGTGCACCTTCCCGGTCGCCGAGAGCCTGCACCGGCGTTTCGAGGAGCGGGCACGGGCGGCGCCGGACTCTGTGGCGGTCACGGCCGTGGACCGCTCCCTGACCTATGGCGCGCTGGACCTCCAGGCGGGCCGCGTGGCCCGCGCCCTGGCCGCCCTCGGGGCGTGCCCGGAGTCCCGGGTGGCCCTCCTCCTGCCGCGGTCCCCGGAGCTGGTGGCGGCGGTGCTGGGGGTCCTCAAGACCGGGGCGGCCTACGTGCCGATCGAGCCCGGAGCGCCGGAAGAGCGCCTGGCCTTTCTGCTGGCCGATTCGGGGGCCGCGGTGCTCGTTACCACCGCCGAGCTGTCGCCTGCCTCCTGCCTGGTGCCCATTGTGACCGTGGAGTCCGTGGGGCTCTTGGAGCCCCTGGTGTCTGTGGAGCTTCCTCCCGAGTCCGCTGCCTACGTCATCTACACCTCGGGCTCCACGGGCCGGCCCAAGGGGGTGGTCGTCAGCCACGCCAACGCTGTGCGCCTGTTTGACGCCACCCGCGAGCGCTTCGGCTTCGGCGCCGGGGACGTCTGGACCCTGTTCCACTCCTACGCCTTCGACTTCTCGGTGTGGGAGATCTGGGGGGCTCTCTTGCACGGTGGCCGGCTCGCGGTGGTGCCCTGGGAGGTGAGCCGCTCCCCCGAGGTATTCCTCGACCTGCTGGCGGCGGAGGGCGTCACTGTCCTCAGTCAGACGCCGTCCGCCTTCCGGCAGCTCGTTGCCGCGGACACGGCGGACGGGCCCACGCCTCGCCCCCTCGCCCTGCGCTGGGTGGTCTTCGGAGGCGAGGCCCTGGACTTCGCCGGCCTGCGCTCTTGGGTGGAGCGCCGGGGCGACCGCCGGCCGCGGCTGATGAACATGTACGGCATCACCGAGACCACGGTGCACGTGACTTGGCGGGAGGTCCGTCGGGAGGATTTGGAGGGGCCGGGCTTCGTGGGCGGGGCGATCCCGGACCTCCGACTCCACCTGCTCGACGCGCGGCTGTCGTTGGTCCCCCTCGGCGTGCTCGGCGAAATCTACGTGGGCGGCGCCGGCGTGGCCCGCGGATACCTGGAACGGCCGGACCTGACGGCAGAGCGTTTCGTTCCCGATCCATTCGCGGACGATCAGGGCGCGCGGCTTTACCGCAGCGGCGACCTCGCCCGCTGCCGGGCGAACGGCGAGATCGAGTACCTGGGGCGGATCGACCATCAAGTCAAGATCCGCGGCGTGCGCATCGAGCTGGGCGAGGTTGAGGCGGCCCTTGCGGGCTGTCCCGGCGTGCAGGAATCCGCGGTCCTGTCCCGCGAGGACGCGTTGGGCGAGCGCCGGCTGGTGGCCTACGTTGTGCCCGGTCGCCGGGCTCCCACCGTCGCCGATCTCCGGCGCGACCTTGGCGCACGGCTGCCCGAGGCTCTGCTGCCGTCCGTCTTCGTCCTGCTCGACGCCTTCCCGCTGACCGCCAACGGCAAGCTCGACCGGCGAGCCCTGCCGGCGCCGGGCGCGGAGAGGCCGGACCTCGGCCAAGCGTATGTGGCTGCGGCCACGCCCGCGGAGGAGGGACTGGCGGCGGTCTGGGCCGAGGCGCTGGGCCTGGACCGGGTCGGCGTCGAGGACAACTTTTTCGTCCTCGGCGGCGACTCGATCCGCGCGATCCGCCTGCGCCACCTGGCGGCGGAGAAGGGGTTGCGCTTTCCCTTGCACGAGGTCTTTCGCAGCCAGACCGTGCGAGCGCTGGCCTCCGCCCTGGAGACGGGCGGGGAGGAGCCGGGGCCTGCCTCCGGGCTGTTCAGCCTCGTGACCGCCGAGGACAGGGAGCGGCTCCCGAGCGGGATCGAGGACGCCTACCCGGTGGCCCGCCTGCAGGCGGGGCTGCTCTTCCATGGCGAGGCCCGGGGACGGGGCTCCACGGTCTACCTGGACGTGTTCAGATTTCACTTGCGCGCGGCTTTCGACGGCGAGGCCCTGGCCGGGGCGGTGGGCGACCTCGTCCGGCGCCACGAGGCGTTGCGCACCTCCTTCGACCTGGGTCGTTTCCGCGAGCCTCTCCAACTCGTGCACCGGGAGGTTCCGCTCCCCTTGGACATCGAGGACATCCGGGATGAGGCCGTGGAAGCGCGGGTCGAGGCCTGGATCGAGGCCCGGAAGGCGGAGGGGTTCAACCTCAGCCGGCCGCCGCTCCTGCGGTTTGCGGCCCACCGGGCCGGTGGCGGCACCTTCCACATGACGCTGGTCCTGCATCACGCCATCCTGGACGGCTGGAGCGTGGCCACCCTGCTGAGCGACCTCTTCCGGCTCTACCAGGCCCGCCTGGGGGAGCCGTCCGCGCCGCTCGCGCCCCTGCAGGTCCGCTTCCGCGACTTCGTGGCCCGGGAGCGCGCGGAGCTGGAGTCCGGGGCGGCTCTGGATTTCTGGCGCGAGCGGCTGGAGGGTACCGAGCCCACCCGCCTGCCTCGCCCTGCCCGGCCTCCGGCGGCCGTGCGGCGCCTGGGCTCGCGGCCGGTGCCCGTGCCGGCCGCGGTCCTGAACGGCCTGCGCGCCACGGCGGCGCTCGCCGGCGTCCACCTCAAGCACTCCCTCTTCGCCGCCTACGCCCGGGCGCTGGGCACCATGACCGGGCGACCCGAGGCGCAGACCGGTGTCGCCTTCAACGGCCGGCCGGAGGAGGAGGGGGGTGAGCGGATCGTGGGCCTCTTCCTCAACACCCTGCCCCTGCGCCTGGACCTTCGGGGAGGCACCTGGCTCGACCTCGTCCGCCGCGCCTTCGAGACCGAGCGCGAGGTGCTCCCTCACCGACGCTATCCGCTGGCCGACCTCCAGCGCGAGATGGGCGGGAAACCTCTCTTTGAGACCGCCTTCAACTTCGTCCACTTCCATGTCTACCGCGCGCTCGAAGGGCTGCCTGGCCTGGAGGTGCTGGGCTCCCGCGCCTTCGCCGAGAGCGAGTTCGCGCTGCTCGCGGAGCACAGCCTCTCGCCCGACGGTTCGCGGCTGTCGGTGACGCTCGACTACGACGCCAGGGAGCTGGAGGCGGTGCAGATCGACCGCCTGGCCGGCCACCTCGCCGCGGCGCTCGCGGCCCTTTCCAGTCGTCCGGAGACGGACCAGGAAGCGTTCTCCCTGCTCTCGGAGGCCGAGCGCCACCAGCTCACGGCGGAGTGGAACGACACCGCGGCGCCGTACCCGGCTCGAGCGGGGATTGACGGCGTCTTCCGCGAGCAGGCGCGGCGCCGACCCGATGCCGTGGCGGTGGAGCAGGGGGGCGCCCGCCTCACCTACGGCGAGCTGGACCGCCTCGCGGGCGGGTTGGCCCGCCGGCTGCTCCGTCGCGGCGTAGGGCCGGAGACGCTGGTGGGTCTGTGCCTGGAGCGCTCGCCGGAGATGGTGGTGGCCCTCCTCTCCATCGTGCGGGCGGGAGGCGCCTACGTGCCCCTCGATCCCTCGTACCCGCGCGAGCGGCTGGCCTTTCTGCTTGAAGACACCGGGGTGGGCCTCGTGCTCACCACGCGGGACCAGGAGCCGCGGCTGCCGTGGCACGGCGGCGCGCGGATCCTCCTCGACGACCTCGAAGGGGACGAGCCGGAAGGGGAGGAGCTCTCTCTCCGCGAACTCCCCGATGCCGGCGGCGACAGCCTCGCCTACGTGACCTACACCTCCGGCTCGACCGGGGTCCCCAAGGGCGTGGCCGTCTGCCACCGCGCGGTGCTGCGGCTGGTCTTGAGCGGCGGTTATGCGGGACTGGGTCCGGAGGAGACCCTGCTTCTGTTCTCCCCCCTGGCCTTCGACGCCTCGACCTTCGAGGTCTGGGGATGCCTGCTGCGCGGCGGGCGGTTGGTGATCGCCCCTCCAGGCCTGCCGTCGCTAGCCGAGCTGGCGCGGCTTATCGAGTCGGCCGGCGTCACCACGATCTTCCTCACCACGAGCCTGTTCCACCAGCTTGCCGAGAGCCACCTGGGCGAGCTGCGCGGCTTGCGCCAGCTCCTTACCGGCGGCGACGTGATCTCCCCGGCGCACCTGCGCATGGCGGCCGAGGGGCTGCCCGGCTGCCGGGTGAGCGCGGTATACGGACCAACGGAGTCCACCACCTTCGCCACCGCGTTCCCGACCTGTCCGGAGGAGTTGGGCGGGAGCGTGCCCCTGGGTCGGCCGATCGGCAACACCGAGGCCCTGGTGCTCGACGCTGGCCTCCTCCCAGTCCCTCCCGGCGCGCCGGGCGAGCTGTGGATCGGCGGCGACGGCCTCGCGCGGGGCTACTGGAACCGGCCGGGCCTCACGGCCGAGCGCTTCCGCCCGCACCCGCACGCCTCCCGCCCGGGGGAGCGACTCTACCGCACCGGCGACGTGTCGCGGCGGCGGGAGGACGGCGTCCTGGAATTCCTGGGGCGGGTCGACGACCAGGTGAAGATCCGCGGTCACCGGGTGGAGCCGGGCGAGGTGGAGGCCGTGCTCGCGAGCCATCCCGACCTCTCCGCGGCAGCTGTGCTGGTGCGGCGGGATGCCGGCGGTGCCTCTCTGGCCGCCTTCGCGGTGCCCGCGCCGGGTGCGGACACCGGACCGGCGGCGCTGCGCGGCTGGCTGGAGGAGCGGCTGCCCGCCTACCTGGTTCCGGCGTCCATCGCGGTCCTGCCGGAGCTCCCCCTGGCACCGAGCGGCAAGGTGGACCGCCGCGCCCTGCTGGCCGACCCCCCCGCGGAGGCGGCGCCGGAGGCCGACCCGGAGGACCGTCCCGCCGGCCCGGTGCAGGAGATCCTGGCCGGGCTCTGGGCCGAGGTGCTGGGCCGCGCCCGGGTGGGCGCCCGCGAGAGCTTCTTCGAGCTCGGCGGCCACTCCCTGGCCGCCACCCGGCTGGTCTCGCGAGTGCGCGACGCCTTTGGCGTAGAGCTACCGCTGCTGGCGCTCTTCGAGGAGCCCACCGTGGAAGGCTTGGCGGAGCGGGTGGCGGAGGCCCTGCGCAGCGCCGCCGGTCCGTCCGTGCCCCCCCTCGTACCCGCCGACTGGCCGGGCGACGTCCCGCTCTCCTTTGCCCAGCAGCGCCTCTGGTTCCTGGACCGCTGGCGGCCGGGTGACCCAACCTACAATGTCCCCGGCTTCGTGCGCCTGCGTGGCCCGCTGTGCGCGCCCGCCCTGTTCGGCGCCCTGGCCGAGGTGGTCCGCCGTCAGGCGTCGCTGCGCACCACGTTCAGCGACGAGTCGGGCGTCCCCTTCCAGCGGGTGTCGGAGGCGCGCGGACTGCCGGTGCCGCTGGCGGACTTGGCGGGCCTGCCGGCGTCCGTGCTCGGAACGGAGGCGGAGCGCCTCTCCCGGGACGAGGCCCGGGCGCCGTTCGACCTCGGCCGCGGCCCGGTCCTGCGCGCGCGCCTGCTACGTGTGGCGGCGGAGGAGCACCGGCTGCTCCTTACCGTCCATCACGCTGTGGCCGACGGCGCGTCCGTGGGCGTCCTCCTCCGCGAACTGGGCGCCCTCTACGAGGCGGCGTTCTCGGGCGTCGCATCGCCCCTGCCAGACCTGCCGGTGCAATACACGGACTTCGCGGTCTGGCAGCGCGCTTGGCTCGGCGGCGAGGCGCTCGAGGAGCAGGTGGCCGGCTGGCGTCGGGCGCTGGAGGGGCTGCCGCCGCTCGACCTCCCCGGCGACCGACCGCGGCCCACGGTACGCAGCGGGCGCGGCGGCACGGTGACCGCCCGAGTCGCGCCGGAGGCGGCACGGGCGCTCGTGGCGCTTGCCCGCAGGGAGGGCAGCACCCTCTTCATGGTCCTGCTGGGCGCGTTCCAGGCTCTGCTGGCGCGCCTCTCCGGCGCCTCCGATCTGGCCGTGGGCGCGCCGGTAGGCGGACGGCGCTGGCGCGAGGTCGAGGGGCTCATCGGTTTCTTCGTCAATACCCTGGTTCTGCGCGCCCGCTTCGCGGACAATCCGTCCGTCGGCCTCCATCTGGCCCGGACGCGTGAGGCGGTGCTTTCCGCCTTCGCCCGCCAGGACGCGCCGTTCGAGCTTCTAGTGGAGCACCTGGAGCCGGAGCGAAACCCAGCCCGGCCGCCGCTGGTTCAGGCCATGGCGGTGCTGCAGGAGCCGCCGCCCCCCCTCTGTCTGCCGGGCCTGGATGCCGAGGTCAGGGCGGTGGGCACGGGCACGGCCAAGCTCGATCTCACCCTCGTCGGGTCGGAGGCGGACGCCGGCGCCCTGGAGCTGTCGCTGGAGCACGACCTCGACCTCTTCGACCGGGTCACCGCCCTGCGCCTGCTCGGCGCCTGCGCGCGCCTGCTGGAAGGGATGGCCGACAGGGCTGCGCTCGACGGGCCGGTGCTCGACCTGCCTCTCCTGGGCGAGAGCGAGCAAGCTCAGATCGTGGTGGAGTGGAACGATAGCGGGGCCTCCGGGCTGGCCGGCGGGGTCGTGGAACGCTTCGAGGATCACGCCCGCTGCGCGCCCGGCGCCCTGGCCGTATCCGGTGGCGGCCGGAGCCTGTCCTACGGTGAGCTGGATGCCCTTTCCGGCCGGCTGGCGGCGCGGCTCGCCCGCCTCGGCGCAGGTCCGGAGGCAGTGGTCGTGCTCCGCCTGGAGAGGACGCCCGGCCTGGTCGCCGCGATGCTCGGCGTGTTGAAGGCCGGTGGCGCGTTCCTGCCGCTCGATCCGTCCTCCCCGCCCGAGCGCCTGGAGAGCATGATCGCCGCCTCCGGGGCCGATGTCGCGATCACGGAGGAGTGGCTGGCGGCGGAGGAGGAGGGAGCCCTGTCGCGGGCTCCCGTCTCCGGAGGCCAACTCGCCTACGTGATCTTCACCTCGGGCTCAACCGGCCGGCCCAAGGGTGTGGCGCTGACCCGCGCCGGGCTGGACAACCTGGTCCGTTGGCACCTCGATGCCTTCGGAGTGACGGCGCAGGACCGGGCCTCGGTGGTGGCGGGGCTGGGTTTCGACGCCGCGATCTGGGAGGTCTGGCCCTACCTGGCCGCGGGGGCGAGCCTCCACCTGCCTCCCGAGGAGGTCCGGCTCGCACCGGAGCGGCTGGCCGCTTGGCTGGCCGCCGAGAGGATCACCGTCGCCTTCCTCCCCACCCCGATGGCGGAGCGGCTGGCGGAGGTGCCGTGGCCCGCGAGCTCCCGTCCGCGGCTGCTCCTGACCGGTGGCGACCGCTTGCGCCTGCCCACGGTGGGGATGTCCCTGCCGGCGCCGCTGGTGAACAACTACGGCCCCACAGAGGGCAGCGTGGTGGCCACTTCGGGCTGGGTGGGTCCCGGAGAGGTGACGCCCCCGATCGGCCGGCCGGTCACGGGCGTCCGCGTGCACCTGTTGGACGCCGAGCTGCGGCCGGTCCCCCTGGGCGCGCCGGGAGAGCTCTGCCTGGCGGGCGCCGGACTGGCACGTGGCTACCTGGGTCAGCCGGCACCCACGGCTGCGGCATTCGTGCCCGACCCGTTTCCCGCGACGCCGGGCGACCGCCTCTACCGCACGGGCGACCGGGCGCGCTGGCGCCCCGACGGAATGTTGGAGTTCCTGGGGCGGATCGACGCGCAGGTGAAGATCCGAGGCTTCCGCGTGGAGCCCGGCGAGGCCGAGGCCGCGCTGCGCCGCCAGCCCGGGGTGCGGGACGCCGCTGTGGTGGCGCGGGCGGACGGTCCATCCGGAGACGCCCGGTTGGTGGCCTGGGTAGTGGGGGAGGGCTGGACATCCGAGGGGCTGCGCCGCGCCCTCCGTGAGGTCCTGCCGGACTTTCTGGTGCCCTCGACCTTCGTCGCCCTGGATGTCCTGCCGCTCACCCCAAACGGCAAGGTCGACCGCCGCGCGCTGGCCCTGTTGGTGCCGGAGCCCGTGGCCGGCGGCGGCGAGGACCTGCGCACCGCCACCGAAGAGCGTCTCGCCACCCTTTGGAGCGAGCTCCTGGGGGTCGCCCTTCCTGCGCGGGACTCCGACTTCTTCGCCTTGGGCGGGCATTCGCTCCTGGCCGCGCGACTCGCGGCCCGGCTGGGCCAGGTCTTCGGCTTGGAGCCGCCGCTGCGGGCGCTATTCGAGGCCTCCTCGCTGGCCGCGATGGCGGCGCTCGTCGAGGAGACCTGCCTAGCCACCGGGGGAGGAGCCAGTATACTGCCGCTGCGCCGGACCGGCCTGGAGAGGCCGCCCCTCTCCTTCGCGCAGCAGCGCCTCTGGTTCCTCGACCAGCTCCGGCCCGGCAGCGCCGCCTACACCATGCCGGTAGCTCTGCGCGCCTCGGGCCGGCTCGATCCCGCGCTGCTCGCCGCCGTCCTGGGCGAGGTGGTGCGCCGCCACGAGACCCTGCGCACCACCTTCGAGATCGAGGCCGGGGTGCCGTTCCAGCGCGTGGCTCCCTGGCCGGCGGGCCGGCCCGCTCCGCTGCCCGAGGTTGACCTCCGAGCCCTGCCGTCCCCCCGTACTGCGGCCGAGGCCGCCCGGCTCGTCGAGGCCGACGCTCGCCGCCCCTTTCACCTTCGGAGCGGCCCGCTGGTGCGCTTCGGCCTGGTGCGACTCGCGGCCGAAGAGCACATTCTCCTCGCGAGCTTCCACCATACCGTCTCGGACGGGTGGTCTTTCGCCGTCTTCGCCCGCGACCTGGCCGCGGTGCACGAGGCATTCGCGGCGGGCCGGCCCTCTCCGCTCCCTGGACTCCCGGTGCGGTATGCGGACTTCGCGGTCTGGCAGCGGCTCTGCTTGGAGGAGGGGGGACTCGAGGCTGACCGGAACTGGTGGATGGAGCGCCTGGGAGGGGAGCTACCGGCGCTCGATCTGCCGGGCAGCCCGGCCCGCCCCGGGGAGGAGTCCAGGGCCACGGCCTGGCTCGACGCCGCCCTCGCCTCCGGCCTGAGCCGCCTGGCGCGGGACGGCGGCGCCACCCTCTTCATGGGGCTGCTCGCCCTGGCGCAGCTCCTCCTGGCCCGCCTCTCCGGCGAAGAGGACGTGATCGTGGGCGCGCCCGCGGCCGGCCGGCCGCGGCCCGAACTGGAGGGGCTCGTGGGCCTCTTCCTCAACACTCTGGCACTACGGACCGACCTCTCGGGCGATCCCTCGTTCCGTGCACTCCTGAAGCGGGCGCGCGACTCGGCTCTAGGCGCCTTCGCACACCAGCTCCTGCCCTTCGAGCGTCTGGTCGAGGAGCTGCAACCGGATCGCGACCCCGCCCGCAACCCGGTTTTCGACGTAATGGTCAACCTGCTCAACATGCCGCGGCAGGAGCTGCGCCTGGCCGGTCTGAATCTGACTTGGCAGGCGCCGGTGGAGCCCGAGGCCAAGGTTGGCCTCACGCTCTTTGCGGCCGAGGAGGACGGTGGCCTGCGCCTGGACCTCCTGGCCGACCGCCGCCGCTTCTCGGCCGCGGACGCTAGTCGCATGCTGGAGCAGCTCGAGGTTCTCCTGCGCGGCGCGCTCGCCGCTCCCGAGGCGCCGGTGGGCGATCACCGGATGCTCACCCGGGCCTGCCGCGCCGTGCTGCCCGATCCGTCCGTGCTCCTGCCGGAGCCGCGGTACGAGCCAGTGACCGCCCTCTTCGCGGCCTGGGCCGGCCGTGCGCCGGCGTCCATGGCTGTCGTCCAGGGGAAAATCTCGCTCACCTATCGCGAGTTGCTGGCGTCGTCGTCGCGGCTGGCCGCAGGGCTGGCGGCCTGGGGTGTAGAGACCGGCACCGTGGTCGCGGTGCGCGGCGAGCGCGGCCCCGGCCTGATTGCGACCGTCACGGCGGTCCTGGCGAGCGGCGGCGTTCTGCTCCTGCTCGACCCTGAGCTGCCCGCGCACCGCCACCTGCAGATGGTGGAGCTGGCGGGAGCGGCGCGCCTGCTCTGGCTTGGCGAAGGCGATCCCGGCATGCTGGGCCTGCCCGCTGTCCTCGTCGATCCGGCCACGGGAGCCTCGCCATGGACCGCGGACGCACCGCTGCCCGACGCGGACCCGGACGGCGCCGCCTATGTCTTCTTCACCTCCGGCAGCACCGGCGTGCCCAAGGGTGTCGTGGGCGTCCACAAGGGTCTCTCCCATTTCGTGGCCTGGGAGCGGGAGCGCTTCGGCGTCGCGCCGGCCGACCGCTGCGCCCAGCTCGCGGCACCGGCCGTCGACGTGATCCTACGTGAGAGCTTCCTGGCGCTCACCTCCGGTGCCGTCCTCGTCCTGCCCGATGCCGGAGCTGGGCTGGAGGAGCTGCCGGCCTGGTGCGAGCGCGAGCGGATCACGATCGTCCACACGGTGCCCACCCTGGCCCGCTCGTGGCTGGCCGCGCCGCCCGAGGTCGCGTTGCCGTCCCTGCGCTGGCTCCTGCTGGTCGGGGAGCCGCTGCCGGCGGCCCTGATCGCAGCTTGGCGGCGGCGTTTCCCGGGGTCGGGCGTGGTCAACCTCTACGGCTCTACGGAGAGCAACCTCGCCAAGTCGTTCTTCGTGGTTCCCGACCCGCCGCCGCCCGGCACCCAGCCCGCGGGCCGGCCGCTTCCAGAGTCGCAGCTCCTGGTCGTCGGGGACGGCCGCCGGGGGTGTGCCGTGGGCGAGGTGGGGGAGATCGTGATCCGCACGCCGTTCCTGAGCCTGGGCTATCTCGGCCGGCCGGAGGAGACCGCGGCCCGCTTCGCGCCCAACCCATTCCCGCTGGCGGCGGGCGAGCGGATCCTCCTCACCGGCGACCGCGGACGCTTCCGTCCAGATGGCGCCGTCGAGGTACTCGGCCGCCTGGACCACCAGATGAAGGTGCGCGGCGTGCGGGTCGAGCCCGAAGAGGTGGCGGCCGTGCTCGCGGAGCACCCTGGCGTTGCAGCCTGTGCTGCCCTGGCTGTCGCCAGCGGAGACGGCTACCGGCTGGTGGCCTGCGTCGTTCCGCGGGAGCCGGCGCCAGCCTCGGCCGAGCTGCTCGGTCACGCCGCCCGCCGACTGCCCGCGGCGCTGGTACCGTCCGAGGTCGTGCTCGTGGACCGGATCCCCCTCACCGCCACGGGTAAGCTCGACCGCCGCGCCCTGGCCCGCCGGGCGGCTGAAGCCGCGGTGCCTTCCGAGACGGCGGCACCGCGCACGCCGGTCGAGGA
>Ga0190265_10000433_pt1 | contig 30083 bp, 26 predicted proteins | sample Popmic124T_FD_133135 | JGI IMG/M metagenome (GOLD analysis project Ga0190265, IMG submission 133135) | Populus adjacent soil microbial communities from riparian zone of Indian Creek, Utah, USA - 124 T | ecosystem: Environmental > Terrestrial > Soil > Riparian zone | place: USA: Utah | collected...
CCGTTCCGGCGCGTGTCGGCGGCCGCCACAGCGATCGAGGTCGAGGGGCTGCGCAAGTCGTTCCGCATCCCGACTCACCGCGTGGACTCGCTCAAAGAGCGGATCGTGCGGCCGTTCTCCGCCCGCGACTACCGTGAGCTCCACGCCCTCGACGGCGTCTCCTTCGATATCGGCAAGGGCGAGTTCTTTGGGATAGTCGGACGCAACGGCTCCGGCAAGAGCACCCTGTTGAAGCTGCTGGCGAGCATCTACAGGGCCGACGAGGGGACGATCCGGATGGCCGGGCGCCTTGCCCCCTTCATCGAGCTCGGCGTCGGCTTCAACCTCGAGCTGACCGCCCGTGAGAACGTCGTCCTCAACGGCGTGATGATGGGACTCACCCCGCAGGAGACCCGCGACCGCCTCGATGCCGTCCTGGAGTTTGCCGAGCTGGACGAATTCGTCGACCTGAAGTTGAAGAACTACTCGTCGGGGATGCTGGTCCGGCTCGCCTTCTCGCTGATGATGGAGGTCGATGCCGACATCCTGCTGATCGACGAGGTGCTTGCGGTCGGCGACGCCGCCTTCCAGCAGAAGTGCGGCGACGCCTTTCGCGAGATGAAAGCGGTGGGCAAGACCGTCGTCCTGGTCACTCACGACATGACGACCGTCGAGGAATTCTGCCATCGCGCAATGCTGATCGACGGTGGGCGCGTTCAGCACGTGGGGGAGCCCGCCGCGGTGGGCCGCCGCTACCTGCGCCTGAACTTCGAGAGGGGCAGCGAGACCGGCGTGCCGTCCGCCGACCAGGCGAGCGACGAGGTACGGCTGCTCGACGCCTGGATCGAGGACGCCGACGGGGCCCGCCTGACCAACGTCGAACACGGCAAGCCGATCCGACTGCGAGTCACCCTCGAGGCCATAAGTGACAGCCCGGGCATAGGCATGGGCTTCATCCTCGCCAACGCCGACGGTGTCGGGGTCTTCCAGTTCGGCGTCGGTGTGGGTAGGGACGACGGTTCGAGTGAGCTCTTCACGGGAGACCGGGTCCAGGTGAGCGCCGACATCCAGAACCCGCTCGCACCCGGCCGCTACTTCGTTCACTCGGGCGTGAACCGGGTCGGCGGCGGCGGCGTCGCCCTCTACGTCCACAACTCGGTCGACTTCGTCGTCTACGGGGGCAAGTCACAGTCCCGCGGGATCGTCTCCCTTCCCTATTCCGGCACTGCGGTCGTCGAGGACGGAGAACGTCGATGAGCGCCTCCGTGACCGAGGCGCCGCTGCGCGAGGTTCGCGGGCCCTCGGCCCTCGGCGGTGGCTGGCGGCGCTTCTTCGACCTTCTCTGGCTGATCTCGGTGACCGAGTTCAAGCGCGTCTACTTCGGCACCGTGCTCGGCTACATCTGGTCACTGGTGCGGCCACTGATGCTGTTCGCGGTGCTGCTCTTCGTCTTCACCAAGGTGTTCAAACTCGGCAGCGACATCGCCGAGTTCTATCCGGTGCTGCTGCTGCTGGGCATCGTCCTCTTCACCTTCTTCTCGGAAGCGACGCTGAACTCCGTCACCTCGGTCGTGACCCAGGAGGGCGTGGTCCGCAAGACCCAGTTCCCCCGCCTCGTGATTCCGCTCGCCACCACCCTGACCGGCGCCTTCAACCTCTGCCTGAACCTGATCGTCGTCCTCGCCTTCATCCTCGCCTTCGGCGTCGACCCGACCTGGACCTGGTTGCTCTTCCCAGTCGCGCTGGCGCTGCTCCTCGTCTTCACCGCGGCGCTGAGCATGGCGCTCTCGGTGCTCTACGTGCGCTTCCGCGACGTCGCGATCATCTGGACCGTCGTCGCCCAGGTCCTCTTCTACGCGACGCCGATCCTCTATCCGATCGAAGCACTGGAAAACGAGACCTACGAGCACCTGCTGATGGTGAATCCGCTGGCGCCGATCTTCCAGCAGGTGCGCGTCTGGGTGCTCGAACCGGACGCACCCACCGCAGCCGAGGCGGCCGGCGGCGCGGCGGGGCTGCTGCCGGCCGCTGTCATCTTCATCGCCGTCTGCGTCTTCGCCGTCTGGATCTTCAACCGCGATGCGCCGCGAATCGCCGAGGAACTGTAGTTGCGACTCAGCCGCGAGCGGACCGCGATGGTGGGTGTGGCCTGGGCGCTGGCCGGAAGCGTCGAGCCGCGGCTTGTCTGCTTCACCGTCCTCGGCCCGCTGTTGGGCGGAGCTGGGGGCGGAGCTCAGCGGCAGATGCGAGATCGTTGACTCGCCTCGACATGCAGAAACCACGGCTGCGTGGCTTTGTCGCGGGGAATCCGCAGCAACGTCACCGAGTCGCCGGGGGCACCTTCGGTGGGAACCGGGTATTCGCCGCTAGCAAAGCGGCGCAGCGAGAACTCCGCGGGCGGGCCCGGCGCCAGCTCGATCCGGGTCTGACCGGGCGCGAGACGCACCTCCGAGGTCGACGAAGGTTTGCCGGCCGGCAGAGCGACGCAGTTCTCGCCGGAGTCGTTCGGATCGTAGGCGCCGAGGTGCGTCACCGTCGAGAGCGGCAACGCCTGGGAGAGGACGATGTCGGCCTGCCGCCTGCCGTAGTCGGGGGCGCCACCGAGCTCGGCAGGCGTGTAGGCGGGCGACCCGTACTCGTCCACGGCCTCCAGGTACTTGCCGGCCTGGACGTTCACCAGGGTGGGCGTGCCGGCCACTTCGGCGCCCAGCGAGAACTCCGGATCGATCGTGCGCTTGGCGATTTCGATCGCCGCCAAGTCCGCCTGCGTGTACACCGACTGCACCATCAACGCGTCTCGCCCGTCCCTAAGGAAGATCAGGTTGACCGACAGCGCAATGCCGGTCACAACCGCACCTACGGCGAGCGCCTGCCTGCCGAAGCGAACGTCCCGGAGGAGATGGGCGAGGAGCAGGAGGATGAGCACCCCGCCGATGTACTGGTAGCGGCTCGAAACCGGGGCGCGGCCGGCCGACTGGTTGAAGGCGGTCAGGAACCAGTTGGCACCGGCGGCGGCGGCGATCGGCCAGAAGCTGGGAGGAAAGCCGGGCCTTTGAATCTGTCGGTACGCGAATACCGCGATAAGCGCGACGAGCAGGGGGCGCGCCCAGACAGGATCGGCTGGTCCGGCGAGCGGGCTTTCCCCGAATCCGAAGAGCGAGGCGACCGCGACAGCGGCGGAGTCGGCGACGAAACGGGGTGAGAGGAGCACATTGCGGAGGGACAGGTGCGATTCCGCTTCCGACCCCCAGCCGAGATACCAGAGCGCGAAGAGCGCCACCGGAACTGCCACCACAACGGCGCGGCTGAGGCCCCGCCTGCGCCGCTTCTGCAGAACATCGATGGCCGCGGCCGCCGCGAAAGGGAGGCCGAGAGTGGAGAAGCCGAAGGAGAGGCAAAGGAACGCGCAAGCCGCTACGTCGCCCCTGCGATCGTCGCGATCGAGCGCCAGCAGCATCGCGATGCCGAAGAGAACGGAGCCGGCGAGGCTGAGCTCGAACGGCCACAGCAGAACCTCCCACGCGGGACCGAGGAAGAGGACCAGGACGGCGGCGAACAGGGCGAGCCATGGCCCCGCGAGGCGCCTCACGTAGACGAAGAGCAGCAGGGCGGTGACGGCGAGGACGATTGCCAGCAGCACGTATTCGGGAGTCGCCGACGTCATCCCGAATATCCGCAGCAGGAGCTGCTCAGCCGCAACCGGGATGGCGATGATGTGCTCGTTGTGCGGCTCCAGCAGCGCGTCGACGGTGAGCTCCCGCCGGTCCATCAGGATCGCCCAGGTGTCCTGGAGGAAGGTCAGGTCCCGAGTGAGATACAGCTTCAGCGCCACCGAGCCCGCCAGCGCGGCGCCGAGCAGCACCACGGGCGCGTTGCGGTTCACCCAGTCCACGGCGGAGCGCAGTGTATTGGTGGGTGGGGCGGGTTCGGTGACCAGCCCACGGAGAAGACAGGCGGGGGCTACGGGCTAGACTGCGCCGGGATGTCCGAGCAGGCAACGTCGAAAGGCATTCCCTCCGCAGCGGAGAGCGAGCCCGAGCTCCGCGCGGAGCTCGCTCGCCAGAAAGAGGAGATCCTCAGGCTGCGCGATCTGCTGGTCAGCAAGGACGCGGAACTCGGCGCCGCGAAGGGTCGGCTCGCCGAGCTGGACGACCGTTCGCGAAGGGTCGCCGGTGCCGCTGGCCGGATCGAATCCCGCATTCCGGGCCTCGGCAAGCTGGTCGGGACCGCCCTGCGCATGCTGCAAAGCCAGCGACGCTAGCCCCGCCGTGGCCACTCCACGCTTCTCGATCCTCACGCCTGTCCACGAGACGCCAGCCGGGGTCCTGCGCAGGACCCTCCGCTCCGTGCGGCGCCAGAGCTTCGGCGATTGGGAGCTGTGCCTCGTCGACGACGGATCGACGCAGCCCCACGTGCGCCAGATCCTCGGCCAGGCGCAGGCTAGGGACGCCCGGATCCGGGTCAAGCACAGAGAGGCGAACGCCGGCATCGTCGCCGCCTCCAATGACGCGCTGGAGATGGCGCGCGGCGAGTTCGTCGCCCTGCTCGACCACGACGACGAGCTCCACCCCGACGCGCTCGCGCACGTCGCCGAGGCGATCGACCGCACCCCGGATGCGGACTACGTCTACACCGACGAGGACAAGATCGACCTCCGCGGGCGCCACTCGATGCCCTTCTTCAAGCCCGACTGGTCGCCGGAGCGGATGCGGACGCAGATGTACACCTGCCACCTCAGCGTGCTGCGCCGCTCCCTGGTCGATGAGGTGGGTGGCTTCGACGCCGAGTTCCAGGGTTCGCAGGACTGGGATCTGGTGCTGAAGGTGACGGAGCGCGCCCGGGCGATCGTCCACGTGCCCCGGGTGCTCTACCACTGGCGCATACTCGAGACCTCGGCTGCTGCTGCCGCCGCCGCTAAACCATGGGCCTTCGAGGCCGGGCGGCGGGCAGTCCAGGCCCACTGCGAGCGCATCGGCTTGCGCGCAAGGGTGGAGCAGGACGCCGCCGATCCCGGCGTGCTGCACCTGCGGCCCGAGCTCGACCGGCAGCCCCCGGTCAGCATCGTCATTCCCACCGGTGGGCAGGTGCGGGACGTCCGCTTCGAGCCGGTCGTCCTCATCGTCAACTGCGTCCGCAGCATCGTCGAGCGCTCGACCTACGAGAACTACGAGATCGTCTGCGTGGTCGACGACTCGATCGAACCCGCCGTCGTCGACGAGCTGCGCGCCATCGCCGGCGACCGGCTCCGCCTGGTGCGGTTCGAGGGCCCGTTCGACTTCTCGGCGAAGGTCAACCAGGGCGCCATCCACAGCGAGGGAGAGCACCTGCTGCTGCTCAACGACGACATCGAGGTGGCCACTCCGGAATGGCTCGAGCGCATGGTCATGTACTCCGAGCGCGACGGGGTCGGCGCCGTGGGCGGCAGGCTGGTCTGGGGGGACACCCGGCTGCAGCACGTCGGCGTCAGCTTCGAACACGGCCTCCCCGGTCACCTCTATCGCGGCTTCGCGGGCGACTTCACCGGCTACATGAATGCGGTCCTGATCGCCCGCAACTGCCTCGCCGTGACCGGCGCCTGCCTGATGACCCGCCGCGACGTCTTCGACGAGCTGGGGGGCCTGACGACCGAGTTCCCGGTCAACTTCAACGACGTCGACTACTGCCTGAAGGTGCATTCCAGCGGCCGCCGCATCGTCTACGACCCGGACCTGGTCCTCTTCCACTTCGAGTCCTCGAGCCGTTCCGCAAAGGTCGAGGAATGGGAGTTCGAACGGCTCGTCGACCGCTGGCGGCGCTTCGCCGCGGTCGATCCGTTCGGCAACCCGAACCTGCACCACGGCGTGCCCCGTTTGACGGCGCACTTCGCCTGGGCGCGCCGCCGGCTGCCGCGGCCGCGGCGACGCCATCAACCGCCCTGAGTCAGGCCGGCTTGCGAGACCGTGCGCGGCTCTTCGGCGCCGTCGCCCCGCAGCGCGACGGCGCCGAAGACGGCGAGGCCGATGGCGGCAAGGGCGGCGGCGAGGGGTGAATAATCGCTGCCGACCGGCGGATCGAGCGACGGCACGTAGAGGGCCAAGCTGAGCAGCGCCGCGATGCCCACGAAGTAGAGGGCGAAGCGCGGGAACGCGGCGCGCAATCCGACCACGGCACCGCAGATGCCGAGCAACGGCAGCAGGTAGGAGCAGACGTGGAGCACGGTCCTGTCGTTTACACCGCCGAAGAGCAGCAGCCCCCAGGCGACCGCGCCAATCGCGAAGGCGGAGAAGCAGGTCAGGGCTAGCCTCCATTCGGCGCCGTCGCGCCACCCGCGCAGCCGTGCTGCCAGCATCACCGCGGGCGCGAACAGGAGCAGCCCCATCGAAGGCAGCAGATAGAAGAAAAAGAGGCCCCGAACGGCGCGAACGGCTTCCCCTGGACTGGTGCTGGCAAACACGATGTCGAACGTATCCCGTATCGGGGTGGCGCCGATCATCGTCTCGAAGTTCAGGGCCTTGTTGTCGAGCGTACCGTCGAGCCCGGCTTCCCCATAGGCATCGACGATCGCCTCGGAGGTGCCGCGGGCGTCGATTTCCACCACACTGGCCAGCGTCCACTTGGTGAGGCGATTGCCCGGCGGATCGTCGTACTTCTGGAATGCCGACCAGGAGCCCATCAAGGCGATTCCGGTCGCCAAGCCGACGCCCAGCCAGCGCCAGTCCGGCAATCCGCGATAGGCGGCGATCAGAGCGAGCGGGACGATCCCGAACACACTCGACCCATGTCCGAGCATCGCCAGCGCGCACAGGGCCGCAATCAGGCCCGCCGCCCAGAGGTGGCGGCGAAGGCTCGGCCACAGTGGCGTCATCACCAGCGCCGCCACGGCCAGCAGCATCGCGGCGGGAAGCATCTTCGGCCAGACGAAGAAGCCGTTGACGATGGCCAGGTTGCTGACCAGCACCGCGACCATCGTCAGGGCGCGGGTCACCCGCCCGACCCTCGCCGCGACCAGGAGCGCCCACAGGCCGACGATCCACAGCTGCTGAAGCACTACTCCGAGCACCTGGTAGTTGAGTCCTTTGGCATCCCAGCCGAAGGCGCGCTGGGACAGCGCGTATCCAGCCTGCAGTGGCGGCCGGTCGCTGAAATGCCATTCCCCGGGAAAGACCGGCGGGACCCCGTCATGACCGTGCTCGGAGAACCATTCCGCGTAGAAGATCGGGATTTGATTATCGGTAGGCAGCGTGTGCGAGAAGCGGCTGGCCGCGGTGGCCAGAGGGGAATCGACGCCGCCGTGCACGAACCCGAGAAAGACCAGGAAGGCCGAGCCGAGGCCCCAGAGCACCAACGGCGTCCCCAAGCGCCTGAGCAGCCCACGATCGAGGTGGCCGCCGTAGAGCGACCAGCAGGCCAGCAGGATCGACCCGAAGAGGACGAAGTAGGAGAAGGATTCCCCCACCAGCGGGTCGGCGTAGTAGCTCCAGAAGCCGAGGATCCCGACCGCCCCGCTGGCGGCAAGTCCCACCGCCAGCAGCACCGGAACCCGCTGCTCGCCCCTGCGGGCGACGTACAGGCTCGTCGCGACCAGGGGCAGGCCGGTCAGGGCCAGATGCGCCGCCAAGAGCAGGAGCAGCTCGCTCGACTCCATCGGCTAGGGGGCCTCTGCCGCGCGCATCGGCCGGGAGGTTCGCATATGTTCCCCGCCGTGAACTACGAACGGCTCTACGAATATCGCTTTCGCGACATCGACCAGGACGGAAGAATCGCCGTCTGGAAGGAGATCGGCCCCCACGTTCACCGGTTGATGGGCGGCCCACAGAAGGTCCTCGACCCGGCGGCCGGGCGCGGCGAGTTCATCGGCGCCGTTCCGGCCAGGGAGACCTGGGCGGTAGACGAGGTCGACTACCCGGAGGCCGCGCACAAGCCCGACACGACCGTCATCACCTCTTCGATCATGGACGCGGATCTTCCCAGCGACCACTTCGACGGCGTCTTCATCTCAAACTTCCTCGAGCACCTGCACGACCAGGAGGCGATCGCCTCCTTCCTCGAGCGGATGCACAGCGTGATGGAGAGAGGCGGGCGGATCGCGATCATGGGACCCAACTATCGCTACTGCTCTGACGAGTACTGGGACTGTGCCGATCACTACGTCGCGCTCACCCATGTGGCGATCGGCGAGCACCTCTATGCCGCCGGTTTCGAGCCGGCTCGGGTGATCCCGCGCTACCTGCCCTATTCGTTCCGAGGAATCCTTCCCCCCTCTCCCGCACTGACCCGGCTCTACCTGAAGACGCCGCTCGCCTGGAGGATGCTCGGCAAGCAATTCCTCGTGATCGGCCGCAAGGACGGCTAGGAGGGCGTCGGCCCACCGGTCGGTGAGCGTTGCTCAGCCGCCTCCCGCACCCGATAGTCACCGCGGCTCAGCGTCCTCTCCAGCCAGACGTAGAGGACGATGAAGAGATAGCGGCTGCCCATCTCGTTCATGGCCAGCTTCGGCACGCCGTCGGTGCGGTTCGTCCAGGAGGTCGGAATCACACCGTAGGTGTGCCCCCGGACGATCGCCTTCAGCGGCATCTCGACGGTCAGGTTGAAGTGCTTCGAGAGGAGTGGCTGGATCGTCTCGATCACCTCGCGCCGATACGCCTTGAAGGCGTTGGTCGTGTCGTTGTAGCGGTGACGGAAGAGGATCCGGATGAACCAATTGGCGAGCCGGTTGATGATCAGCTTTAGCCGCGGGTAGTCGTGGACCTTGGCGCCGGGGACGAAGCGCGACCCGAAGGCGCAGTCCCAGCCTTCCTCCAGGAGCCGGTGGTAGCGGACGATGTCCTCCGGATCGTCGGAGGCATCGGCCATCGCGATCACGACGGCGTCCCCTTCGAACAGGTCGAGACCGGCTCTGATCGCCATCCCGAATCCCTTTTCGTAGTGGGAGGGATGAGAGCGCACACGCGGGTTCGTGGCCCCAATCTCTTCGACGACCGCCGCGGTCCCGTCCTCGCTGCCGTCATCGATGACCAGGAGCTCGTAGTCGATCGCCTCCCGCTCGAGGGCGAGGACGACTCCTTCGACGGTCTTGCCAACCGAGTCCTCCTCGTTCTGCGCAGGAATGACGACGGAGAGCTTCATGCGGTGGCAACCGTCCAGCGCTCGGCATTCTGCTCGTACATCTCGCGCAGGATGTCCTCGATCCCGTAGCGCAGCTCCCAATCGGGGTAGTCGGCTTCGAACGGCGCGAGGTCCGAGATCCACCAGCGATGATCGCCGATTCGCGGCTCCTCGCCCATCTCCCAGCTCAGCTCGCGGCCGGAGATCCGCTCACAGATCTCGATCGCCTCCAGCATCGAGCAGTTGCTGAAGCGACCGCCGCCGACGTTGTAGACGGCCGCCGGACGCGGTGCCTCGTGGAACGCCTCGAAGGCGGCGACGAGATCTGCGCTGTGGATGTTGTCGCGGACCTGCTTGCCCTCATAGCCGAAGACGGTGTAAGGGGTGCCGGTGACGGTGCACTTCATCAGGTAGGCGAGGAAGCCGTGCAGCTTGGCCCCCGCGTGCTGGGGGCCGGTCAGGCAGCCGCCGCGGAAGCAGACGGTCGGCATCTCGAAGTAGCGCCCGTACTCCTGCACCAGCAGGTCGGCCGCCGCCTTGGAGACCCCGAAGAGCGAGTGAGTCGAGGCGTCGATCGACATCGAGGTGTCGATGCCGCGGTGATAGCGGTGCGACTCGGGCAGCTCCAGCCGCAGCTCCAGCTCCTCCAGCGGCAGCCGGTTCGGCGTGTCGCCGTAGACCTTGTTGGTCGAGCAGAAGACGAAGGTCGCGTCGGGGCAGTGGGCCCGGGTCGCCTCGAGCAGGTTGAGCGTCCCGTTGGCGTTGACGCCGAAGTCGGTCTGAGGATCGCTCGCCGCCCAGTCATGGGAGGGCTGGGCGGCGGTGTGGACGATCAGCTCGATCTCGCCGGCGTGCTCGCGGAAGATTCGCTCGACCGCGTCCCGGTCGCGGATGTCGGCGTTCTCGCTGCGGAACTCGGGATGCGCCTCGGCCAGCCGCTCGGTGACGTGGGCGGTCGAGGCCTCGGGGCCGAAGAAGCTGGCCCGCATGTCGTTCTCGATGCCGACCACGTCGAAGCCCTCGCCGACGAAGTGGCCGACCGCCTCTGAACCGATCAGTCCGCCCGACCCCGTGATGATCGCTACCGGCATTCCTCCTACTCCCTCTCCCCCGCGGGGGTCTCGATGTTGAGCGCGGCGGCGATCCGCTCCTCGTCCGCCGCGATCCAGTCGTGGATGTCGGCGAGGACCTGCACTGCGCTGCGCCTCGGGCGCCACTCGTCAAGGCCGAAGAGTCTGCCGCAATCGGAGATGTAGACGGGGACATCTCCGGTGCGGGTCTCCGCGACAGGCTCGATCGGCACCTCGTTCCCGGTCAACTCGCGGCAGATCTCGGTCGTCTCGCGCAGCGAGAGGCTGCACTCGCGACCGCCGCCGACGTTGACGGTGCGCCCGTCCCAGGCAGCCGGATCGAGCAGTTGGCGCTCGACCAGGTCGACCAGGTCCTCGACGTGAAGCAGGTCGCGCACCTGCTTGCCTTCGCCGCCGAAGCCGATGTAGGTGAGCGGCTTGCCGAAGCGGTGGGCGAGCATCCAGTGGGTGAAGACCCCCTGGTCGACCTTGCCCATCTGCCATGGACCCGCGATCACGCCGCAGCGGTCGACGACGGCGGGGACGCCCTGGCCGGCGCGGTACTCCTCGATCAGCAGCTCTGCAGCGAGCTTGGTGGCGCCGTAGAGAGTGCGCGGGCCGGCGAGCGGAAAGTCCTCGGAGATGCCGGCGGCGGACGCGCCGGGAACCGGCTGCTCGTCGGCCAGCTCGAAGCGGGTCGGTGCCTCGACCAGCTCGAGGCTGAACTGGGGCTCGACAGGGTAGACGCGGCTGGTCGAGAGGAAGACGACGAAGGCGCCGTCGCGGCGGGCGAGCTCGAGGCAGTTATAGGCGCCGGTCAGGTTGGTGTGGACGAGGTAGGACGTATCGCCGTCGGCCCCGCTCATCACCGAGGGCTCGGCCGAGCACTCGATCAGGGCCGAGATCTCCGGCAGGCAGGTGAGATCGTCCGGCTCCCGCACGTCGCCATCGACGAACTCGACACCCGCCCCCTCGAGCCGCGGCAGGTTCAGCTCCGAGCCGCGCCGGTAGAGGTTGTCGAGCGCGACGATCTCCCAGTCGGGATGGCGCGAGGCGAGCGAGACCGCCAGGTTCGAGCCGACGAAGCCGGCCCCACCAGTGATCAGGAGGCGGGTCAAGGGCCGCGACCGTATCAACAGTCAGCGCTGGCTAGCCAAGGTCCCGCTGACGAAGGCGCGCGATCCGGCTGCCCATCCGGCCGAGCGCTCGCAGCGGCCTGGTCAGGCGCCAGCTCGCGGTGGCTTCGAAGTCCTGCCTCGTCTCGTGAACCCTGGTCGCCTCATGTGCCGCCGCCTGCCGCGCCTCGCCCACCCGCTCTTCGCTCTCCCTGAGAAGGTCGCGCAGGTGGGCGTTCTCGTGGGCGAGCCCGTTGATTTCCAGCCGGGCGCGCCACTCGAGTCGAACCAGCCGGGCCATCTCCTGCAGTGGCGCCCGCGTTCGCGATGCCGGCGCCGCCAGCCGTTCGAACAGAGCGACCAGCTCTTGTGCGTGAACGTTGGCTTGATGGTGGGTCATCACGAGATCGTGGTTGACCGGCCCCATCGAGGCGGAATAACGTCGCAAGTCCTCAGCGAGCTGGGCAGTGTCGGCAATTGCGCCGCTGGCTCCGCCCGCGATCCCGTTGGCCTCGATCGCCGGGTAGGACCCCGCGGTGACCCAGCCGTCGCCGCCTTTCCAGTCGTAGACGTAGGCCGCACGGCCAAAGGCCATCGCCTCGAGGATCGAGCGGCCGTATCCGATCACGATCTCCGTGTCGGCAAGTGCGGGACGGACGTCGCCCGCGCGGCCCGAGAGTCCGCCGAGACGCGACAGCTGCAACCCGGCCTCAACGCAGGCGACTTCGAGCATCGCGAGGCGATCGGCATGAGGCGTATTGCTGAGCAGCAGCGCGCTGCTGGGAACCTCGGGCAGAGCACCTCGGGGGGCGAATCGCACCGTGTCGATCGGCTGACGCAGCCGCACCACCTCGAGGTCGGTCGCGTGGCTTCGCATCCAAGTGGCGACGCGATCGTTCAACGCGACGACGACGCCAACGAGGCCGTCGAGCTGTGGCGGCGCCTGTAGATCGAACATGGTGCTGTGGGCGACGAAGAGCTGGGGGAGGTGCGGAGAGCGGTCCGCGATCTCGAGGCAGACGCCGGCGTCCTGAACCAAGGCCGCGTCGTACTCGTCGTCGAGCCCTGCTTCGTCGATGACCGCGATGCCTCGCTCGCGGGCAACTTCAACGCCGCCTTCGGGTTCGGGCGTATAGACGACGGCCTCGTGGCCTAGCCGGTCGAGCTGCTCGGCCACGGTGAGCAGATACGACTCGCTGCCTCCAAGACCCAGGTGATTAGTTGCAAGGAGAAGCCTCATGCGATGAAGAAGACTACGGCGCTCAGCCGAGCAGATCGGCGGCCTCGACCGGCTTCAGCAGGTGCAGGTATCGATGCCACCAGGAGTGAAACAGGCTCACCGACTCCATCCCCAGTCGCAGATCGGGAGATAGCTCCCCCCGCCGCGGCGAGCTGAGCCAGTCTCGTAGCTCACCTGAGACATGCGGCGCCAGCGGGCCGTCGCCTAGGAGTCGGCGGTGCATCTCGAGCGCCTCTGCCGAGCGCCAGCGGCGCTGCAGATGGGGCGGGCGTCGGGGCGTGTCGGAGGTAGACGGCAGCAAGCCGACATCGCGGTGGAGGATGTCGAAAACGGCGGCGTAGAGCGCGCCACCTTCACTCCCCTCGCGCGTTGCCGAGAGCGCCGCCATCGCGACCGCGTCGGCGCTCCCCGGGGCGAACACCCGCGACCTCGAACCGAGCAGCCCGGACGGGTAGCAGGAGACGCCGCGAGCCGTGCGCGTCCTGTAGAACGCGAGGGTCATCTGCAACGGATTGCCCTCCAACGGCTTTACTGCGCCCATGAAGAGACCTCGGGCGCGGCTGACCAGCGGCTCTCCGAATCGCCCGGTCAGGGCCAGGTGGGCCATGCCGTAGCGCCGAAGGCTGTCGAACAACGCCAGGTTGTCGCGCCGCGGGTGCCGCAGGTCGAGCTTCTCCGAAAAATCGAAGCGGCTGCCCCGCAGCAGCAGCGTGTCGATCGCAAAGCCGTCACCGATGGTCAAGCGGGCGCCGTCGACCCGCTGGGCGAGGGGCACCAGCCAGGCATGGTCCACGAACTGGTGCTCGACTGCCAGAGCCCGCTGCTCCCAGTCGGAGGAATACCGGTCCGGATCAGCCGACAGATGCTCGTGCGGCATGTTCAGCGCCGTGGCGACGGGCGCCGCGAGGTCCTCCTCGAACGTGTCGCCCTCGTCGTCCCCGACCGACAGTGCGAGTGAGGCCTTGCCGGCCTCGGCCAGCAGACAGGCGACCATCCGCGAGTCGCGACCACCGCTCAGCGGCGTGGCTACGGGCCCCTCAAGCGGGTCGGCGGTCTCGCGCAGCGCGGCGACGATCGCCTCCGCGGAGCTGTCGCGGTCGAGCCGCGGTTCCGCTTCTGCCCAGGGCCAGGTCGGGGCGTGGGAACGGAAGCGGCGCATTCGATGGCGCAGCAGCGAGTACGGTTCGAGCCGGCGGATCTCGGCGAAGGGAGTGTACTCGCCCACCGGAAAACGGAGCGTAAGGATCGATGCCCATGCGTCCCAGTCGATCGACAGAGGGGCGGGTGCGGTCCTGGCAAGCGGGTCGATGCGAGAGGCGAAATAAGCGGCGTCACCGTCGGAGATCCAGTGCACTGGTCCAAGCCCGTTGATCGAAGAGTGAAGGTATCGGCGGTGCCCCTCGAGCACCAGCCCGCAGGCGCCACGGCGCGAGGCCTCGCGCCAGTCTGAGGCGCCAGGCCGCCAGACCTGGCCCTCGAGCCAAGCGAGGCCGCGCTGGCGCGAGCCACTCCAGCGCAGCGGCTCACGATCGAGCATCAGGATTGAGCCCTCGTCCTCGTGGACTACGCGGCAGGCAGGATCGAGGGCAACGGCGATCCGCAGGACGCGGTCCCGATCGTGGGGCCCGAGTGCCCCACAGACGACAGGTGCTCGTCGTGGCGCTTCTGAGCGGTCGGTGTAGGGGATCGATTCGCTCACGAGAGCAGAGACCTTGTGCGTGTGGTGACGTAGGTTACGGCTTGTGACCGAGGGTCCCGATCGGACGCCGCCGGGCCCGGCGGCGGAGATCCACGTCTGGCGTGCCTATCTCGACTCGGACGGCTGGCCCGTGGAGGACGGGCTGCCAGCCGCGGAGCGCGAACGGGCGGCGAGGATCGCGCAGCCCCGCCGACGCCGGCGCTGGACGTCCTCGCGCTGGGCACTGCGCGAGACGCTTGCCCGCTACTTGGACCCGGAGCCGGCGGCGATCGAGTTGGTGACGGCGATCGGCGGGAAGCCCGCCCTCGCCGACATGAGCGCCCTCCGCTTCAATCTCAGCCACTCGCGCGACCTGGCGCTCGTCGCGGTAACCCTGCGGCGCGACGTCGGCATCGACGTCGAGTGGATCGGGAAGCGATCGCGAGCCTTTTACGACGAGTGGGTTCGCCGTGAGGCGATCGGCAAGTGCTTCGGCGGCGGACTCGCCGAACCGCCACCAGCACAGCCGGTCCGGGTCGCGCCGCTCGAGTTCGGCGCCGAGTGGGCGGCCGCACTCGCCGTCGCCAGCACGGTCGAGCTGCCTGTCAGGCGGTTCGAGCTGCGACCGGCCCCTACTAGGGCCGCGCCCGCCCGCCGGTGAGGCCGACGAAGGCGCGCCAGGCGGGCTTCGGCTTGAGGCGAGCGGCATCCCGGAAGAAGCCGGTCGAGTCGCAGAAGTTGCAGGATCCCGGTATGTCCTTCCAGGTGAACCAGTAGGTGCCCTTCAGGTTGAGGCGGCCGCGATTGGCGATCAGGTAGCCGTAGGCGCGCCTCATCTCGCGGATCTGGAAACCGACTCCCTGCTCGAAGCTGACCAGGTTGGGGTTGTTCTGGGAGCCCCAACCCATCTCGGTCATGTAGAGGCGGGCGCCGGGATCGTGGTTTTCGAGGATCACGTTGCGCAGGTCCTCGGTCATCGACGCCAGCGCTTCGGCGTCTTCGGCATAGGGATGCAGCGCGACGCCCTCGAAGCTGCGCTTGATTCCCGGCACCTGGTAGAGGCGGTCGAGGAAGTCAACCGCCAGCATCGCCCTGGGGGGCCGGGCGCTGGGTTCGGCGAAGAGCCCGGAGAGGATCACGTCAGCACCGGGATCGCCGCGCCTGATCGCCTGGTCGGAGAGCTTCAGGAGACGCGCGTAGCGGGTCGGCGAGGCGGGGGTGGCGAAGTAGAAGAAGTTGGCCTCGTTCCAGATCTGCCAGTCCACGAGGGGGATCTTGGGGACGAAGTCACCCGATTCCGGTCCATGCTCGCGCCAGAAGTCGCCGCGCGGGCCGTAGCGTTCGACGGCCGCCTGGAGGAACGCCGCCCAGGCCTGCCGCTGACGGGCGGTGGCGACCGGCAGAACCGTGAACTTCCGCGCCAGCCAGGCGGGGGTCGAGTAGACGAAGGGAAGGACGCGGAGGCGCTGCCGCGCCGCCATCTCCACCACGCCGTCGAAGCCGCTCCAGTCATAAGCACTGGTCGCCGTCGGCTGCACGGCCCCCCAGGCAAGCGGCCAGCGCATCGCGCCGATCCGACCGGCGCGCATGTACTCGACGTCGTCTTCGCTCAGTTCGGTCTGCGGGACGATTCCGAAGAAGGATCGGGACACCGCCTGGGCGGGGGGAGCCGCGGCCGACGCCGCCAGGCCGGCGAGGACCAGCAGGGACGCGGCGAGAGACAGGGCGAAAGCGGTCTTGGGGGATCTCATCGAAGTGGGGTCCATCTCAGTAACGGCCGCCCAGCTTACGGTGGTCCCAGGTCGCGATCCGCAGCGGCTCGAAGTGGATCGCCACCCGCTTTGGGGCCTGGGCTTCGAGCGCCGCCTTGGCGTCGCCCTCGACCGAGGAGATCCCCTCCGCGTAGCGAACGGTCAGCTCCTCCGCAAAACCGATCACGGTCTCGAAGTCGCGGTGGATCTCCGCCTTCGCCTCGATCATCGCTCCGCGCAGCTCGTCGTATTCGCGCCCGGTCTCGACCAGCACCGTCGCCCGCGGGTCGCGCTCGAGATTGCGGACCTTCTGCGACTTGGCGTAGGTCCAGATCCAGACCTCGCCGTCGCGGGGCACGAACCACATCGGCATCGAGTGCGGCCAGCCGCGGGGCCCGAGCGAGGAGACGACGGCGACGCGCTCGGCCTCGAGCAGCTCCCGCAGCTCTTCCTCGTTCAGCTTGATCCGGTCGCGGCGGCTCACAGGAGCAGGAAGACTGCCCGATCGGTCGCGGCGGCGCGCAGCGCCTTCAGCCGCGGGCGGGGCGCAGGACGACCGGCCGGACGATGCGGCCGTCGGGCACGGCGACGACCAGCTCGGCCCGCAGCTTGTCGCGGCTGCTGGTCAGGATGCGACCGCGCCTGCTGAGCGGGGCGTGGAAGGTCTGCGAGGCACCGCCCGTCAGCCGGAACGGTCGCCGCCCGACCCCGGCTCTCACCACCTTGGTCCGGGGGCCGCGCGCGGCTCTGCTGGCGCCCGCCACGCGGACCCGCACCCTTGCTCGCAGCAGGATCTGTCCCGGGCACTGCGTTCCGGCTGGCCATTCGCAGCGGACCGTGACGCGGACCGAGCCGGGGGTCGCCCTGGCCTTGACCAGCGAGAGCGGCGGCGGCACGCCCACCGCCCGGCAACCGAGCGGCTTGTCGGACCCCGGGCCGATGTCCAGCGCGTAGGCGCAGAGCCGCTCGCGACCGGTCTTCAGGGTCAGGAAGCCGGCGTCGAAGCCGCCGACGCCGCCGGAGAGCCGGTGAGTCAGGGCGATGTCTGGCCGCGACCCGGAGGCCACCGGGCCCAGCTCGTGCAGCAGGGCGCCGCGCTTTCCGGCCTTGCCGCCGACGTAGACACGGATCGAGACCGGCGTGCCGGGGGCGTTGGGGTCGAAGGCCCAGCCGCTGACCCGCAGCTGGCCCGGCAGCGGCGAGTGTGCGAGCTCCAGGCGCCCCTTGGGATCGTCCGCCCCGCTCGAGGCGCCGGCGGTCGCCCCTTCCACGTAGTTGTTGTCGATGTTGATCGTCACCCCGCCCCAGGTCTCGTCGTGGCCGCCGCGGTACTGGCGGATCCGCTGCCCTGCGCTCCAGGCATCGTCCGGGACGTAGGGGTCGTCGGCGGTCTTGCGCCCGTCCCAATTGGCGATCCAGATGTGGTCGGGCTGCAGGTAGCCGGTGCCGAGCCTGCCGACCAGGTCGGTGATGCCGGAGGCGGCGCTGCTGTAGACGCCGGAGACGTAGCCGAGCGCGTGCAGGCGCGCGGTCCAGGCGCCGAGGAAGGTGAGCGTGGCGTTGGTTGCGCTCGAGGTGCGCGAATAGCTCTCCATGTCGAAGTAGATCGGGCTGCCGGGCCCGATCCCGATCGCCGCCGCCTGCTCGACCGCGTCGCTCGCCGCCGCCGATCCCTGCAGGGTGGCCGAGCCGGCGCTCAGCGTCGCGCAGGAGGTGCAGCTGCTGGTCGGCGCCTGCAGGCCGACGTAGGTCGGGATCAGGCTCCAGCCGGCGGCGATCTGTTCGGAGACCCAGCTCGCGGTCAGGTTGGGCTGTGAGCAGCCCCGGTTGAGGCCGCCGATGTAGACGCCGATCGCCCGGTAGGGAGAGGAGTCCCAGGCCCTCATCGAGCGCCGCGACGGCGCCGTGCAGGCGTCGAAGCCGAGGCCGACGAAGCCCGAGGTGGCCGAGATGCGGGCGAGGGGAACGCGACTGGCCCTCGCGCGCTCATTCGCCGCACGTGCCTCGGCGCGGGGGTCGACCAGGATCGCCCGACGACGCCCGATAGCGTTCGCCGGGCAGCGCTGGGCGGGGCTGGGCGTGCCGAGGTACACCGCGCGGCGATCGAGACGCACGCAGGTCCGCGGGTGCTCGGCAAGGCGGATCACGGGCCAGCCGGACGGCACCCGCACGGCCTCCCCCTGAAAGCGGAGAACCTTGGCGCTCGACGGCGCCAGGGCATAGGCCACGCCGGCGAACGCCTGCCATGCGGCGGCAAGCGCCAGCATCGCCAGGACGACGCCCAGCGACGTCCAAGCGCGTGCCACCGCTCCGCTCGAGACGGCCATACGCATACGAACCCGCATCCGGGGCCACGGTAGCGCTCACCTGCTCCGGCTCCCTGGTCGGGGCAATCTCCTGCAAAGACGCGCCCGAACGAAAGCAGCCGGCACGAGGCCGGCTGCTTTGCCTGCTGTCGAGCTGGCCTCAGCCCAATTCGACGACGGTGACCCGCAGGTTGCCCGTGGTGTCGGCCCCGCAATCGATATCGCCGAACGAACCGGCCGTGATCGTTTGAGGCTGACCAGCGGTCAGCAGTCCCACGGCGGTGCTGGCGTTGCCCACCCCGTTCACAGCGAACGGCGCTTCGCCACCAAAGATGGCGTTGATTCCGACGAAGGCCGCCGGTTCACCGTTGACGTAGATCTGCACGCCGGCGAAGCAGCCGCCGCCTTCCGCCCCGGTCCCATCGCTCGGGTTGCCTCTTAGTTCCGCGAGTAGCTCGTACGATTTGCCGGCGACCGGCGTGAAGGCCGCGGTACCGGTCAGCGGCACCGGCGTTCCCGTGCCCGTGGCTTCAATCGTGAAGCCCGGCACATTGGTGGCTTGGGCATCTGCGACCTGCAGGCCGGCCAAGGTTCCGGCTTTGACCTTCGAGCGCGTCACGGCGTTTTTGGCGAGGTCTCGGTTCGTCACCCCATTGGCAGCGATCTTCGAGGACTTCACCGCGTTTTTCGCGATGTTCCGGGTCTTGACCGCATTGGTTGCGATGTCTGCGCTCTTCACCGCGTTTCGCGCGATGTTTTTCGACTTGACCGCGTTTTTGCCGATCTGGCTTGCGGCCCATACGGCGCCGCCGCCGAGGGCAAGGAACAGCGCGAGCGTCGCGACGACGTTCGCATAGGTGAGCTTCCTGAGAAGCACTTGCATCTATCTCCTCCTGCTACAGGCGCACAGTCTTTTCTGGCGCGCTTAGTGAATCGGCGAAACCCTATTACACGAACTAAATGCAAGTATTGGTACTGGTCGGTACCAGATTCAGGTCCCGCCACGGTCCTTCCCCGACCATCGGCTGGGTGCGGCCCTCGAGCCAGTCGGCCTGGAGGTCGTCGTAGTGCGGGCTGGCGGGGTGGCCGGACTGGCCGGTGAACATCTGCCAGCGCGAGCGGTCTGGGTCGGTCGGGTCGGCGACCATGCGCCAGCTCGGCGCCCAGACGGCGCGGTAGGGGTCGTTGGGGTCGTAGGCGATCTGGCTCACCGTCTCCTGGGCGCCGCCGGCCTTGAGGCGGCGGTTGAGGAGCCTGCGCAGCAGCGGGTTGGCTTCGCCCAGCGGGTGGGGAAACTCCATTTCGTGGACGCGTCCCCAGCGCCAGCCCGCCGGGTCCGGCCCGAAGCGATCGCCGAGGTCGTCGAGGGCACCAGCCAGAGCCTCCAGCACGAGCTCGTCCCAGGGCCGCCCGATCAGCTCTTCGTCGCCCTCTTCCCACAGCTTCATCAGGTGTGAGTGCCAGCGCCAGGGCGAGGTCACGTGGGGCATGAAGCCGTTGTCGGCGCGGTCCAGCCAGCGCTCGCAGAGGTCGCGGTCGCCGATCGCGGCGCGGGCGAACTCGCGCCCCAGCCGCAGCAGGAAGGCCTGGTAGATCGTGCCTGCGATCGTGCCCGAGTCGAGCCGCCCATCCCAGCTGCGCAGCCGCTCGATCGCGCTCAGCTCGCGCTGGCCGGTCGGGGTGAGCCGCCCCAGCCGGCGCGCGGCCTCCATTCCGGGGATCGAGAAATTGTCGGACTGCATCGCCTCGAAGCTCTCGACGTCGTGCTCGTCGCTTGCCCGCAGCAGTTCCTCGATCCGCCGCGCCCTGTAACCGTCCAGCCAGTCGCTGGTGATGTGATGGGGGTAGTCGTCGCCGACGATCCGGTTGTTGGCCGTGATCAGGAAGCCGCGCTCCGGATCGGTCTCCTCCGGCAGCTCCTCGTAGGGGACGGTTCCGTCCCACTCGAACTCGCCGCTCCAGCCCGGCTTCGGCAGGTCGGGGCAGCCGCCGCGGCGCAGCGGCAGGCGCCCGATCAGCTTGTAGCCGATCGAGCCGTGGCGATCGGCCCAGACGAGGTTCGAGGCGGGCGAGGTGTGGCCCTCCAACTTGGCGACCAGCTCCGGGCCGGAGCGGATCTCGTGCAGCTTGAACATCTTTTTGAAGGCGGTCGGGCCGTCGAGGGCGATCCAGCGCAGGGCGAGCGGCTCGGCGTCGTCGGCGCCGAGCGCGTCGTTGACGATCGGGCCGTGGTGGGTGAGGCGAACGTCGAGGACCTCGGGCGCGTCGCGTCCCTTGACCGCGATCTCCTCCCGCACGATCTCTAGCGGCAGCCACTCGTCCTCGAAGCGGTAACGGTCGCCCTCCACTCGCTCGACGAAGAGGTCCTGGACGTCGGCCATCACGTTGGTGAAGGTCCAGGCGACGTCGTCGTTCTGGCCCATGTAGACGCCTGGCAGACCCGGCAGCGAAGCGCCGCGCACGGTGCGATCGCCGAGCGTGAGCCCGACCTGGTACCAGATGCCGGGCATGCTCGGTGGCAGATGGGGGTCGCCGGCCAGCAGCGGCGAGCCGGTCGCGCTGAGGGCGCCGCTCACGGCCCAGTTGTTGGAGCCGCTCGCCTCGGCGGCGAGGCCGATCCGGCGCCGCACCGCGTCGATCTGCTCGGCCAGCCCGAGGCCGTCTCCCGACCAGGGTTCCGAGGTGACGATCGGGTTGTCGGCGGGGTAGCCCGGGTCGAGCCGGGCGGCCAGCTCGGGACCGAGCTCGCGCGTCATGTCGGCACGCAGCAGCTCCTTCTCCCAGTTGGTCGAGAGGCCGAAGGCGAGCAGCTTGCCGAGGCCGAGGATGTCGGCCGGGCGCCAGGGCTCGAACTCGAGCCGCAGCAGCTGCATCTCGAACGGCAGCGCCTTGGCGCTGCCGGTGGCCGCGTTGACCCCCGCGCAGAAGCGCTCGAGCAGAGCGTGCAGCTCGGGGTCGAGCGTCGCCTCCTCCCGTTCGGCGCTGCGCCGCATCCCCAGCGTTCGCATCAGGCGGTCGACCGCAAGCCCCTCCTCGCCGGCGAACTCCGAGACCCGGCCGCGGACGACGCGGCGGTAGAAGTCGAGCTGCCAGAGCCGATCCTGGCCGTGGCAAAAGCCCTCGGCGAACCAGAGGTCGGCGGCGCTGCCCGCCTCGACGTGGGGAACGCCCCAACGGTCGCGCCGCACCCGCACCGTCCCTTCTAACCCGGCCAGCTCGATCGTCCCCTTCTGCTTCGGCAGCGGGCGGCGTGCCAGCCAGTGCCAGAGGGCACCGACGGACGCCGCGGCGAGGCCGGTGCCCGCCGCACCCGCGAACAGGCCGGCTCGCACAATCCTCTCGCTGCGCCCCCGCGAGCTCATTACCACTGTGTATCAGGAAGCTGGCCAGCTGGCCAGTTTGCTTTTGGCGGGGACGGATTCCGGAACCGTCCGATACTTTCCGGCTTCACGGTCTGTGAGCTGACGGGTGAGGACGAGGAGAGGACATATCGGCGGGCTCGTGGCGTGCGTCGCCGCGCTCCTGGTCGCGCCGGCGACGCCGGCCGCCGCCGAGAGACCCGGTGCCCTCGATCGCAGCTTCAACGGCGACGGCAAGCTGGTGACGGCCTTCCCGCCGGAACGGAGCACGAGCGGGCTGGTCGACTATGCGCTCCCGTTTGAATTCTCGCCCGGCCGGATCGCGATGACGGGAGCCGGGGGCGCCAAGATCGTGGCCGCCAACAGCAGGGCGATCGTCCAGTACCTGCCCAACGGTCGGCCGAACCCGCGGTTCGGGGGCAACGGGGCGGTCCCGATCGGCGCCATCGAGGGTTCCCGCTTCCAGCTCGCCGACATCGCCGTCGACTCCCGCGGCCGGGTGCTGGTCGCGGGCACGACGAAACCGGACACGAGGCTGGGGATGGAGGGGCTGGCGGTCCCGGGGCCGATACCGAGCATGGCGACGATCCGGCGCTACCTGCCGGACGGCCGGCTCGACCCGAGCTTCGGCAGCGAAGGCGTGCTCAACACGGACCTCGGCGCGAAGCCACCGACCTACGAAGGCCAGGCCTACCCCAGCTCCGCGGTCGCGGTCGTCGGCCTCACGGTCGCCGGCACCAGGCCGATCCTCACCGGCAGCGCCGTCTCCGAAGTCGGCCGCTGTACGACGTCCCAGAACCGCTACCAGGCCTCGCAGGCCATCGTCGCGCAGCTGAACGAACACGGAGCCCTGGACCCGGCCTTCGCCGGCGACGGCCTGCAGTCGATCCCCGAGCTGTCCTGGCTCGGCTCGCCCACCATCACCGCGGCCGGCCTCGTACTCACCGGCACGAACGTCGATCCCTGCCCCCGCGGCGGACCCCTGAACCCCTCCGTGCTCGTGCGACTGGCGGACGACGGCAGCGTCGACCAGAGCTTCGCCGCGAACGGCTTCTGGTCGCGCCCCTTCACGCGGATCTCCGACCTCGCAAACGCGCCCTCCGGAAAGCTCGTCCTGCTGGCAAGAACGATCGAACTCTTCCGCGGCAGATGGATCGAATCGGCGGGGACGGCCGTGCGGCTGTTCGCCGACGGCTCCTTCGACCGCGGCTTCGGCCGGGGCGGTCGTGCCGACCCGAATCTGGAGAAGACGCGGGAAATCGTGGAGGCGATCGAGGTCGATGCCAGTGGCCGCGTCCTGCTCCTCGGCGACGTCTGGCGCAAGCGAGGCAAAGCCCTGCTGACGAGGCTGCTGCTGATCCGGATGACCGCGGAGGGCGAGCCGGATCGCGACTTCGGTCGTCGCGGCCGGGTGACGACCGGCTTCGGCGGCCGGACGAAGGTCCGCGGCACCGACGTCATGCTCAATCCACGCGGCAAGATCGTCGCCGGCGGCAAGATCGTCGGCCCCTCGATCGCCAACGGGTTTGCACTTGCCCGCTATCTCGGACGCGATGACGGGAGGCGTCGGGCCGGTGAGGGAAGGCGCCGCGGCTAGGCCGTGAGGCCCGAGGGGAGGTTCCCCTCGGCCTCCAGCTTCTGCAGGTGAGCCTCCATGACGAGGGCGGCGGCGGGGCGCATCTCGCCGGGCACGTCGTCCCAGACCTCGGCTAGGAGCGCTTCGCGGGAGCGCTCGCCGCGCTCGAGGGCGACGACGAGGCGACGCTCGCGCATCTCGCGGTGCTCGACGTACTCGGCCAGCTTCGCGGCGGGGTCGGTGATCCACGGCCCGTGGCCAGGGCAGATCAGCTCTACCCCCTCGGCCTGGATGCGGCGCAGGGAGTCCATATAGGCCGCGAGCGAACCGCCGTCGGGCGGGACGAAGGTCGAGCCCGCGCCGAGCACCAGGTCGCCGCTGAAGCAGACCCGGTCGGGAGTGAGGAAGCAGACGTGGTCGGCGGCGTGACCAGGGGTGGCGACGGCCCGCAGGCCGCCGTGCTCCTCGCCGTCGGGCGGCAGGATGATGGGCGGCGATCGATCCGGTCCGACACCTCCCCTCCCCTCGTCCGCCGCCTCAGCACTCCGCCGCTCCACGACGAGCGCCGCCAGCCGCTCCGCCCCGTCGGCGTGATCGCCATGACTGTGCGTGAGCAGCACGAACCCGATCCCGCCCCGGTCCTCCGCCGCAGCGCGAACCTCCTCGAGATGCCCAGCATCGTCGGGCCCTGGGTCGATCACCGTACATGGCCCAGACCCGTACAAGTAGGTGTTCGTCCCCTCGCCGGTCATCGCCCCCGGATTGGGAGCCACGATCCGCAGGATCTCCGGGTGTCCTGGCGCTTTTTGCGTCATATAGACGTAAAAAGCGCCAGGAGCATTCAGGCAGCGGTCGCCGCGACCTCTTTGGCGATCGCCTCGCGGGCCTCGTCGGGCTCGAGCACGACCAGGTCGCCGGCGCCGCGCAGGATCTCCCGCACCAGCCACGAGGTCCCCGCGTAGGGCAGCTCGACGACGACGGCGCCGTCGGCCAGCTCCTCGACCACGGTCCGCTCCTCGCGCAGCCAGCGCGCCCGCTCGGGCGAGACCCAGACGCGGGCGACCTGAGCGGTCGGCACCTCGCCGTCGGTCATCCAGCCCTCGACCCCGGCGATCTCTTCGACCTCGGGCCGCGGCTCGAACGTCCCGCCGGTCGCCGCCGCCTCCTTGACCCGGTCGAGCTTGAAGTGACGGATGCCCTCTTTGGTCAGGTCGTAGCACTCGACGTACCAGCCCTCGCGCCCGTTCTCGAGCCGGTAGGGCTCGACCTGGCGCTTGGTGAACTGGTCCTCGTTCTCCTTGTAGTACTGGATCTCGAGCACCTGGCGGGAGCCGATCGCCTCGTTGACGAGCCGCGCAACCTCGACGTCGCCGCCGCTGCCGGCGGCGATCTCCAGGCCCTCCTCCGAGGGATCGTGCCCAAGCGCCTTGACGATCTTCTTGCGGGCGCTCTGCAGGCCGCCCTGCGGCAGGTGGTCGCCGAAGAGGTCGATCGCCGCGACCAGCGCCTTGGCCTCCAGCGGCAGCAGCCGCGCCGGGCGGGCGAAGTTGTCGCCGTAGGGCTCGGAGTCGACCTCGATCTCCTCGCCCTGGATTTCGGCGTAGAGGACGTAGGTGCCGCCGCCGAAGTTGACGACGTTGAGCAGGTCGATGTCCTCCTGCAGCTCCTCGTCGGTCAGCTCGAGCCGCTCGCGCAGGTCGGCGACGCGCAGCCGCTCGCCTTTCTTGGCGGAGTCGATCAGCATGCCGGCGAGGGTGACGAGGCGAGCGAAGCGCTCCGGCCGGATCGCCGCCTCGCCGCGACCGTTCGTCCGGGTGCGGCGCGGCGCCTCCCGCAGCGGGCGCTCGACCGTGGTGGCAGGCTCGAAGCCGTTCTCATGGCGGCTGTGGAGGAGCGTCAGCCGCTGCTCGGCTTCCTCACGCAGCTCGGCCGGGGCCAGCACCGCGGCGTTCTGGCGCCAGCGCAGCACCCAGGCGATCAGCTCGCGGGCCGACGCGTACTCGGTCTCGAAGATCGTCCCCTTGCCCGGCGCGCCGTCGGACTTCACCGCCGCCCGTAAATCTCCATAGGCGCCGAAGTCGCGCTCGATCAGCCAGGAGATGCGGTCGCGGAGGAAGATCTTGGCCTTGCCCTGGATCTCTCCCAGCTGCCAGTCGGCGCGGCCGCCGTAGTCGCGCCGGTCGAAGTCCTCGGGCGGCGAAAAATCGTGCTCGGCCTTCGACGCGTAGCCGACCTTGCCCTGGATCCGCGAGAGGCGGAAGACGCGGACCGCGTCGCGCTCGTGCGAGTGGCCGATCAAGTAGAACTGGCCACCGCGGAAGACGAGGTGGAAGGGGTCGACCTTGCGCTTCTCGGTCTCGTCGCGCTCCATCGTGTAGTAGGTGAACTCGATCGTCTTGCGGCGCGAGATCGCGGTCTCGATCTTGGAGAGGCGCTGCGAGAGGTCGCGGCCACCGGCCGAAGCGGTCATCGCCATCTCGACCGGTGCCCGCTCGCCCTCGCTGATCGGGTTGGGGTGTCCCCAGGCAACCTGCTGCAGGGCGAGCCGCAGCGGCTCGGCGTAGGCGAAGCCGCCGTCGGTGAGCAGCGAGAGCGCCGTGCTCAGCGCCGCCAGCTCGTCGTCGGTGAACTTGATTGCGTCGAGGTAGAAGTTCTCCGGCGGCAGCGAGTAGAGCTCCGCCTCGAAGAACCCCTCGCCCGGTTTCTCCACCCCCAGCTGGATGCCGAGGCTCTCCAGCTCGGCACGATCCGCGTAGAAGCGGCGCGCGAACGCGTCGTCGTTCATGTCGCTGTATCCCTCGACCTCGCGCTTGATCTCCAGAGCCGAGACCGGCCTGCCCTGGGCCATCAGAAAAGAGATCAGGGAGAGCTGTCGGATCAGCTTCTCGGTGTCCTTCGCCACGAATCGCAGGATAGTCGGGGCGCCCCGAACGGCCTGTCGCGGGGCAGGCCGAATCCCCGCAATTTGCGCGGCGGGAAGCCGTCAGGCGGCGCGCTGGCCGAAGTAGGCCGAGCCGGAGAGAGCGCGGTCGAAGCGCGACCAGGACTCGCCGTCGGGTAGCTCGCGCTCGAGGCGATCGAAGCTGCCGAGCCGTCCGCCGAGGTTGTCGATCATGTGGACGAGCACCGCCTCGCGCGTTGCCGGCACGACCGGCGAGCCGTGCTCGAGCGAGCCGTGGTGGCTGAGGATGATGTGGAGGACCGCCTGCGCGAGCCCGGGGTCGAAGCCGGGGATCTCCTCGATCTGGCGCCGCACCCGGTAGTAGCCGAGCGGGATCTCGCCCTGCAGGCGGCCGGCGTCGGTGAGGTCGATCGCCAGCGGGTCGTCGTTGTATGCCTCGATCTTGCCGATGTCGTGCAGCAGCGCGCCGGCCACCGCGACCTCGCGGTCGATGCCTGGGAAGAAGTTGGCCGCGGCGCTGACCGCCTGCGCGACCGAGACCGTGTGCTCGAGCAGCCCGTGGCGGTAGGCCTGGTGGTAGACCTTGGCGGCGGGCGCGTCGCGGAACCGCGCCCAGATCTCCGACCCGGGGCCGAAGAAACGGTCGAGGAGGTCGCCGAGCTGCGGGTCCTGGACCGTTTCGAGCAGCTGACGCAGCCCGCCCTCGAGACGCTCGAAGGGAATCTCGGGGCCGGTGGCGAGATCCTCGGTGCTGTACTCGGTGGGAACCGCCTCGCGCAGCTCCGAGATCTTGATCTTCGACCCCCAGCGCTCGCTGACCTCGAAGACGCCGTCGACGAAGACGGCCGAGCCAGGAGCCGCGAGCGCGTAGCGCCCCTCCGGGTCCTCCCAGCAGACGGCCTCGACGCCGCCGCTCGCATCGCCCAGCCCCAGCCGCAGCCAGGGCTCGCCGTTGCGCTTGCGCCGCAGCTCACGCTCGCGCACCGCATACACGCCGCTGACCGGCCGGCCGTCCTGCAGATCGCGCAGCGGCACCCTGGCCGAAGCAGCTGCCGGCACCTGGTCGGCAGAGGCGGCCGCATCCTCCATGACCGGCCGCCCGCTGGTGTCGGTGAGCGACTCCTGAAACATCGTGCGGCCAAGGTAGAGACGACCGCGGACGGCTCAGACCCGTCGAGCTTCATCGACTTTCATCAATGAATGGTGCTACGGTCTCTCCATGGCCGAGCTTCCCGTGATCGACTGCTGCACCCCCCTCGCGGGGGACAGCTTGGGCGACGAAGGCGCCGCCGAGCTGGAGGCCGTGCTGAAGGCGCTTGCCGACCGGCACCGTCTGCGGATCGTCAACCTGCTGCTGCGCGCCGACGGCGAACCGGTCTGCGTCTGCGAGGTGCAGCCGCAGCTCGGCCTCTCCCAGGGCACCGTCAGTCATCACCTCAAGCAGCTGGTCGATGCAGGGATCGCCCGGCGCGAGAGCCGCGGCACCTACAGCTACTTCAGCCTCGTTCCCGGGGCGCTCGACTCCGTCCGCGAGGTGTTCTCGGTCCCGGCGCCGATCACCCTCGGAACCGCGCCGGCGGGGTCGGCCGCGGCCGCCTGCTGCTGAGCACGGATGGACGGCCGCCTGGACCTGACCCGCCGTGTCGCAGCGGAGGCCTGATGGCGCGCGTCCTCTTCGTCTGCCTTCACAACGCCGGCCGGTCGCAGATGAGCGAGGCGCTCTTCGCCCGCGCCGCCGGGAACCGCCACGAGGCGCGCTCGGCGGGAACGACCCCCGGCGACCGAGTCCACCCCGAGGTGGTCGAGGCGATGGCCGAGCTGGACGTCGACCTGAGTGACCGGACCCCGCACAAGCTAGATAGGAAGGACACCGAGTGGGCCGACGTCGTCGTGACGATGGGGTGCGGCGACGAGTGCCCCTACATCCCCGGCAAGCGCTACCTCGACTGGGACCTGCCCGACCCGAAGGGCCGTCCACTGGAGGAGGTTTGCGCCACCCGTGACGAGATCGAACGCCGCGTCGGCCGGCTGCTCACCGAGCTGGACGGAGCTCTCGAGGGACATCGCGACGCGCTCGAGTAGGTTTCCGGGCGTGAAGGCCATGCGATCCATCGCCCTGGTCGAGGCGACCAGCTTCATCGCCCTCCTGGTCGCCTCCTACGTCAAACGTACCGGCGGCGGCGAGCTGGGAGTGCACGTCCTCGGGCCGATCCACGGCGGGCTCTTCATCGCCTACGTCGTCGTCGCACTAAACATCCGCTCGCAGCTCGGCTGGTCCGCCCAGACCACCTTCTGGATCCTCGTCGCGGCAGTTCTGCCCTTCGGCGGCTATGTCGTCGACTGGTGGTTGGTGCGGGAGTCGCGGCGAACCCCCGCGTGAGCGGGGCCGCCAAGCATGCCGAGGCTGGAAGGTAGCCCGTGGCTGGGCTGCTTGCACTCGGCGCCACCGCATTCGTCCTGACGACCTCGGCGACGCCGAGCGTGGCGCCTATCCAAGAGGCGCCACGGTTCCAGGGCCAGGCAATGCGCATCGGAGCCGCGACGCGCGAGCGGATGACCGGGGGCTCCTGGCGTCCCGGATGCCCCGTCGGCTTCTTCGACCTTCGCCTGCTCAGGGTCAGCCACTGGGGCTTCGACGGTGAGGTCCACCGCGGCAGGCTGGTCGTGCATCGCGATCACGTCCGGGCGATGCTGGGCGTCATGCGCAAGCTCTTCCGGCTGCGCTTCCCGATCCGCAGGATGCGCTTGGTCGACGCCTACGGCGCCGACGACCGCCGCAGCATGGCGGCCGACAACACCTCGGCCTTCAACTGCCGTTTCGTGGCGGGCACCGAAGTCTGGTCCGAACACGCCTACGGCCGGGCGATCGACGTCAATCCGATCGAGAATCCCTACGTGACCGCCGGCGGCTACGTCTCGCCGCCCGCCGGGGCACGCTTCGCGCGGCGCTCGCGCCACGCCAAGGGCATGATCCACCGCCGCGGGCCGGTCGTCGACGTGTTCGCCGACGCCGGCTGGGAGTGGGGCGGCAACTGGCCCGGGCCGGTGGACTACCAGCACTTTTCGGCGACCGGCAGCTGAGGCTCGGCGAGCGCCGTTCGGCTGGGCCCCGCCTAGCCCACTGCCGCTCTAAGGTGATCCCGTGGCGGATTCCGCGAAGGAGATGGACGACGGCAACCGCGCCGGTTCGAGCCCCCGAGGCGCGAAGCGCGACGAGCAGCTGCTCCGCTCCCCGTCCGACGTCGAGCGGCGGGACTCGCTGCGTGTCGAACGGATCGGGGCCGAGATCGACAGGGGCTTCGACGCCCTCCGCGACGTCGAGGACGGCGTCTCGATCTTCGGCTCGGCGAGAATCGGGGAAGACCATCGCTGGTACGGGCTCTGCCGCGAGACGGCGGCCTGCCTCGCCAACGAGGGCTTCACGGTGATTACCGGGGGCGGTCCCGGATTGATGGAGGCGGCTAACAGAGGCGCCGCCGAGGCGGGCGGCCTCTCGGTGGGACTGAACATAGAGCTGCCGATGGAGCAGGAGACGAACCGCTTCGTCAACCACAGCGTCGACTTCCACTACTTCTTTGCCCGCAAGCTGATGTTCGTCCGCTACGCCCGCGCCTTCGTGATCTTCCCCGGCGGCTTCGGGACCTTGGACGAGCTCTTCGAGAGCCTCACCCTGATCCAGACCCACCGCATCCAGCTGTTCCCGACGATCCTCGTCGACACCGAGCACTGGGCTCCCTTGCTCGACTGGATCGACGACAACCTCGAAGACCCCGGCCTTATCGCCCCGTTCGACACCGAGCTGCTCGTCACCGCCGACACGGCGGAAGCGATCTGCGGCTACGTCCTCCGTGCCGGCGCGGCGCAGAAGGAGCGGCCCGGCGCGAGCGACTAGTAGACGCATCCGTAAGTTCTGGTCATCAAGCCGCCGGCCTTAGCTGAGGCTCCAGCTCGGCGACCCGCTCGATCACCCGGTCGGGATCGGCACGGGTGAAGGACCACTCGAAGAGGCGAGCGATCTCGGCG
>Ga0190265_10000434_pt1 | contig 29926 bp, 27 predicted proteins | sample Popmic124T_FD_133135 | JGI IMG/M metagenome (GOLD analysis project Ga0190265, IMG submission 133135) | Populus adjacent soil microbial communities from riparian zone of Indian Creek, Utah, USA - 124 T | ecosystem: Environmental > Terrestrial > Soil > Riparian zone | place: USA: Utah | collected...
CCAAGCTCGGCGCGGGCCTGCGCTATTTCGACGTCGGCGGGGGAATGGCGGTGGATTACGACGGCAGCTCCAGCACCTTCGATTCCAGCGCGAATTACACGATGGACGAATACGTCTCCGACGTCGTCGATGCCATCGCCCAGGCATGCAACGCCGCCGAACTGCCGCACCCGATCATCGTCACCGAGGCCGGCCGGGCGATCACCGCCCACCACACCGCGCTGATCTTCAACATTCTCGGCACCACGGAGCTGACCCAGCAGCCGGTGCCCCAGTCGCTGCCGGAGGAAACGCATCACGTCCTGCACAACATGCTGGAGATGCACAACTCCATCACGGCCAAGAATTTTCAGGAAGCCTATCACGACGCGCTCGCGCTCCGTGACGAGGGCATGACGCTCTTCAAGCTGGGATATCTCACGCTGAAGGATTGCGGCGTGATGGAGTCGATCTTCTGGTCGGCCTGCCGCAAGATTCTGCGTATCATGCGGGAAAAGGACTACGTGCCCGACGAGTTGCAGGGATTGGAAGCCCAGCTTGCCGTGACTTATCACGGGAATTTCTCGATCTTCCAGTCCGTGCCGGACATTTGGGCGGTGGGCCAGCTTCTGCCGATCATGCCGATCCACAAGCTGAACGAGGAGCCGACCGCCCGCGCCATCCTGGCGGACATCACCTGCGACAGCGACGGCAAGATCGACAAGTTCATCGACCTGCGCGACGTGAAGAGCGTGCTGGAGCTGCACCCCTTCAACGGCGGCGATTACCTGCTGGGCATCTTCCTCACCGGGGCCTACCAGGAAATCCTCGGCGACATGCACAATCTCTTCGGCGACACAAATGCCGTGCACGTGTCAGTCAAGGACGACGGCCAGTATTTCATCGAGCACGTGATCGACGGCGACACGGTCGGCGAAGTGCTTCAATATGTACAATACTCCCCGGAGAATCTCCTCGCGCGTTTAAGGCAAACCGTGGAACGCGCCGTCCGCGATAAGCGCATCAGTTTCCGCGAATCGGCCGAATTGCTGCGATATTACGAGGAAGGCCTGAAGGGCTACACCTACCTCGAAGACCCGCGAGTGTAAAACAGAGCCGCGACCGTAAGGGAGCGGTCAACGCTCGATTGGAGAATGTGCTCGGTAAGAGGGGCCTCGCATCTTCCGGCTTCAGAGCCGCTGGCTCCGTGTCGAGCCTCGTCCGATGACTCCGCAGAATACTTCTAAGTATCTTGATTTTGCTCTGGAAATGGCCGCCGCCGCTGAAACGCCCATCATGCGGCACTTCCGTCATTGCGAGGCCGATTGCAAACCGGACGGCTCGGAAGTCACCATCGCCGACCGCGAGGCCGAGACGGTCATTCGCGACATGATCGCCGCCCGATATCCCGATCACGGCGTCATCGGCGAGGAATTCGGCGATGCAGGCAGCGGGGACAAGGCCTTCCAGTGGGTGATCGATCCGATTGACGGTACGACCTCATTTGCGTGGGGCATACATGCGTTCGGGACGCTTATTGCGCTGATGGAGAACGGGCAGCCGATCGTCGGAGTGATCAACATGCCGGCGCTGAAAGAGGCGGTATATGGCGCGAAGGGGGAGGGCTGCTGGTTTCGGGAAGGGTCGAGCGAGCCGCAGCGCGTTTGCGTCGCGCCCTGCGACCGCCTCGAGGATGCACTCATCTCGACGTCAACGATCGCGGCGACCGATCTCGATCCAAAAACGCGCCAACCCGGTTATCGCCTGAGCGAAGTCATCCGCCGCGCCCGCAAGCTGCGCTTTTGCGGCGACTGCATCCAGCACGCCCTGGTCTGTCGAGGCCGCATTCACGCCGCCATCGATCCGGTCATGCAACCCTGGGACATCGCGGCGTTGATACCATGCATTGAGGAGGCCGGCGGCGTGGCGACCAGTCTCACCGGTGAGCGAGAGCACGTCGTCTTTCGCGGCAGCCTGCTAACCAGCGCCAACGCCGACCTTCACGCTGAAATTGTGAAGCGCCTGCGGCCTGCAAGATAGCAGTCTGGTCATCAGAACCCTGCACGGAAGTGCAGGGGCTTTCGAATCGGGCGAGACCGCCTCACACTTGACCGATACCTGAATTTCGTATCCGTCAAAACCCGAAGAATCTCCAGATCGCCTCCTCTTCCCGCGCGGGCGGATTGCCCGGATTCCCTCCGCGAGACGAGCCCGATCGGCGGGGGACGTCGTCATGTGACGGCCTGCTGAATCGGGCTGGAAGGCCACCTGAGGCGCGGATCATTTTGCCCTTGGATTCGACGGCATGCGTTCGGGGTTGCATCGCAGTGCTCCTCGTGTCAGGTTTCGGGACGCCGCACGCGACGGCGTCGTCACTTCCTAAACGAAATCTGCGACGGCCCACCTTGGTTGCAGGCTTTCGCAAAATTGAGCTGCTCCGTGATGTAATAATAGGCACGGTATAGGGTATCGGCTGTCCAGAATGGAGCGAATTTCGAGTTCCGGGTACAACATTCCGGAATGAGTGCCTCCGCACCGGAAAAAGTGTCTCCCGACAGCAGTCTCTTGCCGGAAATCGTTCGCGAAATTGCCGACGTTCGTGAGGCGATCCGATCTGCCCGCCGACGAGGTCGCACGATCGGTTTCGTTCCCACCATGGGCGCCCTGCACGCGGGCCACGTCAGTCTCATTGACGCCGCGAAACGCGATGGCCACGTCGTTGTCGTAAGCATCTACGTCAATCCGACCCAATTCGGTCCGAAGGAGGACCTTGCCGCCTACCCACGGAATTTCGACGCGGATCGCGACGCCTGCGAAAAGGCGGGGGTCGATCTGATCGTTACGCCGACCGACGCCGAAATGTACCCGCCCGGAGAACAGACGCGCGTGAAGCCCGGCAGGCTGGCTGAGACCATGTGCGGCCCGCTTCGGCCCGGCCATTTCGAGGGTGTCTGCACGGTCGTCGCGAAGCTGTTCAACATCGTCATGCCCGACGTCGCATATTTCGGCCAGAAGGACGCCCAGCAGGCGCTCATCATCAAACAGATGGTTGCCGATTTGTGCTTTCCGGTTCGGATCGAGGTGTGCCCGATCGTGCGCGAGGCGGACGGCCTCGCGATGTCCAGCCGCAACGCGTATCTTTCAAAAGATGAACGAATCCGGGCGCTATCCCTCTTTCGTGCCCTTTCGCTGGGCAAGCAACGATTGCTCGACGGCGAAGCGAACATCGGCTCGATTATCGAAGGGATGCGAGAAGAGATCGGGCGCATCGCCGGCCCGGAAACCGTGATAGATTACGTCGTCGTCGTGAACGCCGACACGCTGGAACCGGCCGACAGTCCCGAAGGCCTCTTGCTACTGGCCGGCGCTGTTCGCATTGGGAAAACGAGACTTATAGATAATCTGCTGGTTGAGCTTTGAACCACCACCGTACGCGAAACCGATTTCAACACCAACAACTAATAACCTGAAACCAATGACCAGCATCTAGAAACTAGAAACTCGCAACTATGTACCCCACCATGTTCACCATCCCGATGCCCGACTGGCTTCCGGGGTTCTTTCAATCGCTTGGCGACGTCAAAAGCTACGGCGTCATGATGATGCTCGCCTTTCTCACCGGCATCTGGCTGTCCTGCCGCCGCGCCTTTCGCTCGCAGGCCGACCCGGACATTGTGCTCAACATCGGTTTCATAGGGTTGATCTTCGGAGTGGCCGGCGCACGTGCCATGTTCGTCATTCACTACTGGGACACGCGATTCGCCAATACAGACAGTCCGATCGCCGCGATTTTCGACATCCGCGCCGGCGGCCTCGAATTCTGGGGAGGACCCATACTGGTCATCCCGGCCGTCATTATCTATTTGCGATACATCGCAAGGGCGTCGGTCCGCTGGTATATCGATATCACCGTGCCGGCACTGGCCTCGGGCTTGGCCATCACGCGAATCGGTTGCTTTCTCAACGGTTGCTGCTGGGGCGCTGTGTGCGTCGATCAGCACGATCCGGCGGGCATGAAGGCGAGCGTGCCCTGGGCGGTGCAGTTTCCATACGGCAGCCCGGCGATGCGCCAACAGTATGAATTCGGTCAGCTCACGTTGCCGAAGGAGCTGATTTACACGTCGAGCTCCGGCCAGAGCTATCCGATCGCTCGCGACTTCATCGACGCCGCTCTGAAAGAGGGAAGCGGTGCGCGCCAAAAGCTGGACCAGGCTGTAGAAGCCGCGAAGAAGGAAGTCGATCTCGCCCGCCAGAGCGGCGCGGATGCCGCGATGATTCAGGATTTGAACAAGGTCCACGCCGATGCAAGTCAGAAGCTGGTGGATTATCTCAAGAAAACCGAGGCCGGCCTGGTGCAGCAGCAGTGCATTACCTATGGCCTGACGATCGATCAACTCGTGGAGCTGGCGTCCCATTATCAGTCGAAACCGGTCCACCCGACGCAGCTTTACGCCGTGATTAACGCCCTTCTTATTGCGTGGCTGCTGTCGACGATTTTTTATTATCGACGGCGGCACGGCATCCTGCTGGGTCTCTTTCTTCTGATCTATTCGGTTTCGCGCGTGTTCGAAGAGGCGGTGCGGCAGGACAACCCGCTCGACGTGGGCGGCGTGACCATCTCGCAGGCCGTCAGCATCGTGACATTCATCGGGGGCGTGTTCTGGCTGATCTGGATGTATCGCCTGCCGATGATGAGCCCGCGGGCCGTGCCTTTCATTCCGCCCGAAGAGGAGACAGCGCCGCCGAAGGCTTCACCCGCCAGAAAGTGAAGTTTCTCACGGACAGTCGAAGTTCCCACCGGCACAATCGTGCGTCGAGAGCAGCGCCGCTACAAAGCAAGAGACATCCGCGGCATTGACGGTGCCATTGTCATCCAGGTCGATCACGTCGAGTTGTTCGTACGGAAGGGATTCGGCGACGAGGTAATCGTCCACAAAGGACGGCAGATCGTCGCCCAGAAGATATCCGTCGCCGGTCAAATCGCCGTGACACGGCAGATTTGAAGATTGTGCAGTCAGAATGAGAGTCGCGGCGTTGGAATGAGTGCCGGAATTGAAGGTGAAACCGGTCAGCGGGTCCGTCGCCACGAAGTACAGCGAGACAACGCCCCCGCTCATGAGGTCGGCGGTGAAACCGGGCATCAGCGGCAGGTCAAAATTCTGCCATGTGGACGTGAACGCATTCTCGAATTCCGTACCCAGAACCTCGTCCGCCACGGCGTTCAGAAGGGATCGCCCGTAGGTAAAGCCGACTTCATTGCCGTTCGCAACCCCGGGCGACTGCGGCGTCCCGTCGCCCTCCGACCAGTTGTCATTGGCGAGCCAGCGAATCGCGAACGATCCCTGGCCCCGGCCGAAAACTCCGTTGTTCGGCACGTGATTCTCGCTCAGGTGCAACACGGCCGATGAGAGCTCCCAGTTACCGGGGCCGAATTGCGCATTAAATTGAGCAACCGCGGCCTGCGTGCCGAATTTCATCCAGGTGTCGGTGACGCCCATGATGACGTTGAATCTGTTCCGGGCCTGACTGCCCGACACGTTGAGCCCGCCGGCGTATCCATAGGTCGCCTGCGGCGGTGCCATTAATTCAAAAGTGTCCTGCAGCGAAACAAGATTGATCGTCAGCGAGGTGATGATGCAGGCGTCGCATGTCGTGCCGTCGCCGGCGAACTCTCCCCCCAGCGCGACGCAGATGCTCTCCTCGCGAATGCTGCACGCTTCGGACAAGGGGTCGCAACAGGCGCCCAGCACCCCGCCGCGCGGGTCAGCCGACGCGTCGTCGATCTGCCCCCGTGCTGAATCGCGGTTTAATAGAACCATGACGGCCGCGATCGCGACCGTTCGAAGTATGGGCATGATTTCCTCAAAGTGCGTGGAAGTTGTGCTCGTCGCCACCCTCCCCTGGGTCACCCTATCTTAAAGAACCCGCAATCTCGCTGCAATCATTCCAACATTCTCGGGCATAATCAAAGCCTGGCCGCAGGAAACAAAGGCGCCAGCGACAAACGTCGCTTATTGATCCAGCGCGATGCTTTGTGCATCTGACGGCTCGTGTCCGACCCTCTATCATTTGCGTGGGAATTCGACGAGGAGCTTCACATGCCCGACAAAAAGAAAACCGTGGCCGTACTCGGCGCGTCGGCCGATCGCGGCAAGTTCAGCAACAAGTCGGTTCGCGCCCATCTATCAACGGGATGGGAGGTGTACCCGGTGAATCCGAAGGGGGGCGAAATCGAGGGACTGAAGGTATTTGCGAGTCTGCGCGACGTTCCCGTGCCTCTCGATCGCGTGACGGTCTATTTGCCGCCGCCCGTGGGTGTCAAAGCGCTGCCCGACATCGCCGCGGTGAATCCCGGCGAAGTCTGGCTGAACCCCGGTGCGGAGAGTGCGGAACTCGTCGCCGAATCTCGGCGCCTGGGCGTCGAGCCCATCCTCGGATGCAGCATCGTGGACCTGGGCGTATCGCCGGGACAATTTCCGGATCGCTGATTCGACGAGCGGTCAGGAGCCGCTGGGGTTATGGCGGCCTCGCGACCGTGGCCGGCGCAATGACGCACGGTATGATGGAAACGAATGGCGAAGCGAGATTATTACCAGGTCCTCGGTGTCTCAAAGACGGCATCGGCCGACGAGATTAAAAAGGCCTTTCGCCGCCAGGCCAAGCAGTTGCATCCCGATCAAAACAAGGGCGACAAGGACGCGGAGACGAAGTTCAAGGAAGCCCAGGAGGCCTACGCAGTCCTGTCCGACCCGCAAAAGCGCGGGCAGTACGATGAATTCGGCCACGCGGGACCCGCAGGCTCGTATGGCGGGCCGCAACCGGGCGCGGGCGGGGGGTCCTATCAATGGTCGTCGGGGCAGGGCGGGCAGTCGATCAACATCGAAGACCTCGCGGACATGTTCGACTTCGAATCCCTCTTCGGCGGTCGAGCAAAAGCGGGGGGCGGGGAGTCTCCATTCGGCGGCGGTCGGCGTCGCTCGCGAGCGCGTGCGCCCGCCCCCGAGCCGGCGCGCGACGTCGAATACCCGGCTTCGCTCACGTTCGCGCGCGCCGTTCGCGGAACCGCGATTGAACTCGAGCTTCCCTCGGCCGACGGAACCAGGCAGCGGATCAGCGTCACCATCCCGCCCGGCGTTCGCGATGGGCAGCGCGTCCGTGTGCGGGGCAAGGGCGAGCCGGCTCATGGCCGAGGCGCGGCGGGAGATTTGTACGTCGTCGTCCATGTCAAGCCGCATCCCTACTTCGAGCGCGTCGATGATGATATTTATGTGACCGTTCCGGTGACGGTGGGTGAGGCGACCCTGGGGGCGAGGGTGGAGGTTCCGACCATCGACGGTCGCGGCACGGTGCGGATTCCGCCGGGCACCCCAAGCGGGTCGAAGTTGCGGCTCGCCGGACAGGGTGTGGCCCATTCGCAGCGCGGCGAGCGCGGCGATCAATACGTGGTCGTCAAGATCGTGCCGCCGAAGAAGCTCAGTGAAGCGCAGCGAAAGCTCTTGGAAGAATTTGCAGAGACGGACACGTCTTCGCCGCGCGAGGGCCTGTGGTGATGCCGAAGGCAGCGCGTCTGGGTCCTCCGTTGCGCAAGTCTGCATCGGCGCTACTGATTCTGATCTTCCCGTCACTCGCTTTTGCGGAAGCGCCGCCAGCGGGCAATGCTCCCGTCGCGACGAGGGCGATCGACGCTGGTGAATCTAACGGCGCCTGCATTCTTGCTCAGGCAACCACGTCGCGGCCGGAAAAAATGCTGGAAGATGCTCGCGTTCGCCGCTGGTGGCTCACGATGGGCTGGGGACTGGTCATCATCGTGGCATTTTTCGCGGGAGCCGGGGCGATCGTGGTTTTTTCGCGGCGCTATCAGGCCTACTTGCAGCGGAAGCGTTCATCGCCAACGGTGGTCGACGACGTGTGGGCGATGCACGTGGCGCCCGATCCGGATGACGTGCTGGACGACGGCGTTGGGGATTCTGACGGCGGGAGCGCAGGGGGCGGGGATGACTCAGGGGATTAACAGGGTTGCGCGTCAGCCCGCGAGAAGTTGAGCGCCGTGATCGCCGAGTGAGGCGCGAAGCTTCGCAAGAGCGCGCATCTCGATTTGCCGCACGCGCTCCTTGCTGATGCCGAAGTCGCGGCCGATTTCGTCGAGCGTCTGGCCGCCTTCCGCGCCGCCGAGACCAAAGTGCCGCTCGACGACGAGACGTTCACGCTCGTCGAGATCAGCAAGAGACGGAGCGATCTTTCCGCGGAGGTAGTCGCGCTTCGATTCGGCGGGAAGCGAGAGGGCCTCGGGATCGCTGACGGCGAGGAGGAACTCATCGTGGCCGGTTCGGAAGCGGTCCGCCTGGGTGAATTCCTCCGGAATCGCGCGGGCGAAGGCCCGAGCGATGGCCCAGGTGGCATAGGTGCTGAAGCGGAAACCGCGGCCGTAATCGAACTTGTCGACGGCCCGCATGAGAGCGACGTTGCCCTCGCTGATCAGCTCGAAAAGATTCGTGCTCGAACTGCCGGCCAGATGTCGCTTGGCGACGCTGACCACCAGCCGCAGGTTGGACTGGATCAGGCGATTTCGGATGGGCGTAACCAGTGCGAGGCGGCGATCCACTTCATCGGCATCGCCGGCGTTGGCGCGGGCGGGATTCTCCGCGATTTCGCGGCGGGCCGTCTCGGCCCGATGCAGAAGGAAATTCATCTGGCGAAAGAGTTGCCGCTCCTGCGCTGCGCTGAGCAGCGGCGTGCGGTAGAGTTCCTGAAGATACGGTGGCAGCCCGGCCGGAATGCTGCGCGGGGCGGCGGCGAAAAACTCGCTCGAATCGTTCTCGTCCGAGGGCGACATGATCACGTCGCCCGCATCCGGGGACTCGAATTCGGCGCTGTGGATGTAATCGATCGGCGCGCCGGCATAACGAAGCAGCCGTTCGCCATCGATCAACGAGCGAATTTCGCCCTCGCTCTTCTCGACGCGCCGGGCCAGGTCGCGCACGGCGTCGCCGTTCAGGAACGCCTCGTAGACCACGCGGCCGATTTCCATCGGCTTCGCCGTCTCGATGCGATCGAACAACGCCTGACGGGGATTATCAAAGTCGAATCGGCGCAGCGTATATCGAATGGTTTCGATCGCGCGGCCGGATTCCCGGGCGAGTGTCAGTGTCACGGCGTGCATCGACGACCGTCCCTGTGCGATCAGCTCGCGGGCGCGAAGTATGATTCTCGCCCGCTCGGCGTCGTCCATCAAGCGGAAGGATGTCCCGCGCCGCACCAGATCGAGGTTCAGCGAGATAAATGTTTGAACGGCACGGGCCGAGAACAGCATCGTCGCAACGCCGCCGTCAGATGCATACCAGCAACCGATCAGGCCCCGGCGGCGCCAGCGTGAAATCGTCTTCGCCGAAACCTTGAATCGCGCCGCAAGCTGGGCGGTGTCGTACAGTGTCCGGGCCGCCGAACGTCGCGGAATGGGGTGTGACTCGGTGAGGGCATCGGCCAGATCAACCAGGTCTTCGATGATGGTCTTTCCGCCCAGAAGCGTGTCGTCGTCTGACGTGCGTCGCCGATAGCTGGTCACGTGAAACGCCAGCAGCGAAAATGGGTAGTCTTTGCTGGGGTCGATCAGTGAAATCGCGCGGCGGATGCCTTCGATCTGATGAAGTCGATGCCGCCGCGGCGATAGCGTCAACTCATGGAAGAGTCGAGCAATCAAAGGCGACTGAAATGACTTCATCGAGGATCTCCCAGTGCGGGATGCAAGGATGGCGGCCGGTACAGTTTCCGGCAAACGGGGCGAGGTCGGCGCCATGTCTGCCGGGTGGCGGCGGGACTTCAGTGTTGCGGCGCAAGCCATTGTAGCCGGGGGTGCGGGGATGTTTCAAGCGCAATCCGGCTCCAAATTTATCGACCGAGCCGCGCATAAACTCAATTCCGTTCACAGGTTCCGGATTAGCCACGGACTGGACAGAATCGTCACGTCTCGCGACCATGGGTGACGCATGGATCGCAGGGCTGCCCTGCCGGATCGAGTTTACGAACGGGTTGTGATGATTTAATGGCCAAAATCGAAGCATTTCGAGGAATTCGTTACACGGCTCCGGACGTGAGCGAGCTGATCGCGCCGCCCTATGACATCCTGACCGAACGCGACAAGGCGGCCCTCCTCTCGAAAGATGACCACAATATCGTGTCGGTCGATTTGCCCCACGTGCCCCCCAAAAATGCAGGACCAGACCGCGTTTACACCCAGGCCGCAGGGGAATTGACCCGCTGGCTGGACATCCGAACGCTCCGTCATGAGCCGCGGCCGGCCATCTACGCCTATCACCAAACTTACAAACATGGGGATACGACTCGGACGCGGAAGAAGTTCTTCGTTCGTCTTCGGCTCGAGCAGTTTGGTGAAGGGAACATTTTTCCCCACGAGCAGACCTTTGGCGGCCCGAAAGAGGATCGACTCAAGCTCACTCAGGCGACGCGATGTAACTTGAGCGCCATCTTCGGACTCTATCCCGATCCGGAAAATGAAGTATCCGGGTTGTTCGATGAAGTGACCGCCTCCGATCCCGATCAGGCCGGAATCCTCGACGGCGTGAATAATCAACTCTGGGTGATCGATGACATGCCCTTAATTAAGGCGGTCCAGGTTCGGCTGTCGGATCGGCCCATTTTCATTGCCGATGGCCATCATCGATATGGAACCGCGCTGATGTACCGCGACCGCTTCATTGAAGAGATGGGCCCGCAGCCGGAAAACAGTCCGGTGAACTACGTGTTGGCCGTGCTTGGGGGAATGGAAGACCCTGGGGCGACGATTCGACCCTACTTTCGAACGATCGCGGGGATCGGACATGTCACGGCGAACGTATTGCAGAAAACGTTATCCGGGGACTTCACCTGGTCTCCGCAGCAGGTGCCGGGCCAACCCGACCGGTTGGCGGAATTGCTGGAAGCGGCCGGACCATGCGCCATGGGCTTATATGTCGCAAAAGACGACGCCTTTGCGGTCATTAATCCGAAGCAGCGCGATCCGCTGGCATCGCTGGAACCCGATCGTGCGCCGGCATGGCGACAGCTCGCCTACACGTTGCTGCACAAGCTGGTGATCGAACGGCTGATCGAGCCAAACCTGAACGAAGGACGTCCGCTCGTCCTCCACTATCATCAAGGCCTGCCGGAAGCGATCAAGGATGCGAAGGAATCCGAAGGCATCGCATGTTTGATGCCCGCCACCACCATGTCGCAACTGCGCGAAGTCTGCCTTGCAGGGGAACTCATGCCGCAGAAGTCAACCTATTTCCATCCGAAGCTCGCAACCGGCATGGTGATGAATCCGCTGTATTGAGCTTGTCAAATTCAGAATTCCCGCTTTAAATCCCGCTTCGATGAGCGTGGCGCGGCCGGTGGCAAAGGCGGCGAATCCGAGTGGCGCACGCCAGTTCGAAATTCCTGGCTGAATGGTGAATCGATGTCGAAAGCAAAGAGCAAACCGAAGGCAAAACCCAAGCCGAAAGCAAAGGCGGTCAAGGCGAGCGCAAAAGAGATGCTTGATCCTATTGATGTGGTCGACATCCCGATCGTGGAGGTAGAGCCCGACGAAGAGATTATTGCGGAAGCGGTTGCAGAGCCCGGGGTCGTCGAATCGCCCGAAGGCGCTGCCAAGCGCGGGCGAGCCGTGAAGGAGCCGCCGCCTCCGAAGAATTGGCGCGTCGAGGGATTATCGCCCGAAGGGGTTCGGGTGATTCTGGGCCGGTTTGTCACACGCGAGGAAGCGGAACCCGAGTTGATTCGCATCAAGGAAGACGGGTTTTATGAGAAGGTTCGCCTGGTGGAAGCAGGCGACGCCGCCAAGTAACGCCTGATTCAGAATTTCGCTGGGCAGGTCATTTCATTTTGCCGTTAGGGCGCATGAGCCGATCATAACTTCTGCAAGCGACTACCTCAGCCGCCCTGGCCTGATGGCTGAATCAGCCCGCCGCGCCGGGAACGACGCCTATTTCGGAGCGCCGTTCACTTGATTATCGCCTCCCCAATCGGTTAAATAGGTGGTTGCTAGGGGTTAGGTAGGAGTAGGTCCTTCCGCACCTCGGTACCCGTAGTGGTGCCGGAGGCAATCCAGGCGAGCTTCCATCCTCGAATCTGTTGTACCTGCACTCTCTCGCCGGACCGTCCGATTTATCTCGGACGCCTCTACGTTCCAATCTGTTCGCATTTGGAAAGCCGCCTCGCGCGGCGCGCCTTTTTTCACTTTCTTCAGGGAGACCGGGAATGGTGAGCCAGTCGAGTTTCAGAATTGTTGCAATGTGTTGCGCGTTGCCCGCCGCGTCGTTCTCGACCGCAATAGCAGCAGAGGGTCGGGAGACGGTGATTTATCTGGATCGCGCAAGCCTGAACGGCATGGAACTTGAAGTAGGTCTTCCCGACGCCGAACTCGGCGCTCTTGATCCGGCGTGGAACCGCGACGCGATTCGCCTGTCGATCGAGGATGGAGACATCGCGGACGGGGCTGAATCCAACCCCGCATCCGTGAGTCACATGGATGACATTGTGATTCGGAGCGCCGACGGTCGGGTCCGCCTGACTGGTTCTCGGATCGCCTCATTCGACCACGAGGGCCTCAGACGATACGCCATCTTCAGCGGGCGCGGGGATCTGTCCGGGCCGATGCTGCTTCTGCAGGATGAAAAGGTGGGCTTTGACGGCGGCGGCAACCGATTGGTGGTCGAGGCATCGGCACTCATCATTACGAGCGATCTGGCCAACGCGCTGGGTGAGCCGAAGCTGGCCGGCCGGTCAATCGGAAGGATTGAAGTGACGGGATACACGCCGAGCGACCAGGAACTGAATGCCGAGCCGCTCGATGTTGATGAGGATGCGCCCGGCGGCGGCGAGGGCGAACCGCGCGGTGAAATCTGCGGCGCGTCATCCGGGCCGGACGTGATCGTCGGCGAGCTTGGCAAGGCGACCGGACCCGTGGACGACATCTGGAATTCGGCGTCGCAGCAGGTAGGCCCGAACTGGATCGATGTCTTTTCGCTGGCGACGTACTCCTGCAACATCGGAAATGCACAACTCAGTTGGGTTGCGGGCGGCAGCGCTCAGCACCCGGTGATCGGGCAGAACTTTTATCGCTATTATACCGCGGCGGACGGGGCCACCCGCTTCGAGCAGATCGGCCAATCATGGTTGAAACACGGCTTCACCGCCCTGCAGCACAACATCTGCTGCACATGTCAGAACAGCGGCACGGGCAGCGCGCTGGGCGTGGGATGCGCCGACCCTTACACCGCCTCGCGCAACGCCGGGCAGAACGGCGCCGGACCCAAGTGGCAGGTGAATCCCTCGACCGGCCAGCACATTCATCCGATTGACAATACACCCGGTTATCCGGCCACGGTGGGTCGAAGGCTGCAAGTGAAAATCAGCGATCTTGATCTTCCCGGCGCGATCTACTTCGGCGAAGGTCAGTACGTCGCCGCGGATGACGCGGCCAGCGGCAACCAGAACAACAACGCCTCCTATCGACGCATCACTGTAAGCGGCACCGGAAACGACCGAACTTTCGGCTTCCTCGCCGGTGGTCCGGGCGCCACCCAGCGCGGCGAGGCGGGCGTGCGGGCCTGGAAGGACCAGGACGCCAGCGTCACGGAGACCAACATCCAGGCGGATGGGCTGTTGATTCTCGCGGCGAAGGCGACCAGCCTCGGCGGCGGACTTTTTCATTATGAATATGCGCTACAGAACCTGAACTCTCATCGGGGCGTCAAGGCGTTTCGCATCCCAGTGAATCCGGCGTCCACGATCTCAAATGCCGGCTTCCATGACGTGGATTACCACGATTTCGACGGCGAAGATGGCGACGCAGTCGCAAATGACCAGCCCACGCGCGATGGAACCGACTGGGCCGTGTCGACGTCCGGCGGCGCGGTCACGTGGACGATGTCGTCCGTCACGCCCGAAGCGAATTCCAATGCACTATTGTGGGGCACGGTCTACAATTTCCGCTTCGATTGCAACGCTGCGCCCACGACCGTAAACGCCATGCTAACGATGTTTCGCTCCGGTTCTCCTGCCACCGTTTCAGGCTCCACTGTCGGCCCCGCCGCCGGCCCGCAGGATTGCCAGCCCAATGGCGTCGAAGATACCATCGACATCACCAGCGGCGCCAGCCAGGACTGCAATCTGAACGGTGTGCCCGATGAGTGCGAAACACTCGAACCCTGCACCCTCGCCTTCGATTCCGTCATCACCGGATTGAGTCAGCCGCTCGGCGTCTATGCCCCGCCGGGAGACACGGGGCGAATCTTTATCGTGGAGCAAACCGGTCGAATCAAGATTGCGACCTTGCCGACCTATGCGCTCAACGCCACACCCTATCTGAACGTTAGCGGGTTGCTTCCCGCGCCGCTGGGTGGTGAGCAGGGGCTCCTGGGCCTGGCGTTTCATCCGGACTGGTCGAACAACGGTTACTTTTACATAAACTATACGAACTCGGCGGGTGACACGGTTATTGCACGGTATCAGGCGCTGGGCGGCAACCCGGCGGCGAGCACGGCCGATCCCGCACAGACCCAGCTTCTGCCGCCGATCGATCAGCCATTTGTGAATCACAACGGCGGGTGCCTGCAGTTCGGCCACGACGGAATGTTGTACTGCGGCATGGGCGACGGCGGGTCGGCCAACGATCCCGGTAACCGCGCGCAAAATGATGGAATGTTGCTGGGCAAGATGCTCCGGCTGGACGTTGATAATCCGCCTACCTATGTCCCGGTGGACAATCCATACGTGGGTGCGGGCAACCCGCTTGATGAAATCTGGGCGAAGGGGTTACGCAATCCGTGGCGCTTCAGCTTCGACCGGCTTACAGGCGACATGTACATCGCCGACGTCGGCCAGGACTCGATGGAGGAGATTAACCTTGAGGCGGTCGCATCGGCGGGCGGTCGGAATTACGGCTGGCGTTGCACTGAAGGCACGGTCTGCCCCCCACCCGGAATCGCCGGGTGTGTCTGCAATAATCCGTCTTGGACGGCGCCCATCCGTGTTGAATCGCACGGGGACGGCGAGGGCACGGGCTCAATCACCGGCGGCCACGTCTATCGTGGATGCGAGATGCCATGGCTTTCCGGATATTACTTCTACGCCGATTATCTTGGCGACTATATCAAGCGGTTCCGCTACACGGGCAGCGTCGTTAGCGACGCCAACACGACCATCGTGCAGGCCGCTGGCGGCGCCGTCGGCGCAATTGTCTCATTCGGCGAGGACGCCAGCGGCGAAATGTACGTCGTCAGCGGCACCGGGACGATTTACAAGATCGTCTGCGCCGCCCCTCCGTCGCTGTGCGGCAACGGCACGCTCGACGCCGGCGAGGAGTGCGACGATGGCGACGACGAACCGGGCGATGGCTGTTTCGAATGTCAGTTCGAGAACAATGACGATTGTGCCGATGCCGTTTCCATCACCGACGGCGTCACGCAGTTCAGCACCGTGGGGATGACGACCGATGGTCTGGCGCATACCTGCGTCACCGACAATGACGGCGGGCAGACCTTCCAGGATATCTGGTACGACTACCTCGCCCCGTGCAGCGGAACATTGCGGGCGACGACCTGTGAGCAGATTGGCGGCAGTGCCACCTACGATAGCGATCTCGTGATTTACAGTTGGGATGGCGTCACTTGCGCCTCGCGCGTGTTTCTGGCCTGCAATGACGACGATTCGGGCCATGCCTGCGGCGGCCAGGCCGGGGGATATCACAGCACAGTATCTACTTCGGTCACGGCCGGTTTGCATTACCTGATTCGCGTGGGTGGCTGGAACAACGGCAGCACCGGCTCGGGAAATCTAAATGTCACCAACACCTGCGATTGCAACAATAATCATGTTGATGATGGGCAAGACATCGGCGCAGGCACGAGCTTTGATTGCAACGCAAATGGCGAGCCCGATGAGTGCGATTTGGCCATCGGCGGTCCGACGACGACGCACAATGCTCCGGCGACCGGATTGCCCCTGCCAATTCCTGACCCGGGAACGGCATTCAATGAATTCACCATCGCCAATAGCGGGACAATCGTCGATCTGAACCTGGCGTTCCAGTTCACCCAGACGCACAACGGCGACATGGTCGTGCAACTGACGCACGGGGCGACCACGGTGACCGTACTGAATCGCCCGACCAATGGCGGCGGCGCGTCCAATGACAACGGGTATAACGTCACACTTGACGACGAGGGCGGCGCGCCGATCCAGGGAGTCAACCTGGCGGGCGCTAGTTCGATGGTCACCGGCACCTACATTCCCAACAGCCCGTTGAGTGCATTTGATGGACAAAACACACAGGGTCTGTGGCGCTTGACATTGATTGACGCCGAGGACAACGACACGGCACAGTTGCAAAATTGGCGGCTCATCATTCAAACCACCGCTCCGCCGCCTCCCCCCTGCGACTGCAACGACAACGGCGTGACCGACTCGGTCGACATCGACAACGGCGCCAGCGCCGATTGCAACACCAACGATGAACCCGATGAATGCGATATCCTCGGCGGCGCGCCCGACTGCGATGGCGGCCCGACCGGCGTTCCCGCGGCCGGCGGCTCGCTGATCAACACCTTCTGCTTCGGCTGTCACGGCGTGGATGGCTACGCGACCGACTGCGGCGGCGGAAGCTGTCCCGGGCCGGTGCTGCGCAACAAGTCGCGGACCACGATCGCCGACATGCTCCTGCCGCCGACCGATCACCCCGGCGGCGCGTTCGGCAGCTTCACGGCGCAGGACTTCGCCGATCTCGAGGCCTTCCTGAACGACCTGCCGCATCCCCCGGCCCGGCCCGACGGCGCGATCGACACCTGTCAGACCCTGGCGGACTGCGACGAAGACGGCGCGGTCGACGGCTGCGAGTTCGGCGCAGGAACGCAGTCGGATGAAAACACCGACGGCATTCCCGATGACTGCCAGGGTTGCGTCACCGCCGCCGAGTGCGATGACAGCGATCCATGCACGGACGACGTCTGCGATGATGGCGAATGCGTCAGCACGACTCCCGACACCGATGGGGACGGCGTTGCGGACTGCGTCGATCAATGCCCCGGCCAGAATGACACGATCGATTCCGATCAGGACGCAACCCCTGATTGCCTCGACGGCTGCCCGACCGATGCGAACAAGACCGCTCCGGGCAACTGCGGTTGTGGCAATCCCGAGACGCCGGCCGATGGCGACATGGACGGTCTTGACGGTCCCAACGGCGCCGACCTGCAACTGTTCACGGACGCGATCCTGGTCAGCTCGACCGACACGCTCGACCTTTGCCCCGGCGATTTCAGCGGCAACGGCGTCATGGACGAGGCCGACGTGGCGGGCATGGTCAGCGCGCTGCTGAGCGTGCCATAACGGGTTCCGAATTCGGCGGCTCGTTCGCGAACTTCGCGGGCGGCCGAAACTTAGGTCAATCAATCGAGGCCCCGAAGCGACATGCTTTGGGGCCTCGTGTCATTTCGGGCGCGGCGTGTCGGAAAGGGCGGCATTATCGGCTCCGAAATAAAAACGCGCGCGGGCGAAATATGTTTCCGTCGGGTTCGTTATCACGAATCGTAGAGTGAGAGTGGGGCCGATTGGACGGCCTAAGAATTCACGGGCGTTTGGCCGACATTGAACTGCTGCCGCGAGGTTTTTCATGGTCGCTCGCAATCCACTCTACGAGGCCGCCACGACGAAGGCCCGGTCCACGCCGGCCTACGTGACGTGCCCGAACTGCCGCCACCCGGCGATTCTGCGCCGCGTCGCGCCGGGAATGCCCTTCCGCTGCCGCCAGTGCAACGTCTTCTACCGCTTCGGCCGCCCGGCCGATTCCGCCGGTTCCCTCGATCGAACGGCCGACTCCGAGGCGACGTCGAGCTGACGGATTTTTCCTGGTTTCGAGTTGCCGGCTGCGAGTCGCTGGTTCCTGGTGGTTTTTCCATTTATTTACCTGCGAGTGGTGGAACTGCCTTGTTTCGCTTTTCAACCCCCTAAAAAACTTTTGCCGGGTTGAACTGGCTTGAAATCCTCTGAATCGCGCCGGCGATTTGTCTTTTTTTCCGCCATGCCCGATCGCGCGGTTATTCATTAGACGTGCTCAGCGCTCCGTCTTTTTTGGGCGTCAAGCGAAAAAAAAGTGTGGAGAGAGCCGCGCGCGTGGTGTTGGGCTGAACTGGGTGGCCCGAGTGTTCTCACTCGGGGTCACGATTAAGGCGGGCGAAAAAGGCTTTTGAACCCAGATTGGGTACGATCACCAGGAGAGTTTGCGGCCTTCTTAATCAAGCCCCCAGGCGAGTACACCTGTGCAACCTGACCGAAACTGTCTTAAATGCGCCGGCGATTTTCTGATTCACGTGCGGATAACTTGAGACGACATAGCCTATAGGCTATATTACCATGTGGAACGTTGAGACGACCGACACTTTGACGTGTGGTTTGCGACGCTCGATGACGCCGCAAAGGTCGAAGTTATTTCAAAGGTCGAGCTATTGAAACTCCTCGGTCCTTCCCTGGGGCGGCCGCACGCGGATACCCTGAAAGGATCGAAGCATGCGAACATGAAAGAATTGCGAGCGGATACGAAAGACAAGGTGATGCGAATCGCGTTCGCCTTTGATCCTCGCAGGAGTGCGATCCTTCTGGTGGCCGGCGACAAGGGCGGCGTGAGTCAGAAGCGGTTTTACACGCGCCTGATCGCCCGTGCGGACGCGCTGTTTGACGATCATTTGTTTAGGTTGAAGCGAGAGTTAAGAGAAAGCGACAACTAGCATGGCGAGATCATTCGACACCCTGGTTCGTCGAACGACAAACAAGCGTGTCCGCGCGCGAGCCGAGCAGCGCACGCGGCAACTTCTCGGCGAAATGCTGCTGGCCGAAATTCGCAACCATGTCGGAATGACTCAGGGAGAAGTGGCTCGCGCTCTGGGGATCAAGCAGCCCAGCCTTTCCAAGCTCGAAAAGCAGCCGGACATGCAGATTTCCACGCTCAACAAAATCGTCGAAGTGCTCGGCGGTGAGTTGGAAGTGGTCGCGCGGTTTCCAAAAGGCGCCGTGCGAGTAGCGCCCTTCGGAACGAATGGCTCTCGAACCCGCCGCCCAGGTCGTGGTCCGCAGACCCGATGTTCTTAGGCTTACGCACAGGAAAGCTTTAGCGCCTCGCGTCCGCGCCGGGAGAAATGTCGGGTCACGGACCTGACCTACGGAATTGTGTCCCTGCGGCTCCGGCAAGCGCTTTCAAGAAGTGCTGCCTGACGGCCGGCGCCTACGACGGCTCGCGGCGGAATGAGTATCAGCGGTAACGTGAGATGGCCGGGTGTTCCAGGCGGGGCACCCGGCCAATGCTCTGTCGGGCGGTTGATTGATCTACGATCCGCAGGCAATATGCGCGTGTTAGCCGACAGCGTCGCGTCGACAAACAGACTGGTCTGCGCTATCGCCGACGATTGCGAAATCGACCGTCGAGAGATTCAATGTCGACCGGAGAAATCACTTGCGAGTCGAGGCCCGCCTCAGTTTTCGAGGCGACGAACGCCTGATCCTGGGAGTCGCCTTCTTTCCGGGCGTAGCGACCGGTTTGGAGCGATCCACCAGCCGGCCGCCACTCTTCTTCTGACGGGCCTGAATGTCGCGAACGATGGCCTCCAGATCGTAATTGAACCGACGGGCGTATTGATCGCGCGTGCGCCGGACTTCCTCGACAATCGGATCTCGCCACATGGTCAGGCCTCCATCAGCTCCAATGGCGTGCAAATGACGGGCGGCCGAAAGCCGGCGGCCTCGCATACGGATTCTATTCCCGTGCGCATGGACGCGTTGGCAATATGTGCGCAGTTCCATGTCAACAGATAAGTCATTTGATGCACGGCTGCGATTGCGACGTGGAGTGCATCGGTCGCCGCAGTGGCAGGCATTTTTGCACCACTCAGGATCGCGCGACCGAGCCTCATGCAGGGTTCGGTGATATCCAGTTGCTGATAGCCGACCAGCAATTTCAATCGTTTCTTCGCCGCCCCGGCATCTCCGCCGGCGGATTCATCCAACACGAGCTGCGAAATGAACAGGTCAAACTTGTGACGGCGGTCATTCCACCATTCCCGGGTCAGCGACTGATTGGCCGCAACGACCAGGTCGCGACTCGGCCGCGCCGTAAGGTAGCTGGGAATCGTCGTTTCAAGATAGACGGACGGCTTCACACCGTGAATTCTAATCGAATTCCCGAACTGGACTAAGCGTTAGGTCCCCCCCGGCGCAGCGGTCTACCAGGAACTTCATGCCGTGATCCGAACCTGGTCCAGCGATTCATTGGCGATGACTGCATGTGCGTAGGCAAGGCAGGCGCGGATGTCGTCGCGTTCGAGGCCCGGATAATCGTCGAGCAACTCATCCCAGGTCACGTTTTGGGCAAGAAGGCTGAGAATCAGTTCGACGGAGACTCGCATGTCGCGGATGACCGGCTTGCCGCCGAAGATATCCGGCCGGGCGGTGATCCGCTTGAGAAGGTCGTTTTCCGGCATGGCGAGGCTCCATCTTAATGTGTACTTGATTATAACGCCCGGAATGCGGCCACGAATGCCCATCGCATTAGGTCCGGGGCCTTGATTTTCCCATCCCAAGATCCAAAATCCGCAAGCCAAACGCCTCGCTGGCGCGTCGGCCTCGGAAATCCCCATTCGCAAGACCACCAAAACGCCAAATCAAAACGACGGCTTAAAGGCCGTACACGTCAAATCCCCCAACAGCCGGTGCCAGACGTGATTGGGGTTTTTCTCCACCGCGGTCACGATTTCCTTCATGCGCCGCAGCACGTCCGGCGTCTCCTCATCCCACACGTCGCCCTGCAGGAGCTTCAGCACGTCGAGCCGGTAGCGCGGGTCCTGGATGAACATGGTGAACAGGACGTTCAGGCGATAGTACAGGGTGATGAAGTCGTACCAGTTGCGGGTGCCCCAGCGGAGGGTCCGCTCGAAGTTATCAAAGCGGCTCTTGGCGTAGTCACCCTTTTCGGCCGCGGCCTTGAGGTCATTCGTGAGAAACCGTGCCCCGTTCATGGCAATGCTTACGCCGCTGGAAAAAATCGGATCGACGAACCGGCCGGCGTCGCCCACCAGCGCCCACTTGTCGCCGCACACCTGCTTCATCGCGTAGCTGTAGTCGCCCTCCTCCTTGAACGGCCGCACCCGCTCGGACTTCAGCAGGCGGTCGTGCACGTCCGGCCGCGAGCGGACCGTCTCCCAGAACCAGGCCTCGCGCTGCTCGCGCGTCTTGGGAAAGTGCTGCCGCTGCGTCACGATGCCGATGCTGGTGATGGTGTCGGTGATGGGAATCTGCCAGATCCACGAGTTCGTGATCGGCAGAAAGTGAATGTAGATGTAATCGCCCTTGTCGGGGTGCTTCGCATCATTCCGGTCGTAGCCCTCGAACCAGGTGTGAAACGCGAACTGGTTGAAGGCCGGGTCCTTCACCTTGATGCGCAACTGGCTGCCCAGCAGCGTGTCGCGGCCGGAGGCGTCGACCACCATCTTCACGTTGACGAACATCTCCTTGTCGCCCATTTTGAAATAGACGCGCGGCCAGGGCTCGGCGTCCAGCTCGACGCGGGTGACGTTGACGCCCTCGTAGACCTTCGCGCCCAGCTTGTTGGCATGTTGCAGATAGAGCAGATCAAACTTGCCGCGATCGACGTGATAGGTGTATTTCTGGTTGACGCCTTTCTGCTCGCGCTCCTCGAAACGAATGTCGGTGAAGCTTTCGGCCGGCAATTCCTCCCAGTCGTGGTGGTAGGTCGGGGCCTTGGCGTTCGCGGTCCACACGGCGCCCAGCTTCTTGGGAAACTTCGCCCGCTCCATCTCCTCGAGGAAATCGAGATCGCGGAAGACGGGCGTGGTGGATGGCACCAGCGACTCGCCGATGTGCGGCCGCGGAAACAGCTCGCGTTCGAAGACGACGCAGGGGATTCCGGCCTTGCCCAGGTAGCCGGCCGTCGTCGCCCCGCCCGGCCCGCCGCCGATGATGCCCACCTCAAAATCCGGTTTTTCAACAGTAATCATGCGCTTGAACCTTTCCGCGCGCAGCCTAATCCGCCCCCGCGCGGGGTGTCAACGCTACACCGATGGCTATGCAAGTCTCCGAAACAGATCAGTGGCTTCGACCGGCGTCTTGGTTAGGGGGTATAATTGATCGACGTCGTTGGAGCCATTCCCATGCGCGTCTTGGCGAACTCAGCGAATCCTTTCTCGGCGAAGGAAGAACGCTCGCGCCAACTCCTGGTGAATTGCGGGATGTGCGAATGGCGTTGCGGCGCGGACCGCACACGGGGCGAATCGGCTCCTTGCCATCTGGGCACCGAGACGTTTGTATTCAATCAATACTTGAGCCTGACGGAAGAGCCGGAAGTTCGACCGGCCCTGCGAGTCTATCTGGGTGGCTGCAACTTCCGATGCCGGTTTTGCGACACCGCTCCGGAGTGCTTCAAGCCCACATTAGGGCGGCGGGTTGAACCGGCGCTGTTCGCGGCAGAACTGGGGGCTGCCATTGCCGGGGGAGCAAAAAATATCAGCATTCTCGGGGGCGAACCGACGTTACACGTACATACCCTGTTGCAACTCGCGGCCGCATCGCCATCGCCCCTGCCGATGGTCATCAATACAAATCTATACATGACGCCAGAGGTGATCGATCTGCTCGATGGGGTTGTCTCGTTGTATCTGGGGGACTTCAAATTCGGAAACGACGAGTGCGCAAAAAGTCTGGCCGGAGTCGCGCGTTACGTAGAGGTCATTCATCGAAACCTTCAATTAATCGCGGGTCGAACACCGCTAATCGTGCGGCACCTGTTGATGCCGGGACATTTGGACTGTTGCTTCCGTCCCGTGGCGGATTGGGTGTCCGAGTACCTGCCAGGAAATCGATTTCAGCTTTATACCGGGTTCGTTCCCTGCTTTCGGGCTGGTGCCGATCCCAAAATCTCACGGCTGAATGCTCGGAAGGAAATACACGAAGCGGTGGAGTACTTGGGTGGTCTGAATCTGGACTGGGATGCGGGTGCCGATGGTCACGCCAATGCATGAACAGATCAATCCGAATTCTTCCTTCGAGGTGTCCATCACCATTGGCGTCGATGGCCGCATTTATTGCCATGACATTACGCCCGAGCTGTTTCCCGTCCTGGCGGCGGTCTGTGGAAATGACAGTGAGCTAGTCACGCGCGAGGAATGCGACGAAGGAGATCAGTGAGGCATGAGCGAATCCAAGCCGAAGAAGGCCTCGGGAACGAAACGCCCAGCTAGCGAAGAGCTGGAGGTTCTCATTCGCGCGCGTTACCCGATCATATACGTCGTGAGCTGGGAAGAGGGCCGGGTGGAACACCGGTTAAAGGAAATCGCCGACCGTCGCAAGAAGCACTTAATGTGCTGGTCGGTCACGACGGGGTTGGCGAAAGCTGGTTCGGCAGGCACGGCGCCAAGGCAAAAGGGCCTGGCCGATCCGATCGAAGCCCTGGACTCGGTGATCGAGAACAAAGAACCCGCGATCTACCTGTTTAAGGATTTTCATCCTTTCATGAGGACGCGGGATTGCAACGTGGCCGTCATCCGCAAGCTGCGTGAGGTGGCGCAGGCGCTTAGCGACAGCTATAAAACACTGGTCGTGTGTTCACCGGTGGTGGATATTTCGCCGGAGCTGGAGAAGGCCGTCACGGTACTGGATTACCCGCTTCCGGATACTCAGGACTTCGACAGGCTGCTGCATCGTATCTGCGACGATGTCGCGGCTCACAGCAAACTCAACATCTCGCTGACGCCCGACGATCGCGAGAAACTCATCCAGGCCGCATTGGGCCTGACGTTGCAAGAGGCCGAAAACGTCTTCGCCAAGACAATCGTTTCCGACGGCAATTTGTCCGCTGACGACCTGTCCATCGTGTTTTCCGAAAAGCAGCAGATCATTCGCAAAAGCGGACTGCTTGAGTATTACGAATCGTCCACGGAGATGGGCGACGTCGGCGGACTGGAGCAGCTCAAGGAATGGCTCAAGAAACGTTCGCTGGCATTTTCGGATCGAGCCAAGCAGTTTGGTTTGCCGGCTCCCAAGGGCGTACTACTGGTGGGTGTGCAGGGGTGTGGAAAGAGCCTCTGCGCCAAGGCAGTGAGTCGCATGTGGAACATGCCGCTGCTCCGCTTTGACATGGGCCGGATGTTCGCAAGCCTTGTCGGTTCGTCCGAGGAGAACATCCGCCGCGCCATCAGCGTGGCCGAGAGCATCGCGCCGGTCGTGCTCTGGGCTGATGAAATCGACAAGGCGTTCGCGGGGTCCCAGGGTTCGGCGAACACCGACGGCGGCACCACGGCCCGCGTAATGAGCACGTTCCTGACCTGGCTCAGCGAAAAGCAAAAACCTGTATTCGTGCTCGCCACGGCCAACAACATCTCGCAGTTGCCGCCAGAACTGCTCCGCAAAGGGCGCTTGGACGAGATCTTTTTCGTCGACCTGCCCAATGCGGCCGAGCGCGGACTCATATTTCAGATTCACTTGCGAAAGCGCAACCGGGATCCAAAGCCCTTCGATCTCGCATCACTGGTGGCCGCGAGCGAGGGCTTTAGCGGCGCGGAAATTGAAGAGGCCGTGATCAGCGCGCTGTATGACGTGTTTTACACCGAAAAGGAGCTAGAGACCGCTGACATCCTCGCATCCATCCGCGAAACCGTGCCGCTTTCGCGCACGATGGCAGAAGGAATTTCATCACTGCGGGCCTGGGCGGATGGCAGAGCGCGATTCGCCTCGCGGCGCGACGAGGGTCCGACAGCCGAGCTGAGACGTAAACTTGAGATGTAGTCCCTCATAATTCGAAAGGAACAATCATGAGTGCGGTTTGTGTTTTGACGCCATTGGTGATTACTTCCTGGCCTGTTCTCGCCTCGGCGATCGCGGGCGCTGCGGCGAGCATGGGATTCTCAATTCAGACAACGCCAGCGATCGACGAAAACAACGCGACTCGGAAAAAAGGCGTGGAAACCGAAATCGAGAACAGCGAGATCATCGCTGAGGAGATGGGCAGAGGCCAACGGATTGTCATTGTCAGGGGTGACATTTCGATCGCCTTCGGCCAGGATGACCGCGGTGCCTGCACCGTCTGCGTCACGGGCGCCAAGCACAGCGATTCCGAACTCCGCGCGATCGGAGAGGAAGTCGCCGGCCGGGTCGTCCAGCAATTTGCGTATCACAAGCTGATGACGGAACTGAAGAAGCGCAACTATGCCATCGTCGACGAGGAAGTGCTCGCCGATGACTCCGTTCGCGTTCGCGTGCGGCTCTGATCGGAAAGGGAGGTCATCGTGGAACGACCCGAATTTGACATTACCATCGGCAAGGACGGCAAGGTCCGGGTGGAGGTGAAAGGCACGAGCGGGAAACGCTGCCTGGAACTCGCGGACCTGATCAAGGAAATCGTCGGGCACGAAGAGAAACGTAGCCTTACTGCAGAGTATTACGCACCAGACGGCAAAGTAAGAATCGATACAAAGGTCAAACTCTCTTGAGAGTTGCGGCATCATGCAGTGTCTGAACTGTGGATTCGAGAACATGCCTGGGCTGCGTGATTGCGTCCGCTGCGAAGGCGCACTTATGCTCGGAGAAGTTACCGTCATTCCGCGACGGGCATCCTCACTTCGATTGGCAACCCGCCTCGATCAAGTCTTCAACTGGCTGCACACTACGACCATTCGCGGATTCTCGGTCAAAATTTTTCGATTGCTGCCTCAATCGCAGAACTCGATGCTGTGGCCCGCACTTCTTCGAACGGCCGTGCCTGGGCTGGGGCACCTCCATTTGGGCCATCGGGTTGCGGGTTGGATGTTCCTTTCGGTTTGGCTGTTGTATCTGGCGCTCGGCATGGCCACGTTTCCGGGTGAACTGAGCTTGTGGCTTTTCTCCGGGGCAATCGCGACGCATTCGGCGGCAGTAGTTTCGGTCTTCGCGGAGGATTTATCCTTTCAACGAATAGGAATGCGTGCACTCTTCGGCATTCTTCTGTTTCTCGGTTTGCAACAGCTTGTTTATCAACCGATCGGGGGACTCATACATTGGTATTGGGTTCCGATGATTGTTCCCGGGAATCTCTTGCCGGGACCGGTGCTCGCGGCGGGCGAGGGCGTTCTGTACGAGGGTGTTTGGCTGCGCCCCGATCAATTCTCGCGCGGCGATTTGGTTCTGTATCGGATACCCGACATGCGGGGCATCGGCTATTACTCCGAGGAAGGATATGGCCTGGATCGAATCGTCGGAGTCCCTGGAGACGAGGTGCACGTCGACGCTGGCCGCCTGCTGGTAAATGGCGCCGCCCCACCAGAACACGAAATGCCCATCGGTAGCCCTGCTTCGATTCCCAATCTATTCATTCAGCTTCATCAGGGCCAATACGCGATCTTACCTACGCGCGTCCGCTTCACGAACAATATTAGGTTTCGAGACACGATCATCAAGCAGGTTTCGGTTACTAGCGATTCGCAGATACTTGGGCGCGTGCGTTTTCGATTGCAGCCGTGGTCCCGATTCGGCAGTATTGAATAGGTTAATATGGCTGGCAGATTCTCAAACCTTGAATTCGATGACGAACGTCGCGAGGAAGCGAAAGAATCCTCGGGGGCTTTGGGTACAGAGCGGGATGGATGGCAGCTTCTTGAACAAGCTCGATCGGCCCATTCTGAAGGGCAGCACGAAGCCGCCTTGCGGTTGTACACCCGCGCCCTCCAGGAGGATCGCCGACTCATCCGTGCTTGGGTTGGCCAGATTCAGATGCTAGTGGAGCTCAAGGAATTCCACGAAGCCCGGGTGTGGGGTGACAAGGCCCTGCAACTTTTCAAAAGTAACGGTGATCTGCTGGCAGCCAAGGCACAAGCCGTCATCCGACTAAAGGACAAGAAACTCGCGCTCGCCTGCAGCGACGGGGCGATGCAATCGCCGGGCAGTTCGGCGTGGAGATGGGAAGTCCGGGGCGAAGTACTCATGGCCCGCGGCGACGGTCACTTTGACGTCTGCTTTCAGAAGGCCCTGGAGGAACCGGATGCAGATTGGTTCGATCGCGTGATCATCGCGCGCATCTACAGCTACTATCGGCGGGCCGCGTCGGCGATGCAGTACCTGCAGGCGGCTCTCGAGATGGCGCCCGCCCAGGCATACTCCTGGTATGAGCTCGGCACCGCTCAACAGGCACTCGGATTATTGGGTGCAGCACAAACAAGTTACGAGCGATGCCTTGAACTCAGGTCCGATTGCCGTGAAGCGGATGCCGCGTTGCGGGCTCTCGGATCGATCTCGTTCGGACAATGGACCCGCAGCGTCCTTCGCCGCTGGAGAAAGCGATGAGCGCCCAGATTCAACATCTACTGCAGGGCGGCCGAAAGCGCAATGCGAGCGACATTCATATCGTCGTGGGCTTGCCCCCAGTCCTGCGGATCGACGGCGAAGTGATTGCGGCGAAGGGAGAGGTCGTATCGGCTGAGGCGGCGAGCGAACTTGTATTCAGTTGTCTCAACACGGAACAAAAGCGCGTCCTGGAATCCACCTGGCAACTCTGCCTATCCATCGGATTCGGCGACAACGACCGGGGGCGTGTCACCATCTACATGCGGAACGGCATTCCTGAAATGTCGATCAGGCTAAGCGAGCCTGTCATTCGCTCGCGAGAAGACCTTAATCTCCCGGCCATCATCGATGATCTGGTTCGAAAGCCCAACGGCTTGATCATCCTCACCGGACCGACGGGAGTGGGGAAGACGACCACCTTTCACTACATGATTGATCGCATCAACTCCGCGAGCCGCGTAAAGATCGTCACCATCGAAGATCCGGTGGAGTTCACACATGCCTCCAAGCGCGCCGTGGTGGTTCAGCAGGAACTGTTGACCGACGTGAAGAGCTTCCATCAGGCACTGATGCACGTCCTAAGGCAGGACCCCGATGTTATCGGCATCGGCGAAATGCGCGACCGCGATACGATGTATACGGCGCTGACCGCTGCGGAAACCGGCCACCTGGTCATCGCCACCCTGCATACACCGGACGCTGTCCAAGCTGTTCAAAGAATCGTTTCGGCGTTTCCGGAAGGTCAGCAAAGCGAGATTCGTTACATGCTTGCGAACACCATCCAAGCCGTGATCGCCCAACAGCTATTGCCGAGCGTGACTGGCGGTAGGCGAGTCATGTGCTGCGAAGTCCTGGTTGGCACTTCGGGGATCCGGCACAACATACGTGAGAACTCAATTCACAAGATTTATTCCGAACTTCAAGCGGGGCGCAAGTATGGCATGGTCACCATGGATCACGCCCTGCTGGATCTCTATCAGAAGGGCGAGATTACCTACGATACCGCGGTCACCATGGCCCGTGACCCCAATACGATTAAGCAGCGCGTTGCATAGATCAAAGTCGCAAGGGCCGACCACGATCACGGAGCGTCGGTCAATTCAACAAACTTAAGTTCATCGGCCGGGCAATCGTTCGCCGGCCATTGAACGGCGCGCTCCGGCCGGCCCCAGGCGCGATCCAGCGCCTTCACGGCCTCGACTGCTCGGCGCCGCGTCTGCCGATGCTCAATCGGCGATCTATCGGCTTGCGAGTCGAGAGACCGAATCGCCTCGATCAACACGGCCTCGGCCTCGCCGAATTGCCCGCGGCGAGTGAGAAACACTCCGCGAACGCGTTGCGCGTCGGCCGCGTGAATGGACCCGTCGCCATAAAGTGGTTGAAACAGTGTCATCGCCTCGCCGATCAATTCCTCGGCTTCGGATTGGGGCAACGGGTCGTTCAGCTCCATTCGCGCTTCAACGAGCACGAGGAGCGTTGTCGCCAGTTGCGATTCCACTCCTTTCGTCGCCCGGAGAATCGGGAGCACCGCAAGCGCCTCATCGACAGCGCCCGCCGCGTCGCCGGACCGCAGCCGCGCGACTGCCAGATTGCACCCGCTGATGCCGACCTTCGCGTGTCCCTCGCCGAGAACTTCCCGTCGCCGATCGAAGGCTTCTTCCAGAACAGGAATCGCCGCGTCATACCTCTCCAGCCGAACCAGCGTGACGCCGAGCGAGTCGCGCAGGTGCGCGGCCACGTCGCTCTCCCGGCCGATGCGCTCATCGACGATCTCCACGGCATCCCGCAGCATCGGCTCCGCCGCCGCCGGCTCGCCGCGCTGGCTCATCATCGCCGCGATGTTGTGCAGCGAAAATGCGACGTCGGGATGCCGATCGCCGAAGACCCCCCGAAGAATGTTCAGCCCAAGCGTAGCCTCGCGTCGTGCGTCTTCGTAATCTCCCTGCGCCATTATCACCATAGCCAGATTGAGCCGTGCCCGGCCGACATCGGCATGTTGGTCGCCGAATGTCGTCAACTGTATCGAGATGGCCTCGCGCAAGAGCGCTGTCGCCTCAGTGAACCGATCGCGCTGCTTGAGCAGATTTGCGAGATTGTTCAGCAGCACCGCCATCTCGGGATGATTCGGGCCCATGCGCCGCCGGCTGATCTCCAGGGCTTCTCGCAGCATCGCCTCCGCCTCGTCGAGGTGGCCGAGCCGCTTCAGCAGCGTTCCAAGATTATTAAGGACATTGGCGAGGGTAAGATGATCGGCCGGCAGTCGCTCGCGGCGAATCGCCAGCGCCTCGCGCAGCAGCGGCTCGGCCTCCGCCAGCTTCCCGCGGGACTGCAGAACGGCCCCCAGGTTGTTGAGGCTCTCCGCGGCGTGCAGCGGCGTCGCATCCGGCAGCGTTCGCCGCAACGCCAGCGCCTGTCGATGGCAGTCTTCCGCCTCCACGAGTTTCTCCTGGCGGCTGTAGCAGGCGCCCAGATCGTTCAGCACGAGGGCGACTTGCAGGTGCCGCTCGCCATAGAGTTCGCGTGCCAGCGCAAGGGCCTCCCGCAGACCCTTCTCAGCTTCGTCAAACTCCTGCAACTCCGC
>Ga0190265_10000435_pt1 | contig 29883 bp, 26 predicted proteins | sample Popmic124T_FD_133135 | JGI IMG/M metagenome (GOLD analysis project Ga0190265, IMG submission 133135) | Populus adjacent soil microbial communities from riparian zone of Indian Creek, Utah, USA - 124 T | ecosystem: Environmental > Terrestrial > Soil > Riparian zone | place: USA: Utah | collected...
GACCGCGCGGAACACAACTCGTGCCGACCCGAGCGGCTTGGAGGCATCCTTGCGTACGTCCTGGCCGCCGTACGACCCCGCCGCAACCTCCACCACATCACCCGGCTGCGCCGACCGATACGCCTGATCGAGGCTTCCACAAGGGGCCGCCGCGGAACATGCGGTGCCGGACCCCCCTGCGGCCACTTCACGCGTCGCGGCCGACGCTGCGCTCACGGGCCCCATCAGCAAGCAAGCCCCAAACGCGATCAGCAAACGACAGAAGGCGTCCTTCCCCACCGCGTTGTGCCCAGTCGCTGACGAAACACGAACATTGGAGGCCAATGAGTCCATGACAAGGCAGTCGGCCGGGCGGTGAGCGACTGGACGCGCCCAACGCCTCAATGGGACATCCGTCGAGGACGCTTGGTCGAACCCGAAACGGGACAGGCGCGCAATTGGGGGTAGCCCTCGACCGAATCAGGGTCTGGGCCGAGAACCTAACCGAGCGGCTAGGCCCGCATAGACGCGCGCATAGGGCCTGGATCCCCCCACGGCCATACGGTGAGTTGGTGCACATCGCCGAAGCGCACGTGAAAGCCCCTGCGGCGGGCCGACGGCTCGGCGACGCCGTGCGGGACGGCCCGATCGACATCATCATGCTCACGCACAACCGGCTCGAGCACCTCGCCGCGACGATCGACGCCCTCGAGGAGCGGACGCCGGAGCCCTACCGACTTACGGTCGTCGACAACGCGTCGGGCCCTGATGTCCGGAACTGGCTCGAGGCCAACCGGCACCGGATGCATCAGCTGATCCTCCGGCCGACCAACGAGCACGTGCCGGCGTTCAGCCACGGCATCGCCGCGACGCTGAGCGACCCGTTTGTCGTCACCGACCCCGACGTGATCGTGCCCAAGCTGGAGCCATCGTGGCTCGCCCGGATGCTCGACCTCGTCGAACGCTATCCGGACTTCGGGCTGATCAGCGTCGGGTTGGATCCGGTAAACAGGCCGGCGGTACTCGAACCCGCCTCCATCGACCCCAGGGCGGTGGTCAACGGCGAGCTCGTCGAGGCCGGGACCGGCACGGTCTTCCAATTCATCCACAGGCACGCGCTCGTCACGAACTACCGGTCGGACGGGCAGGCGTGTACGAACGTGCGGCGGACCGGCTACCGGGTGGGGTGGGCCCTGAACGTGAGGGCCCTGCATTTGGGTTGGGACGACTACCGTCTGTATCCCGGACACCTGCTGAGCAAGCCGGACGAGTACGGCATCTATCGCGAGGTCGACATGGTCCCGCAGCCGCCGTCGTTGGAGGAACTCGCTCTCGCGGCGCCTGTCGTCTCTACCACGCGGGGCGCCGGTATCCCGGACGCCGCGGTCATCGAGGTGGCCTGGGACGGGCCCGTCGTGGGTGCGGTGCTGCCGGATGTGGTAGCGCTGGATTCACTGGCTGGGGAGCGCATGCCCTTCGGCGATGCCGCCGCTGCCGCCGTCGTCTTGAAGCTGCCGCCCGAGGGTCGGGCGCAGCAGCTTGTGAGGGAGGGGACCCGGGTCGCGACGACACTTGTCTTGGCGCTCGCTCCCCTCACCACCTTCGACGGCCGCACGGCGGCCCAGCTGGCGCCTCCAGGCTGGCGTGGCCGCGAGGCCGCCGCCGTTGGCAGCGTTCCGCTGGCCATGGCCGCCGCGGCGGTTGGCGACCCGGGCCTCGTGAAGCAGCTCCAGACATCGACCGGGCAGGACCGCGAGCGCTGGCTCGAGCTGTTCGCGCGTGCGGCCTTCGGCCCCGGCGACCTTCGCCTGTGGATTTGGGAGCGGGAGCAGGGTGGCCCCGCGCCTGAGCGCGTCGACGTTGGCCGTGTAGCGCCGTGGCGCCCCGGCTTCCTCGAGGCGCCCGAGGCCCAACGGCCGGGGCTACTTGGGCGTATCCGCCGAAGGATCGACCTTCGCGACCGAGCGGACGTGTGGCTCGGCCGCCTTCGCCGGCGAACGACAACACAAAGGGAGTCTGAATGGAGTTCCTGATCACAGGCGGCGCGGGATTCGTGGGCTCACACCTTGCGGACGAACTGATCGCCCGCGGACACAGGGTCCATGCACTCGATGACCTGTCGACGGGCGGGATCGGCAACGTGCGGCATCTGAAGGACAACCCTTCCTTCGAGTACACGATCGACTCCTGCCGCAATGGCTCGCTGGTCGCAGAGCTCGTGGACTCGGTGGATGCGGTCTACCACCTCGCCGCCGCGGTCGGCGTCGAACTGATCGTCGAGAGCCCCGTGCGCACCATCGAGACGAACGTCCATGCCACTGAGGTCGTACTTGAGCACGCCGCGAAGAAGAAGAAGCCGGTCTTCGTCGCGTCGACCAGCGAGGTCTACGGCAAGAGCACGGCGATCCCGTTCAAGGAGACGGGCGACCTCGTGCTCGGGCCGACGGTAAAGGGCCGCTGGTCCTACGCCTGCTCCAAGGCGATCGACGAGTTCCTGGCGCTCGCCTATTGGAAGGAGCGCGGCCTGCCCACCGTGATCGGTCGCCTTTTCAACACCGTCGGCCCGCGCCAGACTGGGCGCTACGGGATGGTTGTGCCGAACTTTGTGCGCCAGGCGCTGACCGGAGACGAGCTCACCGTGTATGGAGACGGGTCCCAGAGCCGCTGCTTCTGTCACGTCCACGACGTGGTGCGCGCGCTCGCCGACTTGATGCAACGCGGCGACCTGTACGGCGAGGTGTTCAACATCGGCGCCCAGTCTGAGATCACGATTCGTGGGCTGGCCGAGAAGATCCGCGACGCGCTCGGATCGGAGTCGCCGATCGTGACCGTGCCGTACGACGAGGCCTACGAGGAGGGCTTCGAGGACATGCACCGGCGCGTCCCGGACACCTCGAAGATCCACACCAGGCTCGGATGGCAGCCCGTGAAGTCGCTCGAGGACATCATCGCCGACGTGGCCGGACACCAGGGAACCACCGCGGCCGACCGCTGGCCGGCGCGCGGCCTCGCGCTCGGCGTCTAAACGCGCACTCAGAAGTTAGCCGACCGCTGCGCCATCGAGCCGGCGCAGGGTCAACTCGAGCGACAGCACCAGGCCGAGCGGGTACAGGGGCCCGCCGGCCAGGGCGCCGGTGACGAGGGCGGATGTCCGAGCAGGGTCGAGCAGCCTGTGAACACGTGTGGCTTCGGGGTCGAGCAGTAGCCCTGTCACGAACTGCCGGAAGCCCGGGTCGCGGCGTACCGCTCCCCAGGGCACAACCTCGGGAGATAACGGCGCGAGCCCCCGGGCACCACCGCCGTACCGCACCATCGCCTTGCGCGCCATCGCCGCCGTCCACCGAGCGCTTGCCCCCGGCGTTCGCCATGACCGCGCGGCCACCGCCATCCCGCTGTCGAGCGGGATGCGCGCCAGCTCTGGCGCCCACGCCGCCACAGCATCGCGGACCACGCGGCCCTGCCGCTTCCGAGCGGCTGGGAGCCCGAACGAGGCGTCGACGACGCTGTTGCCGAAGAAGGGGAGGGCCTGGCGGCAGTAGAGCCCTGTGGTGGTGATATTCCGGCCCGCGAAGCGCTGCATCCTGGCGCGCACGTAGAAGTCGTCGAGGAGACCTGCGGCGTCGGGGGTCGACGCCGCCTCCAAGAACCGCTCGACCGCCCCGGTCAACGGCTCGAGCGGGTCGGGGAACAGGTCGGCTCGCAGAGCGCCGCGGGCGGGCGCCGTGGCACCTGACAGCTTCCTCACAAGCGTCCGCACCGCGACTGATGGCTCCGCGCCGCCGGACGCCGCCGCGGCGTAGTACCCGCGCGCGATCTCCCCGCCCGAGCCCGAAACGGAGACCCGTCGCCTCGTTTGCAGCTTGGCGAAGGCGACTAGCAGGGGTGCGTACTCGAGTGCATTCACCTCGCCGTCAGCTGCGTCGTGCATTTCGCAGGTGAGTCCCGGAATTGCCGCGCTCAACGAGCCATTGAGGGAGACGGCGATGTGGTCAAACCCGGCAGCGAGGCGGAGTCGCTCGACCGTCCGCAGCTCCTCACAGCCCGCTTGTCCGAGCGTCCACGAGAGTGTCGGCAGGCCCCGCTCCAGGCGCCCAGCGAGCACCAGACGCGAGTCAAGCCCGCCGGTGAGCTCGGCGGCGGTACCGGCACCTGCGTGGCACGCCTCGAGGGCATCGAGAAAGGCAGTGCGGTAGTCCGCATCGGCGGCCGCTCCCTGCTGCGCGGGCGGTTGCCAGGTCGCCCGGGTGACGCAACCGGAGACTCCGAGCTCGAGCCGCTCCCGGGGCGCGAGCTTTCTGACCTCGCGCGCGAAGGTGCGCTGGGAGACGAAGTGCCCGGCGGCCAGCCACTCCGCGGTCGCATCCTCGTCCACTGTGGCGCCGAGCGCCTGGGCGAGGGCGAGCGACGACGAACCGATCCAGATGGTGCCGTCTGCCTCCGACCGCAGATAGAGGTGCTGGACGCCGGCCCTGTCGACAGCGACCTCGATGGGCCCTTCATCTCCGGGTGAGTAGACGAGGGCGAACGGCGGCGAGAGCGTCTCGACGGTCCCCGCAAATGTCTGCCGGCACTCGGCGAGGAGCCTGCCGAGGGCGGCGTGGCCCTGCATATCGGAGAGGTCGGCCCGAGTCGGGTTCCCCACGGCGGTGAGCCACACGCCGGGCGAACCATTCGCAGGTGGCGCGCCGGAGAAGGCCAGCGCGTGGCTCCACGCACGCAGTCGCAGGCGAGGCGCGACGGTGTCGTCCGCGGTCATCTCGCGCACGCGGCGGGGCATGGCGGCGGAGACGTCCTCGAAGCGCGCGAGCGCGGCGGGGTCGAGGCCGTTCGGATTCCACGCTAGGAGCAGGGCGGCTGCCATCAGGCCATCAGCTCGCCGAGCGTGGTGACTCTCCAGCCGCGGGCTTGCGCGAGGTCGAGGAGCGCACCAGTCAGGTCGAGGACGAAGTCCTCGCGGACCGGCTCAGGCGGGTCCCGGTCGAAGTCGTGCATCAGGACGACACCCCCGCCTGCCCGCTCCAGCGCCCGCAGCACCGGCGCCGGTCGCGGGTCTGGTACCAGCGCGTCCCCGGAGTCCACCGTCCACCAGCCGAGCGGTGCGCCGCGGTGGCGGAGTGCGCGCCGGGACTCGTTGGAGAGCTTGCCGTACGGAGGCCGGAAGATGGCCCGCGGTCCGATCCATGGCGCGAGCGCCTCGTAGCCGCGCTCGATGTCTCGCGCCGCGAAGCCGCGGGCAGCCGCGACGGCGTTCACGTGTGCGTGGCCGTGGCAGCCCAGCTCATGTCTTTCCGCCGCCGCTCGCGCGAGCACCTCCTCCGCGCCCGCTGCGCGCTCGCCGAGTGGGAAGAACGTCGCGCGAGCCGAACGCTCGGCGAGCAGGTCAAGGAGCCGCGGGGTTACCCGCAGGCCGGGGCCGTCGTCGTAGGTCAGGACCAGCGTGCCGGAGCGCGTGCAACGCCGCCGGAGGGCGCGCTGTTGGGCGAGCCGCGCGCACTCGGCGCGCGGGCTCCTTCTCACGGGGGCGCCCCGATTCGCAGCACGGTGCGCAGCCGTTGGCCCTCGCGCAGGCTGCGGACCACGTCATGCTCTGGACACCTCGCGTCCCGGCGGGCCGCGGCCACCAGGTACCCCCACGCCATGCCGAGCGCCGCCGGGTCACGGAGCGCGCGGTAGATGGTGCGGAGGAACAGGTAGGTAGGCCGGTACCCCATGTACCACGCGGCGGTCCCCTGCGCCGCGTTGTGTCCGAACCTGTTGCGCTCGCGGGCTCCGGTGGGGCGGTGGTGGCGAAAGCCGAGGTCGAGGAAGGTCTGTGAGCGATAGCCGCGCATGTTGGCCTTGACCTCGTCGAGGCCGTCCCATCCCATCCGCGACTCGAGCGTCATGACCTCTTCGAGACATGGCCAACGGTAGGCGCGCGAGGCGCCCCGGGGATGCGTTGCAGCCACGCGCTGGCGCTGCCAGGCGCCGTCCACCAGCTCGTAACACGCACCGCCGGCGATCCCAAGTCTCGGATCGGCGCGGAACCGGTCGAGCAGCGATGCGAAGTACTCCGGGGCGAAGGAGGTGTCTGCGTCGACCTTCGCGACGACCTCGACGGGTCCGGGAAGGGCGGACACGCCGTGCCGAAAGGCGTCGAGCGCGCGGCCCGTGCGGCGGCCACGCTCGAGCTGCTCGCCGGAGCCGCCGGTGTCGACCACCTGGATCCACGCGTGCTGCGCCTCGAGGCCGCGGAGAAGCTCCGCGGTTCCGTCGTCCGAGCCGTCGTCGACGACGATCCAGTGCGCTGGGGGAAGAGTCTGGGCGAGCACGGCGTCCGCAAGCCGCTCCAGGTTGGCACGCTCGTTCCGAGCCGGGGTGACGAGTGCGTATCCGGCAGTCACCGAATCGCCCCTTCGCGAGCGCCGCGCCCGCCCGGCACCTGCTCGAAGGCGCGCGGCAAGAAGTCCCGGAGCCAGAGCTCAAGCATCACCAGCGCCAGAATCGGCCGCGCGTGACGTGTCTCGCCGGCACGCCACTCCGCCACCAGCCGACGCACTAGCTGCGGGTCGACGACGGTCGCGTACGAGGGCGACGGGCCTAGGAGGAGCTCGTCCACGGTCGCGGCCGCCTTCGACGAGAGCCACGAACCGACCGACGTACTGAAGAAGCCGAGCTTCGGCTTGTCAAGGACGAACTCAGGCACCAGGCCTTGTGCGGCCCTCCTGAGCGCCCGCTTGCCCGTCTTGGCAGTTGCCTTGGCGGAGGGCGGCAACGCCGCGCAGAGCTCAACGAGCTCGTGGTCGAGAAACGGCACGCGCACCTCGAGGGACCACGCCATGGAGGCGCGGTCGAAATAGTGGAGTCGGTCGTCGACGAGGCCGAGCTGCGCTTCGAGGTGCATGGCCGCCTCCAGCGGCGCCGCGCCGGCTGACCCGTTCAGCCTGCTGCCGACGTGGCGCTCCGCGGCGTCGGCGTAGTCGGTCAGGGCACCCGAGTAGAGCTCGCTCCGCAGCTCTGGCTGGAGCAGCCCGATGGATCCGATCATCCGGCTCACGGGATCTTCGGCCTGAAGCGCTGTAGCGATCGCCGCGTACCCGGACCCCCGCCGCCGCATCAGCGCGGCGCCCGCGCCCCTCAGCGGCGCGGGCAGGCGGTGCCAGGGTCCTGCAAGCGCCGCCAGCCGGTGGCGGCGGTAGCCGCCCAGCAATTCGTCCGCGCCCTGTCCGGAGAGGGCGACGGTCACGTGTGACGAGGCGAGGCCGCAGAGTGACATGAATCCGAGCGCTGAGAGGTCGGCAACGGGCTCGTCCATGTGCCAGACGAGGCGTGCGAGCTCCTCCCGCGAGCTGGCGAGGGGCAGTTCGAGCTCATGATGCTCGGTGCCGAGCGCTGCGGCCACCCGGCGCGCGTCACCGAGCTCGTTGCCCTTCGCGTCGCCGCTGAACCCGACCGCGAACGTCTTAACAGGCTCGTTCATGTGCCTGGCCATTAGCGCGACGATCAGGCTCGAGTCCAGCCCGCCGCTGAGCATTGCGCCCAGCGGCACATCACTCATCAGTCTCATGCGTACGGAGTCGTCAAGCCCCTGCAGCAGGCGCTCCGCGGCCTCGTGCTCGTCGATCTCGAGATGGTTGCCAGGGGAGGGATAGGTCCAGTAGCGCTCGCGCAACACGCGTCCCTCGCCAACCACGAGCCGTTCACCCGGCATGAGCTTGCGCACGTCGGCGAGCGGACTCAGCGGCGCTGGCATGAATCCCAGCGTCAGATATGCCGCGATCGCGTCGTTGTCGAGCTCGTCGCTCACCAGGCCGCTTGCGACAACGGCCTTCAGCTCCGATCCGAAGACGACGAGACCGTCGCACTCGGCGTAATAGAGCGGCTTGATGCCCAGGCGATCACGCGCGAGGAGGCCACGCCGGTGGCGACTGTCCCACACCGCGATGCCGTACTTCCCGCGCAGCAGCCTGCACAGGTCCGGCCCGTACTCCTCCCACAGGTGCGGCAGCACCTCGGTGTCGCAGCGCGAGCGAAACGCGTGCCCTGCTGCCCCAAGGTCCTGGCGGAGCGATTCGTGGTTGTAGATCTCGCCGTTCTGGGCGCCCCACACCTCGCCGGTCTCGTTCGCCATCGGCTGGTGCCCACCGCTCACGTCCACGATGCTTAGCCGGCGCGCGCCGAGGGCCACGGCGTCGTCCAACACGAGCCCGGCGTCATCCGGTCCGCGGTGCTCGATCGACGCGGTCATCCGCTCGAGCACGTCGCGCGGGACCGGCGCGCCAGCTGCGCCGTCGATCGCGAACGCTCCCGTGATGCCGCACACGGCCGCCTAGCTCCCCGGGACGGGCGCGGGGCGAAGCGCCGCCCGGATCGCCGCCGCATGGCCGCGGAAGACAGCGGGACGCGTCATCGACGTTACGGCGTGCGTGGCCTCGCCGGCCACGACACCCATGATCTCGAGCGACCGCGCGGCGCGCCCGTAGTGCTTGCGCGCATACAGCACCCGGCTGCGCGCGTAGATCGGAAGCGTCGAGCCGCGAGGCGCGGACGCCCCGCCCTGGTGGTACACCGTGGCAGCCGGGTCGAAGCGGAGTTCGTAGCCGGCCTGGCGCAGTCGTCGGCACAGGTCGATGTCCTCGCAGTAGAGGAAGAAGCGCTCGTCCAGTCCGCCGACCTTCTCAAGGGCGGAGCGGCGGATCAGCAGGCATGCGCCAGACAGCCACTCCGGCGCACCGGGGCGGATGTACGCCTCGGGGTCCCAGATCACCTCGTCGGTCCACGGCGCCCGCGGAGCGAGCCTGTGCAGGAAGAAGGCCTGCGACCACGTCGAGCGGAGCCGCGGGAAACGGCGTTGCGTGCGCTTCAGGGCCCCGTCCTCGCCGCGAATGCACGGTCCCACTGCTGCCAGCAGCGGGTCGGACTCGAGCGCGCGCACCAGTGTCTCGATCGCAGCGGCCGAGATCTCCGCGTCCGGGTTGATCAGCAGGACGTAGGGGGCGCTCCCCGCCGCCGCGCCGCGGTTGCACCCGTACGCGAAGCCCCCGTTGCGGGGCGAGCGGATTGCGTCGAGAGGGAGATCCGCGATTGTCTCGAGGGTGTCGTCGGGGGAGTCATTGTCGACGACGATCACGTTCACGGAATCGAGATCGCACAGCGGCGCGACGCATGCGCGTAGCGTCTCCCTGCTGCGGTAGCTCACCACGACGGCGTCGACGCCGCGCGCGGCAACATTGGCGCCCGAAGAGCCCATCTCGGCCAAGGTAGTACTCCTACACGGCCTCCGGCCGCGTCGGAGAGCCAGGATCGGCCTCCCCATCCGGCTAGCTGGCCGCTCTCAGCCGTTGAACCGCTCGTATGCTTGCGTCGATGGCCAACTGCCTGCGGGAGCGAGCTCGAGTGCTCGTCCTGGCTCACCACTTTCCACCAATCGGCGGCGTCGTCGGTCGCAATGTCGCGACGGCACGCTACCTGCCGAAATTCGGCTATGACGCAATGGTCGTCACCGGGCCCGGCGAGAGCGCCGGGCGCTGGGCGCCGCGCGATGCGGAGCTGCTGGAAAGGGTCGTGCACGTGCCCATCAAGCGGCTGCCAGGTCCCGTGCCGGCACCGCGCGAAGGCGTGCGGGCTCGCGTGGCCCGCTGGACCGAGCGGCGCCCGCCCTGGGTCGACTGGTGGGTACGCGGTGCGATCTCCGCCGCCCGCGAACTCGAAGGCGAGTTCGACGTGGTGCTCGCGAACCTGATCCCCTACGAGACGGCGGAGGCCGCCAGCGTGATCGCCGCGGAGCTCGGCGTGCCGTGGGTCGCGGACCTCGAGGATCCCTGGGCGCTGGACGAGATGCGCGTGCACCCGACGGCCCTGAACCACTGGATCGACAGCCGCCACATGCGGCGTGCGCTCGACAGCGCGGCGGCGCTCATCATGAGCTGCCCCGAGGCGGCCGAGCGAGTCCGTCGGGAGATTCCCGAGTGGGGCGACAAGATCGTGACGTCGATTGCGCACGGCTTCAACGCCGACGACTACTCGGGGCCGGACCCGAAGCGCTCCGGCTCCAGCTTCCGGATCGTCCATACCGGCGCGCTTCACACCGAGCTGGGACGCGACCACCGGCGGACGCGCCCATTGCGACGCCTCCTCGGCGGGACTTCGCTCGACGTGGACATCCTGACGCGCTCGCACGCGTACTTGATCGAGGCACTCCACCGCGTCGCCGCAGCGCGGCCTGAGCTGGCCGAACGGGTCGAGCTCAATTTCGTGGGCCGCCTCACGCCGGTGGACCGTGAGGTGGCATCCCGCCATCCGCGCGTCCAAGAGCACGGGCAGCTGCCGCATGGGGAGACCATCGCGCTGGCGCGTTCCGCGGACCTCCTGTTCCTGCCGACGCACGATCTGCCTCCGGGCGCCCGCGCGGGCATCGTGCCCTGCAAGACCTATGAGTACCTTGCGACCGGTCACCCGATCCTGGCCGCCGTGTGCGACGGCGACGCGCGCGACCTCCTGGAACGCTTCGCACGCGCGTCGATCTGCCGCCCGTCAGATGTGGACGGGATGGCGGCGGCGATCGTCGCCGCGATCGAAGACAGCGACTCGGGAGACGCTCGGGACTCCGCGCCGACGCTCGCGGAGACTGAGCTTCTCGCGCGTTACGAGCGGCGGCACCTCACCGGTGAGATCGCTGCCGTCCTCGATGACGCGCGCGGCATGGCGCGCACGCCCCTGGCGGGAAGCGCCGCCTCGCACGGCCGACCGCTGCATCTGGCCTCCGCGGGCTAACCCGGTGTGCGCAGGTCGCGCCAGCGGCGCTTAATGCGCCGGATGCGCTCCTTGCCTGCGAGACGGCGCGCGGCCCAGTCCGCTCCGGCGACCCCATTGCGCGCCGCACCGACCAGGAGCGGTCGCGGCGCAGGGGAGTAGACGAGCAGATCCGCCTCCTGCCAGCTCAGGTTGGCGCAGCGGCGCTTGTAGTCCGCGTCGCCGAAGCCAAAGTCGATCGCGTGAACTGCCGGGTCGTCGCAGAGGTCCTGGAGCATCCGGACCTGGAGGAACGTCCCAATGCCATGGCGCCCATACTGGGGATCGAAGCCCCGTGCGCCCAGAAAGAACGACCCGCCATACAGGTGACCAAGCTCGAACGCGGACGGCTCGCCGTCCAGATACATCAGCCACGCGTTGAACCAGCCGCGCTCGAGGGCGAGCTTCACGAGCGGCAGGTCGTCCGAGGCGCTGAACCCGGCGTTGAGCCCGCGCTGGTAGGTCTTGCTGGCGACGCTCTCGAGGTCCGCCACGAGTCGCTCGAGGTGTTCGGCTTCGCGGACGCGCCGAATTTCCAGGCGATCTCCGAATTCCGCCAGAAGCTTGCGCCCGTCGCGCCGCCAGTTGCCGCGCAATTTGCTCGGTAGGTCCTTCTCGAACTTCTCGAAGGAGTCGGGCAGCCGGGCGGCCCAGTGGTCTGTGGCTGTCACGAAGCGCTGCCTGCATGCGGCCGGCGCCTGGGCGCAGATTTCGCGATAGAGCGCCCCGTCGACCGGGGCGCGGTGCAGGAAGACGGCGTCGGCCTTCTCTGCGCGGGCCCCTGCGAGCAGTTCGCGAACGAGCTCGCGCACCGCGGACGGCGATCCCGCGATCCCGCCGTGCACCACCGTCAAGCAGCGAAGCGTCGGGCGCAGCACCGTGGCGTACCCGAACCGCGCCGGCAGCGTGCGCTGCTCAAGCCGCGCAACGAGCATGCCCTCCGTCACGCCCCCGCGCTCGAGGAGCAGCACGTGCGGACGCTCTACCTCTTCCCGTGCGGCTGTCACGGCAAGGAAGTAGTCGATGTGCGCGTCGATGCTCGCGAAGCCGAGGGCAGCCCAGTCGGCGCGCGCCGCCTCGACCTGCTCCACTGAGCGCAACGAGCGCACGGATGTGGTCGTAGCGCTGGCGCGGCTCGGGGCGATAGCGACCGCCGTCACGCCGCGGGCCTCAGCGAGCCGTCGCTGGAGGCCCGCCGCCCGGGCGCGTTTCCGTGGAGGGCCGCCCGCTCCGAAAAGCCGCCATGTACGACGAATGACTTCGCGAGACCGGCAAAGCGCTCGATCTCGATCGTGGCGCCGGGGAACAGCCGGGCGAGTTCGCGCCTACGCATGAGCCTCACCTCGCGAACGGTTTCGCGCGCGTGCTGAGCGTCGGGGCAGGGCCCGCGCCACCCGCAGGCCCTCCGGCGGATGACCTCGATGCGGACCCGCTCCGGCAGCCAGTGCCAGGCAGGCACGAGGAAATGCGGCTCCATCGGGAACCAGAAGTTCGGCGTCTGCACCCAGAAAGCACGGCCTACGCGCTGAACCTGGGCCGCCATGGCGGCCTGTGACTCGAACGTGAACAGGTGCTCGATCACTGAGTTGCTGAACGCCACATCGAAGGAACCGTCGGCGTGGTCCGCCAGGTTCGTCGCGTCGCCCAGCGCCGGGTGGATGTTGGAGTGCTTCTTCGGCTGCTCCTTGAGGTTCACGAGCGTGATGGAGATGTCGTCGCGGTCCGTCCAGCCACGCTTCTCCCAAAAATCGTTCGTGCCACCGACGTCGAGGATTCGCAACGGGCGTGGGAGGGAACCGGTGAGCTGCTCGAACAGCTCGAATCGCCGCTCGCGCATCCGGTTACTGAAGGACCCGGGCGCATGGCCGTCGGCCATGCGTCGCAGGATGGGGGAGATGCCGCTCATGGCGTGACGCTACGCGGCGTGCGGGGCTCGGACCCCGGTAGATCGTTCAGGATTGGGCTCGCCGTCTTGGGGCCGGGGCACACGGCGGCGCCGACCACCGACTCGAGGTATCCCCGCAGGTCGATGGCGAGTGCGAGCCCGTCGGGAAGTTCCGCATCCGTGGGTGCAACGCGGCGCTCACGGCGGCCCCCTGCCAGGTGGTTACCCAGGAGGCGCTCGTCCTCGACCAGGTCGACGAGGCCGTTCTCGTGGAGCCGGCGGGCCATCGGCAGCTGGTGGTCGTCCACCGCTTCGGCGTGCTGCAGTCGCCGCGGGACGACGATTGGGCGCTTGCCGCAGCGGCGGGCAACCATGATCGAGCCGATGCCGGCGTGAGCGACGACGACGCGCGCCTCGCGCATCAGCTCGGTGAGCTCCTCGAAGGAGAGGAAGTCGAACCAGTCGCGGCGGGGCTCTGCAATCTGGCAAGAGCCGTGCTGGACAACCATTTGCTCGTGGACCTCGAGCTGCTCCACGGCCCTGATCAGCCGGTCGAATGGCTGCTCGTTGGTCCCAATGGTGACAAGGATCATCGGCCCACGAAGAGGTTCCCGGCGAACCGAACACGCGACGTGCTCTCGGCGAGCTCAGGCCACTGGACGTACAGGCGACGGGCCACGGGTGAGATGAGGCGAGCGCTCAGTGAGAGCTTGTCCATGCGCGTGAAGCTCTCCACGTAAACGACCGGCACCCGATAGAGGTAGCCCAGCCAGGCGAACGGCACCGCGAGACCCGCCCCGGTGCTCAGGATCGCCGACGGGCGCTCCTTGCGGATGACCCTGTGCGCCAAGCGGAGGTTGCGCGACAGGTTTCGCAGGTTGCGGTTCGTGGGTCCGTACGCGTGGATCACACGCTCCCCGCGTAGCAGTGAGCGCGTGTCTGACTTGTCGAACGCCACCCAGACACGCTCGAACTGCTCCCACGCCGGCCGAAGTTCGAGCATCTGCAGCAGGTGCCCGCCGGACGACGAGATCAACATCAGGGGGCCGATGCCGGCCGCAGGGCTCGCAGACATGCACCTCCATCGTCTGCGCTAACCCGCGAGGCCGAAACGCCCTAATGGGGGACTCTGAACCTAGCCTTTCGGAGAGGTTGCGGCTTGCGGCGCGGCCGACGGGGGTGGAACTAGCCATACGGGCGGTTCCGCGCCGGGAGTGCCAGCGTACGCTCGGCATCATGAACGTTGGAATCGTTGGGCTTGGATACGTCGGCCTGCCGCTCGCGATGTCGTTCTGCGAGGCCGGCCACACGGTGATCGGCGTGGATGTGGATCCGCGCAAGATCGGCTCGCTTCAGCGGGGTGAGAGCTACATCGAGGACGTTCCCTCAGAGCAGCTGCGGTCGGTATCCGACCGGATGTTCCCAACACTTCGCTTCCCCGAGCTGTCCCGTTGCGAGGCCGTGATCATCGCGGTGCCGACTCCGCTGACCCCGAACCGTGAGCCCGACCTGGGACCACTCCTCTCGGCCGCCGCGGCGATCACAGCCGTGCTTCAGCGTGGCCAGCTGATCGTGCTCGAGTCCACGACTTACCCCGGCACTACGCGGGAGCGACTCGTCCCGCTCCTTGAGGAGTCGGGGCTTGCCGCAGGCCGCGACTTCAACGTCGCGTTCTCGCCCGAGCGAATCGACCCAGGCCGGATCGACTATGTCATGCGGAACACGCCGAAGGTGGTGGGCGGCCTGACGGATGCCTGCCTCGCGCGCGCTGCCGAGCTGTACGGCGAAATCTGCGACGAGATCGTGAAGGTGTCCACCCCCGAGGTCGCGGAACTCACCAAACTGCTCGAGAACATCTTCCGCTCGGTGAACATCGCGCTCGTGAACGAGCTCGCGGTGCTGTGCGACGGGATGGGTATTGACATCTGGGAGGTTGTGAACGCCGCCTCTACCAAGCCGTACGGCTTCATGCGCTTCGAGCCCGGCCCGGGAATGGGCGGTCACTGCCTTCCGGTGGACCCGTTCTACCTCGCCTGGCGGGCGCGTGAGTTCAACCGGCCTACCGACTTCATCGAGCTCGCGGGCGAGGTCAACCAGTCCATGCCTCGCTTTTGTGCGCAGAAGGTCGCCACGGCGCTGAACGCGGACTCGAAGTCCGTCCGCGGCTCGCGGGTCGCCGTCCTCGGCGTTTCTTACAAGCCAGGCGTGGGCGACCTGCGCGAGTCGCCGGCGCTCAAGATCCTGCGGATCCTCGCCGACGACGGCGCCGAGCTTTGTTACCACGACGACTACGTGCCGGAGCTGCCGGAGTTCGGGCTTCAGTCGCAGCCACTCGAGGATGTCCTCCCGAGCTGCGACGTCGCCGTCATTGTGACCGCCCACCCCAACCTCGACGTGGACCAGGTCCTCGCCGACGCCCCGCTCGTGGTGGACTTCCGCGGCGTCACGCCGAGCGTGGGCGCGACCAACCTGGTTCGGCTCTAAGACGCGGCCTTGCCGGAACGGCTCGGAGCCTACGGCCTCGCGCTAACGGGTGTCGAGGCCGCTAGCTCTCTGTTGGTCCCGGCCAAACCGGATTGGCCTTCCCTGGAGCTCTCGTGGCGCGTCGGCGGCGGCATGGCCTCCACCCAGTGGGTGCGCCCCGACGGAGCGCTTCTGCAACTCCAGACGGGAGGTCAGGTCGAGGTCGACTGGGCTGGCGGCAAGGCGGTGTTCTCGACGCCGGTAAGGCTGGACGACGCCGAGCTGGTGCACCCGTACCTCGCCCCGGTTGCAGGCCTCGCCGCACGTTGGCTGGGCCGGGAGGGCTTCCACGCAGGCGGCGTGGTGGTTGGCTCGGGGGCCTGGGGCGTGCTGGGCGACAAGGAGGCCGGAAAGACCTCCCTGCTTGCGTCGCTTGCATTCGCCGGCCACCCAATCGTGACGGACGACGTGCTCGTCGTCGACGAGGACGGTCGCGCGCTTCTCGGCCCACGCTCGCTGGACCTACGCGCGGATTCCGCACGGTGGTTCGGCATCAGCGCCGAACCAGCTGGAGCGGGAATCCGGGCGGACCGGCGGCGGATCGTTCCTCCCACGCCCACCGAGGGGCCGCCACTGCGCGGCTTCGTACTGCTCGCCTGGGGGCCGGAAACGACGGTTGCGGACGTCCCTCTCGCGCGGCGGCTGGCTGAGTTGCGTGCGAGCCGGGTCGTGAGCGGGTTGCCGCCGCGAGAGCCGCGGCGGCTGCTGGAGCTAGCTGCACTGCCGATGGTGGAATTTCGCCGCCCCCGCGACTGGCAGAGGGCAGCGGACGCGTCCGAGCGGCTGCTAGGGGCTATGTACGCGTCGACCTAGGCCGAGGATTGGCAGACGACGACCTGGCCCTGGAAGGTGAAGCCGTCGGCGTGTCCGAGATCCTTGTTGCAGCCCTGCGTCAACTCGTGGACGCTGCCGATCTGGGTCACAGAAGGAGCCTCGTAGGAGAGCTTCATCGTATCGATGGCCTCATTCATCGGGGGTGTCTCATCAAGCGAAGAAACACTTACACCGAAAGCCTAGGCGGCATGCGCACCGGGTGCCACTGGTCAAAGGTAGAGCCATACGAATTTGGGCCCATCCTTGATCCCCGCTCGAGCCAAGCCGCCTGAAGCATGAGGTAGGTGTGCCCGTCCGGCTGGGGCTTGCCCCACTCGCGACGGAGGGCGTCCCGATCCACGACGGCGGGATCCGTGCCCTCGCCCGCCCACGAGGCAACCAGCGAGCGGCTCTGGCTCCCCCAGAAGGCGCCCTCGAACCGTGCCTTCGTCCCCCGCCGCAGAAGCGCCTCGGGGAGCAGCCCCGGAAACAGCGCGCGAAGAGCGTCGCCGCGCCCGGCGAAGCCGCTCCACCCGACGCGCCCCGCAAGCGCCACCGCGAGCCCCATGTCCGTCAGGGGGTGTGCGATGCGCGACCCGGCGTCCGCCGCGAGAAGGTCCAAGCTGCGTAGGCCGACGCGCAGGTACCTGCGGCTGTTCAGGCGTTCGACGCGGGCGCCGAAGCGTGCCGGCTCGGCGGCAGCGTCGGCCGCCCAGAGTTTCGCGAGGTCGCGTCGAGCCGACCTGAGCAGCCATGGGAAGGCTGCCGGGAATCGGCGGGTCAGCACGGCGCTGCGGATTGGCGAGGGGGCAGCCAGGAAGCCGACGTGGAGGGCATCCCGTGGTCGTGGCCGAACGCGCCCGGCGAGTACATCCACGGCGCGGGCCGACCGCGGGGGGCTGAACAGCTCGTCGCCACCGATGCCGGTGATCAGCGTCCCCCCGCGCGCCAGCTCCAGCAGCGGGACGTGGAAATGGGCGTTGAACGGCCAGAGCAGCCCGTGACGACTCAGTGCGCGCGCCGCGACAGGACCCACCACCTCGAGTTCTTCGTGGAGGTCGACCGTTGCCCAGTCGCCGAGGCCGAGATGGCGCACCACGACCTCCTGCATCTCCGACTCGTCGGTATGCGCAATCGCCGGAAAGCGGTTGGTCGCAGGTATCGGATCTGGAAGGCCCTCCTGGCGCGCGACGCGCGTGGCCACCGCAAGCACCAGGGAGGAGTCGAGTCCTCCTGAGAAGCTGACGAAGCACGGAGCGTGAAGCAGCGCGTCGAGGCATGAGCGCTCGAGAGCCTCTCGCGGTGACAGCCGCGGCCCTGCGTAGGAGGCGGGTAGCGTCCGCATATTGCCGGGGAGGAGGCCCGTCGCGATCTCCAGCGAGCTGAGCCTCATGGCCGGCGGTTGGGTCACGGTGCTAGCCGGAGTAGCTCTTCGAACCGCGGCGTCGCCACGGGCGCGGGGTCTCCGTCGAGCCAAGCATGCGCCTGGAAGTCGCGCGAGGAGGTCACTGCGATCACGACGTCGCGGGGCTCCCCCTGGGCGGCAAGCCAGCGCTGGAGCACCAGCGAGCGCTCAAGGCAGCTGTGCGGGCGGCGGCGCAGCACGGCCTCTACGCCCCGCTTCCCCCGTGGCGCCAGCGGCGGCGGGGCCGGCAGGGTCACATCCCGGAGCGCGCCGGCGCGGAGTTTCCGGCGCGCGACGGCGAGCGCTCTCAGCGCCCACCAGGCCGCCCGGAGCGCCGCGGGGTCGAAGCGAGCCGGCCAGCGGGGCTCCAGCCCTTCCCTCATGCGGCCTCGAGCAGGCCCTGCACCCGAAGATCGGCGACGAACCGTGAGACATCGGCTCGTGCGAGCTCGGGGGCGATCTCGTACGTGGCCACGAGCAGCTCTGCTAGGTGCGTCTCGGTCGCGCCCTTAGCGAGTTCGCGCCACAGCAGCGTGCCGGCCGGGTTCGCCGCGAGGTAGGTGGCGCGCTCGGCGTCGAGCGCGATCAGCTCACCGTCGACCTCCCGCCAGTCAACGCGCTCCTTGTCGAGTCGAAGCTCCGTCATGTCGTGCCCTCCCCCGGCGCGGCGGCAGCGACCGGGGCCAGTCCCCGTTCCTGATCCAGCGCGCCGTCGTGTTGCGATTTCTTGACAAACGCGTTGCCGAGTGCGGCCCTTACGCGCGCACGCTTCATCGGCCAGTCCTCGCCGTCGCCTGGAACGAGGTCGTTCCGGAGCGCCTCGAGGCTGGCGCTCAGCCGCCCCCGCGGAAGGCTCCAGAAGGGGGACAGCCAGCGCTCGAGATGTGCCTCGAGGACGGTCCGCTCGCGTACGTTCCCGAGGTGCCGCGCCCAGACGCGGAGCGGAAGCGAGTTCGACCCGGTCCCGGTGAGCGCCAGAATCGCGCGCCGGGTGGTCTTCCAGACACCCGCCAACCCCCACTCGTTAGCAAGGGCGCTGAGCTCGCGTTCATCGGCCTCGGCAGCGACCAGAGCGATGTCCAGAAGGTCACCAACCTTTCCGAGCGGTCGATGTGCCCAGGCATGCGCCGTCAGAACGAGCGCATGATGGGCCGGCGGCAGGACGAGCAAGCCGGGGACGTCATACGGAGCGGGCACGGCCGCCTCGAGAAGGTCCTCGGTGGACGGTGGCGTGAGGCGGTGTACCCATTTGGTGCTGTGGTGAACCTCCACGACGAGGGGCAGGCTCGGGTGGCGGACCGGGCGCAGGTGGTGAATGTCCTCGTAGAGGGCCGGATCGCCGAACTCCTCGAAGCCGCCAGCGAGGAGCTCTCTCTGTGTCCCCCGCGCGTTAGGCACGAGTACGTCGATATCCCGGAAGCACCTCATGGTCTCCGCCGGGTATGCGCGCGCCACCTCGGGACCCTTCATCACCACGATCGGCCCGCTCGCAATGGCCCTGACGCGACTCAGTAGGGCGGGTGCGGCGAGCGCGGTGGCGGCTGAGATGCGCTCCTGCGCGATGAGCGCAGGCGGCACGGACACGCCTCGCGCGCGCATCCTGAGTGCCGCAACGAGCTGGATGTGATGGTGCTCCAGGTCCGCGAGTGACTCCGCTCGGCCCGCGAGCTCGCTCACGCGCGTAACGATGGTGTCCCGGGGCTCCATCAGTACAGCCCCAGGGTGCCGCGCCGCCGCTCGCGGCTGAGCGCGAGGTGGAAGAGGACCGAGCCGCCGATGATCGAGAGCGTCGAGATCGGGAAGAGCAGCACGAGATGATCCCCGACGCCGCTCCAGCCGGTACCGCCGAGCAGTGCATCGCGGAAGCCCTCGATCGCGATCGCGAGCGGGTTGTACTCCGCCGCCGCGGCGATCCAGGCTGGAAGGAGGTCGAGCGGGAAGAACGCGCCGGAGGCCAGCCCGAGCAGCATGGTGCCGACTGCAATCACGCCGCCGCCGCGTCGGAATGTCAGTATCGCGGCGGCGGCCGCCAGTCCGAGGCCCCACACGAACGGGAGGAAGGCAATCAGCACGACAAGCGATGGCAGCCCCCCGGAGATCTCCACGTCGATCCCGACGGCGACCGTCATGAAGACGAGAAAGACGACCAGCCGAAGCGGCATGTAGACGAGGTCGAACACCGCGGATCCGAGCTGGATCGTCGCGGTAGCCGTCGGAGTGGTCATCAGCGCCTCGAGCGTCCCGATCATCTGCTCGGTCCTCAGCGCATCCGCAGTGCGGCTGAGCGCGACCTGCACGAAGGCGTTCAGGACCACACCGATCGTCACGAACTCGAGATAGCTTGGATGGACGCCGCCGTATTCCGGCAGTGACGACGAGTCGATCATCTTGCCGATGAAGAAGAAGACGAGCATCTGCGCGATCAGGCTCGCGATGTCGGAGAAGAACCCGACTCGGTAGCTCCACGCGACCAGGAAGTCTCGGCGTAGGAAGGCCGGGAGCTTGGCAACCTCCCCAAGAAACGCAGGGCGCGGTAACGCGGCTGCAAGCGCGCGCGTCACTCGCCGGCTCCGGCGGTGAGTGCCACGAAGGCCTGCTCGATCTCTGAGCGCTCCCTGTTACAGCTGACAACAGCCGCGCCCGCGCGGGTCATGGCGCACATGGCGTCACCGAGCAAGGTCTCCGGGCCGAGCGTCAGGAGCACATGCTGCGCGTCGACCGGGGCGATCGTCGCGGAGCCGCCCAGCGTGGCATTTAGCGCTTCGGCATCGACTCCGCCGGTGGACCGCACGCCCAGGACGAAGCGCGGGGCGTCGGCGCGCGCCATCAGCTCCTGGACGGAGCCGGCGAAGCGGACCCGCCCCTCAGCCAGGAGCGTGACGCTTGACGCGAAGCCGCGGATCTCGTCGATGCGCTGGGTTGCCCACAGGATCGCGGTGCCCTCCTGTGCAAGCTCTTCGACGACCGAGCGGACCTCCGACGAGGCCGCCGGGTCCAGGTCATGCGTCGCCTCGTCGATCAGCATCACCGACGGATTCATCAGGAGGGCCCGTGCGAGCGAGAGGCGCTTCTGCATCCCGTGGGAGTACGTCGAAACGGGCCGGTGAGCGCTGTCCGCGAGTCCCACCCGCTCCAGCGTCGTGAGCGTGCGGGCCGTGCGGTCGCGGCGCGGGAGGGCGTGCAGGCGCGCGAAGAACTTCAGGTTCTCGTAGCCCGACAGGCGGAGGTAGAAGGTGCGATCGCCCGACGGCACGAAGCCCGTCAGGGCCCGGAGCCACCGATCTGCGCGTGAGGCGTCGCGCCCGATCACCCGGACGGCTCCGGAGGTCGGCGCCACTAGTCCGGTGAAAGCCCGCAGGAGCGTCGTCTTTCCCGCGCCGTTCGGGCCGAGCAACGCATGCACCTCGCCTCGCGTGACGGCGAGGGAGACACCGTCCAGCGCCAGGACGTCGCCGAAGCGGCGCGTGACGGACGCCGCCTCGAGCGCCGCAGGCTCCGGTGCCGCTCGAAGCGGGCTGCGGGTCTCATCGGCGCGGCCGGGCAGGTCAGCCGCTCCGGGCGGCACCCGGATGGCGAACGAGGGCGTCACGTGGCCTAGGCGGCGCCGACCGCGGGAAGCCGATGAACTCGCGCGAGGTCGGTCTCCGGCTCGCGTGCCACGGACACAGGCGGCCGACGCTTCACGAGCCCGTTCATGTGCGCGAACCTGCTCGCCTCGGTCCGGTTGGCGACGGCGAGCTTGCGGTACACGTTCGAGAGGTGGAACTTCACCGTCTGCTCCGTCACCCACAGTTCCTGGCCGATTCGCGCGTTCGTCAGGCCGTCCGAAACCAGCATGAGGATCTCGCGCTCGCGCGCCGTCAGCGCTTCCGTTCCTTTCGCCGGCCATAGCTCAGCACTGACGGCTGGAACGGCGCTCACGATGTTGCCGTCCACCACCGCGCGGATCAACGTTGTAAGTGCAGGGAGGTGCGTCGCCTTGGACAGGCAGGCATCCGCGCCGGCGTCGATTGCCCGCGCGACCCAGTCGTCGTCCATGCGCATGCTGAGCACGAGGACGGAGGCACTCGGCAGCTCATCACGGCACTCGCGCACGCGCTCGAGGGCGTCGTCGGTGACCTGCATCTCGTCCACGATGACGATGTCAGGCTGCGCTTCGGCCAGCGGGCCTCGGGCGCTGACGCGCCCATCGATCTTGCCGAGGAGCTTCAGCCCCGCGGAGTTCCTGAGCGCCAGCCGGATCGTCTCTATGACGAACGAGCTATCGGCGACGATAACCATGGTCTTCATCGATTGTTCTCCTGGTGAGGTGGGCAGGAAGAGCGCCCGATTTCACAGTGGGCGCACTGGACCAACGACTGGGACAGGGCATTTCTTCCTCCTCGCCTTTCGTCTTGGATGGGAAGCGGGGGCGGCAGCCCCGCGTTGATCCATCAGATGGAGGCCGACGCCCGGACCGCCTCGCGCGGAACGACCGTTGCGCTCGTTGCGAGCGCGGCGCTTCCGGCAGCCCTGGTCACCTACCTGAGCTTCGAGAGCGGGGGGTACTTCGCGGGAGCCCCGGCGCTCGTGGCCGCGGAGCTAGCCGTGCTGATCGCGGCCCGCACCGTGCTGGTGCGCCGCCCATTCGCAGGGGTCGGGCCGCTGGTGGTCGTCACCGCGCTCGCGCTGGGCTGCTTTGCGGGCTGGGTTCTGGCGTCCTCGGGCTGGTCGCACGCTGAGGCGCGCGCACAGCCGGAGTACACGCGGGCCCTCGCGTACGCGCTGACTCTGGTGTTCTTCGGAATGCTGCCGTACTCGGTGCGCCGGATCCGCTGGATGACGATCGGGCTGGCGACGGCGGCCACGGTTGTCTGCCTCGTCGCCCTCGTGTCGCGCACGTTCCCCGATGTCCTCAACCGGATCGGCGAGCTTCACCCGGAGCGCCTGTCGTATCCGCTCGACTACTGGAACTCCCTGGGACTGCTCGCCGGCCTGGCCATCGTCCTCTGCGGCCACCTCGCCTCCTCGACCCGCGATCACCCCGTCGTGCGCGTAGCGGCCGCGGGCGCCGTCCCGGCGCTCGCCGTGACGCTCTATTACACGTACTCGCGCGGCGCCACGTGGGCAACCGCCATTGCGATCGTGCTGTACGTCCTGGTTGGCCGGTCGCGCGGCCTGCTTCCCGCGATGCTCGCCACGGCGCCGCCCACTCTCGTTGCGTTGATGACGGTCCACCCGGCTGGTGACTTCAACCCGGCGGACCGCTTCAGCGACGCTGCGCTCGCCGACGGACACCGGATCGCCCTCGTCGTGGCGGGCTGCATGGTCGCAGCAGCTGCGATCCGCGCCGTCCTGCTCCGGCTCGACTACCGGGTCGAGCGGTTCTCCGTGCCACCGCGCATCGCGCGGGGCATCGCCCTCTCAGGGGCGACGCTCGTGCTCGCTCTGGGCCTCGTCGGCTTGGGCGCGTTCCACGTGCCGGACAAGGTCGCGGCCAAGTATCGCGAGTTCAATTCGGACTCGGCGGTCCCGGGCCAGGCGAGCGGGGGGCGCCTGTTGAGCGCGAACGACAACGGCCGCCGCGAGCACTGGGACGTTGCGTTAGAGGGCTTCAGGCGCGACGCATGGCGAGGAGCCGGCGCGGGGACGTATGAGCTCACTTGGGCGCGCCACCGCAAGACGCCTACGGCGGCGCGGGACGGCCACTCCCTCTACTTCGAGACGCTCGGTGAGCTCGGAATCGTTGGCCTGGGCCTCCTGCTCGTCTGCCTGCTCGTGCTATTCGCGGGCGTTCTCCGACGAGCGCGGGGCCGCGATGGTCCTCTGTTCGCCGCGCTGCTCGGCGCCGGTGTCCTGTGGGGGCTTGCAGCTGGCGTGGACTGGGCCTGGGAGATGCCGGCGGTGACCCTCTGGCTATTCGCGCTCGGCGGCGCGGCCCTCGCCGTGCGGCCCGAGCGGCAGCCGGCGATGGCTTCAATGCATGCGCGGTATGCCTCCGTGGCGCTTCGGGCGGCGGTGGTGGCTGGCTGCCTCGCGCTCGCCGTCCTGCCGGCGCGCGTGGCGGTCTCTCAGGCGCGCCTCGAGGGGAGCATCGCGTCGATGCACAGCGGCGACTGCCGCTCCGCGCGGCTCGACGCGCGCGCCGCGCTGCGCGCGCTGAACAGCCGCGCGTCGCCTCATCACGTGCTCGCGTGGTGCAATCTGCGGGCCGGGCGGTACACGCAAGCGGTCGAGTCTTTGCAGCGAGCGCTCCGAAATGATCCAGGGTCGTGGTCACTGCTCCAGGCCAGCGCAGTGGCGCGCGCCTCCGCGGGGGTGGACCCGCGCCCGCAGATCAGGGCCGCCACGCGCCTGAACCCGATGAGCGAGCTGGCGGGATATACGCGCTTGGCGCTCCGGGGCGACGAGCCGTCCCGCTGGCGGCGGGCTGGGCGCCGACTGCCGGTGGCGGTGCCGGAGACGACCGATCCATGACGCGCAGGTGCGAAAAAAGGACCAAACGCGCCCGCATGCCTCATGTCGTCTCTACGCTGGTTTGGATGCGTTCGCTGCGCAACGTCGCTGCCGTTGGGCTTGCCGTGCTCGCCATCGCCGGTGGCACGACGCTCGCAGTTGCCGGCGTCGGGGGACATGCTCGCAGCAACTCTGGAGAGAGCCAGTACGGCGTCAAGCCCGGCTGCGGCCACTCGAAAGCGCACGGTTCCAAGGCAAAGAGCTCGCGCGCTCGTGCGCGGGTCTCGCACACCGGGCAGCGCCGAGGCTGTCCGCCGCGGTACAGGCGCTGACCCCGCCCCAGTCCTCGCGACGGATGAGATTCGGCTGAGGCGGGAAAGGCCGTGGTCGACCGAATCGTTGTCACGGTGACATGTCTTGCGAGCATGCTGGCTTTCACGAGATTCGCACGGTCTACGACCGCCGCCGTGGCGTCCTCGTGTACTTCTGGAGATGCGAACGCTGCTGCGCGCGGCTCGGCGAGGCCCGACGCGAGGAATATCGGCCGCAGTTCGATCCGCACGGCAACCGGCCTTTCCTCACGGCGACGCGCTGACACCACGACCGTGCCCGCCCGCACTAGGCCGGCTCGAAGACGCTCATGCGCTCGCTGTGCCGCTCCACCACGCGGCCGTCGTTGAGAAGGATGTCCACATGGCCCAGGACCTCTGAGAGCGTCAAATACGCCTGCGTGACGGCAATGTTGCCCCACAGGGTCTGAGCGATGTCGTATGCGCTGCGCGGCCGCTCGGCGATCAGATGCTCGATCCTACGGGCGCGCTTGCGGTGCAGATCGAACCGCTCGTCGATTAGCGCACGATGGTCGGTGACCGGGTTTCCGTGTCCGGGGAGCACGAGTTCCACATCCATCTCACGGGTGATACGGAGCGATTCCAGGTACGTCACGAGCGCCTGTGGCCGCGCTTGCGAGCCGTCGCGGGGGCGCGTGATCAGCGGGTTCGACGAGATGTGAGCGAGTAGGTGGTCACCCGCGAGGAGCGTGCGGCGGTCACGGTCATGGAAGACGGTGTCCGTCGGGCTGTGCCCAGGGCGGTGGTGGACGCGTAGGGTTCGGTCGCGAAGCGCCACTTCGTCTCCGTCGTGCAGCACGCGAGTCACTTGGACCGCCGCCCCCCAGGCACGAAATGCTTGCGAGACCGCGCCGAGCGCTACCACCACGTCCTCCGGGATCCCGTGGCGCAGCATGATCTCGCGCGCGAAGTCGTCGTCGGCCCGGGTCTCGGCCGAGAAACCCTCGACGATTGGCACGGCCACGTCCAGCGCTGCGACCTCGGCGCCGGACCGTCCGGCCACGAGGGACACGAGCCCGAGGTGGTCGATGTGCTGATGGGTGAGGATCACCAGCTCAATGTCCTCGAGGCCGTGCCCAAGCGCGGCGATGCCGCGCTCGAGCGCATCGAAGGACGTGCCCGAGTTCGGGCCGGCGTCGATAAGCGTCAGTGGGTCGTCCTCGATGAGGTAGACGTTCACGCGGCCGACAGCGAACGGCGTGGGGATGGCAATCCGGCGGATTCCAGCCGCGGTTGCGGGAGCGAACGGGTCTTCGGGTGCGCCCGCTGTGTCGCTCACCGCGCGCACCTTATCCAGCGGCGGAACTTTGGACGAAAGCGCAGAGGCCGCCGGGGCGTTGAGTTGAGTGGAATGCGCGGGAGAGCAACACGACGCGCAAAGCGCGACCTGGCCCAGGCGGTGCGACACCGCTGCGGTGCTACGCACCCCAACCTCGTGACGGCGCGGGCGGGCCGTGACGCTCATGGTGACCCCGTGGCCGTGCTCGCGCGGTGTCCCGCGCCTTGCCTCGCGGAGCTGCTGCTGTCCGGCCCGCTGACCGCGAGCCAGTCAGTCGAGCTGCTCGGCGGAGTCGCCGCTGCAACCGAGGCACTGTTCGACGCCGGCCTCGTCGCACGCAACCTCACGCCCGAGCACATCCATCTGGACCCACACCTCGGCGGGGTGCTGTCCGACCGTGCCACGCCGCTCGAGCTCATCGCTGGTCGCGCTCTCGATGTGGACGAGCATCTCGCGTACCGGTCGCCAGAGCAGCTCGAGGGCAAGCCCGTGGACCTGCGCAGCAACGTGTACTCGCTGGGCGCCCTGCTATTCACCGCGCTGGTGGGAGCACCGCCGTTCGGAGGCGCGTGGTCGAACGTGTACGTCGGCCACCTGAGCGCCACCCGGCCCCGCGCTAGTGCGGTGAAGCGTGACCTCAGCCCGGCGATCGACGCAGTAATCGCGCGCGCGCTCGCGGTGGAGCCCGCAGAACGCTATGCCGACCCGACGGAGCTGACCTGTGCTGCGGCCGAGGCGCTTCACGTGCCACTGCCGCTCGCGATCCCGGGCGCGGCCCGCAGGGCTGCCGGTGCGCCGGAGACGGAGCCCGACGCTCGCCCGGGGGCCGATGACTCCGGCGCCCGGAAGGAAGCGCCCACCCCGGTGGGGAAGCGAGGGCAGCGTCGGGTCGCGAAACCCGCGCCGAACCTGAGCGGGGCCTTCGGCCCCGTGGCGCGCGGGACCGTGGCGCCCGCTGCCGCGGCCACGGCGACTCCCAGTTCCGGCCCGGCCAGCCGCAATCCGCAAGCCGACGACGCCGTCCTGACCACCATCGTTCCACCGCGCGGAGCCGCCGGACCGACGAGCGCGCCCGGGACGCTCCTCGTCGCGCTCAAGTCGGCGCCCAAGTCCGGAGCGACGAACTGGGCGAGAGCAACGCGCGACCCCGGCGAGAGCAATGCAAACGGGTCCTCCGGCAAGAAGGGGGGCACGGGACCACGTGGCCGGAACGCGCGCAGCGGGCGCAAGGCCGCGAGCGTGGGCAAAGTGCCAAGGGCGGCCAAAAATCGCCGCGACGGCTCGCGCGCGGTGAAGCCGCCCGCGCCCAAGGACGCTCTAACGGAGAATCGTCCGTCCGCAGCGAATGGCGCCTCAACGAAGAACGGCGGTTCTGCGAGGAACGGCGCGGCCGAGAAGGGCCGCGCTTCTGGAAACAACGGTGCTTCTACGAAGAATGGCGCTTCGGTTACGAACCGCGCTTCTGGAAAGAGTGGCGCTCGCGGGAAGAACGGCGCTCGCAGGAAGAACGGCGGTGCCGGGAAGAACGCCGTTCCGCGGAAGAACGACGCCGTTTCCGCCAGGAACCAACCCTCCCCGAACGACCTCGCGGCCGCGACGAATGCGGCCGGCGAGAACGGCGCCCCCGTGGCCAGCCGCGCCTCCGGTGCGAGCGGCGCTTCGGCAAAGAACGCGGCGGACGCCAAGACCAAAGCGCCCGAGACCACGAACGACCGGGCTGCGCCGAAGATGGCTGGAGCGGCGCAAAACACCACGCCTGCGACCAACGATGGGCGCGCCAAGCACGCCGGGGCTACCGCCGCGAAGGGCGATCGCGGGATTCATCGCTCGGAGAACCGCTCGCGTCGGAAGCGTGCGCTTGTTGTCCTCGGCGCCGCGGGACTAGCCGGCGCCTGCACCGTTGTCATGGCCCCGCTCGGAAGCGAGGATCTTGATTCGCGGATTGCCGCGCGCGGGCTGAGCGTGAAGCTCTCCTCCGGGTGGGAGCAGATCGACAGCGGCAACGCTCGCTTCCTCCGCGGCGGGCGCATTGCGGCCTCCCCGTCGGTCGCCGGTGAGGCGGGGCTCGTCGCAGCCCTTTATTCAGATGGGGTAGCCGCCATGGCGGAGATCAAGGACGCGTCGACCGGCACGCCCCGTCGTACCCCGGTTCGCCTCGGCCGCTTCGACGCCTGGCGCTACCCACAGCTCAGCCCCGCTCCAGGCGTCGTCGGAACCGCCTACTTCGCGCATACCACCGGCGGCCCGCTGCTGGTTCTCTGTCACGCCGCGGGTCCGAAGGCCCGCATCCGTCTTGCCGAGTGCGGTGAGGTCGCAGCGACGCTCCGAGTTGACGGCGAACGTCCGGTCTCACGTGCCGCGGTTGCCGAGCGCAGCCGGTCGTTCCGGAGTAACTGGCGAACGCTTCAGGCCGAATACGTCGAGTTGCGGGCCCGCTTGGCCGAGGCGCCAATTGCCGACGAGCAGGCCGCCGCCGCGCGGGAGCTCGAGGAGGCGTTCCGCCGGGGGTCCGGTCAAGTCGCGGCCATCGACTCCCCGACCGGGATGTCTGGTTTCCGAGCCCTTAGCAGCCAACTTTCAGTGACCGCTGACGGCTACCGCGACCTCGCCGGCGCGATCTTGGACGGGGACGCCGACGGCTACTCCGCCGCGCGCGAGGCGATCCTCGCCCGTGAGGCCGGGCTCCGGATCGACGTCGCGGCCGTGCTCGCCGGCTGAGCTGCGCCGCGCGGTCGAGGCGATCGTGAACGCTGGCTCAGGCTCTGATCAGCGCCAGCACCTCGTCCCGCTTCTCCTCCATGTGCTCCTCGGAGACGAGCGACTCGAGGTTCAGGCGCAGAAGCGGCTCGGTGTTCGACGGACGGACGTTGAAATGCCAGTCGTCGTAGTCGACCGAGGTGCCGTCGAGGTGAGTCACGTGGCCGTCCCAGTAGCGCTCCTCGAGCTCCTTCATCTTCGCGTCCTGGTCCTCCACCTCGGAGTTGATCTCGCCCGAGATGAAGTAGCGCGAGCGCAGCGGCTCGAGTAGCTCGCTGAGCTTCTTGCCCTCTACGGAGAGGAGCTCGAGGATCAGGAGCGCGGGGATCGTCCCGGAGTCGGCGCAGTAGAAGTCGTGGAAGTAGTAGTGGCCCGACACCTCCCCGCCGAAGGCCGCGCCCAGCTCGCGCATGCGCGTCTTGAAGAAGGCGTGGCCCACGCGGTTGATGCACGCGGTGCCGCCGGCGGCCTCAACGGTGTCTACGACGGCGCGGGAGGCGCGCACGTCGTAGAGGATCGCGGCGCCCGGCTCCTTGCGCAGGATCGACTCGGCGAGCAGCGCGGTCAGGAAGTCGCCGTCCACGAAGCGGCCGGTGTCGTCGATGAAGAAGCAGCGGTCGGCGTCGCCGTCCCACGCGATGCCGAGCTCGGCGCCGGTCTCGCTCAGCTTGTCGATGATGAAGCGGCGATTCTCCTCGAGCAGCGGGTTCGGCTCGTGGTCCGGGAAGTTGCCGTCCGGCTCCCAGTAGGTGCGCACCTGCTCGATCGGAAAGCCGTCGAGCAGGGGCCCGACCATGGGCCCGGCCATGCCGTTCCCGCCGTCGAGCACCACCTTCCGGGGGGTGATCAGGCTCGGGTCGATGAAGGCGAGCGCGTCCTTGCGGAAGGAGTCGCCCACGTCCTCGTTCGTGATCTGCCCCGGCCGTTCCGCGGCCGGGCCCGGCTCGCCGGCGGTCACGATCTCGCGCAGCTCGCCGATCCCCGAGTCGCCGGAGAGCGCGAGCGCCCCGCGCTTCACGAGCTTCGCCCCCGTGTAGGCCGCCGGGTTGTGCGAGGCCGTGCACATGAGCCCGCCGTCGAGCTTGTGAGCCCCGACCGTCCAGTAGAGCTGCTCGGTCCCGACCATCCCGACGTCGATCACGTCGGCGCCCTCGTCCGCGATGCCGCGCGCGTACTCGGCGGCCATGCTCGGAGCCGACAGCCGCATGTCGCGCCCGAGCCCCACGGTGAGCTCCTCGACCGGCGTGTGCTGGAGGTCCGACAGCACGCGCGCAAAGCCCCGCCCGATGCGATAGGCGAGCGGCTCGTCCATCTGCTCCGGGTAGGTGCCCCGGACGTCGTAGGCCTTGAAGATGGAGGGGTCGATCACCCCGCGGGTTCTACAGGAAGCCCCGCCTGCGGAAGTAGCCGACCATGCCGACCAGGACCGCCACCATCACTCCGAGGATGGTCCAGAAGGCCTCCTCGCTGCCGTCGAATGGGAACTTCACGTTCATCCCGAAGATGCTCGCGAGCAGGGTGAGGGGGAGGATGATCACGCTGAAGGCGGTGAGCACCCGCAGCACCTCGTTCACGCGGTGCGAGAGCACGGACTCGTTCGTGTCCTCGAGCGCCTCCACGACCTCCTTGTAGTTCTCGAGCATGTCCCAGATGCGCTCGGAGGCGTCGACGATGTCGTCGAAGTAGA
>Ga0190265_10000436_pt1 | contig 29882 bp, 19 predicted proteins | sample Popmic124T_FD_133135 | JGI IMG/M metagenome (GOLD analysis project Ga0190265, IMG submission 133135) | Populus adjacent soil microbial communities from riparian zone of Indian Creek, Utah, USA - 124 T | ecosystem: Environmental > Terrestrial > Soil > Riparian zone | place: USA: Utah | collected...
GCCGGCCGGCGCCCGAGACCGCCATCCGCGGCCTCCACTGCGTCGGCCACTGGACGCAGCCCGGGGGCGGGATCACCCCGGTCATCGTGTCGGCCCAGCGGGTGGCGCAGGCCGTCCTCCGGAACACTGAGGCGTTGCCGCCGTTCCCCCTCTCCCTTGCAGGAGATCGGGCTCGGGAGCAGGCTGAACAAAGAACGGTTTTACGGGTGAGTGGAGAACCAAGCCATGTCAAATGAAAGCACCGATTACGACGTCCTGATCATCGGCGCCGGCCTCGCCGGACTGTCGCTCGCGCGCCAGCTCCTGCTGGCCGCTCCCGAAAAGCGCATCCTGATGCTCGACCGCCAGGCCGAGATCCCGTCCTCCAAGCAGAAGGTGGGGGAGGCGACCGTCCAGGTGAGCGGCTACTACTTCTCCCGCGTGTTGGAGCTCGAAGAGCACCTGCTGCGGGAACACTTCCTGAAGTACAACCTCCGCTTTTATTGGCCGAGCGAGCGGGGCGCCGCGGTCTGGGAAGACCTGAGCCAGTCCTACATCCGCAAGATCTCGAACATCGCCACCTACCAGCTCGACCGCAACAAGTTCGAGGGCGAGATCCTGCGTTGCAATCGCGAGAGCCCCAACTTCCGGTTGATCAACCCGACGTCGGGGCTCCAGGTGGACCTTGCCGAGGAGGGCCTCCATGCCTTCCGCTTTCAGAGCGAAGGCCAGGAATTCTCCGGCCGGGCCACCTGGGTGGTCGACGCTTCCGGAAGGGGCCGCTTCCTCACCCGCCACCAGAAGCTCGACCGCCCGAGCCCCATCCACCACGGCAGCTCGTTCCTCTGGGTCGAAGGGTTGTTCGATCCCGAGAAGATGACGAACCTCGACCGCAAGGCGATCCGGGTGCGCCGCGAACGCGGCACCCTGGGCCACTTCCCGAGCTTCTTGGCGACCAATCACTATTGCGGGGAAGGCTACTGGTTCTGGGAGATCCCTCTCCACGGCAAGACCAGCCTGGCGCTGGTCTACGATGCGAACCTGATCTCCAGCAAGGACGTCTCGACCCCTGAGAAGCTGATCGAATGGATCTGCCGCGAATATCCGCTCTATGCCCGCGACCTGCCCCAGAGGAAGGTCCTCTATCACTCGGGCTTCACCAGCTACGCGCTGGACGGCGGCCAGACGCTCTCGAGCTCCCATTGGGCGCTCTGCGGCGAGGCCTGCCGCTTCGCGGACCCCCTGTACAGCCCGGGCGGCGACCTCATCTCGATCTACAACACCCTGATCACCGACGCCATCTTGACCGATGACCCGAAGGAGCTCGAAGCCAAGCTCCGTCTCTACGAGCCGCTCGCCCGCGCCGTCTACGAAGCCTATGTCCCGAGCTTCGCCGTGAGCTATTCCACCCTGGGCGACCAGGAGGCCTTCTCCCTGCGCTACGTCTGGGAGCTCACCATCTACTTCGGCTTCTACGTCTTCCCCTTCATCAACGATCTCTTCACCGACCGCGCCTTCCTGCCGGGCTTCCTGCGGCGCTTCAGCCACCTGGGGCCGATCAACCACGGCATGCACCGCCTCCTCGCCGCCTTCTTCGAGTGGAAGAAGAAGAACGTCGTGCTGGCCGCGCCCGAGCCCGTTTTCTTTGAATTCACCGACGTGGGCGCTCTCCGGGCGGCCGAAGAAACCTTTTATAAAGTCGGGGTCGATCACGAAGAGGCGCGCCAGGTTCTGGACGACCAGCTCGCGAACCTGGAAGACCTCGCTCGCTGGACCGCTGCCCACATCGCCTCGGCCGTGCTGGAAGACCCGCGGGCCGCGACCAACGCCGCCTTCATCCGCGGCATCGACATCAACAACCTCCAATTCGATCCGGCGGCCATGGCCGAGAGCCTCGAAGCCGCCTGCCGCGAGACGAGCGAGACGTACACCTGGCGCTTCGAGGTTCCCTGCATGGCCCGCTTCCGCACCGAGCGGCTGATGCCGGCGTCCCAGGAGCTCGTCGAGGTGGGGGAGCGCGCGTGAGCGTTGCGGCCGCGGTCGATCACGCCCCCGGCCTCGAACGGGCCTTCTCGTTCCTGCCCGAGGAGCGGTCGCGGCCGCTCGAAAAGGTTCTGGGGGATCTGCCGCGTTTCCTCCGCGGCACCTACTACCTGAACGGTCCCGCCCGCTTCGAACGCGCCGGCCTGCGCTATCGCCATTGGTTGGACGGTGACGGCATGGTCTCCGCGCTCAGATTCGGAGCCGACGGCGTCCACTTGACCAGCCGTTTCGTGCGGAGCGCCAAGTGGACCGCCGAGGAGGATGCCGGCCGTCCGCTCTTCCGCACCTTCGGCACCACCTTCCCCGGCGACCAACTGGTGCGCGGCATCGCCCTGCAGTCGCCGGTCAACGTGAGCGTCTACCCCTTCGCCGGCAGGCTGCTGGCTCTGGGCGAGCAGGGGCTCCCCTGGGAGCTCGACCCGGAGACCCTGGAGACGCGGGGGACCTATACCTTCGGCGGCGGTTTGAACCCGATCAGCCCGTTCGCCGCGCACCCCAAGATCGACCCGGAGAGCGGCGAGCTGTGGAACTTCGGCGTCTCCTTCTCGAGCACCCAGCCCTGCGTCAACCTCTACCGTTTCAGCCCCGAAGGCACCTTGCTGGAGCGCCGGCGGGCGCCCCTCGACCTCGCCTGCTCGCTCCACGACTTCTGCCTCACCGCGCGTCACGCCGTCTTCCACCTCGGCCCCTACCGGCTCGACATGGAGGGCATGGCGCGTCACGGGCGCACCGTGATGGACTCCCTGACCTGGGAGCCCGAGCGGGGCACCCGCCTGCTCATCCTGCCGCGCGAGGCCGACCGGCCGCCGTTGACCGTCCCCATCGGCAACCGCTACTGCCTGCACACCATCAACGGTTTCGAAGCGGGGAACCGCCTGACGGTCGACCTCGTCGAACTGGACCGTCCGGTCTACGACCAGTACCAGGAAGTGCCGGACCTCTTCACCGACGTCGCTCCGGGGCGTCCCGTGCGGCTCGTCGTCGACCTGGAAAAAGGAGAGCTGGTGGGGCGTGAGGAGATCGCCTACGATCGGGCGCCGGACTTCCCCGCGATCGACCCCGGCCTTCTCGGGCATCCCTACGACGACCTCTGGATGCTCGGCATCTCCGCCGCCGGCCAGCCCGGCCGCAAGTTCTTCGACCAGCTCGTCCACGCCACCTGGTCCCGGCCGCAGCACCTGGACCTCTGGAATGCCCCGGCCGGCCACTACCTGGGCGGCGAGCCCGCCTTCGTCGCCAACCCGGACCGTCCCGGCGAGGGAGCGGTCCTCTGCCAGCTCTTCGACGCCATGAACCAGGAGAGCGCCTTCGCCGTCTTCGACGCCCGCCGGGTCGCCGCGGGCCCCGTCGCCGTCCTGCCGCTGGACACGCCGCTACACCTAGGGTTTCACGCGGTGTTTCATCCGGACGATTGACGTGGGGTTAGTAGCCTCGATCGAGGGGCAACGTCCAGTTCGCGTCTAAGCGCGTAGAAAATCCATGGGACGGGCCGCCGGCATCGGCCCGTCCATGGAACGATTCAGTTGTCAATGAACACTCCTGCACAACCTGCCCTGAGGGGCGAACGTCCTGCCCCATGGTCTGGCGGTTCCGCCCCATGGGGCCGAGTCACCTCCTCGAGGAGCGAAGGTTCCGCCCCGTGGCGCAGCAACCTCGCTCCGAGGAGCGGAGCCTCCGCCCCAAGGGGCGAGGACCCGCCACCAAAGGGTTGAACCCTTGCCCCTCGGGTCAGGGCCACGGCTCCGAAGGGCAGAAGCTCCGCCCCGTGGGTCAGAGGTCTCGCCCCTGGGGTAAGGCATCTCGCTCCGAGGAGCAGATCGTTCGCCCTTCGGGGCAGAAATCTCATTTCTGTCCACTGCAATCCGACTTATAGACGGAATGCGCCGGCTTAGTCAAGCCGAATCAGATATCCGATTGCCAAATCAGTAGACAAGGCCGGGTGAAGGAGGTATGCTCTGCGTTCAAGGCTTGCAGTTGAGCCGAAGCTTAGAAGTTGCCCCCTCGTGGGGCTCGTGTTCATTGACAATCGAAACACCTTTGCGGCCTCTCCCGTCAGCGGGGGACGGGAGAGGCTCGTTTTTTAAGGTTGTCGCTCTGAGGGCTTGGCGCTTCCTGAAGCGTTGTGGAGAATAGGAGTGTGTCTATTCTACTTTCCTGTAAGGAGAACCAGAGATGAACCGCAACGCATTGAAGACTCTTGGGATGGCGATGTTCCTCCTCGTGGCCGGCCTCGCCGGGCCGGCGGTGGGACAGGAGGGCGACCCGCTCGAAGAGGCGCGGCAGTTGGTCGCCGAGCTCCGCGCCGAGCTCAAGCCGGTGGACGACCAGATCGCCAACGCCCCGATTCTCGCCGCCTTGGAGCGTGGCCAGGTGTCGACGGACCTCCTGAAGGCGTTCGCCGGCGAGCAGTACAACATCCTCAAGAGCGACCTGCGGAGCAACGCGCAGATGGTGAGCCGGTTCGGCGCCGAGCCTCACGGTTCGTTTTTCCTGGACTTGACGACCGGCGAGGCCGAGGCGCGCAAGCTGCTCCTCGACTTTGCCAGGGCTTTGGGACTCAGGGAGCGCGACCTCCAGGCCTATGAGCCCCGGCCGGCGGCACAGACCTATCCGTCCTACGTCACCTCGCTCGCCTTCTACGGCACCAAGGCCGACGTCGCCGCCGCCTATCTCCTGAACTTTCCGGTCTTCGGCAAGAACACCGGCCGCATGGCGGAGGCCCTCCGCAACCGCTACGGCCTCTCGGCCCGGGCCACCGCCTTCTTCGACTTCTTCGCCTTCACCCCGCCTACCTTCGAGACCGAAGCCCTGAAAGTCATCCAGGACGGCCTCAACCGCGGCGCCAACCCGCGGGACATCCGCCGCTCGGCGCGCCTTCTCCAAGCCTATGAGAAGGATTTCTGGTTCGCCGTCGGCCAGGATTGACCCGTCCGTCCGGTACCCTGTCTGGGCCACCTCTGCCGCGGGAACACGAGGGATCTCCTATACTGTTCCGGTTGCCAGGAAAAGGAGAAGCCATGGGACGTTCTTTCGCAAGAGCAGTCGCTTTGACCGTCCTCTTCGCGCTGTGGGCGGTGGCTCCGGCCGCCGCCGAGAGTGCCGGCACGGCGCTCTATCGGGTCTCGGGCGTGGCCGAAGTGGGGGCCCGCTCGGCGGTCGCGGCCACGGGCGCGGACATCGTCGAGGTCGGCCATGACTACGTCCTGGTGTTCGCAAACGCGGAGGAGGCGGCGGCGATCGGACGTCTCGGCCTGCGCCTCCTTCGCTTCGAGACGCCCGAGGAGTTCCTCAAGGTCTTCCCTGCGGCGGACTCGGCCTACCACGACTACGCGGAGATGGTGGCCGAGCTGCAGAAGGCGGCCTCCGACCATCGCGCGATCTTCTCCCTGTTCAGCCTCGGGCTCGCCACGGAAGGGCGCACGATCTGGGCCGGCAAGATCTCCGACCGGGTGGGCGTCGACGAGGACGAGCCGGAGGTGCTGTTCACCCATCATCAACACGCTCGCGAGCACCTGACGGTCGAGCAGGCCCTCTACATCCTGAAGATGCTCACCGACGAGTACAAGAAGAACCGGCGGATCACCGAGATCGTGAACAGCCGCGAGATCTGGATCGTCTTCGACATGAACCCGGACGGCGGCGAGTTCGACATCGCGGCCGGCGACTACGCCTTCTGGCGGAAGAACCGCCAGCCCAACGCGGGCTCCTCGGCCCTCGGCACCGACCTGAACCGCAACTGGAGCTACCGGTGGGGTTGCTGCGGCGGCAGCAGCGGCTCGCCGGCGAGCGACACCTACCGGGGCACCGCGCCCTTCTCGGCTCCGGAGACCGCCGCGGTGCAGGAGTTCGTGGACAGCCGGGTCGTGGGCGGCGTGCAGCAGATCAAGACGCACATCGACTTCCACACTTTCGGCGAGCTGGTGCTGTGGCCCTACGGCTACACCCTGGCCGACGTCCCGGAGGACATGCCGGCGGACGACCACGCCACTTTCGTGGCCCTGGGCCAGGCCATGGCGGCCAGCAACGGCTACAAGGCTCAACAGGCGAGCGACCTCTACGTCACCGACGGCTCGATCGACGACTGGCTGTACGGAGCCCACCGGATCTTCTCCTACGCTTTCGAGATGTACCCGGTCTCTTCCAACCAGGCGGAGAGCTTCTATCCCGCGGACGAGGTCATCGCCACGCAGACGGCGCGCAACCGCGAAGCCATCCTCACCCTCATCGAGAAGGCGGACTGCCCCTGGGCGGTGATCGGCAAACAGGCCCAGTACTGCGGCGCCAATGCCGGAGCCCTCTTCGCCGACGATTTCGACGGCGCCGGCACCGGCTGGTCCGTCAACCCCGCCGGAACGGACACGGCGACCCGAGGACGCTGGGCGCTCGCCGATCCCAAGCCCACCACCTCCAGCGGCCCGAAGCAGCTCGGCAACACCCAGTCCGGGAAACGCGCCCTGGTGACCGGCCCGCTGGCCGGCGGAGCCGGCGCCCACGACGTGGACGGCGGCGTGACCACCATCCGCTCGGCCCCCATCGCCCTGCCGGCCGGCGCGGCCTCCATCACCCTGAGCTTCCACGGCTACCTGGCCCACGGCTCCAACGCGTCGAGCGGCGACTTCCTGCGCGTCAAGGTGATCGGGGCGACCACCGCGACCGTGTTCGAAGAGCTGGGAGCGGCCAACGACGACGACGCGGCCTGGCAGCGCTTCGACGCGAGCCTCCTGGCCTTCGCCGGCCAGACGGTGCAGCTCGAAATCGAATGCGCCGACCAGGCGGGCGAGAGCCTGGTGGAGTGCGGCGTGGATACGCTGGGGATCCGGGCGACGCCGTAGCTCGCGTCGCTACTTCGTCCCTCTTTGGTGCCGGGAAGCAGCCGGCAATTCGCTTGACCGCGGAGGCCGGTTGGCGTAGCCTTGGTCAGGGTTGGTCAACCTGGGGGTTCGAGCGATGTCCGAGATCATCTACAACCTGTACGAGGCGAAAACCTCACTCTCCCGACTTGTCGATCGTGCCGCGAGCGGTGAGGAGATCATCCTGTCCAAGGCGGGGAAACCTATGGCCAAGCTCGTGCCGTTTCATCGGTCTCCCGAACCGCGCCAGCCCGGTGGATGGGAAGGTCAGATTCGTATTTCAGAAGACTTTGACGCTCCTCTTCCTTTGGACATCCAGGACGCTTTCGAGGGGGGCGGGTGAGCTCAGGGAGCCGACTCCTCCTTGATACTCACGTCTTCCTCTGGTGGCGCGGAGAGCCCTCCCGGCTGGCCGCCGCCGTACGCCACCAAATTGCGACGGCGGACATCGTTTTTGTCAGCGTGGCTTCGGCCTGGGAGGCTGCGATCAAGGTTTCCTTGGGCCGGCTCGATCTTCCCGACACCATAGAAGCCGGTGTCCTTGCAAGCGGATTCGAGAAGCTCCTGATTACGTTCTCCCACGCCGAGCGTGTCGCCGTCCTTCCTCCCCACCACAGAGATCCGTTCGATCGCATCCTGGTTGCCCAGGCGCAAGCTGAAGGTTTGACCCTGGTGACCCACGACGGGCTTCTGGAACCCTATGACGTAGAGATCCTCTGGGCCTGAGCCGGCTTGGGAGAGCCTACTTCCCGGACCTGTTTCCGGACAGCAGGCCCCGCAGCGGCGCATCTTCGAGGTAGAAGATCACGCGCTGAACGTCGGAGAACTGCAGGGCGGTCTCGGTGAGCTGGGCGAGGATGCGGGGGCCGTCGCAGTCGCCGCCGACCTCGAGGTAGCCGGCGAGGCGGATGCGCGCTTCGCTTCCGACGAGTTGGATGGCGGTGACCTTCAAGGGGGAGGCGTAGAGGGGGTTGTAGAGGCCCGAGGCTGCGTGGTGGCGGTCGCCCAGGGTGAGCAGGGCCCGGAGGGAGCCTTCCAGGGCGGGCTCGCGGCGGGGCAGGTCGACTTCGACGGGCACGGCGCTGTCGCCGCAGCCGGTTTTGAGGCCGAGCACGCCGCCGTCCTCGGGGGCAATGAGGAAGATGCTGACACGGTCGGTGCGGTCGGCCGCGGCGAGGTCCAGCGCGGACTCGGTCGCCCTCGGGGTGCAGCAGAAGATCCCCAGGAGCACCAGGGGCGGGAGCCAGCGGGGCCGGCTGCTTCGCCGGGCTGCGGCGGCGGCGTAGGCGTACCGTCTCGACGTCATCCAGGCTCTTCGCCTTTCTCCGCCCGATCGTAGACCAGGAAGCTGTAGGAGAAGGGGATCTCGGGCGTCGCCGGGTGGTCCTCGCGGGAGACGAGGCGCCAGTCCGCAGGGTCGATCTCGGGAAAGAAGGTGTCCCCCTCGAAGTCGCGGTCGATCCGGGTGATCTGCAGGCGGTCGGCGCGGTCCAGGGTCTGGCGGTAGATCTCGGCGCCGCCGGCGACGAAGATCTCGCAGTCCCCGGCCATCTCGAGGGCCTCGTCCACCGAGTGGGCGACGAGCACGCCGGGGGCGGACCAGCCGGCGTCCCGGGTGACGACGATGTTGATGCGCCCGGGGAGCGGCCGGCCGATCGAGTCGAAGGTCTTCCGTCCCATGATCATGGTGTGGCCCACGGTCAACCGCTTGAAGCGGCGGGTGTCGGGCGGCAGGCGCCAGGGGAGGCCGTTGTCGAGGCCGATCACCCGGTTGGCGGAGTGCGCCGCGATCAACGAGATCCTCTTCATAGAGCGCTCATACGGCGATCGGCGCCTTGATGGCGGGGTGCGGGTCGTAGTCGCGGAGCAGGAAGTCGTCGTAGGTAAAGTCGAAGATGGACTCGACCGCCGGGTTGAGCTCCATCCGCGGCAGGGGCCGGGGGTCGCGGGTGAGCTGGAGGCGGGCCTGCTCCAGGTGGTTCGAGTAGAGGTGGGCGTCGCCCAGGGTGTGGACGAATTCGTGGGCTTCGAGGCCGCACACCTGGGCCACCATCATCGTCAGCAGGGCGTAGGAGGCGATGTTGAAGGGCACGCCGAGGAAGGTGTCGGCGCTCCGCTGGTAGAGCTGGCAGGAGAGGCGCCCCTCGGCCACCCAGAACTGGAACAGGGCGTGGCAGGGGGGCAGGCGCATGGAGCCCAAGTCGGCCACGTTCCAGGCGCTCACGATGTGGCGCCGGGAGTCGGGGTTGGTGCGGATCCCCTCGACGACCCTGGAGATCTGGTCGATCACCCCGCCGTCGCGGCTCGGCCAGGAGCGCCATTGGGCGCCGTAGACGGGCCCGAGCTCGCCCGATTCGTCGGCCCACTCGTCCCAGATTGTCACCCCGTGCTCGTGCAGGTAGGCGACGTTGGTGCTGCCGGAGAGGAACCAGAGCAGCTCGTGGATGATCGAGCGCAGGTGCAGCTTCTTGGTGGTCAGCAGGGGGAAGCCCTGCGTCAGGTCGTAGCGCGCCTGGTGGCCGAAAACGGAGAGGGTGCCGGTGCCGGTGCGGTCGTCCTTCCCGACTCCGTGGTTCAGGATATGCTGGAGGAGGTCGAGGTATTGCCGCATGAGGCGCCAATTTAGCACGCCGGCCGCGATATGATCCCGGGGTGAAGGAGGGGGTGCCATGAAAAAGATGGGTTGCCTGATCGCCGCAGTGGCGGTGATCGTAATCGCGGGATTGGCTCTCGTGGGCCTGTACAACGGCCTGGTGGGATCGCAGCAGGCCGTGGAGGCGCAGTGGGCGCAGGTGCAGAACGCCTACCAGCGCCGGGCGGACCTGATTCCGAACCTGGTGGCGACGGTTCGGGGTTCGGCCGGCTTCGAGCGGGACACGTTGCGGGAGGTCGTCGAGGCGCGCAGCCGCGTGGGGCAGGTCACCCCCCAGGCGACGGCGGAGATCTTGAACGATCCCCAGAAGTTCGCGCAGTTCCAGCAGGCGCAGGACGCGCTCTCCGGCGCGCTCTCCCGGCTGATGGTGGTGGTGGAGCGCTACCCGGAGCTGCGGTCGGTGCAGGGCTTCCGCGACCTGATGGTGCAGCTCGAGGGGACGGAGAACCGGATCTCGGTCGAGAGAAAGCGGTTCAACGACGTGGCCCAGGACTACAACACCCGCATCCGGCGCTTCCCCGCGGCCCTGGTGGCCGGAATGATGGGCTTCGAGCCCAGGCCCTACTTCCAGGCGCAGGCGGGAGCGGAGGTCGCCCCCACGGTCGACTTCGAGACGACGCCCGGAGCTCGGTAGCGGTTCCGGTGCAACGATTCTGTGTCGGGGCGGGGCTTGTTCCCGTCCCGACGTTTCTTCGGTGCAATGGGAACAGCTCCGCCTCCGTATACGTTGTCGTGACTGAAATGCTCCGTTCTGCGCTCTCCCTCCTGCTCCTCGCCGCCCTGCCCTGGCTGGGCTGCGCCGGCTCTCCCGCGGAGGGCGAGGGGCGGGGCGGCGAGCTGACGGCGCGGCGCGGGCCTTTCCGCGAGCGCCTGCTGCTCACCGGCGAGCTCGCCGCCCTGCGCGCCGAGAGCCTCAACACGCCGCGCACCGAGACCTGGCAGATCAAGATCCGCTGGATGGTGGAGGACGGCACGTTCGTCAAGGCCGGGGATCCGGTGGTCGAGTTCGACAACTCGACATTCGCCTCCGCGCTGGAAGAGAAACGCCTTGCGGAGTCCGACGCGGTCAACCAGCTCCTGCGCCAGGAGGCGGAGAGCAAGTCCTCCCGGGCGGAGAAGGAGTTCGCAGTCGAGCAGAGCCGCTCGGCGCTGGAGAAGGCGCGGATCGCGGCCGCGGTGTCGACGGACATCCTGCCGCTGCGCGAGTACCAGGAGCGCCAACTCGCCCTGCGCCGCGCCGAGGTCGACCTCGCCAGGGAGCAGGAGGCCCTGGCGACCTACCTCAAGTCGAGCGCGGCGGACCTCGCGGTGCAGCGGATCTCGGTCGAGAGGGCGCGGCGGCAGATCGCCGAGGCGCAGGGGTCGATCTCCTCCCTGATCCTGCGCGCGCCGCGCGACGGCATGGTGCTCGCCGGCGAGAACCCTTTCGAGGGCAACAAGGTGCAGGAGGGGGACTCGGCCTGGGCCGGGATGACCGTCGCCACCATGCCGGACCTCTCTTCGATGATCGTCGAGGCCGACCTCTCGGACGTCGACGACGGCCGCGTGTTGCCGGGGATGCGGGTGGTCTGCACCCTGGACGCCTATCCCGCGCGGCGCTACCCCGGGCGGGTGATCGACGTCTCGGCGGTGGCGCAGGAGGCGGGGAGGAGCCCGCTGCTGCGCTACTTCCCTGTGCGCATCGCCCTCGACCGCTCAGACCCGCAACGCATGCGCCCGGGCATGTCGGTGCGCGTCGAGGCGCTGGGGCCCGAGATCAAGGACGCCCTGCTGGTGCCGCGCGCCGCTCTCGACCTGGGCTCCCGGCCCCCGCGCGTCCTGCTCGCCTCCGGCGGCTCGGCCCCGGTGCGGCTGGGGCCCTGCGCCGCCACCGAGTGCGTGGTCGAGGAGGGCCTGGAGCCGGGGACCCGCCTGCGGCCGCGGGAGGGCGCGGGCGGATGACGGCGCGCGCCCGGCGGGCGACCCGGTTCGCGGCCGGCGGCGCCCTGCTCGCCTTGCTGAGCGCGGCCCTCTGGCTGGTGGCCGGCCGCGCCTCCGCCCTCTCCCCCGACGATTGGGCCGAGGTGCGGCGGGACGACCTGGTGATCGGCGTGCCGGTCACCGGCACCCTCACCGCCGTGCAGTCGATCGCGGTCGGCCCGCCGCAGATCAACGAGGTGTGGGACTACAAGATCGCCTTCATGGCCCCCGAGGGCGTGCCGGTGCGCAAGGGGCAGCCCGTGCTCGCCTTCGACACCTCGGAGCTGGAGCAGACGCTGGCCGAGAAGATGAGCCAGCGCGACTCTGCCGAGAAGGAGCTGGAGAAGCTCCGCGTCAACCTCGAGATCAGCCGGCGGGACAGCGAGCTGCGCCTGGCCGAGGCCGAGGCCAAGGAGCGGCGCGCCGCCTTGAAGGTGCAGGTTCCCGCCGAGCTGGTGGCGCGCAACGAGCTCACCGGAGCGCGCATGGATTTGGAGCTCGCGAAGCGCGAGATCTCCTACCTGAAGGACCGGCTGCGCATCCAGCAGCGCGAGGTGGCGGCGGAGATCGGCGCCCTGACCAGCCAGCGCGACCGCGCCGCGGCCCGGGTGGTGGAGACCGAGCAGGCCATCGCGCTGATGAACGTGACCGCCCCGCGCGACGGCACGGTGATCTACGCCGGCGACGGCGGCCGGCGGGAGAAGAAGAAGGTGGGGGATTCCGTCTGGCGCGGGTCGAGCGTGCTGGAGATCCCGGATCTCCGCCGCATGCGCGCCGAGGGCGAGATCGACGAGGCGGACGCCGGGCGGGTCGCCGTGGGCCAGCGGGTGACGCTGCGGCTCGACGCCCACCCGGACGTGCTCTTCACCGGCCGCGTGCGGGAGATGCGCGGCGCCGTGCAGACCCGCTCCAAGGTCAACGCGCAGAAGGTGGTGCGCCTGAAGATCGACCTCGACGCGACCGACCCCCAGCGCATGCGCCCCGGCATGCGGTTCCTCGGCACGGTGGAGCTGGAGCGCGTTCCCGGCGCGCTGGTGGTGCCCGCCGAGACGGTGTTCAACCGGCCCGAGGGCCCGGTCGTCTACCGGCGGACGCGCTGGGGCACCGAGGCGGTGAGCCCCGAGCTCGGCCGCCGCAACGACCGCCTGGTCGAGATCCGCGGCGGCCTGGCGCCCGGCGACCGCGTCTCGCGCCGCGACGAAGGCAAGGAAGAGGGGTGAGGAGCATGAGGCGATCGCCCCGGCTCTGGCTCGCCCTGGCGGCGGCCGCCGCGGTCGCCGGCCTCGGCGCCCTCCTGCCGCTCGCCGGCTCGTTCGGCGGCCCGGCCGCGGTGCCGGTCCATGCCGTGGAGAAGGCCTCCTTCGAGCGCCGGGTGCCGGCGCAGGGCAACCTCAAGGCGGTGCACGCCACCCCCATCGTGGTGCCGGTCGGGGTGCCCGGCCCGTTCCGCATCGGCTGGATCGCCCAGGACGGCATCCGCGTCAAGGCGGGCGAGACGGTCATCCGGTTCGATCCCAGCGAGATCGAGAAGCGGCTGGTGGAGGCCGACGACCGGCTGCGCGAGAGCCGGCTGCAGATGGACAAGGAGTCGACCACCGCGCTCGCCGAGCTGAACCGGCTGCAGCGCGAGGCCGAGCTGGCCCGCTTGGAGCTCGACAACGCCAGCCAGTTCCAGAAGAAGGACGCGGTGATCTTCTCGCGCGGCGAGATCATCGAATCGGACATCGACCAGACGCTCGCCAGGGAGCGCGAGGAGCACGCCCGGGACGCCCGGCGGACCCGCGAGCGGCTCTCGGGCACCGAGAGGGAGCTGCTGGGTATCCAGATGCGCGAGGCCGAGCGCAAGATCGCCCAGGCCCGGGCGGCGCTCGCGGCGCTCGCCGTCGCCGCGCCGCACGACGGGGTCCTGGTCGTCGCCCGCGACTGGCAGGGCAACGTGGTGCGGGTGGGCGACAACGTCTGGAACGGCCAGACCCTGGCCGAGATCCCCGACCTCGCCCTGATGGAGGCCGAGGTCTTCGTGCTGGAGGCGGACGCCGGGGGCCTGACGCCCGGCAAGCCGGCGACCGTCAGCCTGGAGTCGAACCCCGGGGTCGTCTACAAGGCGAAGATCGCCCGCACGGACGCCATCGCCAAGCCGCGCCTGCCGGGCTCTCCCGTGCAGTACTTCTCGGTCACCCTGGAGCTCGAACGCACGGACCCCAAGCTGATGAAGCCGGGCCAGCGGGTGCGGGCGGCGCTGCTCCTCGACAAGCGGGCGGAGGCGCTCCTCGTGCCGCGCCAGGCGGTCTTCGAGCGCGACGGGCGCATGGTCGTCTACCGCCGGGAACGGAAGGCGGAGGCGAGCTTCGTGCCGGTGCCGGTCGAGCTGGGGCCCTCGGGGGCGGGCCGGGTGGTGGTCGAAAAGGGGCTCAAGGCCGGCGACGTGGTGGCGCTCCGCGACCCGGCGCGGCCGGCCGCCGAGCCGCCGGAGCAGACCCCGGACGGGACGGCGGCCCCCGTGGCGCCCGGTGCGGTGGGAGCCCCGGCGCGATGACCCCGCGGGAGGCCTTCCGCTCGGCCCTCGACAACCTCGCCGCGCACAAGCTGCGCTCGGCGCTCACCATGCTGGGCATGATCTTCGGCGTCGGCGCGGTGATCGCCATGCTGGCGATCGGCGCCGGGGCGGAGCGGCAGGCGCTGGGGATGATCGAGCGGCTGGGCCTGCGGAACGTCCTCGTCCGCGCCAAGACCCTGAAGGAAGACGAGCTGCGCGAGATCCGCCAGAAGTCGCTCGGCGTTTCGAGCCGCGACGCCGCCGCCATCGCCGAGGCGGTCCCGGGGGTGGAGCTGGTCGCGCCGCGCATCCGCATCGACCCCTACAAGGTGATCGCCGCGGGCGGCAAGACGGAGGGGGCGGTCGCCTACGGCGTCACCTCCCGGCACAGGGAGCTCGCGAACCTCGCCGTGGCCGAAGGCCGGTTCCTCGATCCGCTCGACGAGGAGACCCACGCCCAGGTCGCGGTCATCGGCGCGGCGGTGCGGCGGGACCTCTTCGGCTACGGCCCGGCGGTGGGGCAGGTCGTCAAGGTGAACGACGTCTGGCTGGAGGTCGTGGGGGTGCTCGCCCCGGAGGGCGAGGAAGCGGGCAATGGCGCGAATGCCGCGGCCGGGGCCAGCACGGCCGGCGGCGTGCCGGTGGGCTCCGTGGCGCGCGAGATCTACCTGCCGGTGTCGACCGCCGAGCGCAAGTTCGACCACTCCCCCCTCGCCTCGCCGCTCGACGAGATCGTGGTCCGCCTGAAGGACGGCGCGAGCGGCACCGAGACGGCGGGCCTGGTGGGCGACCTCCTGGAGCGGCTGCACGCCGGGGCGGACGACTACGAGCTGGTGGTCCCCGAGTCGCTCCTCGCCCAGAGCCGGCGCACCCAGCGCCTGTTCAACATCGTGATGGGGGCGATCGCCGGCATCTCACTGCTGGTGGGTGGCATCGGGATCATGAACATCATGCTGGCGACGGTGCTCGAGCGTACGCGCGAGATCGGCGTCCGCCGCGCCGTGGGGGCCCGCCGGAGCGACATCCGCTTCCAGTTCGTGGTCGAGTCCTTCGCCATCAGCGTGATCGGCGGCGTCACCGGCATCCTCGCCGGCCTGGTGCTCGCCAAGGGGGTCGCCGCCTACGCCGGCTGGGAGACGGTCGTCACCGGCGCCTCCATCCTCCTCTCGACCGGCGTCGCCATGACCGTCGGCCTGGCCTCCGGGATCTATCCGGCGACCCGGGCGGCATCGCTCGACCCGATCGAAGCGCTGCGCTACGAGTAGCTTCGCGTAACCTTTCGCCTGTCCCTCCGCCTACCTTCTGCGGCAACTCTTAACCAGAGGCCGCAGAACTCATGCCGAAGAACACCGCACCCTGGCTGCTCGCCGCGCTCGCGATGCTCGCCGTCTATCCCGCCGCCCATCTGGTGGGCCCGGCGGAGACGAAGCCGCCGGCCGCGGCGAGGAAGGCGCCCGCGCCGGCACGCCTGCCCATGGCCGGGGCGGCGGACGAGACCTGCAAGGCGGCGACGGGCGGGGCGGCCGCGCCCTGGTGCGAGCCGGTCCGCCTGCTGCGCGAGTACCTGGGGCTGCCGGCGGGGCCGGAGCTGGGCCGCGCCGCGAGCCTCGCGGAGCTGGCGGGGGTGGCGGGGGGCGAGGCGGGCTATCGCCTGGAGGTCTTTCTCGCCCTGGTGCCGGACCCCCTCGACTCACGGCTGCCGCTCAACTTCGACCAGGCCCTCGACGCCATCCAGGGGGGCTTCGCCGAGTCCGAGTACCTGCTCGACCGCGTCTGGCTCCCCTGGGATGGGGACGCCGCGAAGCGGGGGACCGTCCATCGTTCCGCCCCCGGGGTGCTCCTCTTCCGCAAGCGGCAGGAGGACGGCTCGCGGCGGCTGGCGGTCGTCCTCCTGGTCGGCGAGACGCCGAAGAGCGGCGTCCACAAGGAGGCCCTCTACACGGCGCTCGACCTGGCGGCCGACCTCGAGGCGGCGGCGGGGGACAGGGTGGCCCTCCTCGGGCCTTCGTTCTCCGGCTCGGCCGAGTCGCTGCGGCTGGCGCTGACCCGCTGGCGGGCCACGCGGGCTCGGGGGAAAGACCGGCCCCGCCTCTACGCGGTGACCGGCTCGGCCACGGCGAGCGGCTTGGAGAGGCTCTTCGAGGACCTCGGGGTGCCCTTCTGCCGCACCGTGGTGCCGGACGACGTCGTCCAGCGCCGCGCCCTGGAATTCCTCCACAAAGAGATGGGCTGGGACCTGCGGAAGATCGCCCTGCTCACCGAGTCCGACACCGCCTACGGCCGCGGCCCGATGCGTACGGGCGGCACCGCGGACCTCGTCCTCGTGCAGTTCCCCAGCCACATCTCGGACTTGAGGAACGCCGCCGGCGATCCGGCCAAGACGCCCGAGGTTTCGAAGGCTCTCCAGGAGATGCTCCAGCCCTCGCGGCCGGCGCTCGACCTGACGCTCAAGGACAGCGACCAGCCGGTCGACCTGATCCCCGCCTTCGATCCGTTGACCACCCGGGCCAACGACCTGATGCTCTCGAACCTGCTGGAGACGATCTCGCGCGAGGGCATCCGCTACGTCGGAGTCCTGGCGACGGACGTCAAGGACAAGCTCTTCCTGGCCGAAAGGATCCGCCGCTTCGCCCCGGATACGGTGCTGTTCACCTTCGATAACAACCTGCTCTACGCCCACCCCGAGGTCGGCGAGACGATGGACGGCCTGCTCGTCTTCTCGAGCTCGCCTCTCTTCACCGAGGGGGCGCCCTGGCTGCCGGCGGCGACCGCGTCCCGGGAGCGCCGGCAGTACACCTCCGAGTTGCAGCAAGGGGTCCGGCAGGCGGTCCGCTATCTGCTCGACCCGGGGAGCATCCGGCCGCCGGACGCCTGGATCTCGGCCGTGGGCAACGGGACGCCCTGGCCCATTGCCCGTCTACCCGTCTCGGCCGGTCTGGAGCATAGCCTCTGCCTCGCGCCGCCCTCGGCCGTCGTGCCGCCTCGGGGTCTCAAGGTGGAATGGGCGATCGGCAAGCTCGACCTCCAGATGCTGCTCGCCGTGGTCGCCCTCGTGGTGCTCTCGATACGGCTGCGCCGGGTCGCGCTGCTCGTCGACGTAGCCGGCGCGCCGGTGGGCCTCGCGGCGACCAACCGCCGCCTGTTGGCCCTGGGCACGCTCCTGCTGGCCCTCGCCGCCGGCCTTCTGGCGGTCGTGGGCAGCCTGCCGTTCCAGAGCTTGAGCTCGGCGACCGAATGGGACTCTCTGCAGGTCGGTTTCCTCGCTGCCCTCGCCCTGGGCTACGCCCTGCTCGTCCGCGATTTCGTCCTGGCGCTCCGCGACCGGGTGGGGGGGGCCGCGGCGATCGCCTGGGGGCTCGCGGGAGGCCTCGCCCTTTTCGCCCTGAGCATCGTATTGCAGTGGTGGTGGATCCCCGGCGGGCGGGAGGAGCTCTTCTATTTCCATCTGCGGGCCCGGGCCTTCGCCAGCGGGCTGTCGCCGCTGGTCTCCCTCGCCGCCCTGGGAGGAGCGGTCTACGCCTGGCTCCACTTCGAGCTCGAGCGGCGCCGGTTGATGGCGCGCCAGGCCACGGACTGCCCCCTGGAGGCGCTCGACGAGCCTGCCGTCGCGGGCTGCGGCGGGGTTTTGCGGGAGATCCGCGATCTGCTCATCCATACCCTGCCGACCGAGCGGCGGCTCTGGGCTCTGCCCCTGGTCGCTTTCGGTCCCCCGGGCCTGTTTCTCTGGTCGACCCTCCAGCCGATCGGCGAGACCCGGGCCTACGGCCGCTGCTTCCTCCTCCTGTTCCTCGTGGCGCTCGCCCTGGGTGCCCTCTCCTTCTTCCGTTTCCTCCGGCTCTGGTGGTGGACGCGGCGCCTCCTGCAGCGGCTGGACGACACCTCGCCTGCCCTTGCCGAGGCGTTCACGGACGTCTCGGGCGACCTCGAGTGGCGGCCGATGAAGTCGTTCGCCCTGCAGATCCCGCCGTTCAGGACACCGGTCCTCTCGGTGCGCCGGCTGCGCTCCCTGGTCGCCGCCGGCAAGCTCCAGGTCGCCGGCTTCCCAGGGTCGGTGGACCGTGCGCTCACCGGGGTGTTCGAGAACGCCACGCCGGACGGCTCGGCCGGGGAGATCGCCAGCCGCAACGCCCTCGAGGCGATCTTCGCCCAGGCGTGCAACGACTTGAAGGGCAAGGCGGGAGAGCCCGAGGTGCGTGCCTTCCTCGCCATGCGCATCGCCGCCTACCTGCGCTACATCTTCGCCCACCTGCGAAACTGCCTGCTGGGAGCCCTGACCTCGGGGTTCCTGGTGCTGGTGGCGGTGAGCGTCTACGCCTTCGAGCCCAAGCAGTTCGTCTCACTGGCGGTGAGGGTCGCCCTCGCCGCCGCCGTCGTCCTCACCCTCTGGGTCTTCATCCGCATGGACAGGAACCACACCCTCTCCCGGATCGGCGGCACCAAGCCGGGCGAGGTGACGTTCGACCGCACCTTCTTCTCGACCCTCTTGACGTACGCCGGCATCCCCGCACTGGGCCTGATCGCTACCCAGTTCCCCGACATTGCAGGGTTGCTCAGCCGCCTGGCTCAGCAACTGCTGCGCGTCACCGGAGGCGGGTGATAGAGTCGGCCGGCGTTTCGACCGACTTTGAGGAGGACCGGATGAAGAGAGCGAATGGGTTCATCGTCGCGCTGGCTCTGGCTGCGCTGCCGGCCGCGGCTCAGGAGAGAGATTTCTCGAAGGTGGAGATCAAGGCCTCGCCGGTCGCCGGCAAGGTCTTCATGCTGCAGGGGGCGGGCGGCAACATCGGGGTGTCGGTGGGGAGCGACGGCATCCTGATCGTCGACGACCAGTTCGCGCCTCTCGCCGACAAGATCCGCACCGCGCTTAAAGGTCTGGGGGACGGCAAGCTCAAGTACGTGCTGAACACCCACTGGCACGGCGACCACACGGGCGGCAACGCCTCTTTCGGCCGCGAGGCCTCGATTATCGCCCACGACAACGTGAGGAAGCGGATGGGGTCCGATCAGACCGTGTTCGGCGAGAAGACCCCCGCTTCGCCGGCCGAGGCGCTGCCGGTCATCACCTTCGGCCAGTCGCTCTCCGTGCACTTCAACGGCGAGGAGATCAAGGCGGTCCACTTCCCCCACGGCCACACCGACGGCGACAGCGTCATCTTCTTCACCGGCTCGAACGTCGTTCACATGGGCGACGACTTCTTCGCCGGCGGTTTTCCCTTCGTCGACCTGGGCAGCGGCGGCAGCGTGCAGGGGCTGACGGCGAACATCGCCAAGATCCTGGGCGAGCTACCCGCCGGCGTGAAGATCATCCCCGGCCACGGCCCGCTTTCGACGGCGGACGACCTCAAGGCCTACCACGCCATGCTGGTCGAGACGACGGGCATCGTGAAGAAGCAGATGGACGCCGGCAAGAGCCTGGACGAGATCAAGGCCGCGGGCTTCCCCGAGAAGTGGAAGTCGTGGGGCGAGGGCTTCATCAAGGCCGACAGGTGGATCGCGACCATCCACGAGAGCCTCGGCAAGGGCACCCACACCCACGCCGACGGCACGCACCACTAAATCAGCTTCTTCGCTGAACCGTCTCGACGAACGCCCTGGCATTCTCGACCGGGGTCATCGGCAAGATGCCATGGCCGAGGTTCACGATGTGACCGCCGCCGGCGCCCTGAGCCAGCAGGGCGGCCGTGCGGCGCTCGATCTCCGCCAGCGGAGCGAGCAGGGCTGCCGGGTCGAGGTTGCCCTGGAGCACGAAGCGGCCGCCCACCGACCGCCGCACCTCGTCGAGCGGCCGGCGCCAGTCGACGGACAGGACGTCGACCGGCAGCTCGCGGAAGCCTTCGGTGAGGTGGGAGCCGCCGTTGATGTAGTAGATGAGCGGCACCCTTCCCTTCAAAGCCTCCAACACCTTGCGCAGCGGCGGCAGGGCGACGGCGCGCCAGCGCGGCAGGTCGAGCAGGCCTCCCCAGGTGTCGAAGAGCTGCAGCGCCTGGGCGCCGGCGTCGATCTGGGCGGAGAGGTAGGCGATCGAAGTGTCGGCGATGCGGTCGAGGAGGAGGGCGAGCCCCTCGGGGTCGCCGTAGCTCCAAGCGAGGAGGTGCTCGAAGTGCTTGGAGCCTCCCCCCTCGACGAGGTACGCGGCGAGCGTCCACGGCGTGCCGCCGAAGCCGAGCACCGGCACGCGGCCGTCGAGCTCGCGGCGCACCAGGCGCATGGCGTCGAAGACATAGCCCAGGGTCTCCTGGACGTCCGGCTGGCGCAGGCGGGCGATGTCCTCGCGGGTGCGCACCGGGTTGGGGAAGGTCGGGCCGTCCCCCTTGGCGAACACCAGCTCGGCACCCATGGCTTCGAGTGGCAGCAAGATGTCGGCGAAGAGGATGGCGGCGTCCACGCCGAGGATGTCCACCGGCTGGATCGTCACCTCGGCCGCGAGCTCCGGGGTCTTGCACAGGGTGAGGAAGTCCACCTTCTGGCGGATGGCACGGTACTCGGGGAGGTAGCGCCCCGCCTGCCGCATGATCCATACGGGTCGGCGCTCGGTCGCCTGGCCAAGGCAGGTACGAAGGAAAAGGTCGTTCACGGCGGGGGGAGGATAGCAAATCCCCGGGTGGAGTACACTTCCCCCCGATGCTCAAACTGGTCGCCTACGCGCCGGACGGAGTCCGCCGCTTCCCCATAAATCGCAGCGAGATGATCATCGGCAGCCGGGAGGAGTGCGACATCTGCCTCCCCTACACGGGTGTCTCCCAGCAGCACGCCCGCCTGCTCTACGACGGCAGCGAGCTGCGCATCGAAGACCTGGGCAGCCGCAAGGGCCTCCTGGTCTCCGGCCGCAAGGTGCGCGAGTCCGTCCTCGAAGTGCTCGACGAGATCCGGGTGGGCGGGGTGACGCTCCTGGTGGAGGACGTCGTGCCGGCGCAGGACAAAGCGCCCGCGCCGTCCTCCGACGAGCAGCCCGCCGTCGGTCCGTCGCGGATGACGGCGGACCGTATGGTGGAGCACCTCTGCCGGATCAGCGAATGGGTGCTCGCCGACTCCGAGAGCCGTACCACCTCGGAGGCGTTGGTCCGCGAGGTGCTGACCGACTTCGGGGGCGGCGCCCTCTTCCTGCTGATGGGGGAGATGGAGGCCGCCGGCCTGAAGCTGGTGGTGACGAGCGACCCGCTGTGGCTGGCGAGCGGCGAAGCGCTGATGGAGCAGCTCCTCGCAGAGCGGGCGGCAGGCCGTGCGCTGGGCAAGGAGGGGGCTTTCGAGGGCGAGCTGGCCGCCCAGCCCGCCTGGCTCTGCTACCACCTTTTCTCGGCGCTGGACCGCGACTACTCCCTGCTCGCCGCCCTGCCCAACTTCCGTCCCGACGGCTGGTCGCCGGTCTCCTCCCTGCGCACCCTCGGGCACCTGCTGGTGCTCGGGCTCGTCCATCACGTCGGCTGGTACGAGCCGATCCTGCCGGGCCATCCGGGGCGGCAGGACTTCAAGCTCGACCCCAACCTGCTGGGAGCGGGGGAGTCCGTGGCGATGAAGCAGGTGATCGAGCAGCTCCGGGGGGCGATCGATCCGCCGGTCAACGTGCTGCTCAGCGGCGAGCCCGGGGTGGGCAAGGAGCTTCTGGCCCGCTCGCTCCACCTCTCGGGCTCGCGCAACCAGGGCCCCTTCGTGATGACGACCTGCGCCGGAGCCCGGCCGCTGCAGATCGAAGCCGACCTGTTCGGCGCCGTGGTCGCCGGCAAGGGCGCTCCGGTGCGGCGCGAGGGCAAGCTCCTGCTGGCCCACGGCGGCACACTCTTCCTCGACGAGATCGAGCAGCTCCCGATGGACCTCCAGGCGCGGCTCGTCCGCTTCCTCCGCTCCGGCGAGGTGGAGCCGGCGGGCAGCAACGAGACCTACCCGGTGGACGTGCGGCTGGTGGTGGGCAGCCGTGCACCGCTCGACTCGGTGGTCGCCCGCGACCTCTTCCGGGTCGACCTCGCCTACCGCCTCTCCCAGCTCACCGTCGAGGTGCCGGCGTTGCGCAAGCGCCGCGAGGACTTGCCGCTGCTGATCCAGTCCTACATCAACCGGTTCTGCCACGAGACGGGCAAGCGGATGAAGGGGATTTCGGTCAAGGCGATGTCCGCGCTCCTCTCCTACGACTACCCCGGCAATCTGGCGGAGCTCGAGAACATCGCCAGGCAGCTCGTCTACATGGCTCCCGCGGACCGGCCGGTCGACGTCAACCTGCTGCCCGACCCGGTGCGCAACGGCACCCTGCTCTCCGCCGCCCGGGTGGACGCCGGCTCCGACCTCGAGCTGGACCGTCTGGTGAGCAGCACCGAGCAGGTGGCCATCCGCGAGGCCCTGCGCCGCACCCACGGCAACAAGTCCCAGTCCGCCCGCCTGCTCGGACTGTCGCGCAACGGCCTGTCGATCAAGATGGAGCGCTACGGCCTCAAGGGCGGCTGAGCAGGGGCGCGGCCCGCGACGGCGACGATCAGGCGGACCAGCGACTCGACGTCCCGCAAGTCCGCCACCTCGACGGGTGAGTGGGAGTACCGGCCCGGCCAGGAGAAGGGGAGCATGGCCGGCCCGTTGGCCAGGAACGCCATGCCGTCCGTGGCGCCGCCCGTGAAGCCCACCTGCACCGGCAGGCCCTCGCGCTCGGCCAGGGCGAGGAAGCGGTCGATCAGCTCGCGCGGCGCCAGGTAGCCGTTGTCCATTCCGCGCAGCACCACCCCCTGGCCGAGCGGCGTGGCGGCGAACGCCCGCGACTCCACGGGTGAGTCCGACGAGACGAAGGTGTCGACGGGATGGACCGCGGTGAGACCGGTCAGCCGCTCGGCCAGGACCTTTGAGCCCTCGAGCCCGACCTCTTCCTCGACCACCCAGGCGAAGGTCACGCGCCGGCCCAGCCTGGCGGGGTCGATCCGCCGCAGGGCGAGGAGCAGGGCGGTCGAGCCCACCCGGTCGTCGAAGCTCCGCGCCAGCACCCGGTGCTCGCCGAGGCGGAACATCCGCTTCGGCATGGTCACGGTGCTCCCCACCCGCACGCCGAGCGCCTCGGCCTCGCGCGCCGACGAGACGCCGAGGTAGACCGTCAAGTCGCCGGGGAATGCCCACGCGGCCGCCGTGGCCCAGCCTTCGCGCGGCTCGAAGACTGCGGGCACCGCTCCGCGCTCGCCGTGTATCAGGGCAGCCTGGGCCTCCCACACCGAACGCAGGAGGCCGCCGCGGACTTCGAGGCGGAGCCGCCCGTCCGGCAGCACCTCGGCGACCCGGAAGCCGACCTCGTCCATGTGGGCCACGAAGAGGACGTGCTCGTCCCCTTCGCCGAAAGTCGCGGTGAGGTTGCCCTTGCCGTCTACCGTGGGCTGGGCCCAGCCGGGCAGGTGGCGCCGGACCTCGTCGCGGACCGGACCCTCCGCGCCGCTCACGCCGTAGCGCGCGATCAGGGAGCCCAGCAGGCCCGCCGTCTCCTCGTGACCCTGGCCGGCCTCGACGACCGCAGGGGCGGGAGGCAGCGGCGGCCCGGGAGCCTCGGCGCCGGGCTTGCCGCCCGCGATCGTCAAGAGGGTGTCCGAGAGGGCCTTCACCTCACGCAGCGAGATCGTCTCGACCGGCGTCCCCGGGTATCGCGCCGGCAGGCTGAGGCGGCCTCCGTCTTCCGCTGCATCCCCGGCGCGAGCCACCTCCTCGAACGGCCCCCGCTCGCCCACGAGGTGGCGCAGGCCCGCCTTGCTCGTGAGGTCGTGGAAGGTCCAGGCGAACACCACGGTGCCCTGCCCCGGCGCGGCGCTCAGCCGCCGGGCTGCATCCGCCAGCGCGATGCAGGCGCCTTTCAGCGCCGCGGCGGGGCCGGCGATCAGGTCGCCTGCCAGCCGAGTGGGCCGGCGGAGCAGGGCCACCGGGTCGAGCAGCCGGATGCCGAGCTCGGCGACTCCGGCCGCGCTCTCGGCTCCCACGTCGACAAACAGGTCGTCCACCGTAAAGGGCTGGGCCCGCACCGCGCCCGTCCCCTGCTGGAGATGGACGGAGCTCACGGCCACCGCTCCGGGCGTCCACCCGTGAGAGCCGCCGATCAGAACGGTCTGCCCTTCGTGGGATTGAACCCAGAGAGCTCCTGCCCGGTCGGCTCCGGTAGGCACCACCCGCAGGAAGCCGTCTTCCCGGATGCCGCTGACGATGAAGCCGGGCTCGCCCAGCGAGCAGGAGAGAAGCCGCCGCGGCTTCCCGGAGCCCAGGGTGACCACCACGTTGCCGAGCGCGTCCCGTTCCACAGGCAGCCCGGCAAGCCGTCCCCGGATGAGCTCCGCCGCGGGCTCCTCGCGCCCGGAGACGGCGATCACCCCGAGCAGGGCTTCCACTTCCTCGTCGAGGCGGACGGCTTGGACGGGGCAGGGTAGGGCGAGGAGAAGGACGGCGGCCGCCGTCTTCAAGAAACAGCGGCTGGTGCAGGAGTTGGGCAAGAGCTTCTCCTCGTGGCAGGTTTCCAAATCGACTCGAATCGCGAATTGTAGCGCCGACGGGCCAGAGAGCGGTTTGGCATTAGAATTCCGAGCATGACCGCGACCACCCCCTCGGCTCCCCAGACGACCGCCCAACCCCGCACCGTCCGCTCCCCTCGCGGGACGGAGATCTCCTGCCGCGGCTGGCAGCAGGAGGCCGCGATGCGGATGCTCATGAACAACCTGGACCCGGAGGTTGCCGAGCGGCCGGAGGAGCTGATCGTCTATGGTGGCTCGGGGAAGGCGGCGCGCAACTGGGAGTGCTTCGAGGCGATCGTCGCGACCCTCAAGCGGCTGGGAAATGACGAGACGCTGCTGGTTCAGTCCGGCAAGCCGGTCGCGGTGTTCAAGACCCACGCCGAGGCTCCGCGGGTGCTCATCGCCAACTCGCTGCTCGTCCCCCACTGGGCGACGGCCGACGAGTTCCGGCGCCTGGAGGGGCTGGGGCTCACCATGTACGGGCAGATGACCGCCGGGTCGTGGATCTACATCGGGACCCAGGGAATCCTCCAGGGGACCTACGAGACCCTCGCCGAGTGCGCCCGGCAGAAGTTCGGCGGCTCTCTGGCCGGCCGGCTCACGGTGACCGCCGGTCTGGGCGGCATGGGCGGAGCGCAGCCGCTCGCGGTGACCATGAACGAGGGCGTCTGCCTGATCGCCGAGGTGGACCGCACTCGCATCGAGCGGCGGCTCGCCACCCGCTACCTGGACACGGTCGCCGCCGACATCCCCTCGGCGGTCGCCCGGGCCCTCGAGGCCCGCGACCGGCGGGAGGCGGTGTCGATCGCGGTCGAGGCCAACGCGATCGACCTGCTGGAGTACCTGGTCGCCGCCGGGATCGTCCCCGACGCGCTGACCGACCAGACCTCGGCCCACGACGCCCTGCTGGGCTACGTGCCCCAGGGGCTCTCTTTCGACGAGGCCGTGCGCCTGCGGCGCGAGGATCCGAAAGGCTACATCGCCCGCTCCATGGCTTCGATGGCTGCCCACGTGCGCGCCATGCTGACTCTCCAGGAGCGCGGCGCGGTGACCTTCGACTACGGCAACAACCTCCGCGGCCAGGCCCTGGCGGCGGGGGAGGAGCGCGCCTTCGACATCGGCGGCTTCGTCCCTCTCTTCATCCGGCCGCTGTTCTGCGAGGGCAAGGGACCGTTCCGCTGGGCCGTGCTCTCCGGTGATCCGGAAGACCTGGCGGTGACCGACGACGCCATCCTCGCCGCATTCCCCGAGGACGCTGCGCTCGCGCGGTGGATCCGCCTGGCCCGCGAGCGGGTGGCCTTCCAGGGGCTGCCGGCGCGGATCTGCTGGCTCGGCTACGGCGAGCGGGCGAAGGCGGGCAAGGTGTTCAACGACTTGGTGGCCTCGGGGCGGGTCAAGGCGCCGATCGTCATCGGCCGCGATCACCTGGACTGCGGCTCGGTGGCCTCGCCCAACCGTGAGACCGAGGGGATGCGCGACGGCTCGGACGCCATCGGCGACTGGCCCATCCTCAACGCCCTGCTCAACGCGGTCAACGGCGCCACCTGGGTCTCGGTTCACCACGGCGGCGGGGTGGGCATCGGCTACTCCCTCCACGCCGGCATGGTGATCGTCGCCGACGGCACCGAGGCCGCGGCGGCGAGGCTGGAGCGGGTCTTGACGGGCGATCCGGGCATGGGCGTCGTCCGCCACGCCGACGCCGGCTACCCCGAGGCGATCGCGTGCGCCACCGAGCGTGGGGTGGATCTGCCGATGCATCCCCGGTGACCCGGCTTCCCGGTGCACCCGCGGGCCCGTCCGGCCCTCAGAGACCGCCCCTGTTCCGCGAGTTGGCGGTGGCGGGTCCGATCCTCGCCCTGGCCCTGGCCGCGCTGGTTTTCTCCTGGGTCTCCGGCCGGCAGGCGCGGACCTCGGAGACGGCGTGGATCGACGAGGGGCGGCAGGAGTACGGTCAGCTCTGGCAGGGGTTGCGCGAAGAGGCGGCCCGGGGAGCCTCGGCCCTGGGCCCTCCCCCCGGCGGCGATTGGGACCGGCTGCGGACCCAGGAGGCGCGGCTCGCCGCCTTCCGCCAGCTCGACCGGGTGGAGGTCCGCGAGGAGCACGGGCGCCGGGCCCTGCTGCTGCTCGATCCCGACGGCGCGCCGGTCGCCTGGGCCGGCGAGGGCCTGCTCCACGAGCTGCCGGACGAGGTGCCGCGCTCCGGGCTCCACTACCGGGCGGGCTTCAGCGCGGTCACCCTGCTCGCCGTACGACCCTTGGACGGCACCCGCCGTCCCTGGCGCGTGGTCTCCGGGGCGAGCTTCTCGACGGATGTCCTCCCCTTCGAGGGCGGCCACACCCCGGGCCGTTGGTCGCTGGTCGACGCTGGCTCCGAGCGGGATTCGGCCACTCCGGGGACCACCGCCATCCGTCTGGCAGGTGCTCCCACCCTGATCGTCGAGCCCTTCGGGGCGCCGGTGAAGCCGACCGAGCGGCCGCTCGTCGAGCGTCTGGCCTGGGTGGCGATCGGCCTGACGCTGATCTGGCTCGCGGTCGTGCGCGGCTTGCGGATCGTCCTTCCGGGGGGACCTCAGTCCGTCAAGCGGAGCGCCGGCGTGGTCGCGCCGCTGGCGCTTGGCGGCCTGCTCGCCCTGGGATCCGCCCTCTCCGTGTCACCGTCCGCGCTCACGGTCCTGGTCCTCGGGCTCGGCCTCGCGGCGCTCAGCCTACGCTGGCGGTCCGCCGCGGGGGACCGCGCGCCGGTCCCCCTCAAGGGGCTCCTGGCCGTCGCCCTGCTCTTCCTCGCCGCTTGGGGTTTTCTCCAGGTCTGGGATCCGCTTTCGGACATCGACGCAGGGATCCTGGTCGCGCCGGAGAGCTTCGCCGTGCGCCTCGGTTTCTGCGGCCTCGCGTTCGGCCTCTTCTGCCTGGCGGGACGCCTCAGGGGTTCGCCCGCGCCGCCCTCGCGGGACCTCTGGTCCTGGGCGGCGGTCGTCCTGCTGGTAGCCGGTGCTGCGTTCTGCGACCAGCCCGCCGCCGCCTTGCCGCTCCTCGGTCTCGGCGGGGCGGCGACGGCCGTCTACGCCTTCCAGCGGCGGCAAGGTGACGGGCTCGCGCTCCTGCCCCTGACCTTGATGGCCGTCCTCGCGGCTTCCGGTGTCTGGGAGACCACCTACCGCTTGCGGCTGCGTGACTTCGCCGCGAACGAGCTGCTCGACCGCCTGTCGCCTCCAAAACCGCGCGAGGTCGCCGCGCTGGCCGGCGAGACCCGGAGCCACTTCCGGAAGCTGGACCTGGCGGCCCTCGTGCCGCGCTCTCCAGCCGGCCTGGAGCGGCAGGACCTGGCCTACGCACTGTGGCGGGACTCGCCGCTCGCCCGGCCAAGCTCGCTTTCGGCCCTGGTCGTCCAGCCGCTCGACGGGAGCTCTTCGTCCTTCTCCTTTGGCCTCTCCCCAAGCGAGACGGAAGAAGGCGAGCCCCGCGTCATCCAGGGTCCTTGGCAGGTCCCGGACCTTCCGTTGTGGGAGAACACCCAGGTCTCCGGATGGACGGAGATTCGCTTCGCGGGAAAGCGCTGGGGGCGAGCGCGTTACTGGCTGGTGCCCCGCCCGGGCTTTGCAGTGGACAGCAAGGAGCGGCTGCGCGAGGTGGAGGCCGGGCTCCTCAAGGGGGCGCCGGCGGAAGCACCGCTCGCAAGCGTGTCGGACCAGGCCCTCTACGCCCTCTACTCGGCCGAGGGGCGCGCCGTGCTCTCTCCCTGGGAGGAGGAGCCGCCGCTGCCCTCCGGCCTCCGCGGTCAGGGGAGGGCGACGCGGACCTACGCCGTCGTCAACACCCCGTCGGGCCGGGCCCGTGCCTGGGCTCGCGGGGCGCCCGGCGGTTGGGAGGTCGTCTATCTACCCATCCTGAAACCGCTACAGGCTTTGGAGAGGGCCGGCCGCTTCGCCATCGGCACGCTGCTGCTGCTCACCCTCGCCATCCCGCCGGTGCTCCTGCTGGCGCTTCCACGCGCCTCCTTCCGCGACCTGGTGTGGCGAACCGTGCGCTCCTATTCGAAGCGCCTGATGATCGTCTACACCTTCCTTCTCCTCGTGCCCCTCTTGCTCCTCAACCTGGTGCTGGTGAGGGTCATGGAGGAGCGGCTGCAGCGTGAGCAACGGTCGGCGGGGGAGGCGGCCCTTGCCTCGGCGCAGCAAATTCTGGGCGAGCAGCTCCTCGAGCAGCCTCTCGGTTTCGGAGTGGACACCGGTTTCGGCGACGAGCTTCTGGTGTACCTCGCCGGCATCGTCCGCCACGAGGTCAACCTCTACTGGGGGAGCGGCATCTATGCCTCCAGCCGCCACGAGCTGTTCACCGCCGGCCTGCTGCCGAAGCGCATGCCCGGAGAGGCCTATTCGCGTCTCACCCTCCTGGGATACGGCTTCGCCTCGCGCACCAACCGGGTAGGCGGCACCACCTACCTCGAGATGTACGCGCCGCTACGGGTGCCGGGGTTCGAGTCCGGGCAGGAGCGCCAGCTCATGCTCTCCGTGCCTCTTCTCGCCCAGCAGGAGGAGGCGGCGCGGGAGCTCTCCCAACTGCGTGGCCACGGCCTCCTGGTGACGGCGACGCTGTTCATCCTGCTGGTCGCAGTCGGCCGCCGCCTCGCCCGCAGCTTCACCCGGCCGCTGATGGAGCTCATCGAGGGCACCCGCCGCATCGCGGCAGGCGCCCCTTCGCTCGATCTCGCCCCGACCGAGCTGGAGTTGGCCGCCCTGGTCGAGGCGGTCGACCAGATGGCCAGGCGCATCGCCGAGGGACGCGAGAAGCTGCTGCGCGAAAAGGACGTCGTCGAGCGCATGGTCGACAACATCACCTCCGGCGTGGTCTCGCTGGACGGCGAGCGGCGGGTGCTGCTGCACAACCGGGTGGCCGCCGAGCTGCTGGGCACCGAGGTTGGAAGCAGCCTCGAACAGGCCGTCGAACGCTCCGAGCGTCTGGCCCCCGTCACCGCCTTCCTCGGCATCGCCGGCGCCGAGATGGCTCGCCAGACCGTGCGGCTCAAGGGGGAGGACGGTACCGAGCGGGAGTGGTCGCTGGTCTGGGTGCCGCTGCCCGGAGCCGGCGAGCCGGCCGCCCTCCTCGTCGTCGAGGACGCCACCGAAGTGCTGCGCGGCCAGCGCCTGCTCGCCTGGGCGGAGATGGCGCGCATGATCGCCCACGAGATCAAGAACCCGCTCACCCCCATCCGCCTCTCGGCCGAGCACATGCGCGAGGTCTACCGGCACGACCCCGATCACTTCGACCGCGTCTTCGAGCGCTGCACTACCAACATCCTCACCCAGGTGGAGGAGCTGCGCTCGATCGCCTCGGAGTTCTCGGCCTACAGCGCCATTCCGCGCATCGATCCGCAGCCGGGGGACCTGACCGCGGCCATGGCCGAGCTGGTCGAA
>Ga0190265_10000437_pt1 | contig 29853 bp, 17 predicted proteins | sample Popmic124T_FD_133135 | JGI IMG/M metagenome (GOLD analysis project Ga0190265, IMG submission 133135) | Populus adjacent soil microbial communities from riparian zone of Indian Creek, Utah, USA - 124 T | ecosystem: Environmental > Terrestrial > Soil > Riparian zone | place: USA: Utah | collected...
CCCGCCTCACCGGATATCAACACCAGACTGCCCTGACCTGCGCCTGCCTCGCGGACAGCCGCGTCCAACTCGGCCAACTGCGCCTCTCGCTCGACCAAGAGCACATCGCGGAACGTACACGACCAATCGGCACCGATGAGGCAGTTGGATTCGTTGTCGTGGACCCGGCTGGTCACCGATTTTTCGTGGGGTCGATGCCTGGCCCGGGAGTCAGGATTCGCTGGGAGTCCCACGCGGCCTTTCCGGCGGTGACCTCTGCCCAGGAGGCGCCGAAGTGGGCCTTCCACCCGGCTGGTGTGAGCGATGGGACTCCGACGGGATAGAGACTTCCTCCCACGGACCTGCTCAGCTCGTACAGTCGTGTGTTGCGGGTGTGCATGCGGTCGACCGCGAGCGGGTCCGCGATGTCGGCCGTCAGCAACAGCGCGAGCAGGAAGGTGACTGGATCATCCGGCGTCCGCAACAACGGTGTCCGCAACGAGCTGGTCGGGATGGGGTACACGAGTACCAGGCCGAAGTTGTCGAAGTCCGCGGCTGTGAGTTCGGCCATGACGTGCCCCAGGATCTGCCCGGCCGCGGAAGATGGCAGAAAGACGTTCAACCATGGGTGCGGCCAGGTCCACTCGCCGGCGTCGGTCCGGGCCGCGACACCGGGTGCCAGACGGTCGAGGAACGCGCCGTAACCGAACTCCTCGACCTCCACGAGGTCGCGGGAGTGGCGAAGTCGGTTCAGCACGACCCGATCCTGCGCGAGCGTCGAGTCGTAGGTGGCCAGCTCGACCTCGTACCGCTGCCGACCCGTGTCCGAGAACTTGGCATACCCCTCGAGATACGACGTGGTCCGCTCGTCGATCAGCAGGCGTTGGTCGTCGGTGAACGTGGCGATGTCGTGGTAGCCGAGCCGATAGCACCGGACGGTGTCATGTGCCGCGACGAGACGGAGCGTCGCGCGGACGATGACGCCGTACTGTCCGAGCCCGGCCCGCACCAGGTCGAACAAGTCGGCGTGCTGTGTCGGGGAACAGGTCACCAGACGGCCATCGCCGGTCACGACGTCGAGTTCGAGCACGTTGTCGGTCACGGCACCGTATCGAAAGGACATCCCACCGACCCCGCCGACGGACAGCGTGCCGCCTACCGTGAGTTCGAGATGGTCGGGCAACGCCGGTGGAACCAGGTGCAACGGCAGCGTCGCCGAGAGCACCGTGCTCCATCGAGCGCCGCTGTCGACGACGATCCGATCCCGTTGTACGGTATGGACTTCGCGCAACGAGGTCATGTCGACGACGACGCCTGCGTCGACCTGCGACTGACCGTTCATCGAGTGACCTGAACCGCGGGCCGCGACATGAACTCCATGGTCGGCGGCCCAACGCAGCACCGCGACGATGTCGGCGACGGAGCCGGGGCGTATCACCGCCGACGGAACGTGGCTGACGAGATGGCCGAAATCCGCTGCCACTGCCGAACAGGCATTCGCATGCGTTTCGACAGAGCCGTCCTTGACTTCGAGAGATTCGAGGGGCGGGTACGTCACGGTGCCATTCCTCGTAATCCTCAAATGCGGATTCTGTCTGGAACCGCTGCTTCGAGGTGTTCGAGGACCGAGCCGGCCTCGGGAGCTCCGAGGTCGGTGAAGAGCTCATGTGCGTGGAGATAGGTTTCCCGCGCCTCTTCCGTATGTCCGCGCTCCTGGTGCGCCTTGCCCAACGTGAACAGCGTGTCGGCCTGGCCGCGGCGATCGCCGATCTCGGCGCGAAGGTCGATCGCCCGATGCAGATAGCCTCGTGCCGAAGGCCAGTCCCCGCGGCCGAGGAACAACTTGGCCAGAAGGTCGAGCGCGCATCCCTCACCTTGACGATCGGCCATGTCGTGCAGCGTCTGTTCACTGAGACCGAGGTGTGTGCGTGCCTCGTCGTAGCGTCCGAGCGCGGTGTACGCACTTCCCAGGTAGCCATGGCAGATGCCGGTCGCCCATCGGTCACCCACCATGACGAACTGGCCGAGCGACTGTTCGAGGAGGTCGGCGGCGTTCTGTGGGTCTCCCATCGCGAGATGTGTCGTGCCCAGCCACGCGAGACTCCACCCCTGAGCGGTGGGTGCGCCGATTCGACGCCTGATCTCCAGCGACTGGGAGAACCGATCTCGCGCATCGTCCAACTCGCCGAGATCCAGGTGGGCGACGCCCAGATTGCAGAGCGACCACGCCTCCGCGCGTTCATTCCCGCTCGCCCGGGCGGCCTCGAGGCCGTTCTCGTTCATGCTGATCCACACCGACCACGGCTTGCGAAGAAAGAAGAAGTCCCACAACGCGATCGGAAGGTCGTGTGCCACGTGGACGTGACCGCTGTGCAGCGCCCATTCGGTCACCACGTTCAGGTTCTGGAGCTCACGCTCACACCACGCCACCGCGTCGGTCCTGCCGGTGAACACGGGGATGGCGAGGTCGTCCACGTCAACCGACAACGGTGGACGTCGTCGGTACGGCGCCATCGCCCGGTTTCCCGCGTGCACCGCGGCCGTGTACCACCGCAGCAGCCGGTCCACCGACTGCCGCCGTGATGCTTCACGATCCTCAACTCGGTTGAGGTCGGATGCATAGACGCGCAGTAGATCGTGGAAACCGAAGCGTTGACGACCGGTTTCCTGCAGCAGATGTGCGTTGACCAGTTGGTCCAGCCGACGACGCGTCTCCCTGACAGAGTGCCCCGTCAGGGCGGCGGCGGCCTCGACGCTGATCTCCGCGCCCGGTGCGAGCGTCAACGTACGGAACAGGTACGCGGTCTGCTCATCGAGCGCTCGGTACGACCACGAGAACACCTTGCGCACATCTGTCTCATCGTCCACGTCCGCCCCGGACAGCCAACTCATCTGGTCCGAGAAGTTCGTCAAGTCGTCGACGAGATCGACGAGTTTCGACTGGGGCCGGGAAGCCACTCGCTCGGCTGCCACGCACAGCGCCAGCGGCAGCGCCGAGCACTTCTCCACGAGATGGATCGCCGCCTTCACCTCCGCGGACACCCGGTCGCGTCCGACGATGGTGCTGAGAACCTCGACGGCGTCCGCGGACCGCAGTGGACTCAGGCTGAGAACGACGGCTCGCTGCCGGACCACCAGGCCGGACAGCCTGGTCCGGCTTGTCGCGAGCACACAGCATCCGGGCGAGTTGGGCAACAGCAGGCGGACCTGACTCGAGTTCCTGACGTTGTCGAGAACGACGAGCACGCGCCTGCCGCGCAGCACGCTGCGAAACAGCGATGCGCGAGCCTCGGCGGCACGCGGAATGGACGGAGCCGAGATACCGAGGGCGAGCAGGAACCGCTCCAGCACGTCGGTCGGGTCGGCGAGCGGGAGGTCGGAGTAGCCGTGCAGGTCGGCGAACAGGATGCCGTCCGGATACCGGTCGGCGACGTCGTTCGCGCTGCGCAGCGCGAGCGTGGTCTTTCCCACGCCTGGTGGCCCTTCGATGACGACGACCGGGGTGTGCCCGGCCGGCTGGTCCTCGAGCATGTGAGTCGTGACCTCGCGCAGTTCGTCGTCGCGTCCGATGACCGGGCTGACCACCGATGGCAGTTGCGCCGGACGGTGAGCAGTGGCGTCGTGGTGGAGGCGTGGCGAGGGCAGCCGGCCCACGGTGCCGCGGATCGCGCCGCGTTCGCCGGGCACGGTGGGCGTCGACGTCGTGCCGGAGTCGTCGAGGCTGATGAGATCGTGGTTGCCGAGGATCCGCATGCGCAGTTCCTGACATTCGTGTCCGGGATCGATCCCGAGCTCGTCGGCCAAGGCTCGCTGCAGTCCGTCGTAGACGGACAGTGCGTCGGCTTGGCGTCCCGATCGGTACAGCGCCAGCATCAGCTGGGAGGCAAGTCGTTCCCGAAGCGGATACGTCGTGACCCACTCGGACAACTCGCTCACCAAGGCGAGGTGATGACCAAGCCTGAGCTGGAGGTCGTGGTAGAGCTCGACGGCGGCGACACGGGACTCGTTCAACCCGACGATCTGTGGTTCCAGTGCGGAGCTGTCGAGTCCGGCCAGGGCGGTGCCTCGCCAGAGCGACAAGGCGGACCTCAGTTCCCCGACCGCGTCCACGAGCCTGTGGTTCTCGGCGTGGTGGTGTGCCTCGGTGAGGTGTCGCTCGAACACGGTGTGGTCGAGCGTGCCGGTGGGAATATCCATCCGGTATCCGGCTGCATCCGCTGAGATGGCAGTGCCGGTCCTGCTCAGCAACCTTCGCAAGCTGGACACCGCGTTGCGAACCTGTTTGTCCGCGGTGCTCGGTGGATTCTGGTTCCAGATGACGTCGACGAGGTGTTGTAGCGGCGTCACGTTCCCGACATTGAGAAGCATCGCGGACAAGAGCTTCTCATGTCGGCGGCCGTGTAGCGAGATGTGTTCGGAATCGATCCAGGCTTCGAGCGCACCCAAAATCCTGAACTCGACGATCGCCCCCAAGATCCCCTCCAGCAGTCGTAAACGACTGGACACTACGAGGAGTGAGCATATCACTGCGATGCGCATACGAGGACCGATTTATGACGGGGCAAGGACGGCATCCGGCACCCTGCCTGATGGAACGGGACGCACCTGCACGCCCGCTGCGCAAGCAGGTGTGTGCGGCCGGCCGGGAAACGGCCTGGGGTGACCATCGGCGCGCGCAACCTCTGCGCTGCCGCAACACCGCCGCGCTGGGACACATGTCTGAAAGGAGCACATTTCAGCTGTGAGCAACACTGCGCCCGCCGGGAATGTCGTGATGGTTCCCGTCGGCGAACTGCTGCCCGGAGACTCGCCACGAACCCGCGGGGAGGATGCGGAACATGTGCGGATCCTCGCGGAGTTGCAGGACACGTTCCCGCCGATCGTGGTCCACCGAACCACGATGCGGGTGATCGACGGGATGCACCGGTTGCGGGCAGCCATCGCACGTGGCCAGCAGGCGATCGCCGTCGAGTACTTCGACGGCAGCGCGGCCGAGGCGTTCCTCCACGCGGTGCGTGAGAACGTCAGCCACGGTCTGCCCTTGTCCCGGAGCGATCGCGAGGCGGCGGCGAAGCGGATCATCCGCATGCACGCCGGCTTGTCGGACCGGGCTATCGCCGACGTCGTGGGGCTGAGCCCACCGACCGTGGGCGTGATCCGGCGGCGTACGACTGACGGAAATCCTCCGTCGAAGTCCCGAGTCGGCCGGGATGGGCGAGTGCGGCCGTTGAGCGCCGTCAACGGTCGTCTGCGCGTGAGCGAGATCATCTCCGCCCGTCCGGATGCCTCGCTGCGGGAGATAGCCCGGGACGCGAACGTGTCCATCAGCACGGCGCAGGACGTACGACGACGGGTACATCGAGGAGAGGACCCAGTGCCGGGCGGATCGGCCCCCGTGGAAACGCAGGCGCCCAAGTCCAGACCGAAGGAGCTGGAGCCTGTCGACAGCGCCACGTTGGCTCTCGAGACACTGCGTAAGGATCCATCCTTGCGCTTCACGGACGCCGGCCGCACGCTGCTGCAATGGATGGGCGCTCATGCCATCCGTGACCAGCACGAGCGTGTCGTCAACGTCGTTCCGGAACACTGCACGGAGACCATGTTGGTGCTGGCACGCCGCTGTGCCGAAGCTTGGACCCGTCTGGGAAACGACCTCGAGAATCGCATGCGAAATGCGGGGGCGTTGGGTGATCAGGACTCCGCGAGCCATGAGCGACGCGGCAGCACCGCGTCATGAGAACGGCGGTGTTCGACCGACAAGAATTTTCAGTCGAACGTCCTTGCCAGCCGTATGAGTGCCGCCGGATGTCTGGGACATGGCCGCCCGTATCGTCCGGCTTGACGGTGCGAGCAGCGCAAAGTTAGTCTTTTGTCACGTTTCCGAATTCGGATATCACGGGGGAAGGCCATTTCTGGGTTTTCGTGATGGCCATTCGCGCTGCTCGTGCACGGAGGGTCCATGAAAGTTGTCTTCTCCGAATTTGTTCCGGATTTTCAACGATATATATTCCCGTACCATGTTTGGGGATTTCTCGAAGAAGGGGAGAGCGTTCGCGCCGCGTACACGCGCGGGTTCCTTCCGGTCGCCTACGACATGTCGCGGTTCTACCTCGTCCGTGGCATCCGCGTGGCGCTGCCACGCTACAGGCCGCACGGCCGGGTGCGTTATGTACAACGGAAGTGCGAGCACATCGCACACGAGCTGGTCGATCGCGAGTCCTTCGAGCTGACCCCCGCGGCGAGTGAGATGGCCGACCGCTACTTCGCCACCCAACAGGTCAACCCCGACTACCGGCGAAACCGTTTCCACGAGATGCTGGCCTCACCGTTCACCACCCACGTGCTCCGACTGTGGGAGCGCGGGACCGACCGGCCGGTGGGTCTGGTGCCGCTGTTCCTGCGGGACGGGATCGCGCATTACGGCATCCCGGTGTATGACCCGGTGGACCGCGCGACCAGTATCGGCAACCACATGATGGGCGCCGCTCTGGGCCTGCTCGCCGACGCCGGGCACGATCACTGCTACCTCGGCTCCTGCTACAAGACCGGCGACCTGTACAAGACCCGGTTCGTCGGAATGCAGTTCTTCAACGGCTACACCTGGTCCGAGGACCGGGACGAGCTTCATTACCTCGTACGGCGCCGCGACGAGCCGACGCACGACCACGTGCTCTCCTCGGGCGAGTACTTGGACAGGTTCTGCGACAACGACATTCAGTCACTGGCCAAGAGGACCGACATGGCGTTCAGCCTGGCTTGAGGGCCGATTCGTGGAGGGGGAGGCCGGTGCGTGTCGCACTGATCGGCGGGGGAGCGGTGGCGGTCAGCGTGCTCGACAGCCTGCTACTGCGCGCCGAGGAGATGTCCGGTCCCGTCGAGTTGGACGTCTACGAGCCGGCCCGACTGGGACATGGCAGGGCCTTCGCGCCCGACCTCGACTGTGCGCTCGTCAACCTTCCCAACGGGGAGATGACCGTCCGCGGCAGCCAGCGTGACCAGTTCGTGCGGTGGCTCGACGTGCACCGCGACCGGTTCGAGCTCTCCGACTCCGCGGTGGCGGGTGCGGGGTTTTCGCCGCGCCGCCTGTTCGGTTCCTACCTGCGCGACCAGTTCGAGCGGTGCCGGGCGGCGGCCGAAGGGCAGGGCTGGCGACTCACCGTGCGACCGGAGGCGGCCGTCGATCTCGCCGAGTCCACCGACGGGCGGCTGGCCGTGGCCGGCTCGTCAGGCGCGCAGGACTACACCCATGTGGTGGTGGGCATCGGCGGGGGCGAGCCGGCAGATCCCTACCGCCTCGCCGGGGCGCCGGGTTTCCTGGCCGATCCGTACCCGCTGCGCGAAACGCTTGCTGACATCCCACCGGAGGAGCACGTCATCGTCGTCGGCACCGGCCTGACCGCGGTCGACGTCGTGCTGGCGCTGCTGGCCCGCGGGCACCAGGGCCCGGTCACGCTCACCTCACGGCGCGGGGTGCTGCCCGAGATCAGGGCGCCACGGTCCACTCGGGACCTGACCGTGCTCGCCACCGCCGCCTTGCACGCCGAACTGGCGCGGCGACCGGAGCTGGCAGCCCGCGAGGTGTGGGGCCTGTTGCGGGCGGAGCTCACCGCGGCCGGAGTCGACGTCGACGCGGTGCTCTCGTGGTTCGGCCGGCCGGCCGACGCCTACCTGCGCCACCAGCTCACCGACCCGACGGCGAACGTCGTGCAGTCCATCTTCATGGGCATCCCGCTCGAGGTGGCCCGAACGGTGCGCGCCGCCCTGCCCGCCGCGGACGTTGGCGAGCTGTCCAGGTACAAGCCGTGGCTGAAGAGCATCCAATGCCCGATGCCGCCCGCGAACGCCCGGACGCTGCTGTCCGCGATGGACACCGGCCAGCTTCGTGTGGTCCGCGGTCTGTCCGATGTGCACCACGCGGGCGAGGGATTCCGCGTGACTGCGGCCGCACACGTGCCACCGGCCCGTCACCTCGTCGACGCCACCCGACTGCCACCCGGCCGCACGAGGGGCCTCGCGCGCCACCTGATCACGGCGCTGTCGAGGAAGTTCGCCAGCTGGGACCGGCATGGCGGGCTGCGCACCGACCTGGCGACCGCCCGGGTTCGGCTCACGTCCGGGCAACACGACCCACGGCTGTTCGCGATCGGCGAGCTCACGGCGGGCGACATCTACTTCGCCAGCAGCCTGCCGGCGGTCAACCGCGGCGCCGACGCCGCCGCCCGCTCACTCGCGACCTGGTCACGACCGGGCCCGACCGGCGCGGCACGGGCCGACGCTCGTCCTCGCATGAGTCGCCGTTAGAACACCGATTCCAGGGAGGAACCATGACCGACTGGCGGCAAACCGCCCTCGACGACCTGTCCGACAGGATGCCGCGGGTGCGCGCGGTGGAGGAGCTGCTGACCGGCTCGCTCATCCGTGAGGACACCGACCTCGACAACGCGCTGGAGGCGACCCGGTCCGCCGGCCTGCCCGAGTACGAGGTGTCCCCGCTGGAGGGCAAGCTGCTCAACCTGCTGGCCCGCGCGGTCGGGGCGAAGCGGATCCTCGAGGTCGGCACGCTTGGCGGATACAGCACCCTGTGGCTCGCCAAGGCACTCCCTCCCGACGGTGAGCTGGTCACGCTCGAGCTGCACCAGGAACGGGCCGACGTGGCGAGGCGCAACCTCGAGCGAGCCGGGTTCGCCGACCGGGTCGACGTGCTCGTCGGCCCTGCCACCGACTCGCTGGCAGACATGCGGCGTACTCGCGGACGTGAGTTCGACTTCGCCTTCGTCGACGCCGACAAGGACAACGACGTCAACTACGCGCAGGCGTGCCTGGCGCTGTGCCGGCCAGGAGCACTGATCGTGGTCGACAACATGATCCGGTTCGGCAACGTGCTGGATCCCGGCGCGACACCCGACCCCGGGGCGCCGGGCACCCGCAAGCTCATCGATCACCTTGCGACCGAACAACGCCTGGAGGCGACGGCGTTGCAGACGGTCAGCGCCCGTGGCTGGGACGGACCGGCGTTGCTCCTGGTACGCGAATAGCCGGAGCCACCATCGGAGAGGAGCCTCTGTGCACAGGTATATGCGCAAGGCGTACATCACAGTGGTGGCCGTCGGACTCGTCGCGTCGGCTGGTACGGCCGCGGACGCGGCGCCGACCGGTGGCGGCGGGTCAGCCTCCGGGCCGGTGGTGAGGCTGACCACCCCCGGGGGCGGCATGGCCGTCGTGCGCCGCGACGACGTAGGGGTTCCTCATGTCGTGGCAAGCGGGTACCGATCCGTTGCCTACGGGCTCGGCCACACGTTCGCCACAGACAACATCTGCACGATGGAGCAGATCGTCCTCACCGTGAGCGGTGAGAGGTCTCGCTGGTTCGGCGCCGAGACGGCACCGCAGCCCGACCTCCTCGCGCCATTCGGTACGAACCTCGAGAGCGACCTGTACAACCGGTCCGTCAACCAGACAGGCGAGGTCGAACGACTGCTCCACGAACCGACCCCCATCGGCCCATCCGCCGACGCACGCGACCTCGTGCGTGGCTATGTCGAGGGGTTCAATCGCTATCTGCGTGACACAGGTGTCGACGGGATCTCGGATCCGGCGTGCCGGTCGGCCGCCTGGGTGCGCCCGCTGACCGAACTCGACATCTGGCGGCATGTCCACACCTTCGGCATGCAGGCCTCCGCGGCGTTCGCGCCGGGCATGATCGCGGCAGCGCCACCGGGTGCGACGAAGCGCGGTGGGCCCACGCCGTCCACATTGGACCGGTTCACCGCGGCCCGAGAGGCGATGGCGGCGGGCAGCAACGCCGTGGCCGTCGGCAAAGACGCCTCGGCGACCGGGTCGGCGATGGTACTGGCCAACCCGCACTTTCCCTGGCTGGGTAACGGGCGTTTCTACCGGATGCGACTCACGGTGCCCGGCCGACTCGATGCCGCCGGATCGGCGCCGTTCGGGGTGCCGGTGGTCGGACTGGGCTACAACAAGTCCTTGACGTGGACGCATACCGTGTCGTCGGCGGTGCCGATCGTGGTGCACCGACTGACGCTCACGCCCGGGGACCCGACGTCCTACCTGGTGGACGGTGCGTCCCGTCCGATGCGGACGCAACGGGTCGTCGTGCCGACGGGCCCCCAGGATGGTGGCGACCCCGTCGTGCGGACCCTGTACCGCACGGAGGACGGACCGCTCGCCCTGCTGGATGCCGACCACCGCTGGTCCGACACGACCGCCTATGCCGTGCAGGACATGAACGAGGGGAGCCTGCGGCAGATCGACGCCTTCTTCGCGGAGTCGCGCGCCCGTAGTGTCGACGAGCTGCGGTCCGCACACGCCGAATGGCAGGGCAACCCCTTCTTCACCACGATCGCGGCCGATGCGACGGGCCGGGTTCGCTTCGACTCCACGACTGTCGTGCCGCACGTCACCGACGAGCACGCGGCGAAATGTGTGGTGCCCGGCGACCGACCCATCTTCGATGCCACGGGATTGGCGATCCTGGAAAGCTCCACATCGGACTGCGCGCTCGGCGCGGACGCCGACGCGGTAGCGCCGGGGATCATGGGTCCCGCTCGGCTGCCCGAGCTGGTGCGAACGGACTGGGTGAGCAATTCGAACGACAGTCCATGGTTGACCAACCCCGCCGATCCGCTCGACTACCCACGGGTAGTCGGTGACACCGGCACCACACGCAGTTTGCGAACTCGGTTCGGCGCCACGGTCATCGACGCCCGGCTGCGCGACGGTGGTCGAGTAGACGCGGCCGAACTCGCCGCGATGGTGTTCGACAACGTGGTCTTCAGCGCGACGTTGACCCGCGACGATGTGCTTGCGGTGTGCCGGGCGCACTCCGATGTGCGACTCGACGGTGACGTGGTCGACTTGCGGCCCGCGTGTGCGGTGTTGCGGGACTGGGACGACACAGCGAACGTCGACAGCCGAGGCGCGGTGCTCTGGCAGGCGATCTGGCAGCAGTTGCAGAGTCTGCCCGACGGAGGCTGGGCCACGCCGTTCGATCCGACCGCGCCGTTGTCCACACCAACCGGCTTACGGCGCGAAGACCCGGCAGTGCCGGCCGCCGTGGCCGCGGCGGTGCGAGCCATGGGGGAGCTCGGTATTCCGGTGGATGTGCCGACAGGCGCGGTACAGCGGGTCTCCTTGCCCGCCGGCGACGTACCGATCCATGGATGTGCCAGCCAGGCCGGTTGCTACAACTCGATCCTCACGGGATCGGCGATCGGCTATCCGGATTCCGCTGCCGTGGTGATGGGGACGAGCCATGTCTTCGTGGCGACCGTGTCGAACCGGGGTGTCTCGGCGAGGACGGTGCTCGCATATTCGCAGTCCGCGGACACGACGTCGCCATACTTTTCTGATCAAACCCTGTCGTTCTCCCGCGAGCGACTTCTGAAAGACCGTGTGAGTTGAGTGCTTCTCGATGGGCGATCGGGGTTGATTCGGCCGGATATGCCATGCCATCCTGAATAGAGTCGTTCCAAATGTCGGGGGAACCATTGAGCTGGACCGAAACATTTGTCGAACCGCAAACGTCTACCGGCACCAACAAAAGTGACTACTTCTTGCCGGCGTCGGGCCTGCAGAACCGGCTGTGGACCTGGTTCGAACAGGACTCATACACCGCGGGTGCCCACATCGTCGGGCGCACCGACGTCTATGAGAACCCGTTGGACACGACGGTGTTCCGGCGGGCGTTGACCGATGTGGCGGCGCGTCACGAGATCCTCAGGACATCTTTCGTCCGTCGAGGCGAAAGGCTCCTTCAGCGAGTGGAAAGCGACCCGCGGATCGTCATTTCGACGACTGAGGTCACCGCGGAGGAACTGATGGCCAGGCTCGCACACGACGTGCGAGTCGGGTTCGATCTGGAGCGGGCTCCTCTTTTCCGGGTCCACGTATTCGACCTCGACGCGACCGAGCACGTCGTCGCGTACATCATGCACGCGGCGGTCGGAGACCGTCGTTCGCTCGAAATCTTCGCGCACGAGGTGTCGCAGACCTATTCGAGCCTGCTGTCCGGTGGCCGGCCAGACCTGCGGCCGGTTTCGGTGCAGTACGGCGACTTCGCCAGTTGGCAGCGGCAGTACTTCGGCGGCCCCGTCGCACGTGAGCTGCGAGCCTACTGGAACGAGCAGCTGGTCGGGCTGGAGGTGCTGGACCTTGCGGTACGCCGACAGGATCTGCGGAGCCGCAACAACGACCGGTTTCGGATCCGCGACGCGTTGTCCAGCGAGGTGATGAACCAGCTGCGACTGCTGGGTCGGGCACTCGGAGCGACCCCCTTCATGACGCTGCTCGCGGCGTTCAGCTGTTTGCTGGCACGGCTGACCGGCCAGACCGATGTTGCGGTCGGCGCGCAAGTCTCGGGCCGGGTCCGCCCTGAGCTCGAGTCGACGATCGGGCCGTTGGCGGACCTCCTCGTCTTTCGGTGCGACCTGCGAGACGGACCCAGTTTCGGGGAAGCCGTGCGGCATGTCCGCGACACCGCGCTGGCCGCCTACATGAACCAGGACCTGCCGTACGGCGCCTGGGCGGAGCAGTCTACGACCGCGGGCACTCGGCAATCCCAGGTACGCGCGGTACTCGCGGTGTCGGACACGGACGACCTACTCGACGAGCCGCCGTTCGTCCCGATGTCCGGCCTGGTTCCTGCGCCCGACCTCGCCCTCCACATCGCGCACGCCGACGGCGAGGCCTCGGTCGTGCTCGACGCGAGAACGGACCTGTTCGAGACCGCCGAGGCGGAGCGCGTCCTCCAGAGGTTCGGGATGCTGCTCGAGTCGATGGTGTCGCGACCCGAACAGTCCATAGCCGACGCCACCCTCATGACCGACGACGACCGGGCACTGCTGGAGGTGCTGCGACCGCCGGTCAGTGCGCCATCCGTGGACTGTGTGCATGATCTGGTGACCACGCAGGTGATCGCCAACCCCGACGCGGACGCGCTCGTCTGCGGTTCGGAGCGGTTGTCGTACCGGGAGTTGGACGAGCGCGCGAATCGCTTGGCGCACTATCTACGCGCACGCGGTATCGGTCGAGAGGATCGAGTGGGCGTGTACTGCGAGCGCAGCGCGGACGCGGTCGTCGCGATGCTCGGAGTGCTCAAGGCAGGAGGCGCGTACCTGCCGCTCGACCCGGGCTACCCCGCCTCGTGGATCGCGTTCGTGCTCGGGGATGCCCGACCGAAGGCGGTCGTCACACAGCCCCATCTCGCCGATCGGCTCGACGCCCCCGACGCGCTGCGGGTGCTGCTCGCCGACACGACCGGTCAGCCCACGACGACGCCGCCGGCGCTCGCGACCTCGGCGAGCCTCGCCTACGTCCTGTACACATCGGGTTCGACCGGCCGGCCCAAGGGCGTCGCGATCGAGCATCGCAACACGGTCGCGATGTGCCGATGGGCCGCGAACACGTTCGACCGTCGCGAGCTCGCGCGTGTCTACGCCTCCACCTCGATCTGCTTCGACCTGTCGGTTTTCGAGATATTCGCTCCGCTCACCACCGGCGGTGCCGTGCTTCTCGCCGAAGGCAACGCGCTTGATCTGCTGAAGGACCGGCATCTCGAACCCACGCTCGTCAACACGGTTCCCTACGCCCTGGCGGAACTGGTGCGCGCAGGCGGCATCCCGGACAGCGTCCGAACCGTCAACGCAGCGGGTGAGCCGTTGCCCGAGGCGCTCGTCGCGCAGATGTTCGAGACGACCCGGGCCGAGCGGGTGCACAACCTCTACGGCCCCACGGAATGCACGACGTACTCCACGGACGCGTTGCTGCTGCCGGGATGCACCGGTACCCCGTTGATCGGGCTGCCGATCGACGGAACGCGCGCCCACGTCCTGGACGAGCGGATGCGACCCGTCCTACCCGGCGCTCGCGGCGAGTTGTACCTCGGTGGGGTCGGCGTGGCCCGTGGATACCTGAACCGTCCGGAGCTGACCGAGGATCGCTTCGTGCCGGACCCGTTCGGTGACCCTGGGGCGCGCCTCTACCGGACCGGCGACCTGGTGCGGCTGTGCGGCGACGCCGGGCTCGAGTATCTCGGGCGCACCGACTTCCAGGTCAAGGTGCACGGCTATCGGATCGAGCCCGGCGAGGTCGAGGCCGCCCTTCGCCGACATCCCGACGTCGCGGCGGCAGCGGTCGTGCCCCGGGGTGACGGAGCGACCCGGCACCTGCACGCATATCTGGTCGGCGACCCGGCCCGGCCCACACCGTCGGACCTGCGCGCGTACCTGACGGAGCGGCTGCCCAGCTATCTGGTCCCCACGGGCTACTCCTGGCTGCCGCGACTTCCGCTGACCCCCAGCGGAAAGGTCGACCGAGCAGCACTGCCGCAGCCCGCGGACAACGCGACGAGAAGTCCCTATGTGTCGCCCAGCAACCCACTCGAGTGGCAGCTGGCCGCGTTGTTCGAGGAACTGCTGGAGCTGGATCGGGTCGGCGCCGATGATGATTTCTTCGCGCTCGGTGGGCATTCGATGCTCGCGACCCGGCTGACCGCCGCCATCCGCGACCGCCTCGGAGTGCTCGTCCCGCTGCAACACCTGTTCGTCGGGGCCACCGTGGCGAACCTGGCGGCTTTCGTCGCCAGGCATCGAGAGCGGACCAGAACGGCCGACGTCGTCCTCCGTGACGAGTTGCGGACGTTGGTCGACGGTTTGTCCGCGAACGAAGTCGACGAGTTGCTGGGCGGTCGTGGCGTTGGCCTGAACGAGGAGGGTGATCGATGAACGACGCACCGACGCCGGATCTCGAGCCGGATGCTGACCGAAGGCGGCAGATGCTGTCCGAGCTCCTGCTGTCCGATCTTCGCGATGGCCGGTCGAACCTGTCACATGCTCAGCAGCGAGTCTGGTTTCTCGATCGGCTGGCCCAGGACAACCCCCAGCATTGCTCGGTAGCGTTCGAGATACGCGGCTCGTTCGACCAGCAGACGTTCGATCGCGCACTCACCGAGACAGTCGCGCGCCACTCCGTGTTGCGTACCTCCTTTCGGGAGGTCGGCGGTAGGGCGCTGGCCGTCGTCGCCGATGCCGTCCCGATGCATGCCAGGGTCGAGATCGCCGAGGACGGGCAGCTGGACCAACGCATCGTGGACGAGGCGAGGGCACCGTTCGTCCTCGATCGGCCACCCCTGATTCGGGCGGTGGTGTTCGCGGTCGATGCCGGTCGCCGAGTCCTGCTGCTCACCGCGCACGAGGCGGTGGCCGACCGTGCGTCGCTGCACGTGCTGGCCGAGGAGCTCGCCGCGGCGCACCGCGCGTTGCACGCCGACACACCGGTCGTCCTGCCGGAGGTGCACACCCAGTACGCGACCTACGCGGCACGACAACGCCAACGGCAAGGCCACGACGCGAACCGGGCACAGCTCGCCTACTGGCGGCGTCAGCTGACCGGGCTACGCCCACCTGACCTGCCGACCGACCGTCCGCGACCGTCATCGCAGTCCTTCCGCGGCGGCCGTGCCGCCCGCACGTTCCCGGCGACGCTGGTCGACGGGATCCGACGGCTGGCCGGACACGACGGCGACCGGCTGGACATCGTCCTGCTCGCCGCGTTCGCGGCGCTGCTGGGACGTACGTCCGGAAGCGTGGACCTGGCCGTCGGCCTGTCGAGCCCGAACCGGTTGGACCCGAACCTGGCCCGATTGGTCGGGCCACTGAGTGATGTTCGCGTGATACGCACCGACCTCGGTGGCGATCCGTCGTTTCGGCGGTTGCTGGACCGCGTGCGAGACACCGTGCTCGAAGGCGAGGCGAACCGCGACGTACCGTTCGAGAGGCTGATCGAGGAGCTCAGCCCCGATCGTGACCTGTCGCGGCCACCGCTGTGCCAACTCGCGGTCGAGGTCGGGCACCAGCCGGCGACGCTCGACCTCGGTGACGCGCAACTCGTACCGCTCGACGTCGACTGGCACATCGCCAAGCTGGACCTCGAGATCAGCGCCGCCCGCGATGGCAACGGTGGCCTGATGACGAGGCTCGTCTACAACGCCGACCTCTACGACCACACCACCGCGGTGCGCATGCTCGAGCAGCTGCACCGGCTGCTCGACGCCGTCGTCGCCGACCCGGATCGACCGTTGTCCGCCGTGTCGCTGTTCGACCCGGCCGAGTGGGCGAGGATCCGGCGCCTCTCAGCCGGTGCTGAGATGGACCTCGGCGGGCGACCGGTTCTCGAGCTGATCGAGCACCAGGCCCGGACCAATCCGAGTGCGGTCGCGGTCGCGGCGGGAGAGTCGACGCTGACCTACCGAGAGCTCGACAGGCACAGCAATCGGATCGCCCGACGGTTGCGGCTGCTCGGCGTGGGCGTGGATGACCGCGTGGGCGTGTTCTGCCATCGTTCGCCGGACCTCGTCGTGGCGCTGCTGGCGGTCCTCAAGGCCGGCGCGGCATACGTGCCTGTCGACCCAGCGCATCCCTCGACGCGCAACGCCCGGATTCTCGGCGACGCTCGCGTCACGGCGATCCTCACCGAGTCGTCACTGACCAGTCGGCTGGACGAGCTCGTCGACACCCTGCCCGATGGCCTCGAGGCGGCGACCGTGGTCGTCGACCACGCGGACGACCTGGCCGATGACGGCCTCGACCTACGCGCCTCACTGTCCGATCTGGCGTACCTCATCTACACCTCCGGATCGACCGGGACACCCAAGGGCGTCATGATCACGCACGGCGGCCTGCTCAACTACGTGGTCTGGGCCGCTCGGGAGTACGGCGTCGCCGCGGGCGCCGACTCACTGCTGCATTCGTCGATAGCGTTCGATCTGACCGTCACGTCGGTGTTTCCGGCTCTCATCTGCGGTCGCACCGTCCGGATCGTCGCCGATGACTCCGGAGCCGGATCACTGATGGTCGCTCTGCGGCAGGCCGACGCCAGCTTGGTCAAACTGACACCCGCGCACCTGGACCTGATCTCGGAGCTCTCCACCGCCGAGGGCGTCGACCTTCCGGCCCGGCGCGTCGTGGTGGGCGGTGAGGCATTGCACGGGGAGACAGTTCGGCGCTGGGCCGAGCGCGCGCCCGGGACGACGATCGTCAACGAGTACGGCCCGACCGAGACCGTCGTCGGCTGCTGCGCCCATGCGGTCCAGGCGACGGACGTCGAGTCCGGGCCGGTCCCCATCGGCCGGCCGATCGCCAACACACAGCTGTACGTGCTCGACGAGTCGCTGCGTCCGGTTTCCTTCGGCGCACCGGGCGAGCTGTACGTCGGCGGCATGGGCGTCGCGAGGGGGTACTTCGGCAAGCCGGAGCTCACCGCGGAGCGGTTCGTGCTCGATCCGTTCAGCGATCGCCCCGACGCCCGCCTGTACCGCACCGGCGACGTGGTGCGGTACCGCGCGGGCGGGAACCTGGTCTACGTCGGGCGGGCCGACTTCCAGATCAAGCTGCGCGGCTATCGCATCGAGCCGGGCGAGATCGAGGCAGCACTGAACGAGCACCCCGCCGTGCGGCAGTCGACGGTCGTCGCCCGCGAAGACACCCCCGGCGACCGGCGACTGGTGGCCTACCTCGTCACCGACGGCGCGAACGTCGCGCACGCGGAGCTCGGTCGCCACCTGGCGGAGCGGCTGCCCGACTACATGGTTCCGGCTGCGTTCGTCGCGCTGCCGGTGCTGCCGTTGGCGCCCAACGGCAAGGTGGACCGGGCGGCGCTGCCGGCGGTCCAGGCTTCCCGACCGGAGGTGAGCACCGAGTTCGCCATGCCGCGGACCAGGCTCGAAGGTGACGTGGCACGGGAGTTCGCGGCGTTGCTCGACGTCGAGACGATCGGTCTGAACGACGACTTCCTGGAGCTCGGCGGACACTCACTGCTGCTGGCACAACTCGCATCGCGGCTGTCCCATGCCTATGAGGTCACGATCCCGGTCTCGCGGCTGTTCGCGACACCCACCGTCCGCGGCGTCTCCCAGCTGATCGAGGTGTGTGCCAACGAAGGGACGGAGGCCGCGGCCGCCATGGCCGATCGGGTCGACCTGCTGTCCGAGGCCGCGGTCGAGCCTGAACTGACACCTGCCGGACTGCCACCGGCCGACTATGACGACCCCCGCCGGGTGCTCCTCACGGGAGTGACCGGATTTCTCGGCGCCCATCTGCTGCGTGAGTTGCTGGAGCAGACCCAGGCCGAAGTCTGGTGCCTGGTTCGGGCGAGCGACGACGCCCGCGCGCAGGATCGTGTCGAACGTACGCTGCGCCAGTATCGAATGTGGGATGCCAGCTTCCGGCCGCGTATCAAGGGTGTTCCGGGCGACATCGCCAAGCCACGCCTCGGACTGTCCGCCGAGCGGTTCGAGCTGCTCGCCGCGACCGTTGACTCGATCTACCACAGCGCGGCGCTGGTGAACTTCGTCTATCCGTACACCACGCTGAAAGCACCGAACGTGGGTGGTACGAAGACACTGCTCGAGCTCGCCTGCCTCACCCGCGCCAAGGCGTTTCATCACGTCTCGGCGGTGGACGTGTTCGTCCGCGGCGAGGACCGCACCCTGTACGAAGCGGATCCGCTCGAACCCCGCGATGTTCCCGCGGGGTACATCCAGAGCAAGTGGGTGGCCGAGAAGATGGTGGCGACCGTTCGCGATCGCGGCCTGCCCGTCACGATCTACCGGCCGTGGATCATCCTCGGCCACAGCGAGCACGGCTCGGCACACACGACCGACTACACCTGTGTCTTCCTGAAGGGGTGTGTCCAGCTGGGCGCGGCGCCCGACATCCCGATGACCCTCAACGTCATGCCGGCCGACTACGTCAGCCGCGCCATCGTCCACATCTCCCGTCAACCTGCGGGGCGGGGCGGCATCTTCCACTTCGCCAACCCGCACGCGGAGAACCTGGCGACGGTGTGGGACTGGGTACGCGGCTACGGGTACGACCTGGAGCGAATGTCCTATCGGGACTGGCATGCCAGGGCCCGCACCGTGTCACCGGACAACGCCCTGTTCAAGATCCTGCCGATCCTGATCGACGGTGAGGAGGACCTGGACACCGTCAGCCCGGAGAACTTCCGTCCTCGGATCGACACGTCGCACACCGACGCGGTGCTCGCGGGATCGGGTATCACGTGTCCTCCCGTGTCCCGGGAGCTGTGCGACAGGGTCTTGGACTATCTGACCGATGTGGACTTTCTCGAATCGCCATTCGATCGGAGCGTTCTGTGACCAGCTCGACCACGCGCCGCAGAACGCCGACCGAGGACTATCTCCGCCGGTGCCGCAGCGAAGGTACCGGGCTGGCCCGATGCATGGCGCAGCTGACGACGCCGACACCGGGCACGGCGAGCACGGCAAGCACGGCCGGTCTGCTCGCGCGGCCGATGTTCGAACGACTGTCGACATTGTCCGGTGTCGCCGACGATGCGCTGCGCGTCCTACGAGTCCTGGAGTCCCTACCGGAACGGTGCTTCGGTGGCAGCCAGGCGGAGTACCTGTCGGCACAGGGTCTTTCGCCGCGACGGGCGGCGCTGATCGATGCGGGGTGCGTGGGTATGCCCGCTCGATACGGCAGGGTCGACGTCTTGATGCGCCGGCAGACGCCACGGATGATCGAGATCAACGTCGGCAGCGACATCGGTGGGCTCACCAACAACGCCATCAACCGCGCTCTGCTGCGACATCCGCGGTTCGCCGAGTTCGCCCGCGAACACCAGCTGACCTATGTCGACCCCGTGCGCAGCCTGGCCGCGGAGCTGCTGGCGGTCGCGCGATCGGTCGTCGGTACCGACGACCCCGCGGTAGCCATCGTCGAGGAGAGCGACGCCGCGCGGACGGGCCAGCCACTGGCCGATGAGCTCAGGTCGTTGGGCTTGAACACGTCGATCGGTGAGCTGGGCGATCTGAGCATGTCCGGCGGCAAGATCGTCATACACGGTCGGTTCCGAGTGGACGTCGTGGTGCGGTGCTTCTTCGTCTCGCATCTGCTCGATGAGCCGGACGGCATGCGGACGGTCGACATGTTGGCGCAGGCGCACAAGAACGGCCAGACGGCCCTGTTCACGCCCCTCGACGCGGCCGTCCATGAGAGCAAGGCAACGTTCGCGCTCCTCTACGAGCCGGCCGTGTGGCGCACTCTGTCAGAGGAGGAGCGCTCCCTTGTGGACCGTTGCATGCCCTGGACCAGGTTGATCGGTTCGGCCTTCCGGTTCACCACCACCGAGGACCGGTTCGACCTCATCGAGCAGTGTCGAGCGCGGCGTACCGAGCTGGTGCTCAAACCGGCGTTGCTGACCGGCGGAGCGGGTGTGGTCATGGGTGACCAGGTCAGCGACGACGAATGGCAGCAGGCGTTGGAAGCACCCGATCTGCCCGACTACGTCGTCCAGGAGCGAGTGCCCATCGACCAGGAGGAGATCGTCGATCCGGTCGGGTACGAACTGGTGCCATGGATCGTCAACTGGGGAGTCATGTTCAACAGCAACGGGTATGGCGGAGCCTGCGTCAGCGCCCGCCACGCTGCGGGCAAGGGTGTCATCGGCGTCAACAGCGGCACCAGACGGGGCTGCGTATTCACCTATGAACAGCCGACACCTGAGAGGGCGGACCGATGATCAATGGAATGACGGTGGGGGAGAACACCGTCACCGAGTCCATCTGGCGGCGGTTGCAAGACGATCCGGAGCTACCGGACGCGACATCGACATACAGCCGGATCGTCGACACGGCGACCAGCCTCGCGGATGCGCAGGGACTCGACGCCGTCACGATGCAGCGTGTCGCGAAACGACTCGACATGCCGACCATGCGGCTGTATCGCTTCGTGCGGAGCACGGAGGAGATCGTGGAGCTCATGGTCGACGCCGTCTACGGTTACGATCTTCAGGTGGAAGACTCGATGAGCTGGAAGAGCCTGCTCCGGAGCATGGCGTGGCAGCTTCGCGGTGCGTTCCTGCGACACCCCTGGCTGGTCTGGAGCGTCGCAGCCGCGGGACCGTTGACGCCCAACGTCGTCGCCCACACCGACCAGCTGCTCGCGGCGGTGCGGCGTTTCGGGATCGACCCGGACATCGGCATGGTCGCCTTGCTCACCGTGCGGTCCTACACCGCCGGCTCGACCGCCGCCCACCTGGCGCAGCACCGGTTGCTACAGCGAGAAGGCGTGGACACCCTGGACGGTCTGGCCGATTCCGCCGACTCGGTCCGAGCTCACCTGCCGAGCGCACCGTGTCATCCCGCATACCGTCGCTACGTGCACGAGGCCGAACGGAAAGACGACGCCGAGTGGCAGTTCAGCGTGGGCCTGGCCTGCGTGCTCGACGGGATCGGCTCCCACCTGTGAACCATTCGTGCCGGCGCGTTCGCGGGATCACGTCGTGATGCTCGGCCGCATCGCGCGGATCGTGTGGGGACCGGGCCTGAACCGGTCGCTCCTCCCGGTGGCCGCGGTCAGCTTGCTGAGTTCGACCGCCTTCTCCGCCCTGTGGGGATACATCGGAGTCTGGGCGATCACTCGCCTGGACGCGAGCTCGGCCACCGTCGGCATCATGTACGCCTTGGACGCCACGGCGGCCGTCATCGCCGGAATCCTTGGCGGCCGCCTGTCGGATCGTGTCGGCCGTCGACTCATTCTCACCATCAGCTGGGGCGGGGAGGCGTTGGCGGCGTTCGCCCTCGCCGGGGTGGGTAGCCATCTCCAGCTGGGAATCCTGTTCGTCGTCATCGCCGGTGCCGCGTCCGGGCCGGGTGTCTCGGCGTCGAGCGCCATCGTGGCCGACGTCGTTCCGGAGGCACGACTGGAGTCCGCGTACGCGGCGATGCGCGTCCTCACCAACCTGGGATACATGGTCGGCCCGCCGCTCGGTGCCCTCATGCTGCTGGGCGGAAACTGGGAGCGCTTCTTCATCGGCGTGGGAGTTCTCGGTGCGATCGCCGCCGGCGTCGCCTTCGTCTTCCTACCGAAGGCGATCATCGCCGGCCCTGCGTCGGTCCGCGGCTCGAAGAGAAAACGCGATCGTGGCAGTTGGCGCCTTCCGGTGTCGCCGCCGTTCCTCCTGCTGGTGCTGTCGACGTTCCTCGGCTATGTGGTCTACATCGGATACGAGGTCGTCCTGCCGGTCGCGGCGGTGTCCGCGTACGACATGTCGCCGACAACCTGGGGGTTGCTTCTCGTCATCAGCCCGGTTCTGGTCACAGTCCTGCAGGTTCGCGTGTCGAGCAGCACTCTCGTCCTCGCGCCCGCGATGCGTATCTGCCTGGGTCTGGGTCTGATGGGTGCGCCGTTCTTGCTTCTTCTCGCGAACTGGTCCGTCCCGGTGATCGCGAGTGTGATCGTCATCTTCGTCTTCGGGGAGATGATCTGGGCGCCGACCGCTCAGTCGGTCGCGGCCAGGCTCGCGCCGGAGGGCTCGCGCGGGACGCACATGGGGTTCTACGGCGCGAGCGTCTCGGCGGCATGGTCCATCGGTCCGCTCGTCGCTCTTACTCTCCAAGGCTCCTACGGCGAGGCGGCGGCCTGGGTGTTCCTCGCGGCTGTCGCGCTGGCTGGAGCATGCGCGGGCACCGCGGCCTGTGTGCTGGCGGCCCGGAGTTCGCCGACCGAACCGCGGCCCGCCGATGCCGAGCACGAGCCAAGCGAAACCGGTGCACCGCGCCCTGGGCGAGACGTGGATCTGGAGGGATAGGCCGTGGAAAGCAAGTACTCCGCCGATTCGGTAGATGCCAGCCTTGCCGCACTCCTGCGCATGCGCGCCGACCGTCAACCCGATCGGCATGCGTACACGTTCCTGCTCGACGGTGTGCGCGACGAGGCGAGCCTGACCTACGCCGAGCTGGATCGGCGCGCGAGCGCCGTCGCCGCCGAGCTGGGCGCGCTCAGCTCGCCCGGCGACCGGGCGCTGCTGCTGTACCCGCCGGGGTTGGACTACCTCGTGGGACTGTTCGGATGCCTCTACGGGGCAGTCGTCGCGGTACCCGCCTATCCGCCGCAACCGTCGGTGGATCGAACGTTTTCGCGGCTCGCCGCGATCGTCCGCGACGCGCGTCCGACGGTCGTGCTCACCACCACGGCGATCAGCTCGGCCGCCGCGGGACTGGCCGACCTCATGCCCGAGTTCCGCTCGGTGCGCTGGCTCGCCACCGACCGTCTCGACCCGCTCCACGAGCGCCCGGACAGCCGGCCGGTGACCCGCGAGACGGTGGCGTTGCTGCAGTACACATCGGGCTCCACTGCCGCGCCGAAGGGTGTCGTGCTGTCCCACGGCAACCTGCTGGACAACTCCGCGCTGATCTACGACCTCTTTGGACACTCAGCCGACAGCCATGGAATGGTGTGGCTTCCGCCCTACCACGACATGGGTTTGATCGGCGGCATTCTGCAGCCACTGTACAGCGGGTTCCCGGTGACCCTGATGTCGCCGCTCGACTTCCTGCACGATCCGATCCGCTGGCTGCAGGCGATGTCTCGACTCCACGCCACCACGAGCGGAGGGCCGAACTTCGCCTACGACCTGTGCGTCCGGAAGACGACACCGGACGAGCGGGCCGGGTTGGATCTCAGCGGTTGGCGGGTCGCCTTCAACGGAGCCGAGCCGATTCGGCCGCACACCATGGACGCCTTCGCGGACGCCTTCGCGGACGTGGGCTTTCGGCGCGAGGCTTTCCAGCCCTGCTACGGACTGGCCGAGGCGACGCTCATCGTGTCCGGCGGAAGGTCGTTCTCCGCCTCGTCCACGAGGGCCGTCGACAGCGCCGCTCTCGAACGTCACGAGGCAACGCCGCACAGCGCCGACAGCACCGCCCGACACCTCGTCGGCTGCGGTGGTGTCGAGCACGGAGAGCATCGCGTCGAGATCGTCGACCCGGCGACACGCCGGGTATGCCCGCCACGTCGCGTCGGCGAGATCTGGTTCCGCGGGCCGAGCGTCGCACAGGGGTACTGGGGCAAGGAGACCGAGTCGGAGCGGACATTCCGAGCGTTCGTCGCCGACACCGGCGAGGGGCCGTTCCTGCGCACCGGCGACCTCGGGTTCGTCGATGACGGACAGCTGATCGTCACTGGGCGAATCAAGGACCTCGTGATCATCCGTGGCCGGAACTACTACCCCCAAGACATCGAACTGGCGGCCGAACGCAGCCACCCCGCCATCCGGAGAGGCTGCAGTGCCGCTTTCACCGTGGACGACGACGTGCAGCGGCTCGTCATCGCCTGCGAGCTGGCCGCCTACGACGACGGAGTGGACACGGACGCGATCATCAACGATGTCGTCGCGGCTGTGTCCGACGAGCTCGGTGTCCAACCGCAGGTGGTCGTCCTGCTCGACCGCGGCAGTATTCCCAAGACCTCGAGCGGCAAGGTGCAACGTCGGCTGTGCGCGACGCTGTTCGTCGCCGGCGAGCTGGCGGAGCGGGGGCGCCGCGTCGTCGGGCAGCGGTCGATGGTCGAGCCGCGTCCGGTCGACCGGGCGGATCTGCTGTCCGCGCCACCGGAGCGACGTCGTGCACTGCTCGAGGACTACCTGCGGGCACGAATCGCTGCCACAGGTGGCGTCGCGGGCGACTCCACGAGCCTCGACCGTCCACTGCTCGCACAGGGCCTGGACTCCCTCGGCCTGCTCGAGCTCGCACACGCGATGGAGGATGACCTCGGCGCGAGAGTCACGCTCACGGCCTTGTTGGACGCGTCCCGCGCCGGGGACGTCGTGACGCTGCTCGACGAACAGCTGGCTCGTGCCGTCGACTCCGGACCGGCGCCGTCGACCGAGGAAGCGTCGTCCACGGATGGCGAAATGCCGCTGTCGCACGGACAACGTGCGCTGTGGTTCCTGACCGAGCTCGCGCCGGACCGAGGGGCACACAACATCGCCGTCACGGCGCTGCTGAGGGGAGAGCTGGATGCCGACGCGTTGCGACGTTCGTTCGACCAGCTGGTTCGGCGACATGCACAACTGCGCACGACGTTCACCGCCCGGGACGGTGTGCCGATGCAGCGGGTGGCCGCGGCGGGCGTGGTCCGGCTCCGTGAAAACGACGTGAGGGGCGTGCCCGAGGAGAGGTTTCGGAACCAGCTCGCGACAGCCGCCCGGCAGCCGTTCGACCTGTCCACCGGACCGCTGCTGCGGGTCGAGCTGTACCGTCGCACACCGCGAGAAGCGGTACTGCTGCTCGTCGTCCACCACATCGTGACCGACTTCTGGTCGATGAGCCTGCTCGTGCACGAGCTCGAAGCGTTGTACCGGGAGCACAGCGGTGGCAGGCCGGCGCTTCTGCGGGATCCTCGAGGTTCCTACGCCGACTTCGTCGGTCGGGACGAGCGACTGGTCCGAGGCGAAGAGGGGGAGCGGCTGCGGCGGTACTGGACCAGCCAGCTCGACGGCAGCACCGCGGCGGTCCGCTGGCCGCGCCGTCCGGACTACGGGACACTCGCCGACCAAGGGATGTCCCGTTCGCTTCGGGTGAGCGCCGAGCTGACCGAGGGCCTACGGCACGTGGCTCTGGCCAACGGAACCACGCTGTACATGGTGTTGCTGGGCGCCTTCCAAATGCTCCTGCATACCTACACCGAGGAGACCGACTTCGTCGTCGGCACGCCGATGGCAGCGCGGGGAGCGGCACACCGGGAGACCTTCGGTCTGATCATGAACCCGGTCATGATCCGGTGCCAGGTCACCGGCGCGACAACCCTGCGTGAGGTACTGGCCGACACACGCCGGCGAGTGGCTGGAGCCCTGGACCATCAGGGCTATCCCGCGCACCGACTGACACTCGACCGCGATGCCGGTCCGTTGTGCAGCGTGATGTTCACCTTCAATCGACCGCCGATGCCCGATCAGGAAAACCTCGCGCTGCTGGCGATGGGTGTACCCGGACCGGCCATCCGGTTCGGACCTCTGGAGATCGAGCCGGTGCCCCTGCCGCCATCGACGGCGTCGCTGGACCTGCATCTCACCATGGCGGAGATCGAAGGAGAGCTCTACGCGTCGTTCTCCGGTCGCGCGGAGGTGTTCGACGAGATCGCGGCGGATCGGCTGGTCAGGCTGTTCCATCGCCAGCTCGAACGAATCGTCGACGACATCGACATCCCGGTGAGCCACCTGCGGGACGACGCCTACCGTGCCCATGTGGCACCGCGAACCGCCATCGAAGAACGGCTGGCCGAGATCTGGCGCCGGCTACTTCGAACCGAGCCGATCGGCGTGGATGACGACTTCTACATGCTTGGCGGCGATTCCCGGTTGACGGTTCAGTTGTTGGCGTCGATGGAGCTGGAGTTCGATGTCGAACTGACCCTGCGCGATGTCGCCCCGGCGACGACAGTGGCCGAATTGGCCACGGCCGTGGTGGAGGCGAGAGTCAGGTAGAGCCACCGCTGCGGTACAAGGCATCCATCGCAGCGATCGACGCATGAGGCTCCATGTCGACGAGACGCTCACTCCAGGACCGACACCGCGTCCACACCTCGTCGGACTTCCCCAGTGAGTCGACGAGACGTCGGACCTCGTACCAGCTGGGCATTCGCTGGGTGGTGTCGACAGCCGCATGCCACGACGTATCCAGGGACGGTTCCGCGGACAACGACGCGCCCAGCCCGAGTGATTCCAGAGTCGTCCCGTACAACTGCCGCTCCGGGCTGTCACCGGGCAGTGCCACGGCCGGGACGCCGCCTGCCAGACAACCCAACGTGACACCCGGTCCGCCATGGTGCACCGCGACACCGACACGATCCAGCACCGCCGACATGTTCCACATGGACCGTACGTCGAACCCGGTATGCCCGACTCGGGCAGCGAGCTTCCTGCGCAGCTCTTCGGATCCTGTCGCGATGAGCACCTGGCGGTCCAGGTCGGCGAACGCGCCGCAGAACTCCTCCAGAGCCTCGTTGTCCCCGACCGTGCGGTACAGGAAGACCCCCTCACCCCGGCGAGCACCCGACGGTTGTCGTCTCCTCAGTCCTGACAAGGGCCCGATGAAATGGGTACGTCCCTCGAGCGCGGCTGGCACGGGATCGAACTCCGGCATGCTCGGCACGAAGATGAGGCCCCGTACGAACATCTCACGCAAGTCTCGCGAGATCGGCGGCTGACCCCACGCGTCCAGAACACGATTGAACTCGTTCAGTCCGCCCAGCCAGAGCTCACTCGTTCCCAGACCCGCGAACGAGAAGCCGGGCAGGTAAGTGCAGTGGCAGATCGCGGCATGCGGAATCTGCATGATCTCAGCCGCCACCGGAAGGCTGGGCCGCACGTCATGGACGATCACGTCGGGCCGAATGTCTTCGAGCATAAGAAGATCCGACTCGACAGACCTCTTGACGTACTGCTCGCTGTGCCAGCAATGCCACCGGTCGTTGTCGGTGGTCAGGTCCCTTCGATACGTCAGCGACTCGCAGCCCGCCTCTCGAACGAGATCCGCGTGTACGTCGTTGCGTTCATGCACGACAACCGCACGCCAGCCATGATCGACTGCAGTTCGTCCCAACCTCGCGCAATGTACGACGTGTCCATTGTTCCCACCCCATGCGGCGAGCAGGATCGTCCTCGTGCGTTCCATCGACATCAAATCCTCCTGAGACCTCGCGCACTACCATGGAGTGGTGGCACCGCAGGAGATCAGCCAGTCCTTGTTGAACGTTGCGATCGCTGACGTACGTCGCGCTCACACGGTCACACCGGGCGCGCGGCAATGGCTACAAGACGCCGCCGACCAGCCCGTGGAGCCAATCGCGGTCGATGTCTGGGTCCTCGACCGGCAGCTCGCCAACATCGTCTTGGTGAAGCACCGGTGGCGTCGGTGGATACCTCCCGGAGGGAAAGTGGAGCCGGACGAGACACCTCGGGAGGCTGCCGGACGAGAGATGCTCGAGGAGACTGGCCTGTCCGCCGATTTGCTCGATCGTCCCGCTCTCGCGACGAGGCGCGCCTACCACCCGACCTGGCCAACGACATTGGGGCTCTCCTACGTCACTTTTGCCGACCGATCCGATCGCCTGGTTCCCGAGCCAGGGCAGCCGGCCAGCTGGGTGGCACTCTCCAGACAGTGGGACAGCTACTTCCCGGACGATCACGCGCGGATCAACGCGTACGTCGCTCTAGCTCGCCTTCGACACGATGTCAGTTGACGATGACTCCCTGGGACGTGAGAACCGTGCTCAGCCGACGGGCCGCATCGTCGGGCGTCGAGTACTCCTGGCGGAACTCGACGAGTTTTATCCCGGTCTCGGCTTCGAGCTTCGAGGCAGCCGACCGAAAGTATTCCTGCGTTCCGTATGTCTTGCTTATCGTCAAGGTCTCGTCCAGTTTCCGGCCTCTGGCAGTGAGGAACTTCAACCACGTACTCTCGTCGACCGTCAACACGATCAGCACGTCCACCAGCGGTAACCGCCCCCAGTCCAGTTCCGCGACGTTCTGCGCCGTACTGAAGTAGGCATCGGATGGCGATATCAGCCATTCCATGCCGGCGGCACCCAGCCAATGTGCGCACAGCTTGTCGTAGTACGAGTCGAGAATAGCGGTCCCACCACGACGTCTGACCTGGTCCGCCGCAAAGTACAGCGGGACGCGGGCCGATCGGAACCACTGCAGGCCGGTAAAGCGGCCACAGACTTCTCGCTCGCTCACGGCGGGCGGCCACTCCTCGGGCTCCAGGAACGAGTCGGCGCCCCACATCTTCGCCAACGACGTCGTAATCGCCGACTTGCCAGAACCCGGCAGGCCGACGAACGCGATGAACCTGCCACCATCTCGCATCAGTTCCACCCCCGACTTGGAATTACGCTACCCGGAAACATCCGGACAACGTGTCAGACAGATCGTCACCGACCGCGTCGGTCGAATAGACGTATGCAACCTCCGTCCCGACCTCGACGGCATCGCCTGGACGAACGATGATTTCGACCCCACCTGTGGCGTCATGGCCCGGGAGGTACTGGTTCGACCCCGCTCCCAGCTTGAAGGTCACCACGTTCCCGATGGTCCGCTGGTCGACCGCGGACACCGTCCCGGCACTGCTCGCTCTGACAGTCGCGGTCGGACGAGTCGCGATACCCAGCGTCCGCAACGGATCCTTCGTCAGCTCGGAGGCGACAGCGGCTTCGACGCCATGCGCTTCCAACAGGGAGGAGAACGCCTCGCCGGCGGCTCCGGTTGCGATCAGGCGCTCGCCGAGGTGACTGAATTCCTCCCGACCCTTACCGGGAAACTGTGCCGCCATCAGGTCCGCGAACATGTCGACCAACAGGTTTCGCTGCGCCTCGATACCGCGGCGGTTCCAGCGATCCGCGTCGCGGCTGCTCGGGTTCAGCACCGCGACGGCCTCGGCGACCTCGAGTGCGTTCCCGACCGCGGAGCCGGTCGGCGAGGAGGTGCCGGTGAAGACGGCTCGTACGTTCGTACCGAACTCGCCGACGTATTCGGCGATCCTGTCGGCCACCTCCGTCGCCAGCGTTCGCGTCATCATGAACGCGCCCTGGCCGTAACGAGCGTCCAGAAGCAGGGTGTCGACGGGCAGTGCCAGCTGCTTGCTCGCGATGCTGGAGATCATGAGAGTCTTCGAAGGTACGGTGCCCGTCGCGCTGCGGAACTGATACAGGATCCGATCGGCCGGACAACAGTCATGACTGGTGACGACCATGGCAACGCCACAGGCGTCCACGACCTCGAGTGTCGGCGTGCCCGGCTGCGGGAAGGAGAACCCGTCGATCACCGCCAACTTGTCCCACGTGCCGCCCGTGAAGGAAAGTGATCGCGCAACGAGGAAAGTCGACGCCACCGGCCATTCATGGCGACATGCCGAGATCAATGCCGGGAGTAGCAACGCCAGCTTCTCCGAAACCGCGCCGGTCGGGTAACGTCGGAGCAGGTGCCTACCGCGTAACGCGGGGGAGTCTCGATAGTCGTAGATCTCGCCGGAGTTCGCCAACGCCAGCGTAAGGG